>ENA-UALO01000001-UALO01000001.1-human-gut-metagenome-genome-assembly--contig:-NODE-1-length-147834-cov-10.782114_pt1 | contig 147834 bp, 128 predicted proteins | sample MGYA00243701_ERZ654470 | MGnify/ENA primary metagenome ERZ654470 (study PRJEB26926, sample SAMN06164444) | human gut metagenome | biome: ENVO:00009003; feature: ENVO:2100002; material: ENVO:00002003...
CTCTAACTCGGAGACTTTTTCTTGTCTACTTTGCCCCTCGCCATAGGCTATTTTTCCCCCGGCAGAGCCGGGGGTTCTCTTTGACAAGCACAAGGCTCCCCCTATGACAGGGGGAGCCTTTGATCAGCAGGGAAGGGAGCAGGCAAGCCCGCCGAGCCCGGTTACATAGCCGCAATGATCTCCACGATCTCCTGGCCGATGCGCTTCTGGGCCTCCACGGTAGCCGCGCCGATATGAGGCGTGCAGGACACCATGGGATGGCTGTACAGCGCCACGTTGCTGGCGGGCTCGTCGGCGTACACGTCCAGGCCGGCAGCCCGGACCTTGCCGGACTCCAGAGCGGCCAGCAGCGCATCCTCGTCCACGTTGCTGCCCCGGGAGGTGTTGATGATCACCACGCCGTCCTTCATCTTGGCAATGCGCTCGGCGTTGATGAGCGCGCCGCCGTCCACAGCGGGGGCGTGGACGGAGATGAAGTCGGACTTGGCCAGCAGCTCATCCATCTCCACATAGGGGATGTCCAGCTGCTCGGAGATCACGGGGATCTGATAGATATCGAAGGCGATGACCTTCATGCCGATGGCCTTGGCCATCACGCCCAGGTGCTGGCCGATGCGGCCGAAGCCCACGATGCCCAGGGTCTTGCCCTGCAGCTCAATGCCCTTGCCATAGGCCTTCTTCTCCCACTTGCCCTCGCGCATGGTGTGACCGGCGATGGACAGATACCGGGCGCAGGCGAACATATGGCCCATGGCCAGCTCTGCCACAGACTGGGAGGAGGCGCGGGGGGTATTCTTCACGTCGATGCCGTTGGCCTTGGCATAGTCCACGTCGATGTTGTCCACACCCACGCCGCCGCGGATGATCAGCTTCAGCTGGCCGCCCTTGGCCGCATCAATGTGCTCCTTGCGGACCTTGGTCTTGGAGCGGACCACGGCCACGTCAAACCCGCGCAGGGCCTCGCCCAGCTGATCGGGCTCATAGAACTGCTCCACTACCTCATGGCCATGCTCCCGCAGCTGCGCCATAGCGGTCTTATCCATACCGTCAGTAACCAGAATACGCATCGTAATAATCTCCTTCCATAATACGAAATGTTGTCGGATATAGGGGGCAGGGGGACGCCGTCCCCCGTTTTGCGTGTTACTTGTGCTCTGCCTCGAACTTGGTCAGGAAATCCACCAGCGCCTGGGCGCCCTCGATGGGCATGGCGTTGTACACGGAGGCCCGCAGACCGCCCACGGACTTATGGCCCTTCAGGTTGTCGAAGCCGGCCTCCTTGGAGGCGGCCACCACGGCGGCGTCCAGCTCCTTGTCGCCGGTGACGAAGGGGATGTTCATCAGGCTGCGGTCCTGGGGCACCACGGCGCCCTTGAACAGCTTGGAGGAATCCAGGAAGTCATAGATGACCTGGGCCTTGGCGATGTTGCGCTTTTCCATTTCCTCCAGACCGCCGATGCTCAGCAGATACTTGAACACCTTGCCGCAGCAGTAGATGGCCCAGCAGTTGGGGGTGTTGTACATGCTGTCGTTGTCGGCATGGGTCTTATACTTCATGTAAATGGGGGTCTTGGGATCCAGGTCGTCCCGGATCAGATCCTCCCGGATGATGACCACGGCCATGCCGGCGGGGCCCACGTTCTTCTGCACGCCGGCCCAGATCAGACCGTAGTCGGACACGTTGCAGGGCCGGGACAGGAACATGGAGGACTGGTCGGACACCAGCACGTGGCCCTTGGTGTTGGGCAGCTTGTGCCAGGTGGTGCCGTTGATGGTCTCGTTCTCGCAGATATAGACGTAGTCGGCGTCCTCGGGAATGTCCAGGTCGGAGCAGTCGGGGATGTAGGAGAAGTTCTTGTCGGCGGAGGAGGCAACCACCTGCACCTCGCCGTACTTCTTGGCCTCGGCAATGGCCTTCTTGGACCATGCGCCGGTCTCCACATAGCAGGCCTTGCCGTTCTTCATCAGGTTCATGGCCACCATGGCGAACTGCAGGGTGCCGCCGCCCTGGATAAACAGGACCTTGTAGTTATCGGGGATGTTCATCAGCTTGCGCAGGTCGGCCTGGGCCTCGTCGGCGATCTGCTGGAACACCTTGGAGCGGTGGCTCATCTCCATGACGCACATGCCGCTGCCGCGGTAGTTCATCATCTCGTCGCGGATCTCCTCCAGCACGGGCTCCGGCATCATAGCAGGACCGGCGGAGAAGTTGAAAGTACGACCGTATTTCATGTTGCTTTTCCTCCTGATTGTTGTGATAGGGTGTTTTGCGGTTTGTTCCTTTTGCTTCTATCTCATAGTATACGGCAAATGTTCCCCAGAATCAACAGGGAAAATCTCAAAAAATCAGCCTGCCTGAAAATTTTTCAGCTTCTCAGAAAAAACGAGAGAAAGGGAAGAGGCGGCAGCGTCCGGTTCCGGGTTGACAGGACCGCGCGACAGTGGTATCATGACGAAGCAATCGACTTTTATTCCAGAAAGAGGTGAGCAAAGTGAGCTTAGGTGACAGTTACGGGCGAAGTATTCAATGTGCCGCTGTGTCCGGCGTTTGCTTTGCGTCGGCTCGTACAGGTAAATAAAGGCCGGATATGACAGCACATTGCCCGGCTTCACTTTCAATTAGGAACACGATGCGATTTTAATTGAAAGGCGGTAATACCATGGCAATGTTCAACGAAGACAAGAACCTCAAAAGCGGAGGCTGCGCGGATGAGATCGCGGCGCTGATAAGGGATGACCTTTCGCCGAAGATGATCCAGGAGCAGCTGGAGAACTATCATAACAGCGATATTGCCAAGTCCATGGAGCAGATGGACCGGCTTGGAAGGATGCGGCTGATCCGCTCCATTGAGCCGGACAAGCTGGCCGGTATTTTCAAGTATGTCGAGCCCCAGGAGGCGGCTGCCTTCCTGAAGGACATCGACACGGCAAGAGCTGTTTTCATTCTGGAAAAGATTGACCCGGATGCTGCGGCGGACATTCTGCGGGAACTGCCCGGCAGCGACAGGTCAGCGATGATCGGGCTGCTCAACGGAGCGCTGCGGAAAAAGATTGAGCTGCTGGTGTCGTTTGACGAGGACGAGATCGGCAGCAGAATGAGCGCCAATTTCATTTCGCTGGATTCGGAAATGACGGTGGGCCAGGCCACCCGGGCGCTTATGGACCAGGCGAAGGAAAACGATAATATCCAAATGCTCTTTGTGACGGCGGAAAACGGCTTTTTCTGCGGCACGGTGGAGCTGCGCGCTCTGCTTATTGCGGAAAAGAACGCGGCTATCGCGCCCCTTATCCAGCACAGATTCCCGTATGTCTACTGCAGCGAGCGCACGGAGGACTGCATCGAGCGGCTGAAAAGCTACTCGGAAAGCGCCATTCCCGTGCTGGATGCCTCCAACTGCATTCTCGGCGTCATCACCCTGAAGGACCTGGTGGAAGCGGTGGACGACGAGATGAGCGACGACTATGCGAAGCTGGGCGGCCTTTCCGCGGAGGAGGATCTGCACGAGCCGCTGCGGGCAAGCCTGAAAAAGCGGATGCCCTGGCTGCTGGTGCTGCTGGTGCTGGGAATGGTCGTTTCAGGCGTTGTGGGCGCATTCGAGAAGGTCGTGTCCCGGCTGACGATCATTATGGCGTTCCAGTCGCTGATCCTGGATATGGCGGGAAATGTGGGAACGCAGTCGCTGGCTGTCACCATCCGTGTGCTGATGGACAAGGAGATCACCGCCCGGAAAAAGCTGGGCCTCGTCTGCAAGGAGATGCGGGTGGGGCTGTTCAGCGGGCTGATTCTGGGCAGTCTTTCCGTGCTGTTTGTGGGCGCTTACATCATGCTGGGCAAGGGCTATCCCGCCCAATATGCGTTTGCGGTTTCGGTGTGCATCGGCGCGGCGCTTCTGCTGGCCATGTTTATCTCCAGCGCCGTGGGAACGCTGATTCCCATGTTTTTCAAGCGAATCGGGGTGGACCCTGCCGTGGCCTCCGGGCCGCTGATTACCACCGTGAACGATCTGGTGGCTGTGGTCACCTACTATGGGCTCAGCTGGCTTCTGCTTCTCCAGGCGCTTCATCTGGGCAGCTGAAGCAAAATGAAACAGGACGGGGGCTTTGCTTTTCGGGAGGCAGGCCCCTGTTTTTGCGGAAACAGGGAATGGCTGATATGCCGGATTGACACCAAACCGTAAAGATGCTATAAAGAGACTGTCGAAAAAAGCTGGCTATAAAAGGAAGAAGATTTTTTGGGGGAACGGGCGGAAAGGACGGCGGCAAGCGGTGGATAAGTGGAAAAAGACCATAATGCATATGGGAGCATACCCGGCGGCGCTGGGAAAATGGGTGCTGCTGGGCGGCATCATCGGTGTGGCCGGCGGCGTGATCGGCTCCCTGTTTCATATCGGCGTCAATTACGCCACGGCTGTCCGGGGGGCCCACCCCTGGATCCTATACCTGATGCCGGTGGGGGGCCTTGCCATCGTGGGGCTTTACAAGCTCTGCCATCTGGAGGGCAAGGGCACCAACGCCATCATCGAGTCCGTTCACTTCGGCGAAAGCGTCCCCATTCTGCTGGTGCCGGTGATCTTCGTGTCCACCGTCATTACCCACCTGTGCGGCGGCAGCGCCGGCCGGGAGGGTGCGGCCCTGCAAATCGGCGGCGGCCTGGGCTTCCAGGCGGGCAAGCTGCTGCACCTGGGGGAGAAGGACCTGCCCCTTGCCACCCTGTGCGGCATGAGCGGGGTGTTCTCCGCCCTGTTCGGCACGCCCCTCACCGCCACGGTGTTCGCCCTGGAGGTCATCAGCGTGGGCGTGCTGTATTATGCGGGCCTGGTGCCCTGCATCACTGCCGCCATGGCGGCCTTCGGCGTGTCCACCCTGATGGGGGTGGAGCCCACCCGGTTCGCGGTGGCCATGCCCCGGGTGACCCTGGAGCTGATGCTGCCGGTGGTGGCCCTGGCCATTCTGTGCGCCGTGGTCAGCATCCTGTTCTGCAAGGGGCTTCACTGGACGGAGCGCCTGCTGGAACGGGGGTTCAGAAGCCCCTGGGTCCGGGTGCTGGCAGGCTCCGTTCTGCTGATCGGCATGAGCCTTCTGACAAACGGCGACTACAACGGCGCGGGCATGGACGTGATCGCCCGGGCCCTGGCGGGGGAGGCCGATGGCTGGGCGTGGCTGCTGAAAATCCTGTTCACCGCCGTCACCATCGGCTGCGGCTTCAAGGGCGGCGAGGTGGTGCCGTCGTTCTTCGTGGGGGCTGCCTTCGGCTGCTTCATGGGGGGCCTGCTGGGCCTGCCCGCCGGGTTCGGCGGGGCCATCGGCCTGGTGGCGGTGTTCTGCGGGGCGGTGAACTGCCCGGTGGCCTCGGTGCTGCTCAGCGTGGAGCTGTTCGGCTCCGCCGGTGCGCCGTATTTTGCCGTGGCCTGCGCCCTGAGCTATCTCCTCTCCGGCTACTGCGGCCTGTACAGCAGCCAGACCATCCTCTATTCCAAGCTCCGTGCGGAGTTCATCAACGTCCGCACCCACGAGTGACAAAAATGTAAGCTCAGACCGGGGAAATGTAAGCCCATTCGATGGCGGCGCATTTCCCCGGCCTGCTATAATAGGCCCCGTAAAGGAGGCATCAATATGCAGATTCTGAATGTAACGGGCCTGAAAAAGGTCTATACCACCCGCTTCGGCGGCAGCCAGGTCACGGCCCTGCGGCAGGTGGACTTCTCCGTGGAGGAGGGCGAATACGTGGCCATTATGGGCGAGTCCGGCTCCGGCAAGACCACCCTGCTGAATATTCTGGCGGCGCTGGATAAGCCCACCGCCGGCCGGGTGGAGCTGGACGGCCGGGACATGTCCGCCGTCCGGGAGTCCGACGCTGCGGCCTTCCGCCGGGACAACCTGGGCTTCGTGTTCCAGGAGTTCAACCTGCTGGACACCTTCACCCTGCGGGACAACATCTACCTGCCCCTGGTGCTGGCCGGCCGGCCCTATCGGGAGCTGAAGGCCCGGCTGGACCCCATCGCCCGCCAGCTGGGCATCCTGGAGCTGCTGGACAAGTATCCCTATGAGGTGTCCGGCGGCCAGAAGCAGCGGGCCGCCGTGGCCCGGGCGCTGATCACCCATCCCCGGCTGATCCTGGCCGACGAGCCCACCGGCGCTCTGGACAGCCGCTCCACCGACGAGCTGCTGGACCTGTTCGCCCAGATCAACCGCCAGGGGCAGACCATCCTCATGGTCACCCACTCCGTCAAGGCCGCCAGCCACGCCGGGCGGGTGCTGTTCATCAAGGACGGCCAGGTGTTCCACCAGCTGTACCGCGGCCAGTGCACCGACGAGCAGCTGTACCAGAAGATCGCGGACACCCTGACCATGCTTCAGGCAGGCGGTGACCGGGCATGAAGCTGTACCGTCATCTGGCCTGGGACGGCATCCGGAAAAACAGCCGCCTCTACGTACCGTACCTGCTGACCGGCGCAGGCGCCGTGTCGTTTTTCTACATTCTTGTGGCCCTGGCCCGGCTGCCGGAGGGAACCCTGCCCGGCAGCGGCTCCGTGCAGGTGATCCTGAATCTGGGCAGCTTTGTGCTGTGGGTGTTTTCTCTGCTGCTGCTGTTTTACACCCATTCCTTTCTGATCCGCCGCCGGAACCGGGAGTTTGCTCTGTACAACGTCCTGGGCATGGGCAAGGGGGACATTTCCCGCATTCTCTGCTGGGAGTCTCTGCTGTCCGGCGGCCTGTCCCTGCTGGGGGGGCTGGCCCTGGGCGTGGTGCTGAGCAAGCTGGCGGAGCTGGGCCTTATGCGGGTCATGGGCCTGGAGGCGGACATGACCTATCGGGTGTCCGCGGGGGGCCTGCTGATGGCCCTGGGCCTGTACGGGGCCATTTACCTGCTGATCCTGCTGTCCGCTCTGCTGCGGGTCCGCCGCTCCACCGCCATCCAGCTCATGCGCAGCGAGGCGGTGGGGGAGAAGCCGCCCCGGGCCAATTGGGCCCTGGCGCTGCTGGGCGTTCTGCTGCTGGGGGCGGCCTACTACCTGGCTGTGTCCATCCGGGAGCCTCTGACGGCCCTGACCTGGTTCTTCGCCGCCGTGCTGATGGTCATCGCCGCCACCTATCTGCTGTTTATCTCCGGCTCCGTGACCCTGTGCCGCCTGCTGCAAAGGAATCCCCGGTTCTATTACCGGAAGCGGCATTTCGTGTCCGTTTCCTCCCTGGTCTACCGTATGAAGCGCAACGGCGCAGGCCTTGCCTCCATCTGCATCCTGGGCACTATGGTGCTGGTGATGCTCTCCTCCACCACCTGCCTGTATTTCGGGGCGGAGGATTCCCTCCGTACCCGCTATCCCCGGGCGGAGAACGTTACCGTCTGGTACACGGACCGGGAGGACCTGTACCGGGACCACTCCGACCTGCACGCCGCCGTCGTCACTGCCGCCCGCAGCCGTGGCGCGCAGATGCAGGACCTGCGGGAGTACCGTTCCTCCTCCTCGGCGCTGACTGTTCGCAACGGCGTCCTGCAGGGCGCAGGCGGCAGCATCAGCGATGCCGTTCAGTTCACCGCCATCCCCCTGTCGGACTACAACGCCGCCATGGGCACCCGTCTGACCCTGTCCCCGGGCCAGGTGTATATCTGCCATGGCCGGTCCGACTACCGGGAGAGCACCCTGTCCTTCCCCGGCGGCGCTGTCTGGCAGGTGAAGGGCCTGGTGGACAACCTGGCCTCCGGCGGTGACTCCGCCAGTGTGGTCACCCAGCTGACGGCCATCGTCCCCGACGAGGAAATAGCGGACATGGACCGCTTGATGGAGGGCATGAACACCGGCGTGTCCCGCAGCTGGAGCTGCGGCTTCGACCTGGGCCAGGAGCCTGCCCGGGACGGGGGCGACCCTGTGGCCGCCGCCATCCGGGAGGCGCTGGAGTCCCGGCAGGACGATATCCGCTTCGACGTGGAATCCCTGTCGGAGAATCGCGACGATTTCTACGGGTCTTACGGAAGCCTCTTCTTCCTGGGCATCCTGCTGAGCGTGGGCTTCTCTCTGGCCGCGGTGCTCATCATCTATTACAAGCAGATCTCCGAGGGCTACGAGGACCAGGCCCGCTTTGACATCATGCAGAAGGTGGGCATGACCCGCCGGGACATCCGTTCCAGCATCAACAGTCAGCTGCTGCTGGTATTCTTCCTGCCGCTGCTGCTGGCGGGGCTGCATCTGGTCTTCGCCTTCCCCTTTGTCCATAAGCTGCTGCTTCTGTTCAACCTCTGGAACACCCGCCTGCTGGTGGGCACCACCGCCGCCAGCTTCCTGGCCTTTGCGGTGCTGTACACCCTGGTGTACCGCGCCACCTCCACCGCCTATTACCACATCGTCAGCGACGGAGGGGACCGCTGATGCGCCGGGCCGCATATCAGGCGGTGCTGTGGTGCGGCGGCGCGGTAACGGTGCTGCTGGCGGCGGCCGCCGCCATGACCGTGTCCCTTACGGACCGCCTGCTCCGGAAGCTGGAGCCATAAAAAATCAACCCCGGAGGCAGAATGCCTCCGGGGTTGAACGCTGTTGTAAACGCCTCGCAGAGCTTGCTGCCCGCAGACTGCAATTTTTATCAAAAAAGCAGGGCTTTTTTTGATATTTACATCCACATGGCAAAGGGCCGCAGCAGGCCGCCCAGCACTCTGTGCAGCAGGGGCCGGTGCTCCCAGTCCGCCCGGGTTACCTGCCGGGACTTTTCCATAATGCCGTCCATGTCCTCCAGCAGCGTCTCTATGGCCGGCGCGCCGTACAGCAGGGTGCCGCACTCGAAGTGCAGCTGGAAGCTGCGGTAGTCCATGTTCACGGACCCCACGAACGCCGCCTCCCGGTCCGCCAACACGGTTTTCCCGTGCAGCAGCCCCGGGGTGAACCGATAGATCTTCACGCCGTGGTTCAGCAGCTCCCCGAAATAGCTCTCCGCCACCATAAAGGCGAACTTGTGGTCCGGGATGCCGGGCATCATCAGCCGCACATCCACGCCGCTGCCGGCGGCCATGCACAGGGCCTTCTCCATGGACTCGTCAATGGCCAGATACGGCGAGGTGATGTACACCATGTGCTTGGCCCCGCCGATCAGCTGCAGAAACGCGTCCTCGGCAGAGGACACCGGGTTGCTGTCCGGCCCGTCCGCGATGGGCTGCACAAAGCCCTGCCCCGCCGCGGTGCTCTGGGGCCGGTAATAGTCGTGCTCCTGCTGCAGGGAGCCGCCCATGCGCTCCCACATATAGATGAACTCCCGGGTCAGAGTCCAGCAGGCCTGGCCCTCCAGCCGGATGCCGTCATCCTTCCAATAGCCGAACCGCTCGATGATGTTGGCGTACTCGTCGGCGATATTGGCCCCGCCGGTATAGGCGGTGTCCCCGTCGATGCAGGCGATCTTCCGGTGGTCCCGATAGTTGAAGTACAGACGGTTCACATAGTGGTGCACCGGGTTGAAGATCAGCACCTCCGCCCCAATGCGCCGCAGCTCCTCCACGGCCTCCTCGGGCATGCGCATCATGCTGCCGAAGTCGTCGAACAGCACCTTGATCTCCACGCCCTGTCCGGCCTTCCGCCGGAAAATATCCATCAGCCGGTCCCACAGCTGCCCCTCGGCCATGATGTAAAACTCCATGAAAATGAAGTGCTCCGCCTGCTCCATGCGCTCCAGCATGTCCTCCAGATACGCCTCGCCGGTGGGCAGATACACGGCCCCGGTGCCGGTGTACAGGGGGAAGCCCTGCCGGTCCAGATACGCCGCCAGGCGTCCCCACTCCGGGTGCTCCCGCCGCAGCTTCTCCACCTGGAGGCGGCTGGCCTCCCGCCGGGCCTCGGATTCCTGGGGCCTGGGCAGCTTTTTCAGGTCCAGCCGCTTCTGGGGATGGTCCCCGTTCCACAGCCAGTACAGGATCAGCCCCACCACCGGCACCGTCAGGATCAGCAGGGTCCAGCCCAGCTTATACGAGCTGCCGCCGGGCCGGCTGTTGATGCGGAAGGCATAGGCCAGAGCCAGCAGCTCCAGCACTGTGTACGCCATAGCCATCCGCTGCCGCAGCAGATCGCTGAGAAACAGCACCAGCGCGATCTGGGCCAGCAGCAGCACCGCCACCAGTCCCAGCCGCAGCGCCGCGGATATGCGCCGCTCTGTCTTTTGCTGTACCTTCGGTTTCTTCAACAGAAATCCTTCCTCCTTTCCCGCTGTCCCCGCCGCTCATCGGCGGTGTATGGGTATCTAAGGGTGTCTGTTTTGCGGCCCGCTGAGGGCAGCGAGCCCTACAGCCTTGGCTCTCCCTCTGGGAGAGCTGTCGGCGCAGCCGACTGAGAGGGCCTGTAGGGGCGGACGACTCTGTCCGCCCTTATCCTCCGTCACTGCTGAGAGGACCGCAGCAGCTCCTGCTGAATGTCCCACAGCTTCCGGGACAGGTCTACCACATACTTGTGGGGATAATCGAACCGCTTCACCTCGTCCCACAGGGTGTCCACCTGCTGGCGGCAATAGGCCTGGATCTCCGGCAGGGAAGGGGAGTCATACACCCGCTTGCCGTTGAGGAAAATAGGCACCAGCAGCTCCCGGGCCGTGAAGTTGTACACGGTTTTCTTTTTCCAGGTGGCCATGGGGTCGAAGATCTCCATGTCCTGGCTGTCGTCCACCGTCTCGTCGTGGAGGGTGATCAGGTCGGCAATGGCCTTGCCGGTATCCCGGCCATAAAAGCGGTAGACCTTCTTGAAGTGGGGGATGGTGATCTTCTCCACGTTTTCGCTGACCTTGATCTTGGGGATGATGTTTCCCTCATCGTCCTCCACTGCCGCCAGCTTGTATACGCCGCCGAATACCGGCTCGGACCGGGCGGTGATCATCCGCTCACCCACGCCGAACATATCGATCTGGGCGCCCTGCAAAAACAGATCCTGGATCAGATACTCGTCCAGGGAGTTGGACACGGTGATTTTGCATTCGGTCCACCCGGCGTCGTCCAGCATCTTCCGGGCCTTCCGGGTCAGATACGCCATGTCGCCGGAGTCCAGCCGGATGCCGCACTTGGTGATGCCCATGGGCTTGAGCACCTCATTGAAGGCCCGGATGGCGTTGGGCACGCCGGATTTCAGAGTGTTGTAGGTATCCACCAGCAGCGTGGCGTTGGTGGGGTAAATTTCGCAGTACGTCTTGAAAGCATCATACTCCGTGTCGAACATCTGCACCCAGGCGTGAGCCATGGTGCCCCCGGCGGGCACGCCGTACAGCTGGTCGGAGATGGTGCAGGCGGTGCCGCCGCAGCCGCCGATATACGCGGCCCGTGCGCCGATGATGGCGGCGTCGGCGCCCTGGGCCCGGCGGGAGCCGAACTCCAGCACCGTGCGGCCCCGTGCAGCCCGGACGATGCGGTTGGCCTTGGTGGCAATGAGGCTCTGGTGGTTGATGGTCAGCAGGGTAAAGGTCTCGATAAGCTGTGCTTCAATGGCCGGAGCCCGCACCACCACCAGGGGCTCCTTGGGGAACACCGGGGTCCCCTCCGGCACGGCGTAAATGTCGCCGGTAAACCGGAAATTGGCCAGATATTCCAGAAATTCCTCGCAGAACAGGTTCCGTCCCCGAAGATACGCAATGTCCTCCTGGGTGAAGTGCAGGTTCTCGATGTAGTCGATCAGCTGCTCCAGGCCCGCGGCGATGGCAAAGCCGCCCTGGTCCGGCACCCGGCGGAAGAACACGTCAAAATACGTGATCTTATCCTTGAAGCCGTTCTCGAAATACCCGTTGCCCATGGTCAGCTCATAAAAGTCGCAGAGCATGGTCATGTTCAGCTTTTCCTCAATGTTCATCCTTCAATACCTCAGATTTTCGTTATACTTGCAGGGGTGCCCGCCTATGATAGCCGGTTTCCGCCCCAATGCAATCGTTTGCTTTACGCATCCCTGCGGAAATAGTGCTTGGCGCAGAATTCCCGCCGCACCTCAATGCGGCCCTCGTCTGCCAGCCAGTCCACAAAGTTGGCAAAATTCCGCTCCACCACACTGAACTTGAACTCATTGTGGGTCCGGACGTTTTCTTTTTTGCAGAAGGTATAGATCCACTGGTCAAAGGACATGCCGTCCTCCAGGCAGTCCAGCACCTCCTGTCCCTTGTCCAGGATAAACGCAAGGTTCCGGTCGATCAGCGGCCCGATATCCGTCAGCACCTGCTTGTGGGCGATGATGTATGCCGGGCACCGCAGCGCCCGCAGGCTCTCCTTGCTTTCCAGGTCCCGGGCGATGAACATGCTGGTGGGCAGCTTGGCCCCCTCGATCTGCCCCTCGTCAATGAGACAGTCTCCCACATAGGCCACGTTGTCCGGGGTCACAATGCCGATGTGTCCGGCGGAGTGTCCCGGCAGCTGCAATATGCCGAACCGCGCCCCGCAGAAGTCCACATGGTCTGCGTCGGCGGGGATGATCACGTCCGCCAGAAAGCACTCCTCCAGGAAGTATTCGTGGCTCTTGCCATAGGTCAGGGCCACATAGTTGGCCCGGTACGCATCGGGATTCACGGAGATGCCCGCCTCGATGATCTGGGCCGCCGCCTGGCAGCCGTACCGCTGCTGCAAGTAGCGGACGTTGCCTGTGTGGTCAAAGTGGGCGTGGGAGCACAGAATCCCCCGCAGCCGGAACCCGTTGTCCTCAATAAGATTCGTCAGGGCGCTGCGGTCCAGCTTGGCGTATCCCGTGTCCATCAGCACAATGTCCGTGTCCGTCAGCTTATATACCGGCATCAGCGCCGTGGCCCCCACGGCGGCATAGGTCCTTCCGTATACGTGCCGCAGCTCCATATTTCGTCCCCCTCCATGGTGCAATATTCCATATTATATACCCTTCGACGGGAAAAAACAACCTCGGAAAAATTTCCGTTTACCCCCTATGCAAAACCAGAAAAATAAGGTAAAATACACCTAAGTATAGATAGGGAGGATTCTGTCAATGGACGAACCGAAGTATAAGCGGGTGCTGCTGAAGATCAGCGGCGAGGCCCTGGCCGGCGACAAGCACTTCGGCCTGGATTTCCAGGTTATGGGCCGGGTGGCCGACGTCATCAAGGAGTGCGTGGCCATGGGCGTCCAGGTGGGCGTGGTCATCGGCGGCGGCAACTTCTGGCGGGGCGTCAAAAACGGCGAGGGCCACATCGAGCGCACCCGCGCCGACCACATGGGCATGCTGGCCACCGCCATGAACTGCATGGCCATGGCCGACGTGCTGGAGCAGAAGGGCGTGGACGTCCGGGTCCAGACGGCGCTGGAGATCAAGGAGGTGGCGGAGCCCTACATCCGGGCCCGTGCCGTGCGCCATCTGGAAAAGGGCCGCGTGGTGATCTTCGGCTGCGGCGTGGGCTGCCCCTTCTTCTCCACGGATACCGCCGCCGTGCTTCGCGCCGCCGAGATCGGCGCCGATGTGATCCTGCTGGCCAAGAACATCGACGGCGTGTACGACTGCGACCCCGCCAAGAACGCCAACGCCGTGAAGTTCGACGCCATCACCTACGACGAGGTGCTCAAGCGCCGCCTGGCCGTCATGGATTCCACCGCCACCAGCCTGTCCATGGACAACCACATTCCCGTGCTGGTGTTCGCGCTGAAGGACCCCTACAACATCGTCCGTGCCCTGCGCGGCGAAAAAATCGGAACAATTGTGAAGGAGGCATAACCCCATGCTGAAAGACGAGTACAAGATTTACGAGGAAAAAATGAAGAAGAGCATCGAATCCGTTGCCAACGACTTTGCCGCCGTCCGCGCAGGCCGTGCCAACGCCTCCGTGCTCAACCGCATCCATGTGGACTACTACGGCACCCCCACCCCCATCCAGCAGATCGCGTCCGTGGCCTCTCCCGATCCCCGCAGCCTGGTCATCACCCCCTGGGATGCCTCTGCCCTCAAGGGCATTGAAAAGGCCATCCAGGAGTCCGACCTGGGCATCAACCCCCAGAACGACGGCAAGTCCATCCGCCTGAGCTTCCCCCAGCTGACGGAGGAGCGCCGCAAGGACCTGGTCAAGCAGATCCGCAAGTATACCGAGGGCGGCAAGGTGGCCGTGCGCAACATCCGCCGCGACGCCATGGAGAATTTCAAGAAGCAGCAGAAGGCCTCCGAGATCACCGAGGACGAGCTGAAGATGGCGGAAAAGGACCTGCAGAAGCTGACCGACGACAGCTGCAAGGAGCTGGATAAGCTCCTGGAAAACAAGGAAAAGGAGCTCCTGTCTGTCTGATGGGCCTGTTTTCCAAAAAGATCCATCATCACGGGGCGGGGCAGGTGGACATGAGCCGCCTGCCCCGCCACATCGCTATTATTATGGACGGCAACGGTCGTTGGGCGAAGCAGCGCGGCCTGCCTCGCACTGCCGGACATAAAGTAGGGGCCGAGACCTTCCGCAAGATCGCCACCTATTGCAAGGATCTGGGGGTGGAATACCTGACGGTGTACGCCTTCTCTACGGAAAACTGGAAGCGTCCCGCCGACGAGGTCAGCACCATCATGGCCCTGCTCAAGCAGTATATGCTGGAGGCCATCGACTCCATGGAGCGCGATCAGATCCGCCTGCGCTTTCTGGGGGACCTGTCCGCCATCTCGCCGGAGCTTCAGGCCCTGGTGGACCGCACCAATGAAATTTCCAGCCATATCCACGGCTTTCAGGCCAATGTCTGCCTGAACTACGGCGGCCGGGACGAGATCCTCCACGCCGCCCGCCGCTTCGCACAGGACTGCACCCGGGGCGAGGCCGTCCCGGAGGACCTTACCGAGGAGGGCTTTTCCTCCTATCTGTACTCTGCCGGCATCCCGGACCCGGAGCTCATCATCCGCACCAGCGGCGAGGAGCGCCTGTCCGGCTTTCTGCTGTGGCAGTGCGCCTATTCGGAGTTTTACTTCTGCGATACCCTGTGGCCGGACTTCGACAGCCGGGCCCTGGACCAAGCCATCATCGCCTACCAGAGCCGCGACCGGCGGTTCGGCGGCGTGAAATAGAGAGGATACAACTATGAAACAGAGGATATTGGTGGCTGTGGTGGGGATTCCCGCCCTGCTGGCGGTGCTGTGCATCGCCCCGGCCTGGGCCACGGCTCTGCTGCTGGCGGCCCTGACCGTCATCGCCGCCCACGAGTTGCTGACGGCGGTGTGCGGCCCGGACAAGGCCCGCCGCTGGACGGTGCTTCCCGCCGTGTGCGGCGTGCTGCTGCTGGCCCGGGCGGTGTGGCCCGGCTGCGCCGCCCTGGAGGGTCTGCTGCTGGCAGCGGCCCTGACCCTGCCCCTGTCCGGGGTCCTGACCTATGGAAAGCCTCATGCCCTGACGTTTACCGACGTGTGCGCCATGGCCGCGGCGGGCTTTGCCATTCCCTGGGCCTTCTCGGGGCTTTACGGCCTGCGGGTGCTGGAGGGGGGCTATCTCCTGGTGCTGACGCCCCTGGTGGCGGCCTTCTGCAGCGATGCCCTGGCCCTGTTCACCGGCATGGCCCTGGGCCGTCATAAGCTGGCCCCCCTGGTCAGCCCCCACAAAACCGTGGAGGGCGCGGCAGGCGGCCTGGTGGGCGGCATGGCCGGCATGGCCGTTTTCTGCGCGGTGTTCCGGGCCATGACCCACACGGCCCTGAGCTATTCCCTGTGCATTGCCCTGGGCCTGCTGGGCGCGGTGCTGGGGGAGCTGGGGGATCTGAGCTTCTCCGCCGTCAAGCGCCAGTACGGCATCAAGGATTACGGACGACTGCTGCCGGGCCACGGCGGCGTGCTGGACCGGTTCGACAGCGTGCTGTTTGCCGCCCCGGTGCTGTGCGCCCTGCTGCGGGCCCTGGCGGCGTAAGGGGAGGGCGTTCATGACAAAAACCATCTCCCTGCTGGGCTCCACCGGCTCCATCGGCCGCCAGACCCTCCAGGTGGCCCGTGAGCTGGGCCTTACCGTGGCGGCCCTTACCGCCAACCGCCAGGTGGACCTGCTGGAGCGGCAGGCCCGGGAGTTTCACCCCCAGCTGGCGGTGCTGTATGACCGGGACGCCGCCCGTCAGTTGCGCCTGCGGCTGTCGGATACGGATATCCGGGTGGCGGAGGGGCCGGAGGGTCTGCTGCTGGCGGCCCAGCTGCCCCAGGCCGACACCGTGGTCACCGCCGTTATGGGCAGCGTGGGCCTGGAGCCCACCCTGGCCGCCATCCGGCAAAAAAAACGCATCGCCCTGGCCAATAAGGAGACCCTGGTCTGCGCCGGGGAGCTGGTCATGGCCCAGGCGGAGCGCTGGGGGGCGGACATCGTCCCCGTGGACTCCGAGCACAGCGCCATTTTCCAGAGTCTCCAGGGCTGCCGGGACCGAAATGAGGTCCGGCGGCTGCTGCTGACCTGCTCCGGCGGCCCCTTCTTCGGCCGCAGCTTCCGGGACCTGGAGGGGGTCACTCCCGCCGATGCCCTGAAGCATCCCAACTGGTCCATGGGTGCAAAAATCACCATCGACTCTGCTACCCTGATGAACAAGGGGCTGGAGGTCATCGAGGCCATGCGGCTGTACCGTCTGCCGGTGGAGCAGGTGGACGTGGTGATCCACCGCCAGAGCATCGTTCATTCCCTGGTGGAGTACCGGGACGGCGCCATGATCGCCCAGCTGGGCACCCCGGATATGAAGCTCCCCATCCGCTATGCCTTCACCTGGCCTCACCGGGCCCCCAGCCCGGATACGCCCCTGGATCTGCTGACCTGCGGGGACCTGACGTTCCGGGCTCCGGACCTGGACGCCTTCCCCTGCCTGCGCATTGCCCGCCAGTGCGCCAAAGCCGGCGGCACCGCCTGCGCCATTATGAACGGTGCCAACGAGGCGGCGGTGGCCCTGTTTCTGCAGGAGCGTGTGGGCTTCAACGACATTCCCCGCCTGGTGGAGTCCGCCCTTTCCCGGGTGGAGGTGAAATATGCCCCGGACCTTCCGGATATACTGGAAGCAGACAGACAGGCGCGAGCCGCTGTACTGCAAACGGTAGGAGACATGGTATGATCTATATTTTAGCTGCGATCCTGATATTCGGCGTGCTCATCGCCGTCCACGAGCTGGGCCACTTTCTGGCGGCCAAGGCCTGCGGCGTGCGGGTCAACGAGTTCGCCATCGGCATGGGCCCCGCCCTGTTCAAAAAGACAAGGGGCGATACCACCTATGCTCTGCGCCTGCTGCCCATCGGCGGCTTCTGCGCCATGGAGGGGGAGGAGGAGGACTCCGACGACCCCGCTGCCCTGAATAACCAGGGCTTCTGGCGCAAGCTCCTGATCTTTGCCGCCGGCGCCCTGATGAACTTCCTCACGGGCCTTGTCATCATTCTGGTGCTTTACGCCGGGGTCAAGGCCGTCAACGTCCCGGTGATCCACGGCTTCGCCGACGGCTGCCCGCTGGAATCCGCCTCCGGCCTTCAGGTGGGCGACCGCATCCTGTCCATCGACGGGGAGCGCATCTACACCTTCAGCGACGTGTCCCTGCTGCTGGGCCGCAACAAGACCGGCGACTTCGACCTGGTCATCCGCCGGGACGGCCAGAAGCTCCGTCTGGAGAATTTCCACATGGAGCGCGGCGAGTACCTGGACCAGTCCGGCCAGAAATTCACCGGCTTCGGCCTGTATTTCGGCGCCCAGGAGCTGACCTTCGGCGGGCGGCTGAAATACTGCTGGGACCAGGCGGTGGACTTTGTCCGCCTGGTGCGCCTGAGCCTCCAGATGCTCATCACCGGCGAGGCGGGCTTTTCCGATATGAGCGGCCCCGTGGGCATCGTGTCCACCATCACCACCGTGGGCGAGCAGTCGGAAAATGCCCGGGCCGCCGCCGCCAACATCGCGTACCTGGCGGCCCTCATCGCCGTGAACCTGGCGGTGATGAACCTGCTGCCCCTGCCCGCTCTGGACGGCGGCAAGATTTTCTTCCTGGTGGTCAACGCCCTGTCCCTGCGCATCATCCGCAGGCAGATTCCCGCCAGATTTGAAAATTACGTCCATCTGGCCGGCTTTGTCCTTCTCATGGGCTTCATGCTGGTCATCACCTTCCACGACGTCATCAAGCTGTTTCAATAGCGGCAGACCGTCCCGGAATGGGGCCGGCGTCTTTGCCGGCCCCATTTCGCCGCCCCGTGCGGCGCATTTTACTCGCAAGGAGGATATAAACCATGAGCAAGCAGATTCATGTGGGCGCCGTGGCCGTGGGCGGCGGCGCGCCGGTCAGCATCCAATCCATGTGCAATACCCCCACCCAGGACGTGGAGCGTACCGTCTCCCAGATCCTCCGCCTGGAGGGGGCCGGGTGCCAGATCATCCGGGTGGCGGTGCCGGATATGGACGCCGCCCGGGCCATCGGCCCCATCCGCCGCCGCATCCACATCCCCCTGGTGGCGGATATCCACTTTGACTACCGCCTGGCCCTGGAGTGCGTCCGCCAGGGGGTGGACAAGATCCGCATCAACCCCGGCAACATCGGCTCCGCGGAAAAGGTCCGTGCCGTGGCCGACGCCTGCCGGGACCGGGGCATCCCCATCCGCATCGGCGTCAACGGCGGCTCCCTGGAGCGGGAGCTGCTGCAAAAATACGGCGGCGTCACCGCCCAGGCCCTGGTGGACAGCGCCCTGGGCCACGTCCGCCTGCTGAACGACTGCGGCTTCGACGATATCTGCATCTCCGTCAAGTGCTCCCGGGTACCGGTGAACATGGAGGCCTACCGCATGCTCCACCAGCAGACGCCCTATCCTCTGCACCTGGGAGTCACCGAGGCCGGCACGCCCCGCCTGGGGGTGCTGAAATCCGCCATCGGCATCGGCGGCCTGCTGTGCCAGGGCATCGGCGATACCCTCCGGGTCAGCCTGACGGCAGATCCGGAGGAGGAAGTCCGGGCCGCCCTGGATATTCTCGCTGCCGCCGGCCTGCGGCAGACGGGGCCCAATCTGATCTCCTGTCCCACCTGCGGCCGCACCAAATACGACATGATCCCCATCGCCCGGGAGGTGGAGCGCCGCCTCCAGGGCTGCACCAAGCCCATCACTGTGGCCGTCATGGGCTGCGTGGTCAACGGCCCCGGCGAGGCCCGGGCTGCCGACGTGGGCATCGCCGGAGGCGACGGCGAGGGTCTGCTGTTCCGCCATGGCGAAATTCTGTACAAGGTGCCCCAGGACAAGCTGGTGGACGCCCTGATGGACGAGATCGACAAGCTATAAGGAGGGATGCCCTCATATGTGCGATAAAATACCGTTTTTTACCTTTTTTGAGAGCTTCGTGCCGCCCCGTGAGCTGGGCCTGCTGCTCCATGACGCCTGCGTGGTGGGCGGCAGCATGGACCGTGCCCAGCGCACCATGGAGCTGGAGCTGACGGCCTCCGCCCCGCTGCCGGAGGCCGCCGTCACCGCCCTGCGCCAGCTGCTGATGGACCAATACGACCTGCGCCAGCTGCGCCTGAGCTTCCGCACCCCCCAGCGCGCAGATGACAGGTCCGACGTCCTCATGGGCCGGGAGATCAAGGGCAAGCCCGTCTCCATCGACGGCCTGAACCCCAAAATGGGCGCCGTGGTGATCGAGGGCAAGGTCTTTGCCGCCGAGTGCTGCGAGACCCGCAAGCCCGGGGTCTGGCGGCTGACCTTCGACATGACGGACTACCGGAATTCCGTCACCGTCACCAAGTACATGGAGGGCAAGGAGGCCCAGTCCATGCAGAACGCCGTGTCCCCGGGCATGTGGCTCCGGGTCCAGGGCAATGTGGAGCTCAGCCGCGACGGCAAGGACATTCAGCTGCGCCCCTTCCACATCATGAAGATCCCCCACAAGCCCCGGGAGGACACCGCCCCGGAGAAGCGGGTGGAGCTGCACCTGCACACGAAGATGTCCAACATGGATGCCCTGACGGACACCGCCTCCGTCATCAAGCAGGCCATCGCCTGGGGCCACCCGGCTATCGCCATCACCGACCACGGCGTGGCCCAGTCCTTCCCCGACGCCTGGCACACCGCCAAGGGCAAAATTAAAATTCTCTACGGCGTAGAGGGCTACTTTGTCAATAACCTGGACGACCGCATCGCCGTCCACGGTCCCCAGGACCAGGACTTCTCCGACGAGATCGTCTGCTTCGATATCGAGACCACCGGCCTGAAGGTGGACCGGGAGGCCATCACCGAGATCGGTGCCGTGGTGCTGAAAAACGGCCAGGTCACCGACCGGTTCCAGACCTTCGTGAACCCAGGCCGCCGCCTGACGCCGGAGATCATCGGCCTCACCGGCATCACCGACGCCATGCTGGCGGATGCCCCGTCCCCCAAGGAGGCCCTGACGGCCTTTCTGGACTTTGTGGGTGGCCGCCCCCTGGCGGCCCACAACGCCGAATTTGACATCAGCTTCATCCGGGCCGGCTGCCGCCGGGAGGGCATCCCCTTTGACCCCACCTATGTGGACTCCCTGATCCTGGCCCAGAACCTGCTGCCCCAGCTTCACAAGTTCAAGCTGGACATTGTGGCCGAATACCTGGACCTGCCCGCCTTCAATCACCACCGGGCCTCCGACGACGCGGCCATGGTGGCCTACATGCTGATCCCGTTCTTTGAGAAGCTGGAGCGGGAGCTGGGCATCCGCCGTCTCCAGGACATCAACCCCCAGATGCTGAAGCTGCGGCCCCAGGGCAGCAAGTCCAGCCGCTTCCCCAAGCACATCATCATTCTGGCCAAGAACAAAATGGGCCTCAAGCACCTGTACCAGCTGATCTCCGCCTCCAATCTGCAATACTTCAAGCGGGTGCCCATCATCCCCAAAACCGAGCTGATGGCCCATCGGGAGGGGCTCATCATCGGCTCGGCCTGCGAGGCCGGCGAGCTGTTCCAGGCGGTGAAGGACCACAAGGACTGGGCCGAGCTCAAGCGCATCGCCTCCTTCTATGACTATCTGGAGATCCAGCCCATCTGCAACAACCTGTTCATGCTCCGCAACGGCGACGTCCGGTCCGAGGAGGAGCTGCGGGAATTCAACCGCACCATCGTCCGCCTGGGCCGGGAGCTGGGAAAGCCCGTCTGCGCCACCGGAGACGTCCACTTCCAGGAGCCGGAGGACGAGACGTACCGCCGTATTCTCCTGGCCAGCAAGAAGTTCCCCGATGCCGACGCGCCTCTGCCCATCTACTTCAAGACCACCACCGAGATGCTGGAGGAGTTTTCCTATCTGGGCCAGGACCTGGCCCATCAGGTGGTCATCGACAATCCCCGCCGCATCGCCGATCTGGTGGAGGAAATTGAGCTGCTGCCTCCGGGCCAGCTGTTCCCGCCCCGCCTGGAAAACTCCCAGGAGGACCTGAACCGCCTGGTGTGGGACAAGTGTCACGCCCTGTACGGCGACCAGCCCCCCCAGCTGGTGGTGGACCGGCTGAATGTGGAGCTGGGCAGCATTCTGGGCAAATACGACGTGGTGTATATGTCCGCCCAGAAGCTGGTGCAGCGCAGCCTGGAAAACGGCTACCTGGTGGGCTCCCGGGGCTCCGTTGGCTCGTCCCTGGTGGCCTATATGTCCGGCATCACCGAGGTGAACTCCCTGCCGCCCCACTACCGCTGCCCCCAATGCCGCCATGTGGAATTCATCACCGACGGCAGCTACGGCTGCGGTGCGGACATGCCCGACAAGGACTGCCCGGAGTGCGGCACGAAATACGTCAAGGACGGCTTCGACATTCCCTTTGAGACGTTCCTGGGCTACGGCGGCGGCAAGGTGCCGGATATCGACCTGAACTTCTCCGGCGAGTACCAGGCCCGGGCCCACCGCCACGCCATCGAGATGTTCGGCCAGACCCAGGTGTTCCGGGCCGGCACCATCGGCACCCTGGCGGAAAAGACCGCCTTCGGCTTTGTCCGCAAATACCTGGACGAGCGGGGCCTCACTGCCGGCAGCGCCGAGGTGAACCGCCTGACCCAGGGCTGCGTAGGCGTCCGCCGCACCACCGGCCAGCACCCCGGCGGCCTGGTGGTGGTCCCCGACGACATGGATGTGGAGGATTTCACCGCCGTGCAGCACCCCGCCGACGCCGAGGACGCCGACACCATCACCACCCATTTTGAATACCACTGCATGGAGGATAACCTGCTGAAGCTGGACATGCTGGGCCACGATGACCCCACCATGATCCGCATGCTGGAGGACCTCACCGGGGTCAACGCCCGGACCATCCCCCTGGACGACCCGGACACCATGAGCATCTTCACCTCCTCCCGGGTGCTGGGCTTTGAAAACGACGAGCTGTTAGGCCCCACCGGGGCCGTGGCCATTCCGGAGTTCAACACCCGGTTCACCCGGGGCATGCTGGTGGATACCCAGCCCAAGGATTTCAATACCCTGGTGCGCCTGTCCGGCTTCTCACACGGCACCGACGTGTGGCTGGGCAATGCCCGGGACCTGATCGTCAGCGGCACTGCCTCCGTTCTGGAGACCGTGGGCTGCCGGGACGACATCATGCTCTATCTCATCCATATGGGTCTGGACCCCAAAATGAGCTTCAAGATCATGGAGGCCGTCCGGAAGGGCAAGGTGAAAAAGGGCGGCTTCCAGGACGGGTGGGAGGATGCCATGCGGGCCCATGAGGTGCCCGACTGGTACATTGACTCCCTGGCCAAGATCGGCTATCTGTTCCCCAAGGCCCACGCCGTGGCCTATGTGATGATGGCCTTCCGCATCGCCTGGTTCAAGGTCCACGAGCCCCTGGCGTTCTACGCCACCTTCTTCACCGTCCGGGCCAAGGCCTTCGACGCGGAATACTGCTGCGCCGGCATCGACGCCGTGAAGCGGAAGATCCGTGAGATCGAGAACAACAAGGACGCCACCGCCGTGGAGCAGAGCCTGATGGTCACCCTGGAGGTGTGCTACGAGTTCTATCTCCGTGGCTTCCACTTTGACACCATCAGCATCTACGACTCCCAGGCCACCGCCTTCAAGATCACGGAGAACGGCCTGCTGCCCCCCTTCGTCTCCGTCCGGGGCCTGGGCGAGACCGCCGCCCTGGACACCGTGGAAAAGCGGAAGGGAAAGACTTTCATCTCCGTGGAGGAGTTCGCCGCCTGCTGCAGCAAGCTGTCCAAAACCCACATCGAGCAGCTGAAGGCCCTGGGGGCCTTTGCCGGCATGGCGGACACCAGCCAGATCACGTTTTTCTGATATGGAGTGGCGCTTTGTCTGGTCCCGCGGCGACGAGCATGAGACAGGCCGTGCCCTGTCCCGGGAAATGCTGCGCTTGTATCGGGACAAAGCCCGGGAAAAGCGGGACGTCCCGCCGGATATCGGGACAGTTTTTATAGGAAAAAACGGCAAACCGATGACAAATGGCTGCTATTTCAATATCAGCCACAGCCACGGTCTGGTGGCCTGCGCCGTGGCGGAGGTCCCGGTGGGCATCGACGTGGAGAAGATCTGCCCGGTATCGCCCCAGCTTTTACGCATTTTATCGCCTGCTGAACGCGAATCTGTGCGGTGTGACGAGGATTTCTTCCGCCTTTGGACCCTGAAGGAGGCCCTGATCAAGTGTCAGGGAGGTGTACTGGGTCAGGTCCGGCACGTTCATTTCCGGATCGACGGGGATTCCGTCGCCTGCACCGTTCCCGGCTACGCCTTCTCCGTTCTCCCGGCCCCGGAGGGCTATGCCGCCGCCCTGTGCTGGGAAAAACTGGAAGAAAACCGGCATGAAACGCGCAAAAAATGACAGGCTATTGGAAGAATGTGCATAAAAAATACCGGAACCGGCAGAAATTTTGCCGGTTCCGGTATTTTTTATGTGAGTAATCCGTATTTTTCCTTGATGCGGTCCAGCTTTTCCAGCATGGGCTCCGCAGCCACCCACAGGAAGAATACCGTGGCTGCTGCGTGGACGCAGTCCACCGGGAAGCCGGTGACGTAGTACGTCAGCAGCGTTTTCCAGGTGAGGCTTTCCGCCCCGGCCCACATCAATACCGACGCCGGATTCATGATTCCGCCGTAGATCACGATGGCGCAGAAGGCACCAAAGGTACACATGCTCCCCAGAGTTCGGCGCAAAAGCCCCTTTCGGAACAGGACCCCGGCCAAAAATCCGATAATTCCCATGCTAAACATCTGCCACGGCGTCCAAACACCCTGGGAGAACAGCATGTTGGACACCAGCATGGACAGCGCGCCCACCAGAAAGCCGCTCTCGCCCCCCAGCGCTACGCCGGAGATGATGGTCATGGCCATGACGGGCTTGAACTGAGGCAGCATGAAAAATGCCGCCCGGCCCGCCACGGAGATGGCGCACAGCACCGCAATGACCACCAGCTCCCGGGCCTGGGGCCTGCGCCCCTCGAACACCAGGAAGAACGGGGCCATGCATTCCAGCAGCACCAGCACCGACATGAGGCCATACTGCCTGTTGTCCAGGTAATAGACCCCCACAAACAGGGTCACGGGGATCAGCAGCAGGATAGACACCGCCGCCGCTGCCGTCCGGCGGGACAGCCTGCGCTTTTCCGCCGGAACCTGCACCAGGTCAAGGGGCTTGGTCCGGCGGCCGATGGACAGGGCCAGCACCAGCAGCAGCCCGCAGAACACCAGATACAGCCGCAGCTGCTGCCGGCCCAGAGCCGTCAGGCCGCCCTTGCCCACGGCGGCGGACAGGTCCGTGACTCCGGTGGCATACAGGAATATGGCCAGGGCCCCCGCCCCGGACACGGCGGCCAGGGCCTTGCGCCACAGGGGCAGCTTTTTGGGCTTCCAGTCCGGCGTTTCCTCCCGGGGCTCCGGCAGAGGGGGAATGTCCTCCGGCAGGGCCGGCTCCGCAGGAACCGTGCCGCCGCAGACAGCCATGACGTCCTCCGCCGTCACCGCCTGGGGCTCCAGGCTCCGGGCCATGCGGTTGGCGGCGGTGGTATAGAAGCTGTTGCCGGAGAAGAAGGCGCGGGGAGACGCCTCCGTCACCACGCTGCCGTCAAAAAACAGGGCGCAGCGGTGGGCATAGCGGGCGCAGAACTCCACGTCGTGGCTGACCATCAGCAGCGACACCCCGCGGGCCAGCAGCGTCCGCAGAATCAGGGCGAAGGCCTGCTTGAACTCCGCATCCAGGCCCTTGGTGGGCTCGTCCAGCAGCAGGATCTCCGGCTCCAGCAGCAGCACCTTGGCCAGGGCCGCCCGCTGCTGCTCGCCGCCGGACAGGTCGTAGGGGTGCCGGTCCAGCAGGTCCTCCAGGCGGCACAGAGCCACCATCCGGGCCACCCGCTCCTCCTGCTGGGGGCGGGGCGTTTTTGTGCCGGAAAATATCTCGAACAGGTCCTCCCGGACCGTTTTTTTCACAAATAAGGTCTGGGGATTCTGGGGCAGCATGCCCAGGGTCCCCTTTACGGAAATGTTGCCCCGCTGGGGCTTTTTCATGCCGGACAGCAGCTTCAGCGTGGTGCTCTTGCCCGCGCCGTTGCCGCCCAGCAGGGCCAGAAACTCCCCACGGCCCAGGGTCAGGTCAAGCCCCTTGATGACGTCGGGGCTGTCCGGCTCATACCGGAACCACGCGCCCTGCACCGTCAGCACCGGCTGGCGCCGGGGGTACGTCTGCTCCCGGGGCAGCGGAACCAGCGGATGCTCCGCCGCATAGCTCCGCAGAAAATCCCGGCCCTCCCGCACGGTGACGGGACAGGGGGCCTCCGTTTCCACCGAGGCCCAGACGCGCATGGCGGCGGGCATGGCCAGAAACATCCGGTGGCCCAGGGTCTTTAGCCGGCGGCCCACGTCGTAGGGCGTGCCGGTGCACAGCAGCTGCCCCCGGTCCATTACCGCCACGGCGGTGGCCAGGGGAAAGGCCTCCTCCAGCCGGTGCTCCGTCAGCACCACGGCGGTGCCCAGCTCCCGGTTGATCTTTCCCAGCACCGCCAGGAAATCCGAGGCGGCGATGGGGTCCAGCTGGCTGGTGGGCTCGTCCAGAATCAGCACGTCCGGCTGCATGGCCATGACGGAGGCCAGGTTCAGCAGCTGCTTCTGGCCTCCGGACAGCTGGGAAACGTCCCGGTAAAACCAGTCCTCGATGCCGAAGAATGCCGCCATCTCCGCCACCCGGCGGCGGATGGTGGGGGTGTCCACCCCCAGGCTCTCCAGCCCGAAGGCCAGCTCGTGCCAGACCTTGTCGGTGACGATCTGGTTTTCCGGCGACTGCTGGACAAAGCCGATGCGGGCCGCCAGCGTCCGCTGGTCCACCTGGTCCAGCGGCGTATCCCGGAACAGAATGCGGCCCTGCCGGGTCCCGTGGGGGGCCAGGGCGGGCTTCAGCTGCCGCAGCAGCGTGGACTTGCCGCAGCCCGAGGGACCGCACAGCACCAGGAATGCACCCTCCGGCACCGTCAGCGACAGGCTGTCAATGGCCCGGGCGGTCTGCCCCGGATAGGAAAAGGTCAGATTTTCGACGGTGAACAGCGCCATACCCGCGCCTCCTTTCGGTCTATGATCACCGGCGTCAGGCACAGGGCCAGATACGCCAGGTAAAAGCTGATGGAAAACGGCTGGGCCATGGCTCCCTGGAGCATGGGGAAATACCACCATTTCAGGCCCCCGGCAAGGCTTCCGCACAGCAGATACATGCCGCAGAAGCCCAGCCAGCCCAGGGCGTATTTGTCCCGGTCCTCCATGCGGTAAATGGAAAAGGCCGTCCGGCCCCGGAGGCCGTAGCCCCGGCTTTTCATGCTGTCGGCGGTTTCGATGGCGTTCTCCAGAGCCCAGGTCACCATGATGGAAAAGATGGTGACGGCCTTTCTGGCCCGCTGCCATGCGCTGCCGGTGGAGGCGTCCCGCCCGATGCAGAACTGCGCCTGGCGCACGGTTTCCAGCTGGCGGCGGAACAGGGGCACAAACCGCAGGGTCATGCTCAGCACCAGGGACAGGGCCGGGATCACCCGGCCAAACAGATACACAAATTTGTCCGACGTGATGACCCGGTTGAAGCACACGAACCACAGCACCACGGCGCACAGCATGGTCCCCGCCGCCAGACCATACAGAATACTCTCCAGCGTCAGGGGGTTGCCGGAGGGCAGATAGATGAGAATGGTGACACCCGCGTGGTTGAAGGCGGGATTCACCAGGGCCGCCAGCAGCAGCACCGGCAGGGCCACCCGCAGGTGCCTTGCCAGGGCCCGGCGGCCCTCCAGCTGCCCGGCATACAGCAGCGCCCCCAGCAGGGACACCGCTAGGCAAACCGGGTGCATCAGCACCATGGAATAGGCCAGCACCAGGGCGAAAAACAGGAAGTTCACCAGGGGGTGATAGCGGGAAAAGGCGTCGCCCACGGCTCCGGCCTCCTTTCGTCATACGGTTCTGCGCAGGGCGGGGCGCACAGGCCCCGCCCTGCGGGTTTTTTGCGGTTTTCGGGGCCTTACCCGACGGCGTAGCCGCCGCCTACGTCATAGCCCAGGTCGCAGGTATAGACCCAGCAGATCACGTCCCCCTGCTGCACCTGATACCGGGAGCAGCCATAGTTGGGGAACCAGTCGTTGACCTTGTACATCCAGCCGGAGCCGTCGCCGACGTCGAACTCGTACAGGTTGTAGATCCCCTCGATATAGGCGGAGTTGTACATCGGCGTCCAGCTGAACTCCATGGGGATCTTCCTTTCCTTGCACACCCGCTGCAAAACGTCAAACACGCTCTCCCCCTGGGAAAACGTCACCGTAACGGCAGGCAGGATCACCCCGTCGGCGGGCACCAGCCCCCGCTTGGACTCGTCGCACTTGTCCATATTGTTGAGGATGGTGGCGCAGGAGATGGAGATGGTGCAGGTGTCCTGGTGGGACGTATCCGGCTGAGACGTTTCCGGCTCCACGGGCTTGGGCTTGCCGTCCGGCACCGGGTCCGTCTGGTAGCGGTCCTTGCCGCCGGTGGAGGAGTCGTCCGTCCCGGGCTCCTGGGGGGCGTCGGGCGTCTCCGGCGTATTCGTATTCCCGGGTTCCTCCGGCGTATCGGGGGTATTCTGATCGCCGGTCTGCTCCACGCCGGGAGGAATGGGTGCTTCCGGACCAGTGCCGACCATCAGGTCGCAGCCGGAAAGGGACAGGGCCAGCAGCAGCGTCAGCAGCAGGGTCAACAGGACTTTGGGGAATCGATTCATCATCGAAAAACACCTCCTATCAGAGCACCGCGCGCAGGGACGTTGTGACAACGTCCCTGCGCCGGTGTATTTCCTTGGGGTTACGCGGGTCTGATGCGGGGCTTATGCGCGCTTTTTCTTTCTCTGCATCAGCAGCACAGCGGCGCCGGACAGGGCGGCAGCACCCATCCACAGCACCAGCAGGCTCTCGTCTCCGGTGCGGGGGGTATCGGGCTTTTCGGGCTTGGCGGGCGTCACGGGCTGGTCGGGGGTCACGGTGACGGTGACATCGCTCATGTCGTACAGGCTGGTCTTCTGGGCCAGCAGGCGATAGTAGGCCGCCAGGGCATAGTAGCCCTGCTCGGTGGCCATGCCGTCCACGGTCTTGTCGGCCATCAGGTGGCGGAAGCCGCCGCCGGTGACATAGAAGCCGCACAGCGCGTCCACGACGCTGACGCCGCCCTTTACGAACCGGCTGTCGGCGGTGGGATCAATGCCCAGGGCCGTCAGGGCCACGATGACCTGGGCCGTGGACTCGGCGGAGGCATCGGTGCCGGGGATCTCGCTGAAGGTAGCGTCGTCGTTCTGCACGCCGGCCAGGAAGGTCAGGGCCGCGTCCACAGCCGCCTTCACCTGAGCATTTTCATAGTAGGGGGCCAGGGCCTGCACGGCCATGGCGGTCATGTCCACATCGGGGACCTGGGAGGAGGCGATGACAGGCCAGCTGCCATCCTCGCGCTGGGTATCCAGAATGGCGCGGACCAGCTTCTCCCGGGTCACGTCGCCGGAGGTGGGATAGCCGTGGCTGTCCAGCGCCAGCAGCGCCCAAACGGGACCGTTGACGCTCTGCTTGGTGATGAAGGCCATGGAACCCAGACCGTCCAGCAGGCTGCGGCCGGCCACATGGGTCACGTCCTTGCCGATGGCGGTCAGGGCCAGGATCAGACGGGAATTCTCGGTGGAGCGGGAGCGGTTCAGACGGCCGTTCTCGTCCATGGCCTTTTGCACATACTCCACCACGGAGGCGTAATACGCGTCCGCACCGGGGACGTCCCGGCCGGAACGGGCCAGGCCCAGAACCGCCCACTCGCCGCCGATGGAGCCGGTGACGGGGGCGCCCTTGGAAACGATGAAGTCGCCGGTAGTCTTATAGATATCCTGAGCGTTCAGCTCCGCCAGGCGGGCCTCGGCGGCCAGCAGCACATCGTAGTTGCCCACGCGCTCCTGGAGCTTCTGGCCCAGGGCGTCATAGGCGGCCCGGGCAGCCTCCACGGCGGCACGGGACGCGGGGATCACGGGCTGGCCGATGGCGTCGATCAGCTCCTCCACATGGGCAACCGCCTCATCCTGGAGCTGGGCCAGCTTCTTCTCGGCAGCCAGCAGCACATCGTAGTTGCTGACCTGGGCCTTGCGCTGGTCGCTCAGGGCGTCATAGGCGGCGCGGGCGGCCTGGATGGCCTCCTCGGAGTCCAGAGTCACGGTGCCGATGGCGGCGATCTTCTGCTCCACGTCGTGGACGTACCAGCCGGTCAGAGGCAGCACCAGCTCAGGCAGACGGGTCAGGACTGCGGCGGTGGTGGAACCGTACTGGCGGTCCATGCCGGAGCGGTAGGACACGCCGCGGTGGGTGGGAATGCCGCCGAAGCCGCCCACCCGGATGGTACCGGTCAGGTCATAGCTATAGCCTTCGGCGGTCTCGGGGATGGTGACGCTCAGCAGCTGGCGAACGGGGTTGCCGCTGAAATCATACTGGCCGAAGGGGGTGCCGGGGTTGGTCTGATACTTGTTGCCCTGGGCATCCAGGTACACCAGGGAGAAATTGAAGTTGTAAACGCCGGAGATCTTCTCCTTGGGGCTTACCAGGTCGTGGAACTGGACCTTTACGGCCTGGCCGGGGACCAGCTCAGCATCCTGGGGCAGGACCTTGCCGTCGGCGTCGATGAGGTCATAGCTGACGCCCCGGGCGGTGATGACCTGGTAGGCGGCCATGCCGTCCTTCTCGATGCGGAGAATGTGGCGGCCGGTGGTCAGGCCCGTAACGGTGACCTGGCCGTTTTCATCCACGGAAACGCCCTGGCTGGTGAAGCCGTTGAAGGTCATCTTATCGGTGACGGTGGAGCGGGCCACGGTAACGGTGCAGCCCTCCTGGGGAGTGAAGCTGTAGCTGGCGCCCTGGGTACCCACATAGAACAGGATGTCGTGCTCGGCATCCAGATACTTCTGCTCGTCCTTGGTGATGTTCACGGTGGGACGGTCGATGAAGGTGTTGGTCTGGATAGAGGAGCCGTCGGCACCCACGGACACCACGAACACGCCGGTGAACTCCGGCCAGATGGCGCTGAAGTCCTTGCCGCCCATACCCTGAACGAAGGTCATGGCGTCATAGGTCACCTGGACGATGGCGGTGCCCGGGTGGTTGGCGGTCATGGTGGCCAGGCAGGAGTTGTTGGCGTCGGGGGTGATGGTCACCACGTCGCTGTCGCCGCCGTCCAGGCTCAGCACCTGATAGTGCGCGTCGGGCAGGGCGATCTGGCCGTTCATGAAACTCTCGATGGCCTGCCAGTTACGCAGCACGTTCAGCTCGTAGGTCTGGCCGGCATCCATGTTCAGGTAGCCCTGGCGGTTGATGTTCAGGTAGATGTTGCCCAGGTCGTACACGTTCTTGTCGAAGCGGTGCACGGTATCGCTGCTGAACGCGTCGTCCATGTGCAGATCGTCCCGGGTCACAGCCAGCTCCTGGCCGCCGGTGAATTTGCCGAAGGTCCAGTAGGTGACGCCGTCGGGATTCTGGGCCCGCAGGAACTGCTGGCTGCCGGTCTCCGGCAGGCGGAAGGAGGCGGTCATGGTGTCGCCCTTGGTCTCCTGGGAAACGGGCTCCAGGAAGGTATAGCTATAGTAGCTGCCGAAGGTGCCCATCCGCAGGGTAGAGCCGGCGGGGGCGGTGACGGTGATGTCCAGGGCCTTGGGAATGGTCAGAGAGAAGCTCTTGGCGCCGCAGTCCACGGTCTGCTTGTTGGTCATGGTGGTGGTGACAGGCAGATAGCCCGCCGCCTTGTCGCCGATGGGGGTCAGGGTGATCTTCAGGCTGCCGCCCTCCACAAACAGGCAGGCGGTGTGGGTGCTGCCATAGGTGGTGGAGACGCCGGTCTTGGCCTGGAGGTCCGTGCCGTCGGGGCCGGTAACGGTGACGTCGATGGTGTAATCCTTGCCCTCCACCCAGCTGCTGCTGTCGTTGGTGGCATAGATCTCATAGACGCGGTTCAGGGTGAACACGTTGTCCTGATTGGCCTTCACGGTCAGCACCAGGCTGCCGTTGCACTGGCCCTCGGCGTTGTAGCCCTCCACCAGATAGTCGCCGGCCGGCAGCTTGGTGTTCATCATCAGCTTATAGCCGTCGGCCTCGGGGGTCACATTGGCCAGCAGGTCCCGGTCTCCCTTGACGCCATCGGCGAAGTCATACAGCTTCAGGGACGCCAGCTGTGCATTGTGCAGGCCCTTGAAGGAGACGTCCATGTCGCCCTGGGGCGCATCGCCCTCCTGGGACACGGTGACGGTGTAGGTGGTGGGGGTGATGGCGGGGGACCACTCGGTGGCCGCCGCCTTGTCGCCGCAGCGGATGGTCAGGACGGTGCCGTTATGGACGGGCACGGTCTCCACCCGGCGGTAGTCGGTGCCGTCGGCGGTGAGATACACCTGGTTGTTCTTGTTGGAGGCGGTGGCCGTCATCCGGATGCCGGTGACGCCCTGGGGCAGGGTCAGGGTGTAGGCGGTCTTGTCTGAGGCGAAGTCGGGAGTCAGGACGCCCTCGCTGAAGGACAGGGCCGCCAGGCTGGTGTCGCTCTGGGTGTTCCAGTCGCCGCCGATGTCCGCGCCGTAGCCTTTGGTGGTGTACATCACGCGGATGATATCCCCGGCGAACAGCTTGTCCCCGGCCTTGATGTCCTTGAACCCAACGTTGGTGAACCAATCGTTCAGGGTTCCCATCCAGCCGGAGGCTTCGCCGCCGTCACCGGCGGACAGGCCGTTGATCTCGCTGATGTAGCCGGACTCGGCGCCGGTCTGGGAATAGGTACCCAGGGCGCTGACGATGCAGTCCATCATGGAGGACCCGGGGGCCAGGTCCACCCACTTGTCCACCAGCGTGCCATCCCAGGCAGCGCCGTCGGCCTTTGCGTAGGTCGTGTTTTCCACAACGACCCGAACCTGGCCGTCGTGGTTCTCTGCTGCCCAGACAGTGGCGGGTACCAGGCTCAGTACCATCACCAATGCCAGCAGCAGAGAAACGATGCGTTTCTTCATATGCATTTTCCTCCTGTGAAAAATTTATGCCCAGCCGTTTCCGGCAAGTCAACGGAGTGTGTCCGCGGCGGAGGAAAAGCAGATACACGCCCGCTGCAAAAACCGCCGGTACATCCCCTGAAAAAGGGAGACACCGGCGGCGCATGGTTCCTGTCTGCGCCCAACGAAGATAACGCCCGCCGCGCTGAATGTCCTCCGCCGTGCAATTCTCCTGCCTCGCGCCGTGGAGCCGATGGCTCCTCGTTTGCATCCTACCTTCTCAGGGGAGCTGCCCCCAATGGCGGACTTTCGTCCCGGCGGCCAAGGCCGCTTCGGTGCATTCTTGCGCCCACAGTGCCGTTCGCGTGGGGTTCTTTCGCCCCGTTTCTTTCAGGCTGGCACCTGGCCGTTTTCCGGCCTTTGCGGTACCCGCCGCACGGCATCCTCGGACATGATTCGATTATCCGGCTCTGCGTTCTCGCAAAGCCATTCTTATCATACAGCATCCGGCAGGAAAAGTCAACGGTCCGCCCCATGCAAAACGGCTCTGTATTGCAGGACTGCAAAAAACCGCCGCAGCGGCGCGGAGTCCCCTTGTTTTGCCGGAAAAAAAGATGTATAATCAAGGCCAGTGGGACAGGGCGAGAAAACCGCGGGATGCTCCCCGGGAAAGCCTGTCCGCATCCGTCAAAGAAGCAAAGGAAGAGCACTGTCATGGAAATTTTGCACGAGATCAACCCGGCGCTGGAGGCTCTGGCGTACTTAGGTTCCCGGGCCAACGGTCATACCCTAGACCGGCTGGAGGAGCGCTTACAGGCCCGGGGCGTCCGGAAGGCGGAGCCCTTCCATCGGGCCAGCGCCGCCCTGCGGGAGCTGCTGCAGGACCTGGACGCGGAGGTTTCCGTCCCGGCAGAGACCCTGCAGCGTCTGTTCGGCGACATCAAGGGCTTTTCCTACAGCACCATCGGGTCCTATAGTCCGGCTTTTCTGTTCTTCTATCCCATGCTGTCCCGCCGGCAGGACTTTGAGACCCTGATGCAGCGGATGGAGCGCCTGACGCCGGACGAGACGGCGCGAAACATGATGATCTCGCTGAGCCTGGAGGAGCAGTCCGGCCCTGCCGCTGGGGCTGCCGCAAAGCTGGTTTCCCGGGTGCTGGCGCTGACGATCCCCACGGAAAGCCGCCTGGCTCTGCTGGAGATCCACCAGAATTACCGGACTCTGCTGCCGGAGATCGCAGCCTGTCTGCGCCCGGCCATAGCGGCGCTGGAGACGGAGTCCGGCCGCATCCAGGAGATCATAGAGGCCTTCTGCCGGGAGGTGGAGGGCCTGGGGACGGAGAACTATCTCCGGGAGACCTCCAGCCTGGCCATCACGCCGGAGGTGCATTATCACCTGATCCCCTTTCTGATGGGACCGGATACCAACCTCTCCATGGAGCAGGAGGACGGCAGCGTGCTGATCTGCTGCGGAGTCCTGCGGCTGTCGCTGCGGCGCACCCTGGCGGAAAACAGCAGTGCCTCCCAGGTATATGACGCCATCCGGATCATCGGGGACAAGACACGGTTTGACATTCTGTGTTATCTGAGGGATCATCCGGCGGTCTACGGTCAGCAGCTGTGCAACCATTTCGGCCTGGCCCGCAACACCATTCACCACCATATGAGCAAGCTGGTGAATGCGGGGCTTGTTACCTGCCTGGTGGAGGGAAACCGTATTTATTACACCACGGACCGGGAGCACCTCTCCTATTTGCTGAACCAGCAGCGGCAGCTGCTGATCGGCGGAGAGGATACGGAGCAGCAGGAAAAATAAAACCGGCAGGAATGCCGCCGGCGCAGGGTTTGCCGCGCCGGCGGCATTTTTTTTTGCAGGGTAAACACATGGCCGCACCTGTAGGCGCGGCCATGTGTTTACCAGCGCCGCTTTTTCTTTTCGCCCTCCCGGCGCTGGAAGGGCTTGTCGATGAGGATGATGTCCTCTCCGAACCGCTGGACGCAGTCCCAGGGAATGTAATAATCCTCGCCCCGGCCGAACAGACCGAAGAACCGGCAGGGGCCAAATACGATCAGGGCCTTGACGGTCCCCTCCGGGATGCAGAGCTCCAGGTCTCCCACGCAGCCCAGACGGCTGCCGTCGCAGATGTTGATGACCTCCTTGCGGCGCAGCTGTGAAAATCGGCACATCATGGTCTCCACCTCAGCTCCAGCCTATGCGCCTTCCGGCGCGTCCTATGCCATCATCCTCACCGCGTCCATGGGGATGCCGCCGCCCGTGGCCGCCGTGAACCGGCGGGTGACAAAACTGTTATATCATCTTTAAGGAATCTTAAAGGTTCCCCCCTTGTTTCTTTAACTGTTTTTCTTTATACTGAATTTTGTGAACAGGGACAGCTGATCGGAAGCTGTATCGACAAAAAAAGAGCCGCTCTTGACAGGAAGCAGCAGATCATATATACTAAGTGTATCAATCATCTTGATACAGTTGCGCCTGTGCGCACAGAGAAAGGAAAGCGCCTATGGAGATGTTAAAGACCATCAATTTTATCATAGCGGTTATTTTCTTCGTCTGCTATACCTATCAGTTTTTGTATATCCCGGTGCCCTGGCTGCGGAAGGAGAAGCCCCACGGCCCGGCCAAGGCCAACCGGTACGCCGTTCTGATCTGCGCCCGGAACGAGCAGCGGGTCATCGGCGACCTGATCGCCAGCCTTCGGGGGCAGACATATGACCAGAGCCTGCTGTCCATTTTCGTGCTGGCGGACAACTGCACCGACGACACGGCCATGGTGGCCCGGGTGGCCGGGGCCCATGTGTATGAGCGGTTCAACCAGGTGCGGGTGGGCAAGGGCTACGCCCTGCAGGAGCTGCTGGAGCATCTGGAGCAGGATTATCCCCGGGGCTTTGACGGATACTTCGTGTTTGACGCGGACAATATTCTGGCTCCCAACTATGTGGAGGCCATGAACCGGACGTTTTCCGACGGACACGAGATCGTCACCAGCTTCCGCAACAGCAAGAATTACGGCGACAACTGGATCAGCGCCGGTTATGCCCTGTGGTTCCTGCGGGAGAGCCGGTATCTCAATCACGCCCGGTTCCTGCTGGGCACCAGCTGCGCCGTGTCCGGCACCGGGTTCCTGTTCAGCCGACAGGTGCTGGAGGAGACGGGGCCCTGGCCCTTCCACCTGCTGACGGAGGACATCCAGTTTTCCGTGGACCAGGTGACCCGGGGACGGAAGATCGCCTTCTGCCCCGACGCGGTGCTGTATGACGAGCAGCCCACCACCTTCCGCCAGTCCTGGAACCAGAGGCTGCGGTGGTCCAAGGGGTATTTGCAGGTATTCCGGGGCTACGGCGCCAAGCTGCTGCGGGGCGCGGCCGGGGGGAGCTTCTCCTGCTACGACATGGCGGCGGCCATTATGCCGGCCTTTGTCCTGTCGGCGGCGGCCATCGTGTGCAATGTGACGGCGGCGGTGCTGGGAGCCATTCGGGGGGCGGATCTGACCATTGCCCTGTGGTCTGTGGGGCAGATGCTGCTGAACATGTATCTGACGCTGTTTATCCTGGGGGCCATCACCACCGTCACCGAGTGGAAGCGCATCCATACCAAGGCGGTGAAAAAGGTGATCTACGCCTTCACCTTCCCGCTGTTTATGTTTACATACATTCCCATCTCCTTCACGGCGTTCTTCTGCAAGGGGGAGTGGAAGCCCATTGAGCACCGGGTCAGCGCGGCAAGCCTGCGGGGACGGGGCCGGGAGGAGCTGCTGCCCTTCTGACGGAGCGGCCCGAGAGAATAGAGAGGCGAACACCATGTACAACATTCTGGTCTGTGACGACGAAAAGGATATCGTATCGGCGCTGAATATTTATCTCAGTGCCGAGGGCTATCGGGTGCTGACGGCCTTTGACGGGCCGGAGGCCCTGCGGCTGCTGGACCGGGAGGAGGTACACCTGGTGCTGCTGGATGTGATGATGCCGGGAATGGACGGCATCACCGCCATGACCCTGCTGCGGCAAAGCCGGAATCTGCCGGTGATCCTGCTGACGGCCAAGTCCGAGGACACGGACAAGGTGCTGGGGCTGAATATGGGAGCCGACGACTATGTTACCAAGCCCTTTAACCCCGTGGAGCTGCTGGCCCGGGTCCGGTCCCAGCTGCGGCGGTATATGACTCTGGGCGGCGGCCATGTGGCCCCCACCGCCGTGACCATCGGCGGAGTGAGCCTGGACGACAATGCCAAGACCGTCACCGTGGACGGGGACACCGTGAACCTGACGCCCCTGGAATACGACATTCTGCGGCTGCTGATGCAGCATCCGGGGAAGGTGTTCTCGCCCCATGAGATCTATCGCCGGGTGTGGCATGAGGACCCGGCGGCGGACAATCCCGTGGCCGTCCACGTGCGGCACATCCGGGAGAAGATCGAGATCAACCCCGCAGAGCCCCGGTATCTGAAGGTGGTGTGGGGCAAGGGGTACAAAATGGAGGGGGCGGCGCAATGAAAAAGCTGCTGGAAAAGCCGTGGGCCAAGGCCCTGGCCTTTCTGCTGACCCTGCTGCCGGGCACGGCGGCGGTGTATGGCGGCGTCGAGCTGGTATACATATATGTCTATAACATGCATACGGACAGGCGCCTGGATATGCTGTGGGCCGTGACGGCGGTGTGCGCCGTGGTGGCTGCGGCATCCCTGGTGTTCTCCCTGTCGGCTGCGGGACACTGGCCGGGCCATGAGGGCATCCATCTGACCTGGGTGGAGAAGATCCCGGTGGACCTGTTTGTGCTGGGGCTGACCTGCGTGTGGTACATCTATCTGGACGCCGTGTACTATCCATCTGCCACGCTGGGCCTGGCGGTATTTGTGGCGCTGGCGTATCTGTTCGTGCTGGCGTTTACGGCCCGGTGCAAGGCCGGGACCGTGCTCAGCGACCTGCTGGCGCTGCGGCTGCTGCGGCTTTTCAGCCGGGGGGCCGTGTGGACCTGGCGGCACCTGCGGCGGCTGTTTCTGGGCCTGCCTCTGGCGTGGAAAACGGCGGCAGTGCTGCTGGCCGTTATGGCGGCGGACCTGCTGATCTTCGCCTATGGCATGGACGGGGGGCAGGCGGCGCTGTATGTGACGCTGCACCTGGTGCTGCTGGGGGCGGCCATCTGGCAGGTGCTGGCCCTGCGGCAATTGCAGCAGGGAGGCGAGAAGCTGGCGGAGGGGGACTTTTCCCACCCCGTGACCCTGAGCCGGGGGGCGCTGCCGGAGCTGAAGCGCCATGCGGAGAACCTGAACTCCGTGCAGGCGGGCATTCAGCGGGCTGTGGAGGAGAAAATGAAGTCCGAGCGGCTGAAAACCCAGCTGATCACCAACGTGTCCCACGATATCAAGACGCCGCTGACGTCCATCGTCAGCTATGTGGACCTGCTGAAAAAGGAGAAGATGCCCTCCGACGCGGCGCGGGAGTATCTGGCGGTGCTGGACCGGCAGTCCCAGCGGCTGCGGAAGCTGACGGAGGATCTGGTGGAGGCGTCCAAGGCATCCACGGGGAATATACCGGTATCGCCAGCCCCTACGGACCTGAACGTGCTGCTGAGCCAGGTGTGCGGCGAGTATCAGCAGCGGCTGGAGGACCAGGTGCTGGAGCCGGTGCTGGCTCTGTGCCAGCCGGGGCCGGTGGCCATGGCCGACGGGCGGCTGCTGTGGCGGGTGCTGGACAACCTGATGAGCAACATCTGCAAGTACGCCATGCCCGGGACAAGGGTGTATCTGTCCACGGAGGCGGGAGAGGACGGCGTGCGGATGGTGGTGAAGAATATCTCGCGGTATCCGCTGAATATCTCCGCCGACGAGCTGACGGAGCGGTTCGTCCGGGGGGACAGCTCCCGGTCCACCGAGGGCAGCGGGCTGGGGCTGTCCATCGCCACCAGCCTGACCGCCATCCAGGGCGGCGACTTCCGACTGACCATCGACGGCGACCTGTTCAAGGTGACGCTGACGCTGCCCCGGGCGGAGCAGAAGGAAAAACAGGAATAACGGCGCATGAAAATACCCTCCGGCGGAGTGAAAACCGCCGGAGGGTGATTTTTATGTGTTGGCACAGCGGGACAGAAACTGCCGGGTGCGCTCCATCCGGGGATGGTCCATGACCTGACGGGGGTCCCCCTGCTCCACGATGACGCCGCCGTCCATGAAGATCAGCCGGTCCGCCACGTCCCGGGCGAAGGCCATCTCGTGGGTCACCACGATCATGGTGGTGCGGCGGCCGGCCAGCTGGCGGATGACCCGCAGCACCTCGCCGGTAAGCTCCGGGTCCAGGGCGGAGGTGGGCTCGTCGAAGCACAGCACGTCCGGCTCCATGCACAGGGCCCGGGCGATGGCCACACGCTGCTTCTGGCCGCCGGAGAGCTGATGAGGGTAGTGCCCGGCCCGGTCTGACAGGCCCATCTGGTCCAGCAGGTCCAGCCCCCGGGCCCGGATGTCCTGCTCCGTCTCGCCGTCCCGCCGGGCCAGCCGCCGGGCCAGGGTCACATTTTCCAGGGCTGTGTACTGGGGGAACAGGTTGAAGTCCTGAAAGACCAGGCCGAAGTGCAGCCGCTTCCGGCGCAGGTCCCGCTCCCGGTCCGGAGGCCGGGACGCATCCAGCAGGGGCTCTCCCCGCAGGGAGATGACACCGCCGTCGGGGCGCTCCAAAAAGTTCAGGCACCGCAGCAGGGTGGTTTTGCCGCTGCCGGAGGAGCCGATGACGGACAGCGTTTCACCCTCCGGCAGCTGGAAGCTCACATCCCGCAGCACCCGGGTGCCGCCGAAGGCTTTCTCCAGGTTTTCGACGCTTAAATATGCCATGGCGGCCTCCTTTACCGGAAATAGCTGAGACGGCGCTCCAGATACCGGAACAGCAGCGTCAGCAGCCCCACGAACAGCAGATAATATATCCCTGTATAGAACAGGGGCCAGGTGATCCCGGCGGACTTCACATAGTCCTCGCCGGCCTTGGTCAGCTCCACAATGGCGATGATCCGGGCCAGGGAGGTGTCCTTTACCAGGGTGATGATCTCATTGGACATGGGGGGCAGGATCCGCTTGACCACCTGCAGAAGCGTGACCCGGAAGAAGATCTGCCGCCGGGTCATGCCCAGCACCTGTCCTGCCTCCCGCTGGCCCGCCGGGATGGCCTGGATGCCGCCCCGGTAGATAACGGAGAAGTAGCAGGCGTAGTTCAGCACAAAGGCCACGATGCACGCCAGCATCCTGTGGCTGCCCCAGATGTTCCGGCCCAGCCACAGGCCCGGACCGTAAAAGATGATGACCAGCTGCAGCACCAGAGGCGTTCCCCGGATCACCCACACCAGGGCGTCGAACACCGCCCGCACCGGGCGGCACCGGCTCATGGACCCCAGGGCCACCAGCAGCCCCAGGGGCAGGGAGAACGCCAGCGTCAGCCCGAACAGCACCGCCGCCTGACGCAGCCCCTGAAGCAGGGAAAGGGTAACGGTCCAGAACATGGCGTTATGCGGCGGGAACCACCACCACCTGAGCATTGCGGCAGTAGGCGGGGGTGCAGGTCATGGCGTTCTGCACGCCGTCGGTCAGGGTCATGCCGTTCCACACCACGTCGATGGCCTGGCTGTTCAGCTCGTTGACCTTCTGGCCCCAGTCGATGACCACAAATTCCACCTCCACGCCCAGGCGCTGGGCCACCAGCCGGGCAAGCTCCGCATCGAAGCCGGTCCACTGGCCGCTGTCGTCCTTGTAGTCCATAGGCGCAAACTCCGTGATGCCCACCACCAGGGCGCCCTTGCTCTGAATGTAGGCCACGTCACCGGCGGCATCCTGGGTATAGCTGGTCTGGGGCAGCTCTACCAGCAGGTCCTCCCGGACGCCGAACTGCCGGGCCAGCTTCTGGGTGGTGCCGTCCCGGTAGGCATCCTCCAGGACCTCGGTGATGAAGTCCGCCAGGTCGGAGCCCTGGCGGCAGCCGATGCCGTATTCCTCCTCCGTGAGGCTGTCGGTATAGGTGAGGTTGGGATAGCTGGTGTCGGGTCCGATCATGGCGCCGGCCATCAGCAGGTCAATAACGGCGGCGTCGGAGGTCCCGGCGGCAACCTCCATCAGGGCGGCTGCCTGATCCTGGACACTGTTGACGGTCCAGCCCTTTTCCTTGGCCACCTCCTCGCCGGCGGAACCGGCCTCCACGGCATAAATCGTGTTCTTGGCGCCGCTCTGGCCGCAGGCGGACAGAGCGGCGGTGACGGCCAGCAGCAGGAGCAGACAGACTCCGCGTTGAATGATGTTCTTCATGATTTCCTCCATTCCCCGGTCCCTATCGTCAGGCGATTTAGTATACTAATACACTACCACGCTACTGAGATAAAGTAAAGACGGAATAACCACCAAATTTACCCCTATGGGGCCGGGGTGTTTTGCATGGAAAACACAAAACGACAAAATGTCCGCATAAAGCGGACGTTTGACTGCGATTGACGGCGGCGGCCCCGGGGCATGCTAACCGGGAGAGGAGGCGCACATGGACATTTTTGACGGATTGTCCGCTCTGGGCGGACTGTGCCTGTTTTTATTCGGCATGAGCATCATGGCCGAGGCTCTCCAGCGCCGGGCAGGCGGACGGCTGGGAGGACAGCTGCGCCGCATGACCCGCAGCCGCTGGGCGGGCTTTTTCACGGGTCTTGCGGTGACGGCGGCGGTGCAGAGCTCATCGGCGGCTATGGTGATGGTGGTGGGATTCGTGAACTCCGGACTGCTGACCCTGGGTCAGGCGGTGGGGATCATCATGGGCACCAATGTAGGAACCACGGTGACGCCCTGGCTGCTGAGCCTGGGCGGACTGGAGGGGGGCGGTTTTCCGGGACGGCTGCTGCGGCCTGCGGGCTTCGTGCCCCTGCTGAGCCTGTGGGGCATCATCGCTTATCTGTCCAGGAATGGCCGCCGCCGGGATACCGGCCAGGCCCTGCTGGGCTTTGCCACATTGATGCAGGGAATGGAGCTGATGTCCGGCTCTGTGGCAGGACTTGCCCAGGCAGAGGGCTTCCGCCGGCTGTTTACGGCCTTTACGGACCCGCTGCTGGGGTTGCTGGCCGGGGCGGTGCTGACGGCGGTGATCCAGTCCAGCTCCGCCTCCGTGGGGATATTGCAGGCCCTGGCCGCCAGCGGTCAGGTTACGGTGGGCGCCGCTGTGCCCATCATTATGGGGCAGAACATCGGCACCTGCATCACGGCCATGCTGTCCTCCGTGGGGGCCAGCCGCAATGCCCGCCGGGCGGCGCTGGTCCACCTGCTGTTCAACCTTACCGGGGCCGGGGTGTGGCTGGCGGTGTTCTGGCTGGTGAAGGTGCTGGCGGCTCCGACGATGCTGGCCCGTCCCGTGACTCTGCCGGGGGTGGCGGTGATCCACACGGCCTTCAACCTGCTGTGCACGATGCTGCTGTTTCCGGCGGCGGGACTGCTGGAGCGGGCGGTGCTGCGGCTGCTGCCGGGTGAGGACGGGGAGAAGGGGACGGAGCTGGACCCCCGGCTGCTGGCGGCCCCGGCGGCAGCCCTGGAAAAATGCCGGGAGCTGGCCGGGGACATGGCGGCCCTGGCCCGGGATAACCTGCGCCGGGGCGTGGCTGCTCTGACGGAGGTGCAGCCTGCTTCGGCAAAGGAGCTGCGGCGGCAGGAGGAGCGCATCGACCGGATGGAGGACGTGCTGGGGACATTCCTGGTGCGGCTCAGCGGCCAGACGCTGACCCGGCGGGACAACGCCCGGGCGGCGGAGCTGCTGGCGCTGATCGGCGATTTTGAGCGGCTGGGGGATCACGCCATGAACCTGTTGGAAAGTGGGGAGGAGCTGCGGGACAAGGACATTTCCCTGCCCGCCGAGGACCGCCGGGAGCTGCGGGTGCTGACAGACGCCGTGGAGGAGATCGCGGACCTGGCTCTGGACGCCTTCCGACGGGAGGACCCCGCCGCCCAGGCGGAGGTAGAGGCCCTGGAGCAGGTCATCGACGGCCTGAAGGAGCAGCTGCGGTCCCGGCGCATCCGGCGGATGCAGCAGGGGAGCGGCACCATGGAGCTGGGCTTTGTATGGTCCGACGTGCTGACGGACCTGGAGCGGGCGGCGGACCATTGCAGCAACATTGCCGGGTGCGTGGCGGGGCTGCCCGATGGGAACCAGGGGCTTCATGCCGCCCAGACGGCCCTGCGGCAGCAGGACCCGGCGTTTGAGGACCGGGTCCGCCGCTATGCGGAAAAGTATCGGGTATGAAAAACTACTCCGGCGCAGGCACCGCCTGCGCCGGGGTTCAACTTATGGGCAATAAGAATCCCAAGGCGTAAAAAACCCCTTAAGGGGCTTTGTCAGACCCCTTTACCAGCCCTTCCGGCGTGACTCCGGGACATTCTGTAGAATCATCCGGGAAAACCGATCGTAGGAGTACATCGCCCGTTCCACCACCAGTCGGATATGATCACCGGTGCGTATCACAATCCGCTCCGATGCAACATAGTTGTCCTTTACCTCTCGCGTGGCGGAGACAATATCACTAATAGAGAAGGACCTGGAGGGCCTCAGCATATAATGAATGGTGATCTCTGTTTTTTTTCACCACAACACACCAGCGCAGAACCTTGATGCAATAGAGAAGGGATAGCAGGCCAAATGCAGCTATCCCAATGCAGAATCCGATGGGGTCCCGGTTGCCATGGACGTCTTCGGTAAAAATGCCAAGCATTACACGCAGGGATAAAAGGGCGACCAACAACAGCAACAGGAAGATAATCATGTTTGGCAGACGAACACAAAATTGATCCCGCCGGTTTTCCCTTTTTTTCAAATAGCCCTTGGAACAGCTGATTAAATAACATATGAGCAGCGCCACATTGACAAGCAGCAGAAAACCATGCCAAATCGTCATGGGGAAAACCTCCTGATGGATCGATAATGGGCCCGACGGCTATTTCATATTCGCTAAGCGCCTCAATTCAGATGTACAGCCTGCAGCCGCTATAGCCGCATAGACAGGGAATATGGCAAGGGGCAATAGATCCGTGGGAAACTCGAAGGGCTGTTTGAAACTGTCGAAGAAAATATCATGGGGCATGAATATAAAGAAAACCAAGCATATGAAGGGCAGCATCAGTAGTTCGAACAAGAGAAATGACACATATAGCCTTCGGGCAGCTTTCATTTTCTCAACCCGGTACTTGGCAACCGTATGGGGGTCTGCATCCGGATTCAGTTCCGCCACCAGAAGATCTGCCCCTATGACCAGGGTCCTTCGGGATATATCGGAAATCTTTCGTTCTTCTTTGCCGCAGGGGCTGTCGTAGCCAAGCGTAGATCCTCGTCCTGCCTGAAATCGGCCAAACAGATAATAGTCATGGGGGCACCGTTCCGACTTCTGAAAGGTGATCCGCCATATAGAAAATAGGATCTCCTGAAAATCCACAGGCTTATATCCGTTCTGGACATGTTCTGCCAGCTCTCGTTCCACAGCGCCGGTCCGCCAGGCCGGAATATAAAATAGCTTGCTGAATTTGCTGCTTTTTTTCATATGAATTCCTTCCTTGGTGAGGGAAATTTCCACATCCCGTTTCGACGATTATTTGCTATAAGCATACCATAGTACACGCTGATTGGCAATCGTTTTTTCACTGGCCGGGGCCGGAAAAGGAATCGCACCGGAAAAAACCCGGTTTTAGGCAGGGGAGGGCTTGAGAAATTGGGACATATCCTGTACAATATAATTTTACAGGCATACAAAGGGGGGATTCCCATGAAACGATATCGTCGCCGGGCGCTGTGTCTGCTGCTGGCGGCGGCGCTGCTGCTGGGCGGCTGCGCCGGACCCACGGCAGGGAAGGACGACGGCAGACTGCGGGTGGTTTGCACCCTGTTTCCTTACTATGATTTTGTCCGGGCCATCGGCGGCGACCGGGTGGAGCCGTATCTGCTGGTGACCGCCGGGCGGGAGGCCCACAGCTTCGAGCCTACGCCTCTGGATGTGATCCGCATCTCTGAGGCGGACGTGTTTCTCTGCAACGGCGGCGAAAGCGAGGAATGGGTAGAGGACATTCTGTCCGCTGCCGGGGAGAACATCGGCTCTGTGGTCCGTATGATGGACCACGTGGACGCCCTGGGTGAGGAATTTTCCGAGGGCATGCAGGGCGGCCACGACGATCACGACGGCCATGACCACGATGGCCATGACCACGACGGCCACGAGGAGCACATCGAATACGACGAGCATATCTGGACCTCGCCCCGCATTGCCATGGACCTGTGCCGGGTCATCGCGGATACCCTGTCCCAGGCGGACCCGGACCACGCGGCGGAGTATCAGACGCGGCTTGCGGCGTATGTGCAGGAGCTGGCGGACCTGGACCAGGCGTTCCGGGACACGGTGGAAGGAGGCAGCCGCCGCCTGCTGGTGTTCGGCGACCGGTTCCCGCTGCTGTATTTCTGCCGGGAGTACGGCCTGGACTACCGGGCGGCCTTCCACGGCTGCTCCGGCGACACGGAGCCGTCTCTGGCTACGCTGAAGTACCTCATTGACAAGGTGCGGGCGGAGCAGATTCCGGTGGTGTACACCATCGAGCTCAGCAGCCAAAAGGTGGCCTCCGCCATTGCCGAGACCACCGGGGCCAGGCTCCTGACCTTTCACTCCTGCCAGACCCTGACCCGGCAGGAATTTGACCGGGGGGAGACGTACCTCTCCCTGATGTGGAAAAATGTGGACGTACTGAAGGAGGGGTTGTCATGAGCGAACCCAAGATACTCATAGACTGCCGTGACGCGGCCCTGGGCTATGAGGGCCGCCCCATCTGGGAGCATCTGTCGTTCCGGGTGCGCCGGGGGGATTATCTTTGCATCGTGGGGGACAACGGCTCCGGCAAGTCCACCCTGCTGAAAAGTCTGCTGGGCCTGCTGCGGCCCCTGTCCGGGGAAATCCACCTGGACGACAGTGTGCGCCGGGGGGCCATCGGCTATCTGCCCCAGCAGACCCGGGCGCAGAAGGATTTCCCCGCCACCGTCAGCGAGGTGGTGCTGTCGGGCTTCCTAAGCGCCCGGGGCTGGAAATTTTTCTACACACCGGCTCAGAAATCCCAGGCATTGCAGCACATGGGCAAGCTGGGCATTCTGGAGCTGAAGGACCGGTGCTACCGGGAGCTGTCCGGCGGCCAGCAGCAGCGGGTGCTGCTGGCCCGGGCTCTGTGTGCGGCGGGGGATCTGCTGGTGCTGGATGAACCGGTGACGGGACTGGACCCCGCTGCCGCCGACGACCTGTACCGCACCCTGCGGTATCTCAACCGCACCGAGGGCATGGCCGTGGTGATGGTGACCCACGACATCCGCAGCGCCCTGCGGGACGCCACCGCCATCCTGCACGCCGGACGGAACCAGTGGTTCCTGGGCACGCCCCGGGAATATCTGGCCTCGCCCTACGGAAAACGCTTCGGAGGTGACCTGTCATGAGCCTGCTGCTGGAAATGTTTACCTATCCCTTCATCGTCCGGGCCTTCGTGGTGGGCATTTTAGTGTCCCTGTGCGCGGCGCTGCTGGGGGTGCCCCTGGTGCTCAAGCGGTATTCCATGATCGGCGACGGCCTGAGCCATGTGTCCTTCGGGGCCCTGTCCATCGCCGTGGCCTGCGGCTGGGCCCCGCTGCCGGTATCCATTCCGGTGGTGATCTTGGCGGCCCTGGGCCTGCTGCGGCTGACGGAAAACAGCCGCATGGGGGCCGATGCCGCCATTGCCGTGGTGTCCGCCTCGTCCCTGGCTGCCGGCGTCATTGTCACCAGCCTGACCACTGGCATGACCACGGACGTGGACAGCTATATGTTCGGCTCTATTCTGGCCATGGACCGGTCGGACGTGGCCCTCAGCGCCGGACTGTCGGCGGCGGTGCTGCTGCTGTTCGTGCTGTTTTACCACAAGCTGTTCGCCATCACCTTCGACGAGAGCTTCTCCCGGGCCACCGGTGTGCGGGTGGGGCTGTACAATACGTTCCTCTCCGTGCTGACGGCCCTGACCATCGTGCTGGGAATGCGGATGATGGGGGCTATGCTGATCTCCAGCCTGGTGATCTTCCCGGCCCTGTCCGCCATGCGGGTGAGAAAGAGCTTCCGGGGCGTGGTGATCCTGGCGGGGATCCTGTCCGTGACCTGCTTCTGCGCGGGGCTTACCGCATCGTATCTGCTCAGCACCCCGGTGGGCGCCACGGTGGTCATCGCCGACCTGCTGGCGTTTCTGGTGTGCAGCATAGTGGGGAAGAAATAGATAAACGCTCTCTGTCAAAGAACCCCCGCTTTCACGCGTGAAAGCGGGGGTTCTTTGACAGGCTGAGGGCTGGGACGCTTGTACGTTCCGGCCCTTTTCCGGTTTACAAACGGCTCACAGGCTGACGCCGCCATCGGCGGAGGATGCGTCCTCCAGCAGGGGGGCAATGCGGTCCAGCAGAGCGCGGACCTGCTGCGGGCAGCGGCCAATGTAGCGGGCCGGGTCCATGAGGCGGTCCAGCTCCGGGCGGGTCATGCCAAAGGCCGGGTCCGCCGCCAGACGGTCCAGCAGGTCGCAGGGCTCACCGTCCTTCATCCGGGCGGTGGCGGCCATGGAGTGTACCCGCACCCGCTCGTGGAGCTCCTGCCGGTCGCCGCCGCGCTTGACGGCCTCCATCATCAGGTTCTCCGTGGCCAGGAAGGGCATATACTCCCGGATGGTCTTGTCCACCACCTTTTCGTTGACCCGCAGGCCGTCTGTAACGTTCTGGGCCAGGCGCAGAATGGCGTCGGCGCACAAAAAGCCCTCGGGCATGGACAGGCGGCGGTTGGCAGAGTCGTCCAGGGTGCGCTCCATCCACTGGACGGAGGCAGTCATGGGAGCATTCATGGCGTCGGCCATGAGATAGCGGCTCAGGGAGCAGATGCGCTCGCAGCGCATGGGATTGCGCTTGTAGGCCATGGCCGACGAGCCGATCTGGTGCTCCTCAAAGGGCTCCTCCAGCTGACGGTCGTGCTGCAGCAGGCGGATGTCGTTGGCCATGCGGTAGACGCTCTGAGCCATAGACGACAGGCAGTTCAGAATCCGGGCATCTACCTTCCGGGGGTAGGTCTGGCCGCAGACGGTGAAGCAGGAGTCAAAGCCGAACCCGGCAGCGATGCGGCGGTTCATCTCGTCAATCTTTGCCTCATCGCCTTCAAAGAGATCCATGAAGCTGGCCTCGGTGCCGGTGGTGCCCCGGCAGCCCAGAAAGCGCAGGCTCCCCAGGACAAAATCCAGCTCCTCCAGGTCTGACAGCAGATCCTGGAGCCACAGGCAGGCCCGCTTGCCCACGGTGACAGGCTGGGCGGGCTGATAGTGGGTATAGCCCAGGGTGGGCGTGGCGGCGTATTTCTCCGCAAAGGCAGAGAGATTCTTCATCACCGCCAGCAGCTGGCCCCGGAGATAACGCAGCCCGTCCCGGTATAGGATCAGGTCGGCGTTGTCGGTGACGTAGCAGCTGGTGGCCCCCAGATGGATGATGCCCGCCGCCAGAGGCGCGGCCTTGCCGTAGGTATAGACGTGGGCCATGACATCGTGGCGGACCTCCCGCTCCCGCTGCCGGGCGGTATCGTAGTCGATATCGGTGATGTGCTGCTCCAGCTGGCGGACCTGCTCCTCCGTTACCGGCAGGCCCAGGTCATGCTGGGCCCGGGCCAGGGCCGTCCACAGGCGGCGCCAGGTCTGAAAGCGCATGTCCGGAGAGAACAGGTGCAGCATATACGGTGAGGCGTAGCGCCCGGCCAGGGGGGATTCGTAAACGTCGTGGGACATAAGGGTCCTCCGTTTCCTTGGTTTCAGCGGACGATGAGGCTGTCGCGCTCGGCGCCCACGGACACATAGCCGATGTGGCAGCCGATGGCCCGCTCCACATACTCCACATAGTCCCGGGCCGCCTGGGGCAGATCCTCCCAGGTGCGGGCGGCGGAAATGTCGCAGGTCCAGCCGGGGACATACTCGACAACGGGCTTGGCCTGGTCCAGCAGCACCGGGAAGGGGAATTCGTCGGTGCGCTGGCCGTTGATCTCATAATGGGCGCAGACGGGGATCCGGTCCATGTAGCTGAGAATGTCCAGCTTGGTCAGAGCAATGTTGGTAGCATTCTGGGTCCGGACACCGTAGCGGGTGGCCACCAGGTCGATGGGACCCACCCGGCGGGGACGGCCGGTCTTGGCGCCGTATTCGTCACCGGCGTCCCGGAGCTTTTCGGCATCCGCGCCGAACCACTCGCAGACAAAGGGACCCTCGCCCACGCAGGAGGAATAGGCCTTCACCACGCCCACCACCTCGTCGATGGATGCGCCAGGCAGGCCGGAGCCTACCGGGGCAAAGGCGGCAATGGTGTTGGAGGAGGTGGTATAGGGATAGATGCCGTAGTCCAGGTCCCGCAGAGCGCCCAGCTGGCCCTCGAACAGGATGGACTTGCCGTGGGCCTGGGCCTGGTGGAGATAGCGGCTGGTGTCGGCCACATAGGGCTTCACCCGCTGGCCGTACTGCTCCACCCAGGCCATCATCTCGTCCATGGTGTACCCCTTGGCGCCGTAGACCTCCCGGAGGATCAGGTTCTTCCACTCCAGCAGGTCCTGGAGATGGGCCCGCAGATGGTCGGGGTACAGCAGCTCGCCGGCCAGGACGGTCTTTTTCTGGTACTTGTCGGAATAGAAGGGGGCGATGCCCTGCTTGGTGGAGCCGTACTTCTTATCCTTCAGCCGCTGCTCCTCCAGGGCGTCCAGCTCCCGGTGCCAGGGCAGCAGCAGACTGGCCCGTTCGCTGACCAGCAGATTCTCGGGGGTGATGTCCACGCCGCCCTGGCGGACGGTGTCGATCTCCTTGAGCAGATTCTCGCAGTCCAGGGCCACGCCGTTGCCCAGGATGTTCATGACACCGGAGCGGAAAATGCCGGAGGGCAGCAGATGCAGGGCGAACTTGCCCTTTTCGTTGATGACCGTGTGCCCGGCGTTTCCGCCGCCCTGATAGCGCACCACTACGTCATATTGTTGGGTGAGGTAGTCCACCATGCGGCCCTTGCCCTCGTCGCCCCAGTTGATACCCACGATCGCGCAATTTGACATGTCTTTGTCTCCTCATCTATATCATAACAGAATTTTTGGCGGGTTTCCACCGCCAACAGCCCCTTATTATACCGAAAAGCGCGTCAGAAGTAAATAACAAATCCGACATATCTGACATTATTATTTCTAATATTCGTTGTGAATATACACGATAAACATGCATGTATTTTCAGCATAAATTACAAAAAACTTGTGCGTTCTGCCGCTTGACGACCGGGGGGCAGCGGGGCTATAATCATTTGTTCCTTTTAATGGGAGGTAAATGCTATGGAAAAACAGAAAAAATCCCTGTTCGGGCCAATGGACCTGACCGAGGGGACATGCTGGAAAACGATTCTGATCTTTTCGCTGCCGGTGATCCTGTCGTATCTGCTGCAGCAGGTGTATTCCATCAGTGACGCGGCCATTGTGGGCCAGACGCTGACGGCCCAGGAGGTAGCGGGCGTCAACGACACCACGTCGCTGGTGTTCATCTTTCTGCAATTCGCCTTCGGTGTCAGCGCAGGCTTCTGCGTGGTGACGTCATGCCAGGTGGGCGCCCGGAACCAGGCAGGCGTGCGGCGGTCCCTGGCCACCCAGATCATCCTGTCGGCGGTGCTGACGGTGCTGCTGACGGCCCTGGCCCTGGCGCTGCTGAATCCCATGCTGGCGTGGATCAACGTGACGCCGGACAATGCCGAGGTGTATCGCGCCGCGTATACCTATTGCTTCATCATCTTCGCGGGCATCGGGGCCCAGCTGTTTTATAACTTCATCTGCGCGTTTCTGCGCAGCATGGGCGACTCCCTGACGCCGCTGCTGTTCCTGCTGTTTTCCACGGTGCTGAACGTGGGGCTGGACCTGCTGTTCATCATGGTGTTCCGGTGGGGCGTGGCCGGTGCGGCCATTGCCACGGTGGCGGCTCAGCTTATCAGCACGGTGGCGTGCTTCATCTATGCCTTTGCCAAGTATCCTCAGCTGCGGCTGCACCGGGAGGACATGCGGATCACCCGGGGCGATATCCGCCGCCATGTGGTGCAGGGCGTGCCCCTGGGGCTGCAATTCTCGGTGCTGGCCATCGGCATTATCGTCATGCAGGGCGTGGTGGTACAGTTTGACATGCTGGACGGCGTTATGGTGTCCTCCTCCGCCCAGATGGGCTTCGGCGCGGCCAACAAGCTGTCCAGCCTGACGGCAACGCCTATGAATGCCCTGGGCACGGCCATGACCAGCTTCACCGCCCAGAACCTGGGCGCGGGCAACCATGACCGCATCCGCAGGGGCGCGCTGCAGGCTCTGGGGATGATGGCCATCATCGCCGTGGCGGCGGTGAGCTGCGGACTGCTGCTGACGCTGAACAATACATATCTGCATATCTTCCTGTCGGCGGACAAGATCACGGCAGATACCATCCGGTTTGGCAACACGTTCCTGTATGTGGATTATTCCATGTATCTGTTCCTGGGCTGCATATTCATCACCCGCAACTGTGTCCAGGGCATCGGACGGTCCCAATTCGTGCTGGGGGCCGGCGCGGCGGAGCTGGTGGCCCGGATCGCCGTGTGCCTAGTGCTGCCTGCGGCTGTGGCAGGGGGCGCCGTCAGCGCGGCGGCCAGCCCGGCGGCGTTTTACGCCCTGTGTGCTGCGGACCCGCTGGCGTGGATCGCCGCGGACATCATCATGGGCATCCCCGTAGTGCGGAACATCCTGCGGAAGGATTACCGGTATATGAATCTGTGAACAAACGCTCCCTGTGCCGGAAGGCACAGGGAGCGTTTGAGCTTGTCAAAAAAGGACGGCGCCCTTTTTTGACAAATTGTAAAGCGTATTACGCCAGCGCCCGCAGCGCTGCCCTGGCAGCGGACTGCTCGGCCTCTTTTTTACTCCTGCCGGTGCCGGTACCGGCGGTTTCGCCGTTGAGCAGCACCGCACAGGTAAACTGCCTGGCGTGGTCCGGGCCGGTGGCGCCGATCATCTCGTAGTGCAGCGTTTGGTTGCTGCGGCGCTGGACCAGCTCCTGAAGCTCCGTCTTATAGTCCCGGCGGCGCTCCTCCACGGCCTCCTCCTGCTCCTTGTCCAGCAGCACCCGGTGGATCAGGGCCCGGGCGGCTTCCATGCCGCCGTCCAGGTACACCGCCGCGAACACGGACTCCGTTGCGTCGGCCAGGATGGAGGGCCGCTGACGGCCGCCGCCGGCCTCCTCTCCCTTGCCCAGCCGCAGCTCACTGCCCAGGCCCAGGCGCTGGGCCACCTCATACAGGCTCTCCTCGCACACCAGCGCCGCCCGCATCCGGGTCAGGTCTCCCTCCGGCAGGTCCGGGTGCTTGTGATACAGATAGTCCGCCGTGACCAGACCCAGCACGGCGTCCCCCAGAAACTCCAGCCGCTCGTTGCTGCTGACGCCGCAGCACCGGTGCTCGTTGGCGTAGGAGCTGTGGTACAGGGCCGCCTGAAGCTGCTCCTTGCAGCGGAAGGTGTAGCCCAGCTTTTTTTCCAGTACTTGCAGGGTATGCATGATGTTTTTCTCCCTTCCGCAGCGGAAAAAGGAAACCCCGTTGCAACCAACGGGGCCTTCTTTTTCAGCTGCCTGATTGATTCAGTTCAGCTTATTATACAGATAGCGCACGCAGTCGCCCACGGTCTTCAGACCGGTGAGGTCCTCCTCGTCGATCTCGCCGACGTCGAATTCCTCCTCCATGGCCATGACCAGCTCCACCAGGTCCACGGAGTCGGCGCCCAGATCGTCCACAAAAGAACTATCCATGCCGATCTCGTCGGTATCAATAGCAAACTGCTCAGCGATCAGATCCTGCATGGTCTTGAAGATCTCGTCCATCGTCATGAGATGATCCCTCCTTTCGGGCTTTGTCTTGGAAAATAATACGGCAATTGGCCAGGTCTGTCAATACCCTTTTCGCAATTATTCCGCCTGGATCTGCATCAGGTGGACATTTTCCTGAATCTGTCCGATAATGCCGCTTTCCGCCACCTGTCTGGCCTGGCCGATGGCGTTGTCGATGGCCTCGGCGTTGGAGGCGCCGTGGGCCTTGATCACGGGCTTGGAGATGCCGATAAACGCCGTGCCGCCCACCTTATTGGGGTCCAGCTGGGCCTTGAAGGCCCGCAGCCCCGGCATGACCATGGCGGCGGCCAGCTTGGTCAGCAGATTCTTTTTGAAAATATCGCCCAGGGCATGGCCCGCAAAGGAGCCAACGCCCTCCATGGTCTTGAGCAGGATGTTTCCGGAGAAGCCGTCTGTGACGATAACGTCGCAGCCGCCCTTGATGGCCTCCTTGGCCTCGATGTTGCCGATGAAGTTCAGGTGCCCGTCGGCGCCTGCCTGCCGCAGCAGGGCCAGGGCCGCCTTTTGCAGGTCTGTGCCCTTGCTGTCCTCCGTGCCGATGTTCAGCAGGCCCACCCGGGGGCGCTCCAGCCCCAGGACCCGTCCGGCATAGAAGCTGCCCAGGTACGCGAATTGCAGCAGATACTCCGGCGTGCACTCGGCGTTGGCCCCGCAGTCGATGAGCACGGCCCGGCCGCCGGTGGTGGGAATCACCGGAGCCATCGCCGCCCGGCGGATGCCCCGGATGCGCTTGGTAATCAGGGTGGCCCCGGCCAGCAGCGCGCCGGTGGACCCGGCGGAAACCAGGGCGTCGGCCTTGCCGTCCCGCAGCAGGGTCAGCCCCACGCCCATGGACGTGTCCTTCTTGTGGCGAAACACCTTGGAGGGATCGTCGCACATGTCCACGGTCTCCGTGGTGTGGACGATCTCCATCCCATGGGGGATGGTATCATGGCCGCAGTCCCGCAGGGCCCGGAGAATGGCCTCCGTGTCGCCGGTGAGCAGCACCTCCACGCCCCAGTGCTCCATGCCCAGCAGGGCGCCCTTTACGATTTCCAGCGGGGCGTTGTCGCCGCCCATAGCGTCAATGATGATCTTCATAGCTCAGAACCTCCTGCTTCAGCTGCTCGATAATGGCCAGCGACCGCTGGGACAGCTGGGCGTTTTTGTTGCGCTTGCCCTTGACCCGGTGGTCCAGGGGCGGCATAATGCCGAAATTGATGTTCATAGGCTGGAACTGGCCCACGGACTCGTTGCTGACGTACAGGCCCAGGGCGCCGATGGCCGTTTCCCGGGGAAAGTCGATGGGCGGCTGGCCCAGCAGCCGCCGGGCCGTCTCCACGCCTGCCAGAAACCCGGAGGCGCAGGACTCCACATACCCCTCCACGCCGGTCATCTGTCCGGCAAAGGCAATGCGGGGCATCGCCTTCAGCCGGTAATACCGGTCCAGCAGCCGGGGAGAGTCCAGATAGGTGTTCCGGTGCATCACGCCATAGCGCAGGAATCTGGCATCATGGAGAGCGGGGATCATGGAGAACACCCGCTTCTGCTCCGGGAAGCGCAGGTGGGTCTGGAACCCTACCAGGTTATAGATGGTGCCGTCGGCGTTGTCCTTGCGCAGCTGCACCACGGCATAGGGCTCCTTCCCGGTGCGGGGGTCCTTGAGGCCCCGGGGCTTCAGGGGACCGTAGCGCAGGGTGTCCTCTCCCCGCCGGGCCATGACCTCCACGGGCATACAGCCCTCGAATACGTTTTTATCCTCAAAGCCGTGAACCTCCGCCTCCTGGGCGTGGATCAGCTCCTGCCAGAAGGCCAGATACTCCTCCCGGTCCATGGGGCAGTTGATGTAGTCCGGCGTCCCCTTGTCGTACCGGGACGCGAAAAAGCCGCTGTCCATGTCCACGCTGTCGAAGCTCACCAAAGGCGCCGCCGCGTCGAAGAAATGCAGGGCGGAGTCCTGTCCGCCCAGCATGGACATAAGCCGGTCCGCCAGGGCATCGGAGGTCAAGGGACCGGAGGCCACCACCACCTCCCCCTCCGGCAGGTCCGTCACCTCACCGGGGACCACGGTGATCAGGGGGTGGCTTCTGACCCGCTCCGTTACCAGCCGGGAAAAGCCGTGACGATCCACCGCCAGGGCTCCGCCTGCGGGGACGGCGGTCTCGTCCGCGCTGCGGATCAAAAGGCTTCCCAGCTGCCGCAGCTCCTCCTTCAGCAGGCCCACGGCGTTTTCCAGCCCCGCTGCCCGCAGGGAATTGGAGCAGCACAGCTCCGCGAAATCGGCGGTCTGGTGGGCGGGAGTCAATTTTTCCGGCTTCATCTCCCGCAGGGTCACGGAAATACCCCGCTGGGCCAGCTGCCAGGCGCATTCGCTGCCGGCCAGCCCCGCGCCGATAACTGTTACATGGTTCATGCTTCCTCCGTCTTTTTCTTGGTGGTCTTGGTGGTTTTGGTAGTCTTAGTGGATTTGGTGGCTTTGGCCGTCCTGGCGGCAGGCTTTTTGGCGGCGGCTTTCTTAGCCGCTGCTTTCCTGGCGGGTGCTTTTTCCTCTGCCGGGGCTTCGTCTGCCTGACCGCCGTCTGCCTGACCGCCGTCTGCCTGACTGCCGTCTGCCTGACCGCCGTCTGCCGCGGGCTCCTCCGTCCTGGCCTTTTTCACATAGCCGCGCTTGTCCTCCGGCAGGAAGTTGGCACAGTCGGGATTGATGCAGAAGGGCTTGCGGAAGCCCTTGCCGGCCTTTTTGAACATGGTGTGCCCGCACACGGGACAGTCGTCCTTCACCGGCACGTCCCAGGTCATGAAATCGCAGCGGGCGCTTTCGTCGGCGGCGTTGAGCCGCTCACAGCAGTAATAGGTGTACTGCTTGCCGGTCTTTTTGCTGACGCCGGTGCGCTTCATGAGCCGCCCGCCGCACTTGGGGCAACGGCCCGGCATCTCCACCACCAGGGGCTTGGTAAACGTACACTCCGGATATCCGGGGCAGGCCAGGAACCGGCCGAACCGGCCGGACTTGACTACCATATTGCGGCCGCACACGTCGCACTTCTCCTCGGTGACCTCGTCGGGAACCTTCAGATATACGCCCTCCATGTCCTTCTCCACCTGCTGGAGATTGCTCTCAAAACCGCCGTAAAACTGCCGCAGCAGCTGCTTCCAGGGGATCTTGCCGCTTTCCACCTCATCCAGCTCATCCTCCATCCGGGCGGTGAACTTCACGTCCACAATGTCCGGGAACCGCTGGCACATCAGGTCCGTCACCACCTGGCCCAGGGGCGTGATCCGCAGGGCCTTGCCCTCCTTCACCACATATTCCCGGTCCAGAATGGTGGACACGGTGGGCGCGTAGGTAGAGGGGCGGCCGATGCCGTTTTCCTCCATGGTGCGGATCAGGGTGGCGTCGGTGTAGCGGGCGGGGGGCTGGGTGAAGTGCTGGCCGGGCTCAAAGCCCTCCAGCGTCACCACCTCGCCGGGCTGCAGCTCCGGCAGGGCGGGCTCCTTTTCCTCCTTATCGTCGTCGCGGCTCTCCTCATACACGGCGGTATAGCCGGCAAATTTCAGGCTGCTGGCGCTGGCGCGGAAGGTGTGCTCTCCGGCGGCAATGTCCACGCTGACGCTGTCGTACACGGCGTTGGACATCTGGCTGGCCAGGAAGCGGCTCCAGATCAGCCGGTACAGGCGATACTGCTCGCCGGTCAGGTCGCCCTTCACCTGCTCCGGGGTCAGGGTGACGCTGCTGGGGCGAATGGCCTCGTGGGCGTCCTGGGCCCCGGCCTTGGCCTTGTACTGCTTGGGGCTCTCCGGGCGATAGGCCGCGCCGTAGCGGCTTTCAATGAAGCTGCGGGCCGCTGCCTGTGCCTCGTCGGAGATACGCAGGGAGTCGGTACGCATATAGGTGATCAGACCCACGGTGCCCTCGCCGGTGATGTCCACGCCCTCATACAGCTGCTGGGCGATGGCCATGGTCCGGCGGGGGGTCATGTTCAGCTTCCGGGAGGCCTCCTGCTGCATGGTGGAGGTGGTGAAGGGAGGCGACGGGGAGCGCCGCTTATCCGTCCGCTTTACGTTGGACACGGCAAAGGGCGTATCCTGGAGCTGGGCGCGGATCCCGTCCACCTCCTGCTGGGAGGTGGGCTCATATTTCTTGCCGCCTCGGCCATAATAGTGGGCCTTGAACCGGGCCCCCTGGTCATTTTGCAGCAGGGCGTCCAGGGTCCAGTACTCCTGGGGCACGAAATCGGCGATCTCCTTTTCCCGGTCCGCCACCAGGCGCATGGCCACGGACTGGACCCGCCCGGCGGACAGGCCCCGGCGGATCTTTTTCCACAGCAGGGGAGAGAGCTCATAGCCCACGATGCGGTCCAGGATACGCCGGGCCTGCTGAGCGTCCACCAGGTCCTGGTCAATGTCCCGGGGCTGGCGGATGCTCTCGGTGACCACCTTGCGGGTGATCTCGTTGAAGGTGACCCGGAAGGTCTTGTCCTCCGGCAGGTCCAGCAGCTGCTTCAGGTGCCAGCTGATGGCCTCTCCCTCGCGGTCCGGGTCGGTGGCCAGGTAAACGGCGTCGCTGTCCTTGGCCGCCTGCTTCAGGTCCCGGATGATGTCCTCCTTGCCCTTGATGGGCCGGTAATTGGGTTCAAAGTCGTTTTCCACGTCCACGCCCAGCTTGCTTTTGGGCAGGTCCCGCAGGTGTCCCATACAGGCCTTCACCTGATACGCGGGGCCCAGGTATTTGCCGATAGTCTTGGCCTTGGCCGGGGACTCCACGATCACCAGGTATTTTTCAGCCTTTTTTGCCATATTTATGATCCTTCCTTTTCCGAATGTAGCCTGACTGTGCGCACATAGCTGCGGGGGCCGGAGCGTTGGGCATAGCCGTCGATCTCCAGCACCGTCAGCGCCGACAGCACCCGCCTTACCGGCAGGCCCGCCTGTTCCGCCGCCTCATCCGTCAGCAGAGGCGTTTCTGTATCCAGCACCCGAATCAGCGCCAGCTGATCGTCGGTAAGCCCCTCCCGGTTGCGGTCCAGGTCCAGCACCGGCAGCTGCGGCTTTTGGGCCGGCTCCGGCGGCGTATCGGGCAGGGGAGAGGACTTGTCCTCCTCCGGCTTGGGGGCGTCTCCCGGCTCCGGCACGGTGACGTGGGCCGGATGCAGCCGGTGAGGAAACCGGCTGTGGTACACCGACAGAATGTCCCAGCCCGAGGCCGCCAGCCCCGCGCCGTCCCGGATCAGCCGGTTGCAGCCCACGCTGGCTGCCGCGTCGATGGGACCGGGCACGGCGAACACGTCCCGCCCCTGGTCCAGGGCGGCATGGGCAGTGATCAGGGCCCCGGACCGCACCGGGGCCTCCACCACCAGCGCCGCCAGACTCAGGCCGCTGATGATGCGGTTTCGCACGGGGAAATGCCCCGGCAGGGGCTCCGTTCCCGGGGGATATTCCGACAGCAGCACGCCGGTGGCGGCGATATCCTCATATAGTCTGCGGTTTTCCGCGGGATATACCACGTCCACGCCGCCGCCCAGCACGGCGGCGGTGAAGCCCCCGGCCTGCAAAGCGCCCCGCATGGCCGCACCATCGATGCCCTTGGCCATGCCGGACACCACCACGGCGCCCTGCCGGGCCAGCTCATAGCCCATGCGGTGGGCGCAGCGCAGCCCGTAGGGAGTGCAGGACCGGGTGCCCACCACGGCAATGGCCGCCTCCTCGTCAAACAGCGGCAGCGACCCCTTGCCGTACAGCAGCACCGGCGGGTCAAAGATGTCCCGCAGCCGGGCGGGGTAGGCGGCGTCCTGCATGGTCAGCAGGAACATGTCGCCCCGGGCGCAGTCCGCCAGGATGCGGTCCGCCCGCGATAAGCTCTTGTCCGCCAGAAGGGACGCCTGTCCCGGCGTCAGACCCTCTACCTGGGCCAGCTCCTCGGGGTCGGCGTAATACACATCCTCCGGGGACCCGTACCGCTCCAACAGCAGCAGCCTGCTGCGGTTGCTGAGCCCCGGCAGAGCCGTCAGCCAGACCCAGTATTTCAGTGCCGCCACGGCGGTCCCCCCCTTCATTTATCGCCAGCTTTCCCACAGCAGCACCGCCGCCGCGATGGCCGCGTTCAGCGACTCGCAGCGGGGAGACATGGGGATGAGCACGGTTTTGTCGCACAGGTCCAGCACCTCCCGGCTGAGGCCCCGTCCCTCGGAGCCGATGGCCAGGGCGCATCGGGAATAGTCCGCCTGCCGGGCGTCCAGGGCGTCCGGCCGCAGGGCCGCACCATACAGGGGGATGCCGCTGTGCCGCAGCAGGGCTCCCAGCTCCTCCGGCGTTACGCTCCATACCGGACGGCGGAACACCGCCCCCATGGAGGCCCGGACGGTTTTGGGGCCGAAGGGGTCCGCGCAGCCGCCGGTCAGCAGCAGGCCGTCGGCGTCAAAGGCGTCCAGGGTCCGCAGCACCGTTCCCACGTTGCCGGGGTCCTGGACCCCGTCCAGCACCACATATCGCCGGCCCGGAAGCGTTTCCGGCACCGGCAAAACGGGAATGGTGCAGATGAACAGCACCCCCTGGGGCGTTTTGGCAGGACTGATGGAGGACATGACCTCCGGCGGCACCAGCACCTGCCGGACATGATCCGGCAGCGGCCCGTCCCAGGGCAGAACGGATACCACGGTCCGCACGTCTGCGCCCCATTGGGCGGCCTCCCGCAGCAGCTTGGGGCTGTCGCACAGGCATTCGCCGGTCTGGCGGCGGTAGGCGGCGGACCCCGCCAGCTTGCGGATATGGGTCATCAGCGGGTTCTGGCGGCTGGTAATGGTCTCCATGCTTCACGGCTCCTTCTTGGCATCCGGACCTTCTATATTTAATAGGTAAGCCCGGTGTGTGATCAGGTGCATTGTAGCACACCTTTATCCAAAAAGCAACTACCTGAAAAAATCCCCGCCGTCCGGCCCGGAAACTCCCGGATTGACGGCGGCAGGGAAGTACGGTATACTGGGAAAAAATGATGGAGGAGCTGCTATGGAATATGTTGCCGTGATTGGCCTGCTGTTTGCCCCTGTGATCTGTCTGCTGTGCGCAGGCTGGTTTTTTGTCCGGTGGAAAAATGAGCACGAAAATCAAAAGCTGGCCCTGCGGGACCGGAAAACCTGCTTCATCTGGCTCATCGCCGCCGCCGCGTCCCTGGTGATCTTCGGCGTGCTGAAGCTCCTGTTTCCTATCACCGCCTGACATGGATGACTTTTTGCACCTGTCAAGAGGAATGATCTGATTTCATTGACGGGACCCATATCCAGGCCAGCGCGAACAAGGGCTTGACCGCCGTCACCAGATGGGTCAGGCTGAAATATGCTGCCATGAATCTGAAAAAGCTGGCAAATTGGAGCTGGAGGGACTCCATTTTCCGGCGGATACGCGCTTATTTTTCCACAAATTGCAACAGAACCCCCGCTTTCACCGCGTGAAAGCAGGGGTTCTTTGACAGGCTGGCCGAAGGAGGCACTTCCTTACGAAGTGCCTCCTTCGGGGAGATCCTTTTCCCGGATGAAACCTGTCATTTGGTGATGGCCCCAAAGGCAGAGACGCCCAGCAGGCTCAGGGCGCCCATGATGCATCCGGCCAGCAGTACGCCGCCCATACAGGCCAGCACACTCTTGCGGAAATCCATATCCAGGAGACTGGCGGCCAGGGTGCCGGTCCAGGCTCCGGTGCCGGGCAGGGGAATGCCCACAAACAGCAGCAGCGCCCAGAACAGGCCCCGTCCCGCCTTGGCCTGGAGCTTTTCACCGCCCTTTTTTCCCTTTTCCAGGCAGAAGGTGAAGAATTTCCCGATGACGGGCTTATCCTGCCCCCACTCCAGAATGCGCCGGGCAAAAAAATAGATCAGCGGCACCGGCAACATATTGCCCACAATGGCGACGATATACGTCAGCCACAGCGGCAGACCGAAGCCCACGCCGTAGGGGATGGCCCCCCGCAGCTCGATGATGGGCACCATGGACACCAGAAATACGATGAGACAATGCTTGAACATAACGGCTCCTTTTTACAGCGTTAAGCGCATCTAATCAATGGTATAATAAAACAGTATACCCCGTCCCGGTGTAATACGCAAGTATCGTTAATTTTTTGCCGAGTATTTTTCCGGAATCTACAAAGAAACCGGCTTTTTTTCTCCGTATTTCTCCATTCTTTCTGCCCGGTTTCCATCGACAGACTTTGCACGGATTTGCTATACTATAAAGGATTAATACACTGGGAGGGGCTGCGTATGGGCGCATCCGAGATCATCAGCCTTCTGGGCGGCATCGCGCTGTTTTTATTCGGCATGGCCATCATGGGCGACGGCCTGAAAAAAGTCGCCGGAAGCAAGCTGGAGCTGGTGCTGTATAAGCTGACCAGCACGCCGCTGAAGGGGGTGCTGCTGGGCACCGGGGTCACTGCCGTGATCCAGTCCTCCTCCGCTACCTCCGTGATGGTGGTGGGGTTTGTGAACTCCGGCATGATGAAGGTGAACCAGGCCATCGGCATTGTCATGGGCGCCATTCTGGGCACCAGCGTCACCGGGTGGATCCTCTGCCTCAGCAGTCTCAGCGGCGGCAGCGGCTGGGTGACCCTGCTGAGCACCGCCACCCTGACGGGTCTGGTGGCCGTCGTCGGCATCATTCTGCGCATGGCTGCCAAGCGGCCTGCCACCCATCATGTGGGAGACATTCTCCTGGGCTTTGCGGTGCTGATGTACGGCATGTCCATTATGAGCGATGCCGTCTCTCCTCTGCGGGACAGCCAGGTGTTTATCGATGCACTGACCTCCTTCTCTAACCCGCTGCTGGGGATTCTGGTGGGCCTGCTGTTTACCAGCGTCATCCAGAGCGCCAGCGCCGCCGTGGGCATTCTCCAGGCGCTGGCCGTCACCGGGGCCATTACCTTTGAGATCGCCCTGCCCATAGTCATGGGCATCGCCATCGGCGCGGCGGTGCCGGTGCTGCTGTCGGCTCTGGGGGCCAACGTCAGCGGCAAGCGCACGGCCTTTGTATATCTGCTGATCGACATGCTGGGCGTGGTGATCTGGGCCACCGTGTTTTACACCGTCAATGCCATCGTGCATTTCGATTTCCTGACCATGACCATGACTGCCGTGTCTATTGCCCTGATGAACACCCTGTTCCGTCTGGCCACGGTCATTGTGCTGGCGCCGCTTATCGGAGTGTTGGAAAAGTGCGTGTGCCTGCTGATCCCGGAGAATCCCGAAAGCGTCCGGGAGGAGCAGGAGATGGACCGGCTGGAGGAGCGCTTCCTGCTGCACCCGGCCCTGGCCCTGGAGCAGAGCCGCCAGGTCACCGACGCCATGGCACAGCGGGCCATGGACAACCTGCTGCGGGCCATGGAGCTGGTGCACCGATTCAGCGACAAGGGCTGCCGGGCCGTTGAGGATACCGAGGACGCCATCGACCGCTACGAGGACCGGCTGGGCACCTACCTGATGAAGATCACCGGTAAGGAGCTGTCCCAGCGGCAGAGCGAGGAGGTGTCCAAATACCTGCACACCATCTCGGACTTCGAGCGTATCTCCGACCACGCCCTGAATATCTGCGATGCAGCCCGGGAGATCAACGCCAAAAGCGTGGTGTTCTCCCCGGAGGCCGACCGGGAGCTGCGGATGCTGGAGCAGGCGGTCACCGAGATCCTGCACCTGTCCGTGGGCGCGTTTGTCAACGGCGACCTGGAGTCCGCCGGCCGGGTGGAGCCGCTGGAGGAGATCATCGACGGACTGTGCGACGAGATGAAGCTGCACCATGTGGACCGCCTGCAAAAGGGCGTGTGTACCCTGAACCAAGGCTTTATCTTCAACGACCTGCTGACCAACTACGAACGCGTGGCGGATCACTGCTCCAACATTGCCGTGGCCATGATCGAGTTGGAGTCCGACTCCTTTGATACCCACGAGTACCTCAACAGCGTCAAGGCCATGAAGTCCGCATCCTTTGCCCGTTATTCCGCCGAATATCAGAAAAAATACACACTGTGACGTACTTTTCCCGCCGGACCTCCGGCGGGAAAAATTTTTTAAAAATTTACGCAGAAAAAGAGGATTCCGGGCTTTTGCGGGGTATATATAAGTATCACGGGAATTTCACGGAAAGGAGGCGCGGCCATGCCGTTTCCCCAGAGCTTTCTGGACGAGCTGATCGCTCGCAATGACATTGTGGACGTGGTGGGCTCCTATGTATCCCTGACGCCCAAGGGCGGCAGCTTCTGGGGCTGCTGCCCCTTCCACAATGAAAAGACTCCTTCGTTCCATGTGCTGCCGGACCGGCAGTTTTACCACTGCTTCGGCTGCAAAAAGGGCGGGGGCGTCATCAACTTCATCATGGACATTGAGAACCTGTCCTATCCCGATGCGGTGCGGTTTCTGGCCAAGCGGGCCAACATCCCGGTGCCGGAGGAGGCCAACGACGGCACGGAGAAGCTCCGCCGCCGGATGCTGGAGCTGAACCGGGACGCCGCCCGGTGGTACTATCAGACGCTGCAGGGGCCCGACGGTCAGGCGGTCCGGGCATATCTGGACCGGCGGCGTATTCATCGGAAGATCGCCGTGCGCTTCGGCATGGGGGCGGCCCCCGACAGCTGGGACGCCTTGCTGACCGCCATGACCCAGAAGGGATACGGCAAGGACGAGCTGATCCGTGCGGGCCTGGCCGTCAGCGGAAAGAACGGACATCTTTACGACAAGTTCCGCAACCGGCTGATCCTGCCGGTCATCGACGTCCGGGGCGACGTGATCGGCTTCGGCAGCCGGGTGCTGGACAAGTCCGAGCCCAAGTATATGAACACCCCCGAGACCCTTACATACAGCAAGCGGCGGGTGCTGTACGGCCTGAACCTGGCCAAAAAGACCAAGCGGCCCAACATCATCCTGTGCGAGGGCAATCTGGACGTGGTGACCCTGCACCAGGCAGGGTTCGACAATGCCGTGGCCTCCATGGGCACGGCCCTGACGGTGGAACAGACCCGGCTCCTGTCCCGGTACACCAAGGAGCTGGTTCTGTGCTACGACAACGATAAGGCTGGAGCCTTGGCCACCCAACGGGCCCTGGAGCTGCTGAACCAGTCGGAGTTCAGCGTCCGGGTGCTGCGTCTGCCCAACCGGCTGGTGGACGGGGAATATGTGAAGCAGGACGCCGACGATTTTATCAAGCTCCAGGGCCCGGAGGCCTTCGAACGGCTTCTCAGCGGCAGCGCCAACGGCGTGGAGTTTCGTCTGAACGAGATCGCCGGGAAATATGACCTGCGGGACGACCAGGCCCGGGTGGCCTACGCCGAGGAGGTCAGCGCCGTGCTCTGCACTCTGGAAAACGCCGTGGAGCGGGAGGTATACACCACCCGGGCGGCGGAAACGGCGGGCCTGACGCCGGAGGCTCTGCGGATGGAGGTGCAGCGCGCCTTCAAGCGCAAGGCTGCCAAGGACAAGAAGGCCCGGGAGCGCCGGGAGCTGAACCCTGTGGTATCGCTCCAGCCCCAGGAGCGTGGCCTGCGGTACGAGAATCTCCGCAGCGCTCTGGCAGAGGAGGGCGTCATCCGGCTGCTGCTGCTGGACGACGGCCTGTTTGGCCCGGCGCCGCCCATTCCGGCAGAGGAATTTTCCTCGCCGCTGCTGGGCCGGGTTTATGCCAGCCTGTGGGAGAGCCATATGGCCGGGCGGCCGATGACGGTGGCGTCGCTGAGCGGTGAGCTTACCGGCGACGAAATGAGCCACTTGACGGCGGTGGTGCAGAAGCCGGAGTCCCGCACAGGCGCGGAGCGGGCTCTGGAGGACTATTGCCGCGTCATTCATGAGGAAGCGCAAAAACGCGCCGCCGGGGCCGGGACAGACCCCCTGGCGGCAGCGGCGGAAAAATATAAAAACAAGAAGGGCTATGGAGGAAAGCACAATGACAGATAAAACCTATACCCGGCAGGAGCTTGAGGAGATGGCGGACCAGCTGCTGACCGCCGACGACAAGAAAAAGGCCGAAAAGACTGCCGACAAGAAGCCGGAGAGCGCCAAGACCAACGACAAGATCAACGACAAGACCCTGGAGGAAAAGCTCGGCAAGTGCCCTGCCGCTGCTCTGCTGGCCGGCAATGAGAAGCTCCGGGAGCTGTTCATCAAGGGCAAGAAGAAGGGCCGCCTGGAGCCGGCGGAGCTGTCCGAGGTGGTGGACGCCATGGACCTGGACGGCGACCAGATGGACAGCATCTATGACTCCCTGGCGGATCTGGGCATCGACATCGTCACCGAGGATTTCACCAACGACATCCCCGAGGACATGGAGCCCGCCATGGAGGAGATCGCCGAGATCGAGGAGGAGGAGCTGGTAGACCCCAACACCCTGGTGGACAGCTTCAACATTGACGATCCCGTGCGCATGTATCTGAAGGAGATCGGCAAGGTGCCCCTGCTGACCGGCGAGCAGGAGATCAAGCTGGCCACCGCCATGTCCGCAGGCAACACCGCCAAGGAGAAGCTGGCTCAGGTGGAGACCGGAGGACTGACCCTCACCGAGGAGGAGCTGGCTCAGGCCAAGGCGGACCTGAAAGCCGGAGAAAAGGCCAAAAAGCAGCTGGCGGAGGCCAACCTCCGGCTGGTGGTGTCCATCGCCAAGCGCTATGTGGGACGGGGCATGCTGTTCCTGGACCTGATCCAGGAGGGCAACCTGGGCCTCATCAAGGCCGTGGAGAAGTTTGACCACACCAAGGGCTATAAGTTCTCCACCTATGCCACCTGGTGGATCCGCCAGGCCATCACCCGGGCCATCGCCGACCAGGCCCGCACCATCCGCATCCCCGTCCATATGGTGGAGACCATCAACAAGGTCATCCGCGTATCCCGTCAGCTGCTTCAGGAGCTGGGCCACGATCCCTCTCCCGAGGAGATCGCCGAGGAGATGAACATGCCCGTGGACAAGGTCCGGGAGATTCTGAAGATCGCCCAGGAGCCCGTGTCCCTGGAGACCCCCATCGGCGAGGAGGAGGACTCCCATCTGGGCGACTTCATCCCCGACGAGGGCGCGTCCGAGCCCAGTGAGGCTGCCAGCTATACCCTGCTGAAGGAGCAGCTGGTGTCCGTGCTCAGCACCCTGACTCCCCGGGAGGAGAAGGTGCTGAAGCTGCGCTTCGGCCTGGAGGACGGCCGCACCCGCACCCTGGAGGAGGTGGGCAAGGAGTTCAACGTCACCCGCGAGCGCATCCGCCAGATCGAGGCCAAGGCCCTGCGGAAGCTCCGCCACCCCTCCCGCAGCAAGAAGCTCAAGGACTTCCTGAACTGAGGGACCGGCCATGACATTGGACTTTGACCGTATGCCCTCTCTGGTGCAGCCCCGGTTCAAGGGCGGCCAGGGAGAGGCCGAGACCCGCATCTTTCAGGACGGTATGGGCAAGATCCTGCGGCTGACGCTGGAGCCCGGCTCCTCCATCGGCCTTCATACCCACACCGACAGCTGCGAGGTCATGTATTTTCTGTCCGGTACCGGCGTGTGCCTGGACGACGGTGTGGAGGCGGCGGTTTATCCCGGCCTGTGCCACTACTGCCCCCAGGGCCACAGCCACAGCGTTGTAAACACCGGCACGGAGCCCCTGGTGATCCTGGGCATTGTGCCCAGCGCAAAATAAGAGAAAGAATCGACGAATCATGGATCTGCAACAGTTTTTCAAGGAAAATCCCCGGGTGGCCATTGCCTTTTCCGGCGGGGTGGACTCGTCTTACCTGCTGTATGCCGCTCTGCGTTACGGCGCCCGGGCCCGGGCGTATTATGTGAATTCCGCTTTCCAGCCCCGGTTTGAGCTGGAGGACGCCCGGCGTCTGGCCGGGGACCTCCACGCCGACCTGCGGGAGCTGCAAGTGGACGTGCTGTCGTCTCCCACCGTGACGGCCAATCCACCGGACCGGTGCTACCACTGCAAGCGCGTGATCTTCCGCACCATTGCCGCCGCAGCGGCGGAGGACGGCTTTCCGGTGCTGCTGGACGGCACCAACGCCTCCGACGACGCCGGAGATCGCCCCGGCATGCGGGCTTTGCGGGAGCTGTCGGTGCGGTCGCCCCTGCGGGAGTGCGGCCTGACCAAGGACGAAATACGACGGCTGTCCCGGGAGGCAGGACTTTTCACCTGGGACAAGCCCGCATACGCCTGTCTGGCCACCCGCATCCCCACCGGACAGCCCATTACCGCCCGGGACCTGGCTGTCACCGAGGCGGCGGAAACGTATCTGTTTTCCCTGGGCTTTACGGACTTCCGGGTCCGCCTGGCGGGCCGCAGCGCGAAAATTCAGCTGCCCGCCGCCCAGATGCCCCACCTGCTGGAGCACCGGCAGGAGATCCTGGACCGCCTGGGGCAGGACTACGACGCCGTATGGCTGGACCTGGAGGCAAGAGCATGAACAGCGAGATCCGCAAAATGCTGGAGGGCGTGCGCCAGGGGACCGTGTCCGTGGATGACGCGCTGCTGGCCCTGAAAAAGGAGCCCTTCACCGACATCGGCTATGCAAAAGTGGACCTGCACCGTGGCATCCGCCAGGGCGCGGCGGAGGTGATCTACGGCGCGGGAAAGACTCCGGCCCAGATGATCGGCATCATCGGCGTCATGCGCCGGCGGGGCCAGCGGACCATTCTCATCACCCGCCTGTCTCCGGAGGCGGCTCAGGAGATTGCTGCCGCATACCCTCTGGACTATCACGAGGATGCCCGCTGCGGCATCATCGGCACTGTGCCGGAGCCGGACGGTATCGGCCGCATCGTTATCGCTACCGGCGGCACCAGCGATATTCCCATAGCGGAGGAGGCCGCCCTGACGGCGGAGGTCCACGGCAACGAAGTGCTGCGGCTGTACGATGTGGGGGTGGCGGGCCTGCACCGCACCCTGCACCATATGGACGATATCATGAGCGCGTCGGTGATCGTGGCTATCGCAGGAATGGAGGGGGCTCTGGCCAGCGTGCTGGGCGGCCTGGCAGATTGTCCGGTGATCGCAGTACCCACCAGCGTGGGCTACGGCGCCTCCTTCGGCGGCCTGTCGGCCCTGCTGTCTATGCTGAATTCCTGCGCCAGCGGCGTATCGGTGGTGAACATTGACAACGGCTTCGGCGCCGGGTATCTGGCCAGTATGATCAATCACATGGAGGGAAAGAAATGAGGACCCTGTATCTGGACTGCGGCATGGGCGCCGCCGGAGATATGCTGACGGCGGCGCTGCTGGAGCTGCTGCCCCAGCCCCACGAATTTGTCAAGCGTCTCAACGGCCTGGGTATTCCCGGGGTAACATACCGCCTGGAACGGGCGGAAAAGTGCGGCATCACCGGCTCCCGAGTCACCGTGACGGTGAACGGGGAAACGGAGCATGACCACGACCATCATCACGCCCACGACCATGAGCACGACCACGACCATGAGCACGCCCACCATCACCACAACGGTATGCACGAGATCGGCCACATTGTGGAGCGGCTCCCGGTGTCCGACCGGGTGCGGAGGGACATTCTGGCGGTATATGACGGCATTGCCCAGGCGGAGAGCCATGTCCATGGCGTGCCGGTGACGGACATCCATTTCCACGAGGTGGGCACCATGGACGCCGTGGCAGACGTGACGGCGGTGTGCCTGCTGATGGAGGAGCTTGCACCGGACCAGGTGATTGCCTCCCCGGTCCATGTGGGCAGCGGAACTGTCCGCTGCGCCCATGGTATCCTGCCGGTGCCTGCCCCGGCCACGGCATATATCCTCCGGGATGTGCCCATTTACGGCGGCGGGATCGACGGGGAGCTGTGTACCCCCACCGGTGCGGCTTTGCTGCGGCACTTTGTCACCCGCTTCGGCGATATGCCGGTGATGACCCTGCGGGCCGTGGGCTACGGCATGGGCCACAAGGACTTTCCCCGAGCCAACTGCCTGCGGGCCATGCTGGGGGACACGGCGGCAGACATCGGCGACGTGTATGAGTTGGCCTGCAATCTGGACGACATGACCGGCGAGGACATTGCCTTCGCTATGGAGCGTCTGCTGGAGGCCGGGGCGCTGGATGTGTACACCGTGCCCATTGGCATGAAAAAATCCAGGCCTGGCGTGATGCTGTGCGTTCTGTGCCGGGAGGAGCAGCGGGAGGAAATGGCCCGGCTGCTGCTGCGGCACACCACCACCCTGGGCGTCCGGGAGAGCCGGCACCGGCGCTATACCCTGTCCCGCGCGGAGGAAACGGTGGATACACCCTGGGGCCCCGTGGCCCGGAAGCTGTCTCAGGGCTGGGGCGTCCGGCGGCAGAAGCCGGAATATGAGGACCTGGCCCGTATTGCCCGGGAACAGGACCTGCCCCTGGACCAGGTCCGTCAGCAGATCAGGTAAACAAAAAGCCTCCCCCATGGCATCGCCATGAGGGAGGCTTTCACTATTTTTCCACCGCTTCCGCTTCCTGCCGCAAAAACGACACGAACTGCCGGGCTGCCAGGGAGACATATCCCTCCTTGGGCAGGAGGATGCCCATGCGCCGGGCCACCGGCGGCATCAGCCGTGCGGCATGGACCCGGTACGACGTGCGCTGCAGCAGCAGATGAGGCAGCACACTGATGCCCAGACCGCTTTCCACCATGGCCAGAATGGTGTAGTCATCCTTTACCCGATAGCCCACCCGGACCCCGGCCTGCCGCAGCTGCGGTTCCACCGGGGCATTGTCCTCCGGCTCCAGCAGGATGAAGCATTCCTCCCGCAGCTGCTCCAGGCTCAGCTCCTCCGTTCCGGCCAGGGGATGTTCCCGGGGCAGGATCACAGAATAGCAGTCCTCCAGCAGGGGCAGAAACGTCAGATCCTCGGTCCCCGGGTCGATCATCAGCCCCAGGTCCACGGTGCCCTCCCGGAGCCACTGATCGATATGGGCCACGTCACCCAGCTTCAGCTGAAACCGAATCTGGGGATACAGCTGCCCGAAGGCCTTCAGCCGCCGGGGCAGCCAGTGGCAGGACACGCTGGTAAAGGTGCCGATGGACACCGTGCCGCCCCGCAGGTCCCGAATCTGGTCCAGCTGGTCCAGAAGCACCAGCTCCTGGCGCACCAGCTCCTGCAAAGTCGGCAGCAGACACCGGCACTCCGGCGTGGGCATCACGCCCCGCTTGCCCCGAACAAACAAGGTCAGTCCGAACTCCTTCTCGGCGGATTTCAGAATCTGACTGACCCGGGCCTGGGTATAGTTCAGCTGCTCCGCCGTGCGGGTCAGGCTGCCGGTCTCGGCGATTTTGGTCAGGATGCGATATGTGTTGTCAGCCATAAGCTTTTCTCATGCTCCCCACGAAATATATTTATTTTACAGGATGCGCTTTATGCGGTATGATAAATTGGTTCCGCGAAAAGCGGAGTATTTTGTGGAATAGGGACAAGGAAGAAAGGAAAATCGCTATGAGCCAGTCTGTCATCGAGGAAACCCAGGCCCCGCCTGTCGGGGCCGAAGAAACCCACAAGGGACCCACCTGCTATAAAAAGGAGATCGGACCCGAAAACTTCATTTTCATCGTGCTGTTTGTGGCCTTTTTTGCGCTGTTTGCCGCCAAAATGGGCCTGGGCAACACCATCAACACCATGATCAACACCGCCTTTGTCCTTCTGACGGATACGGTGCTGTATCTGACGGCCCTGTGCGTCATCATGGGGGCCATTTCGGCGCTGTTTTCCGAGTTTGGCCTGGTGTCGCTGATGAACCGGATGCTCAACCCCTTCATGCGGCCGGTATACGGCCTGCCGGGGGCGGCGTCCGTGGGCGTGGTGACCACATTCCTGTCGGACAACCCGGCCATTCTCTCCCTGGCCCAGGACCGTTACTTCAAAAGCCTGTTCAAGGCGTATCAGTTTCCGGCCCTGACCAATCTGGGTACGTCCTTCGGCATGGGCTTCATCGTGTGTACCTATATGATCAGCCTGTCCCCCGGCAAGGGGGTGAACTACACCGGCGCGGCCCTGACTGGCCTTCTGGGAGCGGTGGTAGGCAGTATCGTATCCACCCGGATCATGCTGGCATTTACCGCCAAGGTATACGGCCGGGAGCAGCCCATGATTGACGGCGGCACCCTGTCCCTGGGGGGCAAGCGGGTGCGTCCCGTCCGGGCCGGCGGCACCGGCACCCGCTTCATGTCTGCCCTGCTGGACGGCGGCATGGACGGCGTGAAAATGGGCGTGAGCATCATACCGGGCGTGCTGGTTATCTGCACGGTGGTGATGATGCTCACCAACGGCCCGGCAGAGAGCGGCCTGTATACCGGCGCGGCCTACGAGGGCATCGGACTTCTGCCCAAGCTGGCGGATAAGCTCAGCTTTATCCTGACGCCGCTGTTCGGCTTCTCCTCGCCGGAGGGTCTGGCGGTGCCGGTGACGGCTCTGGGCGCAGCCGGTGCGGCCATCAGCCTGGTGCCCCAGCTGCTGGCCGAGGGGAAGGCTGCCGGCGGCGACATCGCGGTGTTTACCGCTATGTGCATGTGCTGGAGCGGCTATCTCAGCACCCATGTGTCCATGATGAACAGCCTGGGGTGCAACCATCTCATCGGCAAGGCCATCATCAGCCACACCGTAGGCGGCCTGTGCGCCGGCGTGGCGGCCCACTGGCTGTATGTGCTGTTCGCGCTGCTGTAAAGTCTACTGTATCTGTGGAAACGTGTCAAGAAAAATCGAGCCGGTTCGAAGACCGGCTCGATTTTTCTTGCTTTATACAGATCAGACCCTGGGCCTGCGCCGCACGCACAGAAGGGGGCAGACTACCAGCAGAGCCAGGGGGATGAGATAGGCATACAGGGAGCAGGTAACGGGGGTCCACAGGCGGGCCAGGGACAGGATGCCTGCCGCCCGCACGCCCACCAGCTCCAGGGCTGCCGGGCCCACCAGTCCGGCGCAGCATACCACCACGGCAGCGTTCACCGTCCGGCACAGGCTCGACAGCAGGCACCCGGTCATGGCGGCAGCCAGCAGCACCAGCAGCCGCAGCAGCAGGCATCCGGCCAGCCACTGTCCCACGGTGCAGTCTGCGGCCAGGTCTGCAAAGTGGGCCACGCTGCGCAGCGGGGCGGACAGGGCCGTCAGGCCGCCGTAATACGACGAGACCTGGTACACCTGCCGCAGGGTCAGGGTCAGCCATACCGCTGCCGCCAACAGGGCAGACAGGGTCAGCTTGCAGCGGGGCGCCCGGCGGCGGCCCCGGGGCGTGGTCTGCAGCAGCGGCAGCATCCGCTGCTGCCGCTCTCCGGCGAAGGTGCCTGCCGTAAGCAGTGCCGCTGTCAGCAGTGCCGCCATGGCCGGAATGCGCTGGCTGCCGCCTACGTCGCCGCCGCACAGAGTGAACATGGGCGCAGGATTCAGCACCCACAGGCCGGTGTCCAGCTTTTTCAGAGCCTCGTCCTCCACGGCGGACAGGGCCGCCAGCTGGGCGGAGCGGATCTCGGACTCCGGCCAGCCTTCCACCTCCGCTATGCGGGCCCGGATGGCCCGGAGGGTGTCCTCCGTGGCAGGGCCCTGGAACTCATTCTGAAAGGCGGCGGTGTCCGTGTCGTACAGGGACACGTCCGCCGTGGGGGCTGCGGCTGCCCGGAAGCACCAAAGGGCAAAGACCAGCAGCACCAGCAGTCCCTTGTGATACCATAGGATTTTCCTGAACTCGAACCCCGTCAGGGTCAGCCGGCCGGAGGCCCGGGAAAACACGGGACGCAACCGGGCCGCCAGACGCTGGAACACGTTGGCTCCGGCCATGGGCCGGTGATGCCCAGCATAGACCACGGCTCCTGCCGCTGCCAGCACCAACAGCACCGGCAGCAGGGCGGTACACAGCATGGCGCCGTTTACCGCCCGGCCCAGCAGGTTGATATTCAGATAGTGCAGAAACGTCTTTTCCATGCCGACGAAGGAAAACACGTTGATGTACCGAAAGGCCACGATGGCATAGCTGTCCGGCACAAAGGCGAACAGACTGTATTCCACCGCCAGAAATGCGGCGGCGGCCACCATAGCCGTCTGCAAATGGTGGATCAGCTGAAGAATCAGCCACAGCAGCAGTCCCATCAGCCACATGCCAAGAGCTTTTAGCAGGCAATACGCCCAAAGCACCTGACGGAGAGTCAGCGGGTACGGGAAATTCTGAAAAATTTCGCTGGACTGGGCGGCGGCGGACAGGTCGCCCAGCCCGCCGTACAGCAGACTGTCGGTGACAAGGCCCGTCAGCATCAGAAGGGCTGTGCCCAATGCGGCGGAAAGGCCCAGAATCCCCACCCGGCGCAGGGCCAGCCATGTCCGGCCTCGGGGGCTGCCAAACACCAGGTAGCGCAGACTGCTGCGGCGCTCCTCCGTCAGCCGCAGCACCGTTACCAGCATCCACAGCAGGATGCACACGGACAACACACCGTCCTGCAAGAAATTCTCCAGTCCGGCAGTCTCCGTCAGGGTCAGGGACACATCCATGCTGCGGGGAAAGTCCCGGTCCGTTTTCTTCACGTTTTCCGCATGGAATTTTCCGGCGCTGCTGTCCATGAAAATGGACAGGGTGGGCATGTTGGCGGCATTTTCGTGGATGGTATCCAGATATCCGGGGTACGCCGCCAGGTAGTCCAGCTGCTGGCGGAGGGTCTGCTGGGCCTGCTGCCGGGCGGTAAATTCCACTTGGGCCTGGTCGCTGAGATCATATGCCATGGCTGCCGCCTCATAATCGTCGCCCAGCACCTGCCGGGCCTGATCCCGGTATAGCTCCAGCAGGTCCGGGTCATCCGTGCTGCGCCAGAGCAGGGCCGTCATATAGCGGCGGCTCTCCGCCTCCATCTGAGACAGGGCGGCAGACGGGTCCGGGCTGGCTGCCAGCTGAGCCACGGTCTGCCGATAGGCGGCGGCAAAGCCGGGGGCGTTGTGATGGTCCACCCGGTGGAAAAACACCACCGCCGCCATCAGCACCAGCAGCCACAGCAGACTCCTGCGGGAGAAAACACGCCTGCACTCACGCATGGGGATGCAGCCGCCGGATATAGGCGTCCTCCAGGTTGGCCGCACCGCAGCCGCGGATAAATTCCTCCGCCGGGGCGTCTGCCAGCAGGACGCCGTGGTGCAGCAGCAAAATCTCACTGGCAATGGATTCCACGTCGCCGGTGATGTGGGTGGTGATAAGGACGATTTTGTCCCGGCCCAGCTGCCGGATATATTCCCGCAGGCGCACCCGCTCCTCCGGGTCCAGTCCGGCGGTGGGTTCATCCAGCAGCAGGACCTTGGGTGCGCCCAGCAGGGCCTGGGCCAGCATCACCCGCTGGCGCATGCCGCCGGAAAAGCCGCCTACCCGGCGGTGGGCCGCGTCCCACAGGTTCACCACCTGCAGCAGCTCCTGAAGCTGTTCCCGGGCAGCCCGGGGCCTCAGCCCCTTCAGCTGGGCCATGTACAGCAGGAATTCCCAGGCGGTCATGTCGTCGTACATCCCCTGGCTCTGGGGCATGAAGCCCAGCACCTGCCGGAACGCCGGCCCCATGGACAGAATGTCTGTCCCGTCGAAGGCGATGGTCCCCACCTGGCGGGGCAGCAGGTCGCAGATCAGGTGGATGAGGGTGCTTTTCCCCGCGCCGTTGGGGCCCAGCAGGGCCGTAATGCCGGGGGTGAAGGTGTGGGTAAAGTCCGTCAGGGCTTTCTTGTCCCCGTAGGAATGGGACAGGGCGTGAATGGTCAGTTCCATATTATCCGTGGCTCCTTGCCGTGGGGTCCACCAGCTGGATCAGCTCCAGGCGGTCCAGGTGGTGGGGGTCGATGTAGTGGGTGATGGTCCCGCCGTCGGCGGAGAAGTAAATGGCGTTGGCGGTGGTGTATTCCAGGAAGGGAAAGTATAGCCCTATCCGTTCTTGCTCAACCTTCCCCAGAAGCTGGTAATCCCGGTCCAGGGCCCAAAGGGTGCGCTGCGTGAATTCCTTGGAGTCCGAGGTGCGCATGAAGATATAGTCCTTGGTGTAGCTTACCTCTGCGCAGTAGACATCCATGGGGAATTTTACGGACTCCTGATTGGTGGCTTTGTCGTATTCACAGAGTCCTACACCGGCGCGAAAATAGTGCAGCACTCCATCCAGATTCACGATCTGACTGCTCATCTCATCCCAGTCCTCAAATACCCGCTCGATGCGCCCGGTTTCCAGGTTGCCTTCTGCATAGGCGCGCTTTTCGGTGTTTGCCTGGGGCAGGGGAAAGTAGAGGTACCCGTTGCTGACAGACACATCCTCCGATGGCCACTCTGTGTGAAGCGGGATATCCTCCTGAAACAGCCGGGTGGTCGCTCCGGTTTCCAGCTGGATCTTGTAAACCGGCAGCGCATAGTCCGGGTCGGCCTGCGGCGGCATGGCCACGTAGATTAAGAAGCCGTTATCAAAGAAGTAACTGCCGCCTAAATGACTGGTCCCATTGGGCTCAAACTGCTTGGGCAGGTCAACAATCTCCCGGTGATTGGTGGCATCCATATCCATTTGAATCAGGGTGAACTCCTGATTATTATCCTGTACCCCATACAAGTGACCGTTGTAGTACCCAAGAGCAATGTCCATGTATGCATTGCAATTGGTGTCCTCATGCTTGCATTCAGGCTTATTGCATAGGATGTGGAAATCATGACTGCCCGGCTCAGCAAAGCGGATCAGGTAATCCCGCAGGGGATTCATACAGTAATTCCCTTTTTCAGTCTCTATGAAAAAGACGTCTATGTCCTGATACCGGTACGCTCCCGGCTGGACCTCAAAGTCTGCGGCAGTGGGGACGGTGGGTTTGGTGGCGCAGGCGGTGAGGGCGAGGGCCACGGCGAGAGCGAGAAGCAGCGAGGGGAGAAGGCGTCGTTTCATAAGAAGAACTCCTTTCTGCGGCGGGCGATATCGGATAAACCCATTATAGCAGATGGATTTATCCGGTGTCAACTGTGAGTTAGCCGTGGGCTCTGGCATTGCTGGTGTCCGGCATCGGAAGGAGCTCCAAATTGGACAGATCGCTGGTGTCGATATAGTGGGTGATCTTTCCGTTGACCCAGAAGTAGATGCTGTCTGCCGTGATGGCATACGGCTGGGGGAACCATCTGCCGATCTTTTCCTGCGGGGCCTTTCCCAGCAGGTTATAGTCCCGGTCCAGCACCCAGAGCGTGCATTGCTCAAAGTCCTCGGTATCCGTAGACCGCACCAGAATATAGTTCCGGGTATAGCAGGGGTTCGCCGTGTATGCCTCCATAGGGAAGCGGACCGTTTCCACGCCTGTGGCCCTGTCGTATTCACACAGGCCGGCATCCGCCTTGAAGTAATACAAGGTGCCGTCCTGCTCCATTGCCCGACCGTTGCGATCGCTCCAGCCGGGAAGGGTCGCTTCCACCCGGCCTGTTTTCAAGCTCCCCAGGGCATAGGTGCATTCACCGGTGACCCCGTTGGTCATCATAAAGAAGAAACCATCCCCGCAAATATTCGCATATGAGCTTCCGCAGAAATAAGTGAACGGCGGGATATCCTCCTGAAACAGCCACCGGCCCTTTCCGGTTTCCAGGTCAAACTGGTAGATAGACATGGCCCATTCCGGGTCCGTTTCGATGGCGTCGTACATATAAAACAGAGAGCCGTTGTGGAACAGCAATTCGCCGCTGGCGTGCCGCGCACCATCCACAGCTGTCAAAACCGGCAGCTGCCCTACCTCCCGGCGGTTGGTGCCGTCCATATCCATGCGCTGTACTACCGGACCGTTGTCTCCGTAGGTGGTGGTGTAAAGATGCCCGTTCCAGTATCCCAATGCATAGTCGGTGTATGCATTGCAGTTATCGCTGCCATGTCCGCAGTTGGGCTTATTGCACAGGGGGTAGAAGCTCCGGCTGCCCGGCTCGGCGAAGCGGATGATTTGATCCCAGCCCAGGTAATACTGCCCCTGCTCCGTCTCCACAAAAAAGTCGCCCATGTCCTGATACCGGTATGCTCCCGGTTGAACTTCAAAGTCTGCGGCGGTGGGGGCGGCGGGTTTGGAGGCGCAGGCGGTAAGGGAGAGGGCCAGAAGCATTAAGGGGAGGAGAAGGCGTCGTTTCATAAGAAGATCTCCTTTCTGCGGCGGGCGATATCGGATAAACCCATTATAGCAGAAGGATTTATCCGGTGTCAACTATGAGTTAGCCGTGGCTCCTTGCCGTGGGGTCCACCAGCTGGATCAGCTCCAGACGATCCAGGTGATGGGGGTCGATGTAGGAAACCAGCTTGCCGCCTGAGGTGAAGTAGATGGCATTTGCAGTAACATACTGAAGTGACGGAAACTTGACTCCGTAGGGCTCCAGCTCCATCTGCCCCAACAGATGATAATTCCGGTCATATGCGTAGATGGTGCGGTGTGTATCCGCGTCATCGTCCGATGTGCGAACGATGATATAATCCTTGGTGTACTGCGGCAGGGCCAGGCTGCAATCTGTGGGTACCTTCACCGTCTCCGTGCCGGTGGCCTTGTCATATTCGCACAGGCCCACGCCGACGCGGTGGTAGTATAGTACATTGTCAAAGTTCACCATCGGACTGTTCGATTGGTTCCAATCTTCAAAAATATGCTCGATGCGCCCGGTTTCCAAATTGCCTTCCGCATAGGTAACACTGCCAGTCTCGCCGTTGAACATCGGAAAATACAGGTATCCGTTGCTGATAGACACCCCGATAGACGGCCAATCCGTATGCACCGGAATGTCCTCCTGAAATAGCCGGGTGATTTCCCCGTTCTCCAGCTGAATCTTATAAATGGCCATGGCATAATCGGGATCGCCCGAGGAGATGGGCATAGCCAGATAAATGAGATAGCCGTTGTCGAAGAAGTAGCTGCCGCCCAGCTGCTTACGCCCGTCCAGGGCGTTTTGCTCCGGGAGTCGGGCAATTTCCATGTGGCCTGTCCCGTCCATATTCATACGTACCAGGACAAAGTCAGTGCCGTTGTCCTGCACCCCATACAGATGCTGATTGAAATAGCCCAGGGCAAATCCCACGTATGCATTGCAATTGGCATCGCCATGTCCGCAGTCCGGCTTATTGCACAAGACATAAAAATCATGACTGCCCGGGTCGGCGAAGCGGACCAGGAAATCCAGCAGGGGCTCCAGGCAGTAATTTCCCTTTTCCGTCTCCACGAAAAATCCGTCGCTGTCCTGATACCGGTACGCTCCCGGCTGGACTTCAAAGTCCGTGGCAGTGGGGGCGGCGGGTTTGGAGGCGCAGGCGGTGAGGGCGAGGGCCAGCATCATGCATATAAGAAAGAGTGTTTTTTTCATAATATCTCCTGTGATTTTCATGTTTGACATCCAGTCTTTTCACGGTGTGTTTGTGGGTACAGGCGGTGGACCATGGCATCCCTCCTTATGGCGTGGGGGCGGCTTCTGTCCGCGGGAAATGGCTGCATGCGCACGGCCCAGAAGAAACCCCTCTACTATCTAAACGCCTGAAACAGCAATTTGCAACAGAGTTTCCATAAACTTTCTAAAATTTTGTTGAATTAAACATATTGCGAGGGACGAAGTTGTGAATAAAAGCAAGAAAATTGAGGCGTGTACAAGTCGGAGACTATACAAAGTCCCACATCTTCTCCTCCCGTCGATTTGTTCTGAAACGGCGATTGCGACTCTACTCCCGTATTGCCTTTTGGGCAAAATCCGCCGTGCACCGTTTCCGACAGGGGAGGAGCGGCATAGGATGGGATACCCGCGCCGGAGTGCGGCGGGGGAATCCGGATCGTGAGGTGCGCTATGAACTGCATACATAATTCATCCGGCGGCTCCCTGCGGGAGCTGCTGAGCAGGAACGTGGGTCAGTACGCCGCAGCCAGCTTTCTGGTGGGCTCCTGTCGCCTGGTGCGGCAGGAGGGCGTTCTGGAGGAGGTGGGGACGGACTATCTGGTGCTGCGGCAGGGGAACGCCCGCACCGGATGCGACCTGTATGCCCTGAAATTTATCGAATTAACGGACAGCACTGGAACATGACACCGTTGCGCCCGGCATCGGTTTGTGGTATGCTGGGGGCAGTGAGGTGAGGGCATGTACTACGTCTATATGCTGCGGTGCCGGGACGGGAGCCTGTATACCGGCACAGCGGCGGACCTGTGCCGGCGGATGCGGCAGCACGCGGGGGGAGGCTCTGCCTGCGCCCGGTATACCCGGGCCCATCCGCCCCGGGAACTGGCCGGGGTATGGCGCACGGAGCGGCAGGGGGACGCTCTGCGGCTGGAATACGCCGTGAAGCAGCTGACCCGGCGGAAAAAGCTGGCCCTCCTGCAGCGTCCGGATACGGCGGCGGAGCTGGTTTCCGGCGGGGCCGTGTTTGAGCCGGTGCCGGGGGTGACGCTGGATATGTGCCTGGAGGGAACGTTTCATGGATAAGCTTTACGCCGCCCCTATGGAGGGGCTTACCGGGTATTTGTGGCGGCAGGTCCACGCGGAGCTGTTCGGTCCGGCGGACAAATATTTTACGCCGTTTCTCTCCCCCAACGCCACCTGTACCTTCCAGCGGAAAGAGCTGGATGAGATCGACCCGGAGCACAACCGGGGACTCAACGTAGTGCCCCAGCTGCTGACCAACCGGGCAGAGCATTTCCTGTGGGCTGCTCGGGAGCTGCATGACCGGGGCTTTCGGGAGGTGAACTTCAACCTGGGCTGTCCGGCAGGTACCGTGGCCGCCAAGCGGAAGGGGGCGGGCCTGCTGGCCTATCCCCAGGAGCTGGACCGGTGCCTGGAGGAGATCTTTGCGGGATTGCCCCGGGGAATGGCGGTGTCCGTCAAGACCCGGATCGGGAAAAACGACCCCGGCGAATGGCCGGGGCTGCTGGAGATCTATCGGAGGTACCCTCTGGCGGAGCTGATCGTTCATCCCAGGCTCCAGAAGGAATTTTACAAGGGAACGCCCCATCGGGAGGCTTTTTCCACCGTCTCCGGCCCCTGGCCGGTGGTGTATAACGGCGATATATGGACGGCGGAGGACGCTGCGGCGCTGTCCCGGGACTTTCCCGGGACAGATGCGGTAATGCTGGGCCGCGGACTCATGCGGGACCCCAGCCTGCTGCGGCAGCTGCGGGGCGGCCCCGCCGCCTCGGTCCGGGAAGTCCGGACGTACCATGACCGGCTGCTGGACGCCTACCGGCAGCGGCTCTCCGGCGATCTGCCGGTGATGCACCGGATGTGGGAGCTGTGGACGTACCTGGCTGCCGGATTCGACGGGGCGGAGCCGTATCTCAAGCGGATGCGCAAGGCGAAGAATTTATCGGAATATCAGGCCGCGGTGGACGCACTGCTCCGGGAGCAGCCGCTGGTATACAGCAAGGAGGGATGACCATGCGTCTGCTGATCGCGGAGGATGAGGCAGATCTGGCGGAGGCATTGACCGTTTTTTTGAGAAAAATCATTTTTCGGCGGACGCCGTCCACAACGGGCGAGACCATTGCCTTTACGGCGCAGCTGCGATAAAAAAACGCTTATGGAAACGTTAGAAGGTGAAAAGCGTGTATTTTGCATACGGAGAAGCCGAAGCTTCCTATTTGCGGCAAAAGGATAAGCGGCTTTGCCAGGTCATTGACCGCATCGGGCATATCGACCGCCCAGTGGATACGGACTTGTTTTCATCCGTCGTTCACCACATCATCGGGCAGCAGATCTCCACCAAGGCACAGGCGACCATCTGGCAGCGGATGCAGGATGCACTGGGCACCGTCAATGCCGAGACCATCCTGACAGCAGGTGTTCCCAAGCTGCAGGGACTGGGTATGACCTTCCGCAAGGCAGAGTATATTACGGATTTTGCCGAAAAAGTCCATACGGGCGCATTTGATCTGCATGCTGTGGAGCACATGAGCGACGAGGATGCGATCCGGGAATTAAGCAGCCTGAAGGGCATCGGCGTCTGGACGGCAGAGATGATTCTGCTTTTTTGTATGCAGCGCCCGGATATTTTCAGCTATGATGACCTTGCCATCCAGCGCGGGCTGCGCATGGTATATCACCATCGCAGCATTGACCGCAGGCTGTTTGAAAAATACCGCCGTCGCTTTCACCCCTATTGCAGCGTGGCAAGTCTGTATCTCTGGGCTGTGGCAGGCGGCGCAATCCCGGAGATGAAGGACTACAAGCCGAGCGATAAAAACAGAGGCAGCTTTTGAAGCGAGGTGCAGATCATGATATTTGTGCAGCATTACGATTCACCGCTGGGCGGCATCCTGCTGGCAGCGGACGGAATCGGACTGAGAGGTCTGTGGTTCGACGGACAGAAATACCTTGCCCGTGATCTGCCCGCAGAGCGTATCGGGCAGGATACACCCGCCCTTGCAGAAGCCAGGCGTTGGCTGGACATTTATTTTGCTGGCAGCCAGCCGGATTTTCTGCCGCCGCTGCACCCTGTCGGCACCGCGTTCCGGCAGTCCGTGTGGGAAATCCTTTTGCAGATTCCCTACGGAAGGACTACGACCTACGGCGAGATCGCACGGCAGCTTGCTGAAAAGCAGAAGCTTCCCCGGATGTCTGCGCAGGCGGTCGGCGGTGCGGTGGGTCATAATGAGATATCCATCATCATTCCCTGTCACCGTGTGGTCGGCACAAACGGCAGCCTGACCGGATACGCCGGGGGCATTGACAAAAAGAGGAAGCTGCTGGAATTGGAACATACCGATATGACCGGATTTTTCGTGCCGAAAAAGGGCACTGCACTTTTTTGACAAGCTGAAGGGGCGGCGTGACCGAAGTCACGCCGCCCCTTAAAAACACAAGGCTTTCCTGATTCTTGGATTTTACTGCTTTACGCCCACCAGGCATTCGGCTCCGGCGGATTTTTATGGGCAGCTTTATGCAAGAATGTCCGTCAGGTCGTCGAATACCTGGGACTTGGTGACCACCACCACATGGTCTCCCTCCTGAATCGTGGTGAGGCCGCCGGGAATGATGATCTTGTTTTCCCGGGCAATGGCGGCCAGCAGAACGCCCTTTTTCAGGGCCAGGTCCTTCAGAGGCTTGTCCAGCACCGAGCGGCTGGAGGCGGTGGCGGTGAACTCCAGAGCCTCCACGGAGCCATCCAGCATTTTATACAGGCTCTCCACAGTGCTGCCCTGGGAATTGGCCAGAGCCCGGACATAGCGGGTGATCTGGTTGGAGGTCAGATCCTTGGGACTGATGATACTGCCCAGCTTTGTCTCCTGCACCAGGTCCATGTAGTTGGGCCGGGTCATTTTGGCCAGCACCTTGGGGACTCCCGCCCGCTGAGCCGTCAGGGCCATCAGCAGGTTCTCCTCGTCCCGGTCCGTCAGGGCCACGAAGGCGTCGGTCTCAAAGATGTTCTCGCTGTCGATCAGGTCTGCGTCGGTGCCGTCACCCTCAATGATCATGGCGCCGGGCAGGGAGGCCGACAGACGCAGGCACTTGTCGTGCTTCATCTCGACAATGCGGACCTTGGTATTGCTGCGGGCCAGCTCCCAGGTCAGGTACATGGTGATGCGGCTGCCCCCCAGAATGGATACGTTCTTCACTCTTTGCAGGGTGCGGCCGATGCCCCGGAGCATTTTTTGCAGCTCTGCCTTGGTGCCCACCATATAGAGCTTGTCCCCGCTGCGGGGCACGAAGGAGCCGTCGGGGATGATAAAATTGTCCCCCCGGTGGGCGGCGCAGATCAGCACCTCCGCCAGGCGATTGCGGTGGAAATCGTTGAGGGACACCCCAGCCAGGGTGTCCTGCTCCGTTACCTGAAAACCGATCATATCGATGCGGCCTCCGGCAAAGGGCTCCACGGAAAAGGCCGCCGGGAAGCTCAGGATCCGGGCGATCTCCTGGGCTGCCCCCAGATCGGGGTTGATGAGCATGTCCAGGCCGATCTCCCGCTTGAGCATGGTGTCATCCCGGCGATACTCGGGGTTGCGTACCCGGGCGATGGTGTGCTTGGCCCCCAGCTTTTTGGCGATGAGGCAGCACACCAGGTTTGTCTCGTCCAGATTGGTGACGGCAATGACCAGGTCCGCGCTGCGGACCCCGGCAGTGTCCAGCACGCTGATGCTGGCTCCATTACCCTCCACGCACATGACGTCCAGGGTGCTGTCGGCCCGGTGCAGGGCTGCGGCGTCGTCATCCACGATGGTGATGTCGTGATCCTCTACCGCCAGCTGCCGCGCAATGGCATAGCCGACCTTGCCGTTGCCTACGATGATGATTTTCATGCTTGCTCCTCTCCGCTGCCCGACGGCAGCCGGCTGCGCCTGCGGCGCAGGATAACGGCGCTGTATTCCGCGCCCATGATCAGCACCGTGCCGCTCATATACAGCCACAGCAGCACCACGACTATCGTGGCGATGGAGCCGTACAGCACGGAGTAATTGGCAAAATGCTCCACATAATAAGAAAACGCCAGGGACAGGACCATCCATGCCGCCAGAGAGATGCCTACCCCGGGAGCAACTTCCTTCAGGGGACGGCGCTGGCCTTGGGCCAGCATATACAGCACCGTCAGCATCAGGAACATCACCACGCCCAGAACGATGAAGCGCAGATAGCTCCACAGGTCAATGAAGCCCTGCGGCAGGGCAATGAGCCCGGACACGAACTCCAGGGCCCGGCGGCCCACCGTCACCAACAGCAATGTCAGCCCGATGGAGAGGATCAGCCAGACGGTAAACAGCAGAATGGCCAGCTGGTTCAAAAGCATCTTCCGGGGTGGACCCACATCGAAGGCTTTGCGCAGGGAGTGCAGCAGGCAGCTGGTGGCACGCATGGGGAACCAGATGGAAAAGACCAGACTGAACCACAGCAGCTGGCGGCTGGCGTTGGCGGATACATATATTAAATATGCCTCCAGCACCGAAACCACGTCCGCCGGGACCAGCTGGGACAGAAACTGAGAAATGCTGTCCACATCCAGCTTCAGAATGCCCAGCAGCGTGCTGACAAACACCATCAGCGGAAACAGGGCGAACAGCAGATAATACGTCAGCGCTGCGCTGTCGCGCCCCACGTCATGCAGATAATACCGGCGCACCAGCTGCACCGCCACTTGCCCCGCTGCGGTGCGGGGCAACCATGCCTTTTTCACAGGAGTCATCCCTCCTAATTCCCATACAGTGTACCACATAGCGGCCAAAATGAAAAGAGAAATTTGTCCTGTTGGCTTTGGACGGTCCTGTTTAGCAAATTTTTGTAAAAATTTTATATGTTTTTTTGTATTTCCCTCTTGCGAGTTCTCGTTTGCTTTGATATAATCATTTCATCCAGAGAGAAAGTCGTTTCTGGAATCTACAGTAAAGAGGGTCGAATTATGGACAAACTTACCAACATCGTACGGGACGAAATTTCCCGCCAGTACAAGAGCGTTCGGCAGTTCGCTTTTGCGGTTGGCATTCCTCTGTCCACCATCAACAGCGCGCTGCACAACGGCATCGGCGGTTCCTCCTTTGACACGGTGGTTCAGATCTGCCGCACCCTGGGCATCTGCGCTCTGGGCGAGGAGAACATCCACCTGACCGAGGATACCCAGCGGATCCTGGATCAGTATGCCAAGCTGGACGATTACGGACGCCACACCATCTCCTCCGTGATGCAGGTGGAGTATGACCGCTGCACCAAGACGTTTGAGGACAGCTCCGAGCTCCGGGGCGGCTACTCCAGCGTCAACCTGTCCGCTCCCATTGCCAATGACGAGCCCGTCTCCATGAACGTGCTGGCCAGCCGCGAGGACTGAGCGGATCACATCATTCGTCGGTAAACAGCATAAAAAGAGGGTCTTCGACAGGGGTCGGAGACTCTCTTTTTATACGTTTCCACCAAAAATGCGTGTGATTTTTGGCAATTTTACGGAAGATTACGGTTGAAATTCCACGGTGTATCTGATATAATACAGTGTAATTGGCGGAACAGCGGCATTTTGTCCCGGGAGATTCTCGCGTTCGCGCCACCTTTTCAGATGGGAGAAAGATGCATGAAAGCAACAAGAAAAACCGGCACCTGGCTGTGGGCGCTGCTGGCAGCCGCAATACTGACGGCACTGCTGACGGCCACAGCCTTTGCCGGAGGCAACGATTTCCGCTGCTGGACCGTGGACGCCCGGCAGTGGACCAACCAGGGATACCGTTCCGAAAAGGATGGGGTATGGTATCTGTTTCTGCCTGCCGACGAGAGCCTGGCGGACACGGTGCTGTCCTTCAGCGGCAGCGTGACGGCAGCTTCTGCCGGGACACTGGACCGGGAGCATGGCACCCTTACCGGCGCGTTTGCCGCCAGCGACCGGGTGACCCTGACGCTGGACGGCGGTAAAACGGTGCAGATCTGCGCGAAGCAGAGCAGTCTGCCCAGCTTGCGTCTGACCCTTAACGGTACCACGCTGGAGCAGGTGCACCGGGACAAGAACGTGAAATATCCCGGCAACGACCTGGTGCTGACGGACGGCGACGACGTTCTCACCGGCACCGTGGAGTTTAAGGGCCGCGGCAATTCCACCTGGAGGGAATATGCCAAGAAGCCCTATCAGATCAAGTTCAGCAAGAAAACCTCCGTGCTGGGCATGCCTGCGGCCAAGAAGTGGGTCCTCCTGGCCAATGCTTCTGACGACAGCATGATCCGCACCCGCCTGGTGTATGATGCGGCGGAGCAGATGGGCTTTCCCTATGTGACGGAATGTAAATATGTGGACCTGTGGGTGGACGGCGAGTATCTGGGTGTGTATCTCATCGGCGAGAAGGCCGAGATCGGCAAAAACCGCCTGAATCTGCAGGATCCTGCCGGGGCCATGTTTGAGCTGGATAACGGCTTTGCCACCGACGAGGACCACTATTTCTTCGAGGGGCGGCTGAACAGCTACTTTGCTCTGAAGGAGATCGTGGAGGAGGATGACGCGCATATTGCCCAGGCCATGAGCAATTTCCACACCGCCATGACCCGCTTTACTACGGCGCTGACCTCAGAGGGTTGGGAAAATCTGTCCTTGGCCCAGCTCAACCGCATGATCGACGTGGACTCCCTGGCCCGGTACTATCTGATGAACGAATACGTCCTCAACGGCGAGGGATTCTTTACCAGCTTCTTCTGGTATCAGGACGGCGCGTCCGATGTGCTGCATGTGGGTCCTCTGTGGGACTTTGACACCTGCATGGGCAATAAGAATGAAAAGGTCACGGACTACAATGCCTGCGATACCTCCGTGCTCATGAAGAAGATGCTGAACATCCCGGCCTTTTATCAGCGGGTGCAGGAGCTGTACGCCCGGTATGAGCCGGTGCTTACCGGCATGGCCGGGCAAATTGACGGCCGGAAGGCCGAGATCGGCGTCTCCGCCGACCTGAATTACCTGCGCTGGAACACCCTGGGCACTGCAAACCCCAAGCCCGGCGGTATGCCCTTTGCTCCCACCTATGACGAGGCACTGGACCGGGTGCGTACCTGGCTCAATGGCCGCGCAGGGGCGTTCACGCCTGCCGTGCGTCCCCAGCAGCTGGGCTATTACTTCAACACCGCCCGCACAGTGATGTATCTGACCTATTCCGCCCCCCAGCAGACGGCCCTGCGTTTCGCTGTGTGGGGTGAGCAGGACGGGCAGAACGACCTGCACTGGTATCAGGCCAAGAAACAGAATGGCCGCTGGGTGGCCGAGGTGCCTCTGATCAACCACCAGGAGACCGGCACCTATATGGTCCACATTTACAACCAGAACGGCCTGCCCCAGGGACTTCTGGACCACGGCATCGTGGTGGTGGACAACCTGGTCCAGCCGGAAAAGCCCGCCCTGAAGGCGGCACTGTCCGCTGACGGACGGTATCTGAACCTGACGCTTACCGGCGGCAGCGACCTGGCAAAGGTGTGGTTCCCCACCTGGAGCCAGAAAAACGGTCAGGATGACCTGCAATGGTACGAGGCCCGGAAGCAGGCGGACGGCAGCTGGACATATTCCGTGCTCCTGAGCCGCCACAACACCACCGGCACCTATTTCATTCATGCCTACGGCAATAGCAAGCAGAATCTGGTGGCCCATACCACCGCTTATGTGGAGAAGATTCCCGGGCCGGAGATGAAGGCCGCCGTGTCCGCTGACGGGCGGTATCTGGACGTAACGCTGACGGGCCGCAGTGATCTGAGCCGGGTGTGGTTCCCCACCTGGAGCCAGAAAAACGGTCAGGACGACCTGCGGTGGTACGAGGCGGTGAAGCAGACAGACGGCAGCTGGACCTGCCGGGTGCCTCTGTCCAACCACGGCAGCACGGGTACGTATTTCATCCACGCCTACGGCAATGACAAGAAGAACCTGGTAGCGCACACAACCGCTTATGTGGAGAAGCTGGTGCAGCCGGAAAAGCCCGCCATGACGGCGGTGCTGTCTGCCGACGGAAGATATCTGGACGTGACTCTGACGGGCCGGGGCGATCTGAGCCGGGTATGGTTCCCCACCTGGAGCGCCGTGAACGGTCAGGACGACCTGCGGTGGTACGAGGCGGTGAAGCAGGCAGACGGCAGCTGGACCTGCCGGGTGCCCTTGGCCAACCACAAGAATGCGGGGGGCTATTTCCTCCACGCCTACGGCAATGATAAGCGCAATCTGGTGGCCCACACCACTGTTTCCGTCGCTCAGGCCGTGTCTCCCCAGGTGTGGACCCAGCTGTCCGCCGATGGGCGGTACATGACTGTGACACTGACAGGCCGCAGCGATCTGAGCCGGGTATGGTTCCCCGTCTGGAGCGCTGTCAACGGTCAGGACGACCTGCAGTGGTACGAGGCGAAAAAGCAGTCCAACGGTGACTGGACGTATACGGTGACGCTGGCCCGGCACAAGGGAGCGGGTACGTATTTCATCCATGTCTATGGCAATAGCAAGCAGAATCTGGTGGCTCATACCACCGCCTATGTGATCTGAAAGGAGGAACGAGCAGCCCGGAACACCTGATGGAGATCCCCTGCGACGAGTAGGAAATCAAAAACTGTAACGGAGGAAAAATATGAAGAAGGCATTATCTCTGCTTCTGGCGCTGATGATGGTGGTGGGTCTGGTCATGCCCCAGACCTGGGCCACCGGGCTCCAGGAGACGGAGCCGGACGCTGCCATTACGGAGACGCAGCCCGGCGACACCGCAGAACCTGACGCACAGCCGCCCCAGGCGGATACCATGTCCGGCAATTCCGCCGGGCTTACTCCCATCACCCGCACCAAGAATGCCGTGGCCAGCGGCGTGACCCTGGAAAAGGTGGTCATGCGCAACGTCAACGGCAGCCAGGTGGTGGGCTACCTTTCGGAGATCGACCTGAGCAAGGATGTGACCCTGAAGGCCAGCTACACCGGATATTACTATGACGGCAGCACCGCCGCCCAGCGCAAGGCTATGGTCAGCAGCGGCCGGCTCAAGTGGGAGATGTCCCAGACCACCGCCCAGGCCGCTGCCTACGGACGGGCCTCGGATACCGAGGGCCGCGTGGTACTGGCTACCAACGCCGACTACTACAACATGCAGACCGGCGCGCCCACCGGCTACCTCATTATGGAGGGCAACCTGGTAAAAACCGGTAATGAGCCCTTCTTTGCCATTCTGAAGGACGGCTCCGCCGTGATCCGCAAGGCGGGCAGCGACACCTCCGACGTGGTGGAGGCTGTCTCCGGTCCCTATATGCTGGTGGAGAACGGCCAGATTGTTCCCGGCCTGGACCAGGGCGACCGCATGCCCCGCAACAGCGTGGGCATACGGGCCGACGGCTCCGTGGTATTCTTTGAGGCCGACGGCCGACAGGAGCCCATGTCCATCGGTATGAGCATGTATGAAGTGGCCAGTTTCCTGAAGGATGCCGGCTGCGTCACCGCTATTTATCTGGACGGCGGCGGCTCCGCCACCGTGGCAGCCTGTTATGAGGGCACCGACGAGCTGGTGGTTCGCAACAGCCCCAGTGACGGCCTGGAGCGCACCGTGTCCGACGCTCTGCTGGTGGTGTCCACCGCCCGCTTTGACGGCGATTTTGACCACGCGTCCGTGAGCCCCCAGAACGAGCTTTATACCCCCGGCAGCCGGGTGCCCTTCACGGCCCTGGGCGCTGACTCCGCAGGCGGCGCGGCCGACCTACCTGAAAGCGGCCTGACCTGGGTGCTGGATACTCCCGCTGCCGGACGGATCGACGCCGCCACCGGTGTGTTTACCGCCGCCAAGGGCTATGTGGGCGATGTGCGGGTCCGCCTGACCTATCAGGGTCAGGATGTGGGCTCCGCCTCCATCACCATCGCCGAGCCCGATCAGGTGTCCTTCGCCGGTAAGACCCTGTCCCTGGACTATGACAAGACCAGCGACCTGGGCCTCACCGTCAAAAGCAGCCTGCGGGATATCCACTATCACGACGGCGACTTTACCTGGACCATCCGGCCTCTGACCGAGGGCACCACCGCCGCCGACATCGGCACCATCGTGGACAATCAGCTCCATACTGCCGCCAAGGCCAGCCAGACCCGTAAAGCAGAGATCACTGTCACCTATACCAAGGCAAACGGCCAGGAGCTTACCGATACCGTCACCGTGGAGATCGGCAAGATGCCCACCATCCTTCTGGACTTTGAGGACGAGAGCTCCAAGTCCGGCGTGAACGTGGGTGCCAACGCCGTGTGGGGCAACCTGAATAGCTTTTCCGGTCACAGCGCCCATAATCTGCCCGGCGTCAGCGACGCGGGCTTCGGCGTGGCCGGTCAGGTCAGCAAGGATCCCAACGGTCTGGACATCCCCTACGGGCCCATTACCGATTTCGGCCTGGCATGCCCCGACTTTATCAGCAGCAACGCGGAATGGGACTGCAACTCCGCCGGCGCACCCTATAGCTGGGACTGCGCCCAGGACCCCGCTACCCTGTTCCGCTCCATGGGCTATGAGTACTATGTGGGCGCCATCTCCACCGCCCAGGAGGGCGCGTGGGATATGTATGCCCGCCGCGTAGCTTCCGACGAGGGGCCCGTGCGCTTCGGCCAGAAGTCTCTGGAGTATCATTACGATTACACGAAGATCTCCGGCACCAACAACACCAACGAATACCTACGCTACAGCGGCGAGGACGTGGTCATCGAGGGCCGTCCCACCGCCCTGGGCATGTGGGTCTACGCCCCGGAGGGCACGCCCAACTACTGGCTCAGCACCAGCGTGTCCTATTGGAACGGGGAGAAGTACGTTTCCACCAGCTTGCTGCACCTGAAGACTACCACCGTCAACGCCGCAGGCGAGACCGTGGACACCACCACCCAGTACACCGGCATCAACTGGTCCGGCTGGAAGTATGTGGAGGCCGATCTGAGCAGCGTGTATGACAAGGCCCAGGACGTGGAAAACCATCCCCTGAAGATCACCGCCGGCCAGGTGCTGCTGTGGACCATCATCATCGAGGGCGGCACCGGCGACGTGGACGGCAACAAGATCACCTGCGGCTCCCGGGCTGCCGGAAGCCTGTATGTGGACAACATCCGCGCGGTGTATGGCACCACGGCTGACGACCTGGAGAACCCCGTCATCACCTCTGTCCGCGGCGGCAGCGCCTCCGTCACCGGCTACACGGATCTGACGGAGCTGGCTGAGGACGGTTCCACCGTGCTGACGGACAATGAGCTGCAATTCTTTACCGGGTATTATGATCCCCAGGGCGAGAACCGCACCGGTGTGTCCGCCGAAAACACGGTCATCACCATCGACGGCCAGGACATCAAGAACTTTGCCAACACCGACCAGGCCGTTACCGGCTCCGTGACCCTGCCCAATGGCCGCCACAGCATCAAGGTGGAGATCATGGACGGCTTCGGCAACCGCGCCAGCGTCACCCGTACCTTTACCGTCAAGGGTCGTGCTGCCATCCCCACGCTGACTCTGGACGCGCCGTCCTATGCGCTGGTGGGCGAGAACTATGTGGTCAACGTGACCTCCCCCAATGCAGGGAAGATCGATTCCGTCACCGCGCACATCGTGTACGGCAACGTGGACCTGTTTGACACCGACGAAAACGGCGGCAAGGGCGCGTTCAACACCTGTGCTTCCCTGGGCTACGGTGAGGGCTTTGAGGGCACCAGCTCTGCTGCCCGCCGCACCACCACGGAAAAGACCGTCACCGTGAACATGAACCGTACCGGCTCTGCCGGGAAGGACCTGTTCACCTTCACTATGCCCATGCCCGCCGGGGTCACGGCACTGGACAGCCTGCCCATTTCCGTCACTGTGTCCTACACCTGTGACGGTGTCACCTATACCACCTCCACCGGCAGCCTGCGGCTGCCCATGCAGGGCTACTACGCCGTTACCTCCGGCATTATGGTGGAGGGCGCGGGCGCGGCCAAGCTGTATGTGAAGGATATTGACGGCAGGGCAGCCTCCGGTGTGGACCTGTATGTGGGCGAAACCTGCATCGGCACCACCGACGGCTCTGGCCAGATCAGCACAGACTATTTCAACAAGCTGGCTGCTGGCTCCCGCACCGGTGTCATCGCCCGGAAGGACAGCCATCGCTCCTTCGAGACGATCATCGTCACCCGCCGCGCCGGCGGCAGCAGCGACGGTATGCCCGCATTCGTGCAGCTCAACGCCACCCCCAATGCCCAGAGCTGCCAGAACATCACCTGGGTGTCCAACCCCCTGACCGCGCAGGCCAAGGCCGTGGTTCAGTACAGCGAAAAGAACAGCTTCAAGGGCACCTTCTCCTCCAGGGCCCAGGGCCAGGTCACTCTGTGTGAGTTCACCACCTCCGGCGACGCCGCCTATGTCAGTACCGTGTCCCTGACCGGGCTGAAGTCCGGCACCACCTACGTTTACCGTGTGGGCGACGGCAGCAGGTGGTCTGAAAACATGACCTTCACCACCAGCCAGCCCGGCGCGGCCACCACCCGCTTCTTTGTCATCGGCGATACCCAACTCTCCGGCATCGCGGAGAGCGATCAGGAGGAGATCCGCCTGATGAACGCCATCGCCGCCAACATCAACAGCCAGCCCATGAACTTCGGTATCCAGACCGGCGACTTTGTGGACAACGGCGGCAACCTGGTCCAGTGGAACGAAATTCTGGATGTATTCTCCAAGAACTACGCCGACATTCCCGTGGTGCAGGTCATGGGCAACCATGAATATTACGGCGACCTGTCCGGCGGCAACGCCTCCAGCCTGTGGACGCTGCCCGACAAGCTGTATTACTCCGTGGAGTACGGCGATGTGTATGTGGCGGTCATCAACTTTGCCGCCAACCTGGAGGACGCCTGCCAGTGGCTGATCCAGGATGCGGCCAAGTCCGGCTGCACCTGGAAGGTGCTGGCCGTTCACCAGCCCGCATACTATACCAATCCCAACGGCAGCAGCGAGGCCTTTAACCGTTATATTCCCGCAGCCGCCGAGGCCGCCGGGATCAACGTGGTGTTCTCCGGCCACGACCACAGCTATGCCCGCACCATGGTGCTGAAGGATGGCCAGCCTGTGTCCGAGACCACTCAGAACGGCCGTCTGCCCGCCACCTACGGCAAGGGCGTGCTGTACTACATCTGCGGCGACCTGGGTGAAAAGTCCCGCAGCACCGAGTACAAGGCCGTCAATAATCCTGACTTCCACTTTGCCCAGGTGTCCCAGGAGTACGACTCTCTGTACCTGGCCGTGGAGGCCACCGCGGACGCTATGACCGTCCGCACCTACTCTGTCAGCGCCGAGGGCGCCCAGTCCCTGATGGATACCTACACCATGCGGGTCCCTGCCAGCGTGTGCCGCGATAAGGGCCACGACTTCTCCGGCAAAACTGTGTATGCCCGGAACGGGAAGCTGGTATGCTCCTTCTGCGGCCAGACCGTGGAGCTGAAGGACGCGGGCTATACCGGCTGGGCCCGGGATGAGGCCACCGGCCTGCGGATGTATTGCTACAACAACGCCTGGCACACCGGCTGGTTCATCATCGACCCTGAGGTGTATTGCTTTGACAAGAACGGTGTGGCCTACGACGGAAAGGTGACCCTGTACGGCAAGCAGTTCGTCTTTGACGACGGCGTGGTGGTCAGCGGCCCCACGGGCTTTGTCAAGCGCGACGACGGCAAGACCCTGTACTTCGAGAATGGCCGCATCGCCTCCGGCTGGAAGGACATCGGCGACGCCACCTATTACTTCGAGACCTCCGACCTGGGCGATGACTTCGGCGTCATGTACACCGGCCGCCGCCTGATCGGCAAGACCTGGTACGAATTCGGCAGCGATGGCCGCCTGTATCAGCTGATCCGGGGCCGCATGTCCGCCGACGAAAAGGAGATCGTGGTCACCATCACGCCTCCCGCCGGTCAGGGCAGGAACTACAGCAACATCATGGCCGCCGCCTGGAGCCAGCAGGACGGCCAGGACGACCTGATTTGGTACAATGCCACCGCCAACGGCGACGGCACCTACACCATCCGGGTGCCTATGTGCAGGTACAATGTGGTGGGCCGCTACCTGGTCCATGTGTACAACCACGGCATCCACGGCCAGCTGCTGGGCGGCCTGACCTTCCAGAATACCCACACCGTGGGCCATACGGATGTGGTCAAGAGCGACTCCAGCACCTGCGTCAGCGCCGGCCAGGTACGATACGTCTGCCGCTACTGCGGCGCGGCCCATAGCTCCAGCACCCCTGCCAAGCACCACTCCGTATCCGCTGTGGTGGACAGTGAGTGCCGCACCATGACGGTGACCATGGACGCAGGCAACGGCCACGCCCACTCCAACGTCCGCTTCGCCGTGTGGAGCAGCGCGAACGGCCAGGATGACCTGACCTGGTACACTGCCAAGAAGAACGGCAGTGGTCAGTGGACCTATACGGTGCCCCTGGTGAACCACAACAGCACCGGCACCTACTTCATTCACGCCTATTCCTCCGACTCCGGCCAGAACCGGCTCATCGGCAACACCACCGCCCAGGTGGCGAAGCTCCCGGCTCCCGACACCGTCACGGCCCAGGTGTCCGACAACTGCCGCACCATGTCCATCCGGCTGGATACCGCCCGCAGCTACAGCGGCATCCGCTTCGCCGTGTGGAGCAGCGCCGGCGGCCAGGACGACCTGGTCTGGTACACCGCCAAGAACGGCGGCAGCGGCAGCTGGACCTATAACGTGGACCTGACCAACCACAACAGCACCGGCACCTACTTCATCCATGTGTACAGCGGCAACAAGCTGGTGGCCCACACCACCGCCCAGGTGGCCAAGCTCCCGACGCCTGATACCGTCACCGCGCAGGTATCTGCCGACTGCCGCACCATGTCCATCCAGTTGGACGCTGTCCGCAGCTACAGCGGCATCCGCTTTGCTGTGTGGAGCAGCGCAGGCGGCCAGGACGACCTGACCTGGTACACCGCCAAGTCTGCCGGCGGCAACCGCTGGACCTATAACGTGGACCTGGCCAAGCACAACAGCACCGGCACCTACTTCATCCATGTGTACAGCGGCAGGACCCTGGTGGCCCATACAACCGCCCAGGTCAAGAGCCTGCCTCCCGCTGCTCCCGGCGTCAAGACCGGCCTGACAGCCACAGTTTCCTCGGACAACGCCGCCATCGAGCTGGCGCTGACCACCGCCGCCAAGTACGGCAAGGTACGCTTCGCCGTGTGGAGCAGCGCAGGCGGTCAGGATGACCTGGTCTGGTATGACGGACGGCTCAACGGCAATACCTGGTCCGCCGGTGTGAAGCTGCTGAACCACAAGACCCTGGGCGGCTACTTCATTCATGTGTATGCCGACGGCAAGCTGGTGGCCCACACCACCGCCAATGTACACGGCATGCCGCCGCAGCAGAGCGCTCAAGCCATTGTTACCGACGACTTTAACTGGATGCGGCTGCGTTTGTACAGCGCTGCCGGATACAGCAACGTGCGCTTCGCCGTGTGGAGCAGCGCAGGCGGTCAGGATGATCTTACCTGGTACAAGGGCGAGAACATCGGCGGCGCCTGGGTGGCCGCAGCAAACCTGGCCAAGCACAACAGCACCGGCACCTACTTCATCCACGTTTATGCCGGGAACAAGCTGGTGGCTCATACTACCGTCACCGTGAAGTCCCTGCCCAACGGGTAAGGCTTATCAGATTATCACAGCATAACACAGGCCCGCAGGCTTTCGCCTGCGGGCCTCAGCTTGTCAAAAAAGGACGCCGCCCTTTTTTGACAAGCTGAACGCCCCGATGCCGTGACATCGGGGCGTTCTTAATGAAATGCAGCTGACTGGCAGGAAGCTCAGTCGATCATGGACTTCAGGTTCTCGGCGACGGTGATGGGGGCAGCGGTGGCAGCCTTCACCTGCTCGACGGTGAACTCGGGATTGATCTCGGTCATGACCAGGCCGTTCTCGGTGACTTCCAGCACGCACATCTCGGTGATGATCTTGTTGACGCAGTGGGAAGCGGTCAGGGGCAGACGGCACTTCTCAAAGATCTTGGGGTTGCCCTTAGCGGTGTGCTCCATGCAGACGATGCACTTGCGGGCACCGACGCACAGGTCCATGGCGCCGCCCATGCCGGGCATCTTCTTGCCGGGGATGATCCAGTTGGCCAGGTTGCCCTGGGCATCCACTTCCAGAGCGCCCAGGAAGCAGGCATCCACGTGACCGCCGCGGATCAGACCGAAGTTGGAAGCGGAGTCGATGAAACCGCCGCCGAAAGCCACGGAGGAGGGAGAACCACCGGCGTCCACCACGTGGTAGGGATCATAGTTGGCGTCGCCTTCCTTGGGGGACTTACCGGCGGAGACGATACCCAGCTCAGCATGGATGATCAGCTCCACATCCTTGGGCAGATAGTTGGGGATCAGGGTAGGCAGACCGATACCCAGGTTGACAACGTCGCCGTTCTTCAGCTCTTTGGCGCAGCGCTTGGCGATAAAGCCTTTGATCTCGCTCTTTTCCATTACTTTCTTTCTCCTTCCACGATGTAGTCAACACACATACCATAGGTGTGGATATTCTCGGGCTCGATCTCGCCCACGGGAACCAGATACTCGGTCTCGGCGATAACGGTATCGGCGGCAGTGGCCATGACAACGTTGAAGTTGCGCATGGTGCCCTTGTACCAGCAGTTACCGAACTCGTCGCACTTATAGGTGCCCAGCAGGGCGAAGTCTGCATGGATGGGCTTCATCAGCAGATAGTCCTTGCCATCAACGGTCTTGCGGCCCAGGCAGAAGGGGCTCTCCTCCACCAGGGTGTCGATGCCCACGGGGGTCAGCACACCGCCGAGGCCGGCGCCGGCGGCGCGAATGCACTCAGCCAGGGTGCCCTGGGGCAGCAGATTGACCTCCAGAGTGCCCTCGGTGTGCTGCTGGCCGACCTCGGGGGTCATGCCAACGTGAGTGGCGATAACGCGCTTGACCTGATGATTGTGGATCAGCTCCGCGATACCGAAGAACTCCTCGCCCTGGGGGCCCACTGCGCGGCCCATATCGTTGGCGATTAAGGTCAGGTCCTTGGTGCCCAGAGCTACCAGCTCCTTGACGATTGCTCTGGCCTGGCCGCAGGCCAGGAAGCCGCCGCACATAATGGTGGCGCCGTTGGGGATCATAGCCGCTGCCTCTTTGGCAGTGATAACAGGTTTCTTTGCCATTTCAGTTCCTCCTTGTTATTTGTCGTTCTCCCAAAAAATAGAATCCCTTCTATTTTCTCATTTATAATCATAGCACTGTTGGCGGGAAAATACAAGAGAAGATTGGATAACTTTTTCACAAATGAACAGATTCACCGTCGAAACAGCCATACTGTACGAAATGTGAAAAACGGATATTTGGAGACACGACCAGACGGCCACCGCAACAGTGGCCGTCTGGCGTAAGGTTAAATTTTACTTCATGCCACGCTTGACCATCTCGGTCACAGCGAAGGAAGCCACGTCGTCGGCATACTTGCCGGCGCCGAAGCCGGCGTCATAGCCCAGCTCCTTGGCCAGCTCATGGGTGATACGGGGACCGCCGCAGCAAACAACGAACTTGTCGCGCAGGCCCTCGGCCTCCAGCAGCTCGATGAGGTTGGTGAGGTTCTGGATGTGGACGTCCTTCTGGGTCACGGTCTGGGACACCAGCAGCACGTCGGCGTGCAGCTCCAGGGCTTTCTTGATGAACTCCTCGTTGGGAACCTGGGAGCCCAGGTTGTACGCCTCGATCATCTCGTAGCGTTCCAGGCCGTAATGACCGGCAAAGCCCTTGCGGTTCATGATGGCGTCGATGCCCACGGTGTGGGCGTCGGTACCGGTAGACGCACCCACCATAACGACCTTGCGGCCGATATGCTCGCGGATGTAGTCATTGGTGTCTTCCATGCTCATGACGTCGGACTCCACGGTGATTACATGGATATCCTCATAGTTTACGGAGTGGACGCAGCTGCCGTAGACCACATAGAAGGTGAACTCCTTGTCCAGGGGGGTGTGGTAGGCCACGTTGGGCTCGTCAAGACCCATTTTCTTGGCGATCTGACGGGCAGCTTCCTCGCCGCGTTCGTCGTCCTTGATGGGCAGGGTGAAGCTGGTCTGCACCTTACCGTCGTTCATGGTGTCGCCGTAGGGCTTCAGACGGGTCAGGTCCAGGGTGGTATCGAAATCGATCTTATGGGTGTTATACAGTCCGCTGCTCATTCTGCTGCCACCTTCCCTTTCATGACTTCAACAAAGGGATTGAAGTATTTGTCGTCCTTGACCACAACACCGGCCAGGCCCTTGCCGCCGTCCTTAGGACGCTTGACATCGGCGAAGATACCCTTTTCAATGGTGGTGAACAGGCCCAGCTTCTCAATCTCCTTCAGCAGATCGGTGGCCTTGGTCAGCACCTCGTTGGCACGGTTGCGGATGATGCCGTTCTCCTTATAAGTCAGCTCACTGCCCAGATCCTTCATGGTGCGGAAGATATACTGCGCATTCTCGATGGACAGGGCGCGGTCGGACATGAACGGGGTGTGGATGGCCTCGGTCATCATGCCCAGCAGGCACAGCCGCTGGTTGGTGAGGATGGTCACCATGTTGAACAGGGCATCCTGGATGTGGCCGCGGAAGATATTGCCGGTCATGAACTTCGTGGGCGGCATGTACTTCAGCGGGGCGTTGGGGAAGATCTCGCGGGCCATCTGCGCCTGAGCCAGCTCGTAGAGGAAGGTATTCTCCACGGCGGGGTCCATTTCAAAGGCATGGCCCAGACCCATCTGCTCCTCACGCATACCGGCGTCCTTGGCAAAGGCCTCGTTCAGGAACTGGGAGGCCAGAACGGTGTGGGCGGCGGTGATGGCGTCGTCGGTGGTCAGATAGTTATCCTCACCGGTGTTGATGATCACGCCGGCATAGCCGTTGATGACACGGGAGAAATACTGGTCCACGATGGTGCGCTGCATGTTGATGTCGCGGAACAGAATGCCGTACAGAGCGTCGTTGAGCATCACGTCCAGACGCTCCAGAGCGCCCATAGCGGCGATCTCGGGCATGCACAGACCGGAGCAGTAGTTGCACAGCCGGATGTAGCGGTGCTGCTCCTCGCCCACCTCATCCAGAGCCGCACGCATCAGGCGGAAGTTCTCCTGGGTGGCATAGGTGCCGCCGAAGCCCTCGGTGGTGGCGCCGTAAGGCACATAGTCCAGCAGGGACTGGCCGGTGGTACGGATGACGGCGATGATGTCGGCGCCCTGCTTGGCACCGGCCTTGGCCTGGATAATATCCTCGTAGATATTACCGGTGGCCACGATGATGTACAGGTAGGGGCCTTCCTTGTCGCCCCACTCCTTCAGATACGCATTGCGCTTGGCAACGTTCTTGTTGATGCGCTCCACGGTGGCGTTGACCACGGGAGCGATGGCGGCACGGATCTCCTCGTCGGAGTGAGCGGGAACCTTGGACAGGTCCAGCTCGCCCTTGTCGATGGCCTCAGCCACGGCCTGGGGATCCTTGCCGGTCTCGATCATAGCGTTGCCGATGGCCCACGCCGCGCCCATAGGCAGGAAGGACGTAGCCATCATGTGGTCCACCACCACGTTGGGCAGGGGAACGTCCATATCATTGACGCCGTCAATGCCCAGCAGGCGGCAAACCGCGCGCTCCACGGTGACCGTGGTGTGCTGGTCAATGAACCGCTGGGTGTCGTCTGCCACATGGGCAGCGGACTGGCGGGCCTGGTTGACCAGCTCCATATTCAAGCCGAGTTTGCTTTCCATAGTATTACCTCTTATTTCTTCACGTGACGCTCGTTGCGCAGCAGCTTGGTGGGCTCCAGATAGCGCTGCTTGGTGCCCTCGGCGACCCATGCCACGCCGGTCTTCTCCACCTTCTTCTTGCCGGTGCAGACGTCGCAGTGGCAATCCTGGACATAGTGCTCGGGCTGGGTGTAGGAGGTGATGACGCCCTCGAAGTTACGCAGGATAACCTTCCGGGGAGTCTCGGAGATCAGGTAGTTGGGCATAACAGGGGTCTTGCCGCCGCCGCCGGGAGCGTCCACCACGAAGGTGGGGATGCAGTAGCCGGAGGTATGGCCGCGCAGAGCCTCCATGATCTCGATGCCCTTGGACACGGGAGTGCGGAAGTGGCTCAGGCCCAGGGAAGGATCGCAGGCATAGATGTAGTAGGGACGCACACGCATCTTGACCAAGCCGTGGACCAGCTCCATCATCACATGGGAGCAGTCGTTGACACCGGCCAGCAGCACGGACTGGTTGCCCAGGGGGATACCGGCATCGGCCAGCATGGCGCAGGCCTTGGCGGCCTCATCGGTGAACTCCTTGGGGGTGTTGAAGTGGGTGTTCAGCCAGATGGGATGATACTTACGCAGCATGGCGCACAGCTCGGGGGTGATACGCTGGGGGCACACCACGGGGGTGCGGGAGCCCAGACGGACGATCTCCACATGGGGGATGGCGCGCAGGCGCTTGATGATGTACTCCAGGTTCTCATCGGAGACCATCAGACAGTCACCGCCGGACAGCAGGACGTCACGGACCTCGGGATGAGCGGCCACATAATCGATGCACTTGTCGATCTGGGCCATAGGCACCTCGCAGTCATTCTGACCGGCAAAACGGCGGCGGGTGCAGTGACGGCAGTACATGGAGCACTGGTCGGTGATCAGCAGCAGCACCCGGTCAGGATAGCGGTGGGTCAGGCCGGGGGTGGGGGAGTCGGTATCCTCGTGCAGGGGATCGGCATCCTCATAGTCGGCATACTCCAGCTCCTCAGCCCGGGGGATGGCCATCTTGCGGATGGGATCAAAGGGATCGTCCAGGTCGATCAGGGACAGGTAGTAGGGGGTCACGGCCATGCGCAGCTTGCCCAGGGTCTTGCGGACACCCTCCTCCTCGTCGGGGGTCAGGTTCATGTACTTCTTCAGATCCTCAACCGTCTCGGCGCGGTTGGCAACCTGCCAATGCCAGTCATTCCACAGATTTTCGGGGACATCGGCGAACAGACCATTGCGAGTCTTCATATTCGTATCTCCTTAATAAGAATGGATTCCAAATAGATGGATAGGGCGAAGGCAGGGAGGCCAGAGACCCGGCCGCCCTGCACTCGCATAACTTCGTTTAGCAGTACTTCTCGTCGAACAGCTTACGCAGCTTGGGGTTCTCGCGCAGCACGTCCAGGGTGATCTGGGCATGGTTCTTGGTGTAGCCATTGCCGATGATCATGGTGACGTCCTTGCCGATACCCTCGGCACCCAGGGCAGCCTTGGTGAAAGAGGTAGCCATGGAGAAGAAGTACACCAGACCGTCATCGTGGACGGGCAGGATGGCGGACATCTCGCAGGACTCAATGTTCACGCAGCAGATGGACAGATCGTACTCCTTGCCGTCGTTGGCAGCCAGAGCAGCCTCCATAACCTCAACGGGCTTGGTGCAGTCGGCCACGATCACATCGGTGTAAACGCCCAGCTCCAGCAGACCGGGAACCTGCTTGGGATTGCGGACGACGCCCACGACCTTGCCGTTGGGGCCGACCTTCTTCATAGCTTCCCAGCCGCACAGAACGCCGGACTTGCCGTTGGCACCCAGGATCAGAACGCTGTCGCCCTCCTTGGGCAGCTTGCGGGCCTGAGCGGGAGCACCGGCCACGTCCAGGGCGGCCAGGGCCAGAGGCTCGGACATATCCTCGGGCATCTTGGCATACAGGGCGGACTCGAACAGGATGGCCTTACCCACGATGTCAACGCGGTCGATATCCTTGTGGATAGACAGGATCTTCTCGATCTTCAGGGGGGTCATGGACAGGGAGACCAGGGAGACGATCTTGTCGCCTTCCTTCAGGTCGAAGCCGGGCTTCTTCTTCAGGTCCTCGCCGATGTGAGCGACGACGCCCTTGAACATACCGCCGGAACCGGTGACAGGATTCTGCTGCTTGCCGCGCTCGGCGACGATGCCCAGGATCATTTCGCCGATCTTCTTCTCGTCGCCGCCGCAGGCGTCGGAGATCTGGGTGAAGGAAGCGGAGTCGATGTTCAGAGAGGTGACGTCGCAGACGATCTCGTTGGAATAGACCTTGGACATGTCGTTGTCGACCTTCCAAGCAGCCTGGGTCAGAACGCCCTTGGGCTCGATAACGCGGTGGGTACCGTACTTGTTGCCTTTCAGTTCAGCCATTGTTAAATATCCTCCTAAAAATTATCAAAATTGTGTTTACGCTTACTGCAGGGGCTTGAGGCTCAGGATCTCACGAGCCTCGGCGGGCGTGGCGATCTCGCGGCCCAGCTCCTTGGCGATGCGGACCACCTTGGCCACCAGCTCGCCGTTGGACGCGGCCTTCTGGCCCTTGCCCAGATAGATGTTGTCCTCGAAGCCAACGCGGACGTTGCCGCCCATGGCGATGGCAGCGGCAGCCATGGTCCACGCGGCGCGGCCCACGCCGGACACGGTCCAGGTGGAGCCTGCGGGAATCTTGCTGGCGAAGAACGCCAGGTTCTCCACGGTAGCGGGGGTGCAGCCGTGGACGCCCAGCACGAAGTTGAACTGCATGGGATGGGCGGGCACCTCACCCTTCTTGGCCATGCCAAGGATGGTATCGATGTGACCCAGCTCGAAGCACTCGTACTCGGGCTTGATGTTGTTCTCCAGCATGCGCTTGCCGAAGGCACGCATGGTGGGCATGGTGTTGTCGAATACCTCGTCGCCGAAGTTGCAGGTGCCGCAGTCCAGCGTGGCCATCTCGGGGAACAGCTCAGTGGGCTGCAGACGCTCCTCGGGGGACATACCGGTGGCGCCGCCGGTGGAGGGGATCATGATAACATCGGGCAGCTCCTTGCGGATGGCGTCCATGACCACGCGGAAGCGCTCACGGTCCTGGGTGGGGGTGCCGTCGTCCTCGCGGACGTGGATGTGCAGAATGGCGGCGCCGGCCTCGTAGGCGGACTTGGCCTCGCGGACCATTTCCTCCACGGTGTAGGGAACGGCGGGATTCTGCGCCTTGGTGACCTCAGCGCCGCAGATAGCAGCGGTAATGATCAGCTTTTCCATTTCTATCGCTCCCTTACTTCTCGATCTTCTTGCGCTGGCAATCCTTAGGAGTCACGCAGGTGCCGTGGGCGCGGCAGACAACGATGGGCTCTTCCAGAACGTCGGCGGCAGAAGCGCTGATGTCGGGACGGGACACGATGACCTTGCGGGCCTCGAACTTCATGGTGCGGGAGGTGTTGCCGACCTTCTCGATCTCGCCATAGGCTTCGATGTAGTCGCCGGCGTACACGGGAGCCAGGAACTCCACGTTGTCATAGGCACAGAACAGGCCCTCATCGCCGTCGCACTTGATCAGCAGCTCGGTGGCCACATCGCCGAACAGGTGCACCATGTGTGCGCCGTCCACCAGGTTTCCGCCGTAATGAGCATCCTTGGCACTCATACGCAGACGCAGCAGAGAAGTCATCTTTTCCATAAGTATTTTCCTCCTTCAGAATTTTGGGATCGCCTTCAACAGAAGCCGTGCTGCAAACGGGCCTTCCTTCTTCCGGCGTTCTTTCGGGCATAAAAAGAGCGCTATCGGTCAAGGTCATTGACCAATAGCGCTCCATGTTACAAACACAATAACATGACAGTAACGCAGCTTACGCAAGCGTCCCCAAGGGCAAGGTCACAGACCGACATTGTCCTTTCGGCGGGCGGCCCCTTTCTGCTCCGTTTGTAACGGATGTCTGTCCCCTGCGAAGCAGTACCCTGTCGCCCGCGCCTCTATTGATTGTAGTATGAACTTCTGTTGCACCCATTATATCGCGATGCGGAGGAATTTGTCAATAGAATTTGTGACAGAAATCACAATAACTTTTTTGCACATCTGACAAATTTTTCGCACCCTGTTTCCTTTGAATATAATGCTGGGGACGATATGGCACACAGGGGGAAATGTCCACGCTGCACGGACATTTCCCCCTGCAATAAAATCAATAGCTCTGCTCGATTTTCTCCAGAATTTCCGGCTTCAGCGACAGCATCCGGCAGATGTTCAGGGCGTCCCGGGGGCAGTCGGACCGGCCCTCCACCCGGTACAGGCCATAGTTCATGTGCCGGGCGATAACGGCCACGCCGTCCTCGTTGGTGGCGGCCAGCTCCCGGCGGATCTGCTCGGGGTCCACATCCCGCAGGCCGATGATCTGATAGTGGACCCGGGCGTGCTCGGCCACCTTGTCATAGTGGGTGGTCAGCAGGGAGATGGCGTTGACGTCGTTGAGATACCGGGTCACCGCCTGGACGATGATGGCGCCCTCGTCGGGGTTGGTGCCCCGGGCGAACTCGTCCAGCAGGAACAGGGAGTAGCCCTGCTCCACCTCCGCCAGGGCCTTCTGGAACTGGACGATCTCGCTGCCGAAGCCGGACAGGCCCGACTGGATGGACTGCAGATCGTCAAACAGCATATGCACGCTCCAGAACAGGGGCATCCGGGCGCTTTTGGCGCAGACCAGGAAGCCCGCCTGCAGCAGCAGCACGTTCAGGGCCACGGTTTTCATGGCCACGGACTTGCCGCCCATGTTGGCGCCGGTGATCACCGCCGCTCCCCGGTCCAGGGAGATGGACACCGGCACAAAGGCCCGGCCCTGCTCCTGCAGCAGGTCGCACAGCTCCGGGTTGATCATATCCGTCAGCTCCAGGGCGGTGTCGGTCAGCTCCGGACGGACGCCGCCGAACCGGTGGGCAAACAAGGCCTTCTGGATCAGGAAATCCAGCCGTCCGGCGGTGTCGGCATCGGCCAGCAGGTCGTCGGCCATGGGGGCCAGAGCCGCGCCCATGGAGCGGCGGACCTTCATCTCCTCGCTGTCCTCCTCGGCGCAGATGCGCACCCGCTTCTGCCGCAGATCGTCCTTCTCCGCGTCAGTCTGGGCCCGGTACAGCTGCTCCTCCACCTGCTTCTTGGCGGCGCGGATCTCCCGCAGCTTCGGCGTGGCGGCATCGGGGATGTAAAAGCCCCGGCTGCGGGTGTTTTCCGGGTCCAGAATGGCCAGAGCCGGAGCGGGATCATGAAATTCCAGGCCCGTGAGTCCCGCCGTATCCCGCAGCCGCTCAAACATGGGCCGCAGGGTCTCCAGCCGCTGGAGATAGCCCTTGAGCTCAAACAGCTCCACATGGTCCGGCACCTCCAGCTCCCGGCACCGGCGCAGGGAGCCGCGGATGTCCTTCATCTGGCACAGCACCACACAGATCTGGTCGTACAGGTCCTTCAGCTCCTCCGCATGGGCGGCGGCCCGCTCCACATTGTACAGCTCCAGCTCCAGCTCCTGCCGTTGGTCGGGGGTATAGTACCGCAGGCGGCGAATGCGCTCCTGGCCAAAGGGGCTGCACCCATGGAGACTCTCCAGAATATACTGCAGGCCGATTTTTTCTCTTTCCTCGAAACGGATCTCGATCATGCCAGCTCCTCCTTTACATTGATCACCGGAACGTCCACGGCCTCCCGCATCCGGGCCATGAACTCGTCTTTATCGAACTTCCACCCGTAGGCGGACACAGGGTTGATGGTCACGCACAGGGTCCGGGCTGCCTCGGCAGTTTCCAGCCGCACCTGCCGGGTCTGCAGCTTGTCCAGGGTATCCGGCGTCAGCAGCACCCGGCTGGGGTCCTTCACCACCAGCCGTCCGCCCCGCAGCACGCCGCTGCGCAGCAGGGGCACCACCATGGAGTCCGTCAGCGCTCCGGGGGCCAGGGCCTCGCCGTGCTCCTTCAGACATTTCTCCAGGCCGTCCTCCGCCTCCGGCGGCAGGGTCGCCGCCTTGGGCAGATTCATGATGCGGTAGATATTGGCGGTATCCGCCACCACCTTTTCCATGCTCATGTGATACGACGCGCCGGTGCACAGCACCACGCCCTCGGCAACCGCCCGGGCGCCCAGAGACTTCCGGCCCAGGGCTCCGTCGATGATGGACTTATCCGCTCCCAAATCAAAGAACATCCGGGATACCTCCCGCAGCTGGCTGGTGATGGACGGCCCTGCCAGCTGGACGTTTCCGGCGCTGCGGGCCCGAAGAATCACCACCTCACCCAGAGGCGTGGGAATGCCGGTGGTCTCCAGGATCTCCGTGGTCACATCGCCCAGCCGCAGCATGTCCCGGGCCGTGGCAATCAGGGTTCCCTCCCGGACGAAAATGCCAGGCTTTTCTGTACCCGTCACCACGTCGGTGGACTCGCCGTCCCGCCCGATGGACGTCAGCCCCAGGGTTCCCTGAAGCCGGTCGTGATGCAGCATCCAGTTAAGCATAGTGGTCTTTCCTGCGTTTTTGCACATGCCCACAATGGACATGGTTTTCACGCTGTTCAATATCTCCAGCAGCTGTGAGGACATGTTTTTCCCTCCCGGTGTAAATCGTTCTGAAATGGTATTATAGCGTATATTTCCTTAAAAGAAAAGGGGGGACCGCAGGATTTATTTTTTGCCCGCCCGGTAAGCCAAAGCACCCCGCAGGGCGGACCGCCAGGAGAGCGGTCTGCCGCACGGGGTGCGTTTATGGCAGCGGGAAAAGGGGCCGCATCAGTTGGCGATGCCGTGGTGGACGGGCTTGGTGGCGGGGGTAATGGCCTGGATGCTGTAGCCGTTGGCCAGACAATACTGGATGATATCCGGCAGGGCGTCGGCGGTGGTGGACTTGGTTCCGGCATCATGCATCAGCACCACGTTGCTCCGGCCGTGGCGCAGGGCAGAGGTGACGGCACTGTAGATCCGGCCCGAGGAGGCGGGGGTGCTGGCAGCGTCGCCGCTGGATACATTCCAGTCAAAATAGGTGAAGCCCTCGTTCTGGACCCGCTGGGCCAGACGGCTCATGATGCCCACGCTGTACTGGCGGCTGACGGTGTTGGAGCTGCCTCCGGGGAAGCGGATGATGGTGGCCTCATACCCGAAGTCTGCCCGAAGCCGGTCCCGGAGCCGGTAGATGTTCTGCATAAAGGCCTCGTCACTTTTGTAAATGGATGCATAGTCGTGGGAGTAGCCGTGAATGGCCACGGTATGCCCTTCGTCGATCATCCGGCGGATCAGAGCCTTACCGGACTCACCGTAGTTGACGATGAAGAAGGTGGCGCGGACGTTATAGGCCTTCAGAGTGTCCAGCACCCGGGGCGTCACCCGGTCGCTGGGGCCGTCATCGAAGGTCAGGTAGACGGGACTGGAGCCGGTGGCGGTATTTTCATATACGGACACCTGGCGGGTGGCAGAGGCAGTGTTGCCCGCCTTGTCGGACACGGTATAGGTCAGGGTATAGACCCCGGGAACGGAGGTGTCCACAGTGCCGGCCCGGCGGATGGCTGCGGTCAGGTCGCCGTCGGCGTCATCCTGGGCCGTGGCTCCGGGATCCTTGAATGTACCGCCCAGGGGAACGAACAGCTCCCGCTGACCGGACAGCGTGATGACCGGGGCTACCACGTCCCGGACCGTCACCCGACGGGTGGCAGTGGCGGTATTTCCGGCCTTGTCGGTGACGGTGTAGGTGAGAACGTGGATGTCGCCGCTTTCCTGGTCCGTTACCCGGATAGAGGCGGTGAGATCACCGTCGCAGCGGTCCCGGGCGGCGGCTCCCGGGTCCTGGAACAGGTCAAAGCGGGAGACGGTGACCTCCGTATCCCCGGCCAGCGTCAGCTCCGGGGCCTCCCGATCCTCCACGCGCACCAGACGGCGGGCCGTGTAGCGCTGCCCCCGGTACTCCGCCTGATACGTCAGGGTATAGTCCCCGGGGACCTCGGTGTTCACCTGGCCCTCCACGGTGACGGCGGTATCGGTGCGGTTGCCGCCCCGCAGCAGCTGGGCGCCGGGGTCCATGTAGGCAGCGAAGGCGGCAATGCGTTCCTCGGACGGGCCGTTGAGCTGGATGTGAGTGGGCGGTGTGAGGATAAAATAGCCCTTTGCAAGGCTCAGAACGCCGATGACGGCGGCTGCCAGCAGCAGAGCTCCGCCTGCCGCCAGAGCGGCGATGGTCTTTTTTTTCATGGATGCGATCCCCCTATAAACGATTCTGTCTGATATTGTAGAGAACTGCCGCCGGGGAATCAAGGTACATTCCGTTACAAGACGGTAACAAATGATTACGAAAAATTTTATCCGCGAAAGTGTGTGTATTCAGGCAGTGCAGTAAAGCCTGGGGCGCTGGGGGTTCAGGATTTGGCTGTCCCGGTACATTGAGATGGGTTTTTGTAGAGAAATTATTGAAAAGCACCAAATGAAACATGAAATTATCACTTCTTTTTGCTGAATTGACAGATTCGCCGCAATTGAATATAATAGATAATCAGGAAATATTCAACAAAGACAGGAGGCAGCTTATGGCATTTTATGATGTTGACAACGCAATGACGGTGAAATTGGATTACGACCTGCCCCCATATCCCACCTTCCGGGAGGGGATCCGGCGGGCCCCCAGGCGGGAGGCCCATCTGTCCCAGGCAGACAAGGCGCTGGCCATCCGCAACGCCCTGCGGTACATCCACCCGGACCATCATTTGCAGATGGCAAGGGAGTTTGCCCGGGAGCTGGAGGAGCATGGCCGGATCTACGGATATCGCTTCCGGCCGGAGGGCGCGCTTCACGGCAAGCCCATTGACCAGTATCGGGGCAACTGCATAGAGGCCAAGGCCTTCCAGGTGATGATGGACAACAACCTGGACTTCGACGTGGCCCTGTACCCCTATGAGCTGGTGACCTACGGCGAGACGGGGCAGGTGTGCCAGAACTGGATGCAGTACCGGCTCATCAAGAAGTATCTGGAGGTCATGACCGATGAGCAGACGCTGGTGGTTATGTCCGGCCACCCGCTGGGCCTGTTCCACAGCCACAAGCTGGCGCCCCGGTGTATCATCACCAACGGCCTGATGGTGGGCGCCTTTGACGACCAGAAGAACTTCAACCGCGCCGCCGCCCTGGGCGTGGCCAACTACGGCCAGATGACGGCAGGCGGCTGGATGTACATCGGGCCCCAGGGCATCGTGCACGGGACCTTCAACACCCTGCTCAACGCCGGACGGCTGAAGCTGGGGATTCCCGCCGACGGGAACCTGGCGGGGCGGCTGTTCGTGTCGGCGGGCCTGGGCGGCATGAGCGGGGCCCAGGGCAAGGCGGCGGAGATCGCCGGGGCCGTGTCCATCATCGCAGAGGTGGACGACTCCCGCATCGAGACTCGCTATACCCAGGGATGGGTCAGCCAGCGCACCGACAGCCTGGAGCAGGCGCTGGCTATGGCCCGGCAGCATCTGACGGACAAGACCCCCTGCGCCATCGCCTATCACGGAAATGTGGTGGACCTGCTGGAATACCTGTATGACAACAACGTGCATGTGGACCTGCTCAGCGACCAGACCTCCTGCCATGTGCCCTATGACGGCGGATACTGCCCCCAGGGGCTGACCTTTGCCCAGCGGACGGAGCTGCTGGACCGGGATCCGGAGAGATTCCGGCAGCTGGTGGACAAATCCCTGCGGCGGCATTATGAGATGATCTGCAAATTCCACGACCGGGGGACGTATTTCTTCGACTACGGCAACAGCTTCCTGAAGGCCGTGTTTGACGCCGGAGTGCGGGACGTGTGCCGCAACGGCGAAAACGACCTGGACGGATTCGTGTTCCCCTCCTATGTGGAGGACATTCTGGGGCCGTGCCTGTTCGATTTCGGCTACGGGCCCTTCCGGTGGTGCTGCCTGTCGGGAAAGCCCGAGGATCTGGACAAGACCGACGCCGCCGCCGCGGCGTATATCCTGGAAAACAACCGGCGGTATCAGGACTATGACAACTATGTGTGGGTCCGGGACGCCAAGCGCAACCGCATGGTGGTGGGCACCCAGTGCCGCATCCTGTATCAGGACGCCATGGGACGCATGAACATCGCCCTGAAATTCAACGAGATGGTGCGAAACGGCGAGATCGGCCCCGTGATGCTGGGCCGGGACCACCACGACACCGGCGGAACGGACTCCCCCTTCCGGGAGACCTCCAACATCAAGGACGGCTCCAACATCATGGCGGACATGGCCACCCAGTGCTATGCCGGCAACGCCGCCCGGGGCATGAGCCTTATCGCCCTGCACAACGGCGGCGGCGTGGGCATCGGCAAGTCCATCAACGGCGGGTTCGGCATGGTGCTGGACGGCTCGGAGCGGGTGGACACCATCCTGCGTATGAGTATGCCCTGGGACACCATGGTGGGTGTGGCCCGGCGCAGCTGGGCCCGGAACGACAACGCCGTCACCACGGCCATGGAGTATAACCGCCTGTATGCGGGGCAGGATCATATCACCCTGCCCTATGCCGCGCCGGAGGACGACGACATCATCGCCGCCGTGCTCCACGGGGCCCGGTAAGGAGGGACCATGGGTACCTACATTACGAACATCGGTCTGCTGGCCACGCCCCGGGGCCATTCCGCCCGGCGGGGCACGCAGCAGGGAGACGTGACGCTGCTGCGGAACGCCTGGGTGGAGCTATGCGGCGAGACCATTGCCGCCGTGGGGCAGGGGACCCCTGCTCCGGCGGAGGGCGACCGGGTCATCGACGCCGGGGGACGGCTGGTGACCCCGGGACTGGTGGACGCCCATACACACCTGATCTTCGGTGGGTGGCGGCAGAATGAGCTGGGGCAGAAGCTCCGCGGCGTGCCGTATCTGGATATTCTGGCCCAGGGCGGCGGCATTCTCTCCACCGTTCGGGCCACCCGGGCGGCTACAGAGGAGCAGCTGGCGCAGAAGGCGGCGGAAGCTCTGGCGGAGATGCTGCGGATGGGTGTTACCACCTGCGAGGCGAAAAGCGGATACGGCCTGGACCCGGAGCAGGAGATGAAGCAGCTGCGGGTCATCCGGCGGCTGAAGGAAACGCAGCCGGTGGAGCTGGCAGCCACATTTATGGGGGCCCACGCCCTGCCGGAGGAATACCGGGGACGGCGGGAGGCATACATCCGCCTGCTGTGCCAGGAGATGATCCCCCGGGCGGCCCGGGAGGGGCTGGCGGAGTTCTGCGATGTGTTCTGCGAGACGGGTGTGTTTACGGCGGAGGAGTCCCGGACCATTCTGGAGGCCGGACTGCGCCACGGGCTGCGGCCTAAGGTCCACGCCGACGAGATCGACGCCATCGGCGGCTCGCAGCTGGCGGGAGAAATGGGCGCGGTCAGTGCGGAGCATCTGATCGTCTGCCCGCCGGAGGGCATCCGGAGTCTGGCCCGGGGGGGCACCGTGGCCTGCTGCCTGCCGGCCACCAGCTTCTATCTGGGGGCGGACTATGCCCCGGTTCGGGACATGGTGAATGCGGGAGTCCCGGTGGCGGTGGCCACGGATTTCAATCCCGGCTCCTGCCCCGGCAGCAGCTTGCAGCTGGCTATGAACATTGCGTGCCTGAAATATCGCATGACCCCGGAGGAGGTGCTGACGGCGGTGACACTGAATGGCGCCGCCGCCATCGGGCGGGCGGACCGCATCGGCTCCCTGGAGCCCGGCAAGCAGGCGGACCTGCTGCTGTGGGACGCGCCGGATCTGGATTATGTATGCTATCGCTTCGGCAGCAACCTGGTGCACACGGTGATGAAAAAGGGACGGCTTGTGGGGTAACGGAACAACAGGAGGAAACACCATGATTTATATCAACGGACACGACCTGACCATTGAACAGGTCATCGCCGTCTCCCGGGAAGGGGAGACGGTGGCCATCGCCCCGGAGGCGGTGGAGCGCATCAACGCCGCCCGGGCCTATGTGGACCGGAAGCTGGCGGAAAAGGCCGTGGTATACGGCCTGACCACGGGGTTCGGCAAATTCTCCACGGTGTTCGTGCCGGAGGAGGAGACCGCCGAGCTGCAGCGAAACCTTATCATTTCCCACGCCTGCGGCATGGGCCGGCCGCTGCCCGCCCGGGTGGTGCGGGCGGCGATGCTGCTGCGGCTGAATGCCCTGTCCCGGGGCAATTCCGGCATTCGTCTGTCCACCATGGAGACGCTGCTGGCTATGCTGAACCGGGGCGTCCATCCCATTATCCCGGAGAAGGGCTCCCTGGGCGCCAGCGGCGACCTGGCCCCCCTGGCCCACATGGTGCTGGTGATGCTGGGCGAGGGAGAGGCAGAGTATCAGGGCCGGGTGCTGCCGGGCCGGGAGGCTATGGCTGCCGCCGGCATCGAGACCATCCAGCTGGCCGCCAAGGAGGGTTTGGCCCTTATCAACGGCACCCAGATCATGACGGCCATCGCCTGCCAGGCGGTGTATGACGCCCGGGACCTGGCCAAAACGGCGGACATCGCCGCCGCCATGACCTGCCAGGCCCTGCACGGCATCCGGAAGGCCTTTGACCCCAAGGTACACGCCCTGCGGGGACAGCCGGGGCAGATCACCGCGGCGGAGAACCTGCGCCGCCTGCTGGAGGGCAGCCGGCTGTCCTTCGCCCTGAATCCGGACAAGGTCCAGGATGCCTACGCCATTCGCTGCACCCCTCAGATCCACGGGGCCAGCCGGGACGCCATCGGCTATGTGTGGGACGCAGTAAGCCGGGAGATCAACGCCGTTACCGACAATCCCCTGATCTTTCCGGAGGAGGACGAGGTCATCTCCGGCGGCAATTTCCACGGGCAGCCCATGGCGCTGGCCATGGATTTCCTGGGCATCGCGGTGGCAGAATTTGCCAATGTATCCGAGCGGCGGCTGGAGCGGCTGGTGAATCCGGCCCTGTCCGAGGGGCTGCCGGCCTTCCTGACGAAGCACGGCGGCGTACACTCCGGCTTCATGATCGCCCAGTACGCGGCGGCCTCCATGGTGTCGGAGAGCAAGGTATACGCCCATCCGGCATCGGTGGACTCCATCCCGTCATCGGCCAACCAGGAGGATCATGTCAGCATGGGCACCACCGCCGCCCGGAAGGCGCTGATGATCCTGGACAACAGCCAGAAGGTGCTGGCCATTGAGCTGTTCGCCGGGGCACAGGCCCTGTGGCTGCGGGATGAGGACAAGCTGTCGCCCGCCACCCGGGCCGTGTACGACCGCATTCGGACCGTGATCCCCCCCATCGAGGAGGACGTGGTCATGCACCCGCTGATGGTCCGGGCGGAGGAGCTGGTAAAGGAGCACGCGCTGTCCCAGGCGGCAGAGGCCGTCTGCGGAGAGCTGAAATAACGAATCAGAGCACAGAGGACAGGGAGGAAAAATAATATGATGAAGCTTGTGGAGTGCATCCCCAATTTCAGCGTCAGCCGGGAGCGGGATGAGGCGGCCTTCAACGCCCTGGTGGATACGGCCAAGGCCGTTCCCGGGTGTACGGTGCTGGACTTGCAGTCCGACGGCACCCATAACCGGTGCGTGTTCACACTGGTGGGGTCCCCGGAGGGCATCGGCGAGGCAGCCTTCCGGCTGGCCAAGCGGGCCATGGAGGTCATCGACCTGACGAAGCATCAGGGCGCCCATCCCCGGATGGGGGCCACGGACGTGATCCCCTTTGTGCCCACCATGGGCATGACTGTGCAGGAGTGCGTGGAGCTGTCCAAGCAGGTGGCGGGACGTATCTGGGACGAGCTGCGGATCCCCAGCTTCCTGTATGAGGACTCCGCCACGTCTCCGGATCGGGTGAACCTGGCCAAGATCCGCAAGGGACAGTTCGAGGGGATGCCCGAGAAGCTCCAGCAGCCGGAGTGGGCCCCGGATTTCGGCGAAAGGAAGGTCCACCCCACTGCCGGGATCATCGCCATCGGCGCACGGATGCCGCTGGTGGCCTTCAACGTGAACCTGGACACGGACAACGTGGAGATCGCAAAGTCCATCGCCAAGGCCATCCGCGGCTCCTCCGGCGGGTTCAAATACTGCAAGGCCATCGGCCTGCTGCTGGAGGACCGGAACGTGGCCCAGGTGTCCATGAATATGGTGAACTATGAGGGGACGCCGCTGTATTACGCCTATGAGATGATCCGGGCCCTGGCGGACCGGTGGGGCGTGCGCATTATCGGCACGGAGCTGGTGGGCCTGACCCCGGCCAAGGCCCTGGTGGACTGCGCGGAATACTACCTGAAGCTGGAGAATTTTGACTGCCATAAGCAGGTGATGGAGTATCACCTGGTGGGCATGGAATAAGGAGGACGTCATGCAGCTTTCTGAACTGACGGTACGGGGCTTTGCGGACCTGCTGGGCTCCGACGCACCGGCTCCCGGCGGCGGGTCTGCCGCGGCACTGGCTGGGGCCCTGGGCGCAGCCCTGACCGCCATGGTGGGGTCTTTGACCGTGGGCAAAAAGAAGTACGCCGAATTCGATGGCCTGGCCCGGGAGACCCTGGAAAAGGCCCGGGACCTGGAGCACCGGTTCCTGGACGTGATGCAGCGGGATACGGAGGCCTTCAACGCCGTGTCTGCCGTGTTCGCCCTTCCCAAGGGCACCGATGAGGAGAAGGCGACCCGGTCGCAGGCCATGCAGCAGGCCCTGCAGGGCTGCACCAGGACCCCCTTTGAGATGATGGAGCTGTCGCTGGAGGCGCTGCGCCTGACGGAGGGGCTGGTGGACCGGTCCAACGCCAATGCGGCCAGCGACCTGGGCTGTGCGGCCCTGCACCTGGGGTGCGCCATCCAGGGGGCATGGCTCAACGTCCTCATCAACCTGGGCAGTATCCGGGACGTGGCCTTTGCCGCCCAGTATCGCACCCGGGGACAGATCCTGCTGGACGAGGCCCTGCCGCTGTCCCAGCGGATCTATGGACGCGTTCTGGAAATGGTGGAATAAACGGGAAAAATCCCTCCGGCTTACACCGGAGGGATTTTTATCCGAAGCAATTTACTTTTCGCCGAACCAGCAGCGGACGAAGGCGGCCAGGCCGGGGATCAGATCCTTGATCTCGTGGCCGGAGGTGTTGACGCACAGATGGTATGTCTCCTTGGCGCCCCACTTGTTGTCGGCGAACATCTGGCGGTACTGGGCGCGGTTTTTGTCCACCTGCTTCATGCGGCGGGCAATGTCATTGCGGGACAGATGCTCCCCCTCCGGGGCCCGGTCGATGCAGCGCTGGATCTTGGACTCGGCGTCGGCATAGACGAACAGGTTCAGGGGATGATAGTCCTTCAGGATCACGTCGGCGCAGCGTCCCACGATGACGCAGTCGCCCTGCTTGGCGAAATTCTCAATGATCTGCTGTTGGGCGGCGGCCACCTGGAAGCCCTGGTCCATGATCTGCACCGGCGGCATAGCGAACCGATGGCCGATGGTCATGGGATAGGCGGCCTCGATGCACTTTTCGGAGATGTTGGCCACATACCGCTCGTCGAAGCCATGCTCCTTGGCAATCAGCTCGATGATCTCGTGGTCGTAGCAATGGATGCCCAGCTCCTCAGCCAGACGCTTGCCCAGCTCGCGGCCGCCGGAGCCGAACTCGCGGCTGATGGTGATGATTTTCATATGGATCCTACTCCTTTCGGGGGATAATTGTGCGCTTTTGGTCAATATTGGTAGCAGCTGCCGCCTACAAATTCACGGACAATGGAATTGCGGGGAACGTAGGTCGTGTGCAGCGGCGGAACTCCGCCCACCACCTTCATCAGATCCGTCAGACCGTGCTTTTCCAGATATTCCGGCGTCAGCTCCTGGCGGAACTGGGGAATTTCGTTAAGGTACTTGGCCAGAATGCAGGGCTCGTAATCGTGGAAGGTGTCAATGTGGATAGCGGCGTTGCTCTTGTAGGGCATGATGTAGTTCACCTCGCCGCGGTCCACGCTCTCGGCCCGCTCCACGGTGTCCTGCAGGGAATGGCCCCGGGTGTTGTAATCCCGGATCAGACGGCGGGCCACCCGCAGCTGCTCGGGCCGGACAATCTTGTCGTCATTGGTGATGATACGGGTCCGGGGCGCTACATACACGCCGTTGGCGATGCCCCGGAGCTTGTCGAAAATCAGGGGGTTGAGCATGTGGATGCCCTCGGCAATGACGATGCAGTCCTTGTCACCCTGCATTTTTTTATAGCCGCCGGTGGTGCCATTTTTGAAGTCGTACCAGGGGATATCCGCCTCCATCCCGTCCAGCAGGCGGGAGATGCAGGTCAGCAGGGTGTCCACGTCCACGCAGTAGGGGGACTCCCAGTCCGTGGCCTCCGGGGGACGCTTATCCAGCGGCAGGAAGAAATTGTCCATGCTCAGCAGGCACACCTTCACGCCCAGATTCTGCAGATACTCCTGCAGGCGCATGGCGGTGGTGGTTTTGCCGGAGCCGGAGGGGCCGGTCAGGGCCACCACGGGCTTTTCCTGGCGGTTGGACAGGATCGCCGCGGCGGCGGCGCTGATCTTGTCGTGAAATACCTCCTCACAGCGCAGAACAAACTGCGTCTCGTTGCGCATGGCATAATTGATATTTTCCAGGTCGATAACGCGCATCGAAAAATGCTCCTCTCAATTGGATAACACGTATCCATCCTATGATATCGTTTATTATATCACAAACCTGACCGGGTTGCAAGCCAAAAAACCTCCGGAGATGAGAGGCTCCATTTTCCGGTTCAAAAGCCGCGGTGCAGGCACCCGGCGCCGTGCGCAGTAAACGCGGGAGGTTTTCCTCGGCGCCGTGGGACTTGACAGAGGCCGGGAATATGGTAAAATCCTGTAGAATCAACAGGAAATGAGGGATGCACCATGCCGGAGAAGCAGCTGCGGCGGATGAACGCACACTATGCCCTGATACAGGGCCTGTTCTGGGGCGGATACGCCACCATATGGGCTTTTTTGACGGTACTGCTGCTGTACCGGGGCTTTTCCAACAGTCAGATCGGTGTGGTATCGTTTCTGGCGCTGACGCTTCCTATCGTGGTGCAGCCGGGGCTGGCGGCACTGGCCGACCGGGACGGACGTTTCACCAGCCGGCGCCTGGGGTTGGCGCTGGTGTGTCTGGCGGCGACCGCGGCGGGAGTGATGTGGGCCTGGGGAGCCAACCGCCTGCTGACGGCGGTGCTGTATGTGCTCATCGGCGTATGCCTGACGGCAACGCAGCCATTTTTCAGCTCCATGGCTATGGAGTGGCAGATGGCCGGGGCAGACCTGAACTTCGGGTTGGGACGAGGCATCGGCTCGGCATGCTATGCGGCGCTGGTGCTGCTCCTGGGTCAGCTGACGGAGCGGTACGCTCCGACGCTGGTGGTTCCGGTGTTTGCGGGGCTGTTTGCGATACTGGCCCTGGCGGTGTGGCGATTCCGGTCAGCGCCGGCTCCCAGAATGGAAGGGGAGAGGCCTCAGGTCCTTACCAACCTCCAGCTGCTGCGGAAATATCCCCGGTTTGTGCTGCTGCTTGCGGCATGCGCACTGCTGATGGCGTGCCACAGCTCCTCATGTACTTATATGATCCACATCGTGGAGAAGGCCGGGGCCGGGTCCGGAGCCATGGGTGCGGCTTTGGCATTGGCGGCGTTTCTGGAGCTGCCGGCTATGGGACTGTTCAGCCGGATGCGGCAGAGGCTGTCTCTGGCATGGCTGCTGCGTCTGTGCGCAGGTGCGTTTCTGGCGAAGATCGTAGTTTTCTGGCTGGCAGAGTCTATGACCGCCATCTATCTGGCATCGGTGCTGCAATTTTTTGAGTACGGGATCTTCACTCCGGCCACCGTGTACTATGTGGTGGAGCACATTGATCGGGGCAATCAGGTGAAGGGACAGGCACTGATCAGCGTGGCATCCTCCGGCGTTGGGTCGGCCTTTGGGTCCCTGTGCTGCGGACTGATCCTGGACCGGGCCGGGGTCAGCGGCATGCTGCTGTTTGAGGTAGCCTGTGCTGCTGCGGGATGCGTCGTTATGCTGCTGGCCACCGGAGAAGGCAAGCGGAAATAAGCGGAAATAATAGGAAAGAGCCTCCCGCCGGGAGGCCCTTTCCTATTGCTCAGGGAATTGCAGGCTTCGGCGAAAGCCGTCCTGCCCCAGGGATGTGATGTCCCCGGCTATGACCTGGTCGCCGCAGACGAACAGGTTGGCCTGGACCCCCTGGGGGATATCGGGATAGTTCAGCACCGTATAGGTATACCGGGTGGCGGTCTTGCCGCCGCACTGGTCAAAGGGCAGCCCCAGATCCTTTTGCAGCGCCGTGTACTCCGAATGGCCGGACAGGTCCTCCGGCAGCAGGAGGCTCAGTGTCTCCAGGGGCTCCGGCGTCACCTGCCACCCCAGCCCCTCCAGATACGCCACCCGGGCGGCGTTATCGGCGGCCTTTACCGGCTCCGTCTTGCCGCCGCCCCGCTGGCAGCCGGGAACGATGAGCAGCAGGGCCAGCGCGGCCAGGACCCCGGCAGCGGCCATGGCCAGCTGCCGCCGTCTCATAAATACCACCATACCATCACCTCGTACATTTCTTATTCCATTTTGCCCGGAACTATGCTATTCTTACAGAAGAAATCGCGGGAGGTGCGGATATGGAGCGTCTGGATAAGGTGCTGGCCGGGACCGGTCGATGGTCCCGGCGGGAGGTAAAGGACCTGGTGCGTCAGGGACGGGTGCGGATAGACGGCGTGACCGCCCGGACGGCAGAGGAAAAGCTGGACCCGGACGCCGCCGCCATCTCCGTGGACGGTCAGCCGGTGGAGACGGAGCGCTTCACCTATGTGATGCTCCATAAGCCCGCCGGGGTACTGTCTGCCACCGAGGACAGCCGGCAGAGCACGGTGCTGGACCTGCTGCCGCCTGAGCTTCGGAAAAGGGGCCTGTCCCCGGTGGGACGTCTGGACAAGGACACGGAGGGCCTGCTGCTGCTGACCAATGACGGGGCCCTGGCCCATCGGCTGCTCTCGCCCAAGTCCCATGTGGACAAGGTGTACTATGCCCGGGTGGAGGGCACGCTGGAACCCGCTGACACAGCGGCTTTCGCCGCTGGGATGACCTTGGGCGACGGACTGTGCTGCCTGCCCGCCGGACTGGAGATCCTGTCGCCGGGAGAGGCCCTGGTGACCCTGCGGGAGGGAAAGTTTCACCAGGTCAAGCGGATGCTGGCGGCCCGGGGAAAGCCGGTGACGTACCTGAAGCGGCTGTCCATGGGGCCGCTGCGGCTGGACCCGGAGCTGGCTCCCGGGGCCTTCCGTGTGCTGACTCCGGAGGAAAAAAACGCCCTTGTTGACTGTCATTAGGTGTGTTTATCGACATAACTGCAAAAAAAGCCTAAAGAAATTTGTAGAAAAGATAAAAAAATACTTGCAAATCCGTGATTCTGACGATATAATAGGGGTAACGGCCTGACAGTTTGCACAAAATACCCACAGCCCAAATTATCGGCGGGAGGAACAAGAATGTCTGGAAGAATTTTTCAAAACGTTGTGCTGCAATTCAAGGAGACCACAGACCGCACCATCGGCGTCATCGACTCCGAGGGCACGGTGATCGCGTGCAGCGAGCTCACCGGTATCGGTAAAAAGTGGACCAAATATGTGGAGCCCATCGCGGCGGCGGAAGGCAACTGCGTGACCATGGAGGGCAAGACCTTCAAGGCCATGCCCGGCTGGGGATCCCACTTTGATTATGCGGTTTTCACCAGCGGAGACGACAGCGTGGGACGCACCGTATGCTCCATGGCCTGCGTGGCGCTGAACGCCGCCAAGGTCTACTACGAGGAAAAGCACGACAAGGGCTCCTTTATCAAGAACATCATCTCGGATAACATCCTCATCAGTGACATCTACATGCGTGCCAAGGAGCTGCATGTGGCGGCAGAGGTGCCCCGCGGCGTCTTTGTCATCCGCCCGGTGGACGATCGGTCCGAGGCCATTCCCGTGGACGTGGTGCAGAATATGTTCCCGGACCGGCAGAACGACTTTGTCCTCAGCGTGGGCGATGACGACGTGGCCCTGATCCACCAGATGCCCGAGAACTCCTGCGGCAAGGACCTGGAAAAGGTGGCCGCTTCCATTGAGGAGGCCCTGCGGGTAGACGGCGAGAGCGTGGTGTTCGTGGGCATCGGCACCCTGGCACTGCATCTGCGGGATCTGGCCAAGGCGTATAAGGAGGCCCAGATCGCCATTGAGGTGGGCAAGGTGTTCGACACCGAGCGCTATGTCATCAACTATGAGAACCTGGGTATCGGACGCCTGATCTATCAGCTGCCCACCACCCTGTGCGAGATGTTCCTGCAGGAGGTTTTCAAAAAGAACCCCATCGACGCTCTGGATCAGGAGACGCTGTTCACCATCTACAAGTTCTTCGAGAACAACCTGAACGTGTCCGAGACTGCCCGGAAGCTGTTTGTCCACCGGAACACCCTGGTGTACCGGCTGGAGAAGATCAAGAAGCTGACGGGGCTGGACCTGCGGGAGTTCGACGATGCCATCACCTTCAAGGTTGCGCTGATGGTGAAGAAGTATCTTACCAGCCGCGGCATCGACGCATAAATCAAAGCAAAAAATCCTGTCCCTTGGGGGGACAGGATTTTTTATGCCGATTCAGTCCTGACGCAGGAGGTTGTTGTCCTCAAAGTAGTCAATGCGCATGGCGTGACGCACATCGCGAAGGGTGGAGGCGGCGGTATTGCGGGCCGTTTCGCTGCCGGTGCGGAGAATCTCATACACGTCGGGCAGGCGTTTTTCCCAATCCTCCCGGCGCTGGCGGATGGGAGCCAGCTCTGCCTGGAGAACGTTGTTCAGGAACTTCTTCACCTTCACATCGCCCAGGCCGCCCCGCTGATAGTGGGCCTTCAGCTCATCCAGACCGCTGTATTCCGGCAGGAATTCCGGGAAGTATTCCGGGCGGCAGAAGGCGTCCAGATAGATGAAAACCGGGTTGCCCTCGGTGTGGCCGGGGTCCTCCCGGCGCAGGTGGGTGGGGTCGGTGAACATGGACATGACCTTGGTGCGGATGTCCTCGGGACTGTCGGACAGGTAGATGCAGTTGCCCAGGGACTTGCTCATCTTGGCCTTGCCGTCGATGCCCGGCAGGCGCAGGCACGCCTGATTCTTGGGCAGAATGATCTGGGGGTCCACCAGAGTGTCGCCGTAGACGGCGTTGAACTTGTGGACGATCTCCTTGCACTGCTCCAGCATAGGCAGCTGATCCTCGCCCACGGGGACGGCTGTGGCCCGGAAGGCGGTAATGTCCGCCGCCTGGCTGATGGGGTAGCAGAAGAAGCCCACGGGGATGCTGGCCTCGAAGTTTCGCATCTGGATCTCCGCCTTCACGGTGGGGTTGCGCTGGACCCGGGACACGGTGACCAGGTTCATATAATAGAAGGTCAGCTCCGTCAGCTCCGGCACCATGGACTGGATGAAGATGGTGGACTTTTCCGGGTCCAGGCCGCAGGCCAGATAGTCCAGGGCCACGTTCATGATGTTCTGGCGGACCTTCTCCGGATGCTCGGCGTTGTCGGTCAGGGCCTGGGCATCGGCGATCATGATGTAGATCTCGTCGAATTTGCCGGAGTTCTGAAGGGCCACGCGCTCCTTCAGGGAGCCCACATAGTGGCCCACGTGCAGGCGGCCGGTGGGCCGGTCACCGGTAAGAATGATCTGTTTCATATAACGCTCCTTCCGCGGCGGGAAACGGGGAAAACCGCCAGGGTGATTTCTACCTATTATAAGCGCAACGGGCCGCCGCGTCAACATCTTTAGCCGCCGGGAGGCAGATTATCCCGGAAAAGCGGGGGTTGACAAACCGGGAAGCAGCGGTTACAATGTACTTGATTTTTGCAAAAGACCGTGAAGGGAAAAAGACGGGACAGGTCCCCCTGCAGAGAGCCGGCGGATGGTGCAAGCCGGCGGAGGCGTTCCGTTGTACTGGCCCCGGAGTTTCCCGCCTGAACAGGGCGGGACGGCTGCGCCCCGTTACAGGCGGCGCTCCTTATTGGAGGAGCCTATGAGGACTGCGGAGCGATCCGCGGCCGAAGCAGGGTGGTATCACGTTTTCACGTCCCTGACCGCACAGACGGTCGGGGACTTTTTTATTTGTCATTGATAATTCATCATAAGAAGGAGAAAACAGCATGAAGTACGATTTTGCCGCCATTGAGAAAAAGTGGCAGAAGCGGTGGGAGGAGACCAAGCCCTATGCCGCCGTTACCGGGGACAAGCGCCCCAAGTTTTATGGGCTCATCGAGTTTCCCTATCCCTCCGGCCAGGGCCTGCATGTGGGCCATCCCCGGCCCTTTACCGCCATGGACATCGTCACCCGCAAAAAGCGCATGGAGGGCTATAACGTCCTGTTCCCCATCGGCTTCGACGCCTTCGGCCTGCCCACGGAGAACTACGCCATCAAGAACCACATCCACCCGGCCATCGTCACCCGGCAGAACATCGCCAACTTCACCAGCCAGCTGAAAATGCTGGGCTACGGCTTTGACTGGGACCGGGTGGTGGACACCACGGACCCCAACTACTATAAGTGGACCCAGTGGATCTTTTTGCAGATGTTCAAGAAGGGACTGGCCTACAAGACCACCATGCCCGTGAACTGGTGCACCAGCTGCAAGTGCGTGCTGGCCAACGAGGAGGTGGTCAACGGCGTGTGCGAGCGCTGCGGCAGCGAGGTCATCCGCAAGGAAAAGAGCCAGTGGATGCTGAAGATTACCGCCTATGCCCAGCGCCTGCTGGACGACCTGGAGGATGTGGACTATATCGAGCGGGTGAAGATCCAGCAGCGCAACTGGATCGGCCGGTCCACCGGCGCGGAGATTACCTTCGATACCAATATCGGTGACCGGGTCACCGTGTACACCACCCGGGCCGATACCCTGTTCGGCACCACCTATATGGTCATCTCCCCGGAGCATCCCCTGCTGAAGAGCTGGCAGCCCAAGATCAAAAACTGGGACGCCGTGGCTGCCTATCAGGAGGAAGCCGCCCACAAGTCCGACTTTGAGCGGGGCGAGCTGAACAAGGAAAAGACCGGCGTGCGCCTGGAGGGCATCGAGGCCATGAACCCCGTGACCCACAAGCCCCTGCCCCTGTTCGTGTCCGATTACGTCCTCATGGGCTACGGCACCGGCATCGTCATGGGCGTGCCCGGCCACGACCAGCGCGACTGGGAGTTTGCCAAGAAGTTCGGCCTGCCCATCATCGAGGTGGTCAAGGGCGGCGACGTTACCAAGGAGGCCTTCGTGGCCAAGGATGACAGCGCCGTCATGGTGAACTCCGGCTTCCTCAACGGCATGACCGTGAAGGAAGCCATCCCTGCCATGAAGAAGTACGTGGTGGAGCAGGGCTTCGGCCAGGAGAAGGTCAACTACAAGCTCCGCGACTGGGTGTTCTCCCGCCAGCGGTACTGGGGCGAGCCCATCCCTCTGGTGAACTGCCCCAAGTGCGGCTGGGTGGCCCTGCCGGAGGAGCAGCTGCCGCTGGTGCTGCCCCAGGTGGACAGCTATGAGCCCACCGACGACGGCGAAAGCCCCCTGAGCAAGATGACCGACTGGGTCAACACAACCTGCCCCTGCTGCGGCGGCCCTGCCAAGCGGGAAACGGATACCATGCCCCAGTGGGCCGGCTCCAGCTGGTACTTCCTGCGGTATATGGACCCCCACAACGACAAGGCTCTGGCCAGCAAGGAGGCTCTGGAATACTGGAGCCCTGTGGATTGGTACAACGGCGGCATGGAGCACACCACCCTGCACCTGCTGTATTCCCGGTTCTGGCACAAGTTCCTGTATGACATCGGTGTGGTACCCACCAAGGAGCCCTATGCCAAGCGCACCAGCCACGGCATGATCCTGGGCGAGGGCGGCGAGAAAATGTCCAAGTCCCGGGGCAATGTGGTGAATCCCAACGATATCGTGGCCCAGTACGGCGCGGATACCATGCGCCTGCACATTATGTTCATCGGCGACTTTGAGAAGGCCGTCACCTGGTCCAACGAGGCCGTGAAGGGCTCCAAGCGGTTCCTGGACCGCTGCTGGAATCTGATGGATCTGGCCCAGGACAGCGACGAGCTCTCCCAGAAGAACGAGGCCCTGATCCACAAGACCATCAAGAAGGTTACCGCCGACATCGACGACCTGAAGATGAACACCGCCATTGCAGCCCTGATGGCCATGGTCAACGAGTTCTATACCAACGGTCTGACCCGGGGCGACCTGGAGCAGCTGATGCTGCTGCTGTCCCCCTTCGCGCCCCACATGGTAGAGGAGATGTGGGAGCTTACCGGCTATGCCGCCAAGACCGGCAAAATGGCCATGCAGATGCCCTGGCCCACCTACGATGAGGCCAAGACCGTGGACACCCATGTGGACATGGCCATCCAGGTCAACGGCAAGCTCAAGGGCGCCGTCACTGTCCCCGCCGGCAGCGGCCAGGACACCGTGATGGCCGCCGCCATGGAGCTGGACAAGGTGAAAAAGGCCACCGAGGGCATGACCGTGGTCAAGACCATCCTGGTGAAGGACAAGCTGATGAACCTCATCGTCAAGCCCGCGAAATAATTTTCGTTTTCATAAAAAATGTTGGAAAATGGCTTGACAAGGCAGAGGGTACACAGTATAATGCTATTGTTAAAGTCATGTCCGATGGCTCTTAAAGAGTATCCTGGATGAAGCCGGATACATCGGAGGGAGGGAAAATAGATGTCCGAAGTCCACGTCAAGGAAGGCGAGTCCCTGGACAGCGCTCTGAAGCGTTTCAAGAGAAGCTGCGCCAAGGCAGGCGTCCTGGCCGAAGTGCGGAGAAGAGAGTGCTATGAGAGCCCCAGCGTCAAGCGCCGCAAGAAGTCCGAGGCTGCCCGCAAGAACAGAAACAAGAGATATTATTGATCGTCTCAAAGCGTGCTGAACGTTTGCGTTCAGCACGCTTTCTTTCTATGGTCGGGACCGTAAATGGCGGGAGCTTTACGATTCTCCGGCGAACAGCGGGACCAGAATGTCCTCTACCTCCGGCAGCATGACCAGGGCGTCCCGAATGCCCTGGGACCGGGCCAGAGCCAGCTTCCGGCGGAGGGTCTGTGCGTCGTCAAACAGGATAAAGTGGGTCCGGCCCTCCCGGGTCAGGGTGAAGTAACGGGCGCACAGGGCGTCGGAATAGAAGGTGGAGCGGCCTGCCGCCAGGGCGGCCAGCTGGGACCGGGTCAGGGCCGTGCCCTGACCGCTGGGGCAGGGCACGGGAAAGTCCATAGCCAGCCGCTGAAGGTCCAAAGCCAGATGCTCCGCCCCGTACCGGGACGCTGCCTGATTCAGTCGTCCCTCCAGGGTGCCGCCGGACAGGGCCGTACACAGCAGCACGGAGGCTCCGTGGCAGGCGGCGTAGTGCTCCGGAACGTACAGGGCACGGCCGCAGGAGGCCAGCAGAGGCAGCAGCGCCTGGAGCAGGGCGGCCCGATCCGGCCGGGCGGGCGGATCAAAGTCCGCCGCCGCCCCGGCGTAGCCCCGCCGCAGGCATACCCGGGCAAGCTGCCGGGCCAGGCGGTCCGGGTCGTCCAGCGGCGGGCAGTCCCAGTCCGACACCACCATGAGCCCGCCCCGCAGAGCGGGCGGAAGCGGGGCGGCCAAAAGCTCCGACCCGGAGCCCAGACGGTAGGCCACATGGGCCAGACGCGGTGTCACGGCCCGGGCCTGAGCCAGCCGGTCCGGCGTGGCGGCAAGATACAGCGGCATGGATATCCCCCCTTGCGTTCCGACGAAAAAAATGCTACACTATAGCCAAACCTATGAGAAAGGGAACTGGTGTATGCGCATTTCTCTGGTACCGGACGGGGTATACGAGAGCTACCGGCAGATCACGCCGGAGCTGCTGCAAAGCAAGGGCATTTGCCTGCTGCTCAGCGATCTGGACTTTACCCTGGCTCCCAAAAGCACGCCCCGGCCGGATGCGGCGGTGCGGCAATGGATCGACGGGCTTCGGTCTGCGGGCGTCCGGGTGATGATCCTGTCCAACAACCGCCGCCCCCAGCGGGTGGAGACGTTTTGCCGTGACCTGGGCATCACCTATGTGGGCCACGCCAAAAAGCCGCAGCCGGCGGGCTTCCGCCGGGCCATGGCTCAGGCCGGGACAGATCCCACCCACACGGCCATGCTGGGGGATAAGCTGCTGACCGATGTGCTGGGCGCCAACCTCAGCGGCGTTACGGCACTGATGGTGGAGCCCGCCGGCGGGGCCCGGACCCCGTGGCAGAAGGTGCTGCATGCCCTCCAGGCCCCCTGGAAGCACTTAGCCGGTGGCATCCACCGGATCTGAAAGGAGTTTTTGTACTATGAACCATTTTGCCAAAATCGCGGAAAAGCTGAACACCTATGGGCTGGACGGCATGCTGCTGACCTGCGAGGCCAACCGCTTTTACGCCTCCGGCTTCCACTCCACCGGCACCGACGGCGTGGCCCTGGTGACCCGGGAGGGGAATTTCTATTTCACCGACTCCCGCTACATCGAGGCCGCCCACAATAAGGTCCAGAACGCCGAGATCGCCCAGACCGACGCGGCCCACCCCTATGTGGACCTGATCAACGCCGCCATGGAGAAGACCCATGTGCAGAAGCTGGGCTTCGAGGATGCGTACATGACCGTGGCCGACTATCGCCACTATTCCGAGAAGCTGCATTGCGAGCTGGTACCTGCCACCGAGCTGCTGATCTCCCTGCGCCAGAGCAAGGACGCCGAGGAGGTGGAGCGCATGATCGCCGCCCAGCGCATCGCCGAGGGCGCCCTGGACCAGATCCTCAAGGAGATCAAGCCCGGTGTCACCGAAAAGGAGATCGCGGCGCGTTTGCAGTATCTGATGCTGGCCGGCGGCGCGGAAAATATGTCCTTCGATCCCATTGTGGCCAGCGGCCCCAACGGCAGCATGCCTCACGCCGTGCCCACGGACCGCAAGATCCAGGAGGGCGACTTTGTTACCATGGACTTCGGCTGCATCTATCAGGGCTATTGCTCCGACATGACCCGCACCGTGGCCGTGGGCCATGTTACCGAGGAGATGGAGAAGGTCTATCATACGGTGCTTCAGGCCCAGCTGGCGGGTATTGCCGCCGCCAAGGCCGGCGCTACCGGCCACGATGTGGACGCCGCCGCCCGGAAGGTCATCGAGGATGCGGGCTACGGACCCTATTTCGGCCACAGCTTCGGCCACAGCGTGGGTGTGGAGATCCATGAGGCCCCCAACGCTACCCCTGCCAACAACAACCCCCTGCCTCTGGGAGCCGCCGTGTCTGCCGAGCCCGGCATCTATCTGCCCGGCCGCTTCGGCGTCCGCATTGAGGACGTGTTGGTGCTGCAGGAGGGCGGCTGCATGGATATCACCCTGGCCAAGAAGGACCTGACTATCCTGTAAAGAGCCGGTTTTTCGGAAAAACGGGGAAAAAATCCCGGGAAGCTCTTGCAATAGCGCCTGTTATCGTGTAAAATAATAGGGCTGTATAGGCAAATTTTTGAATACGAGGAAATACTCCCGTTGAGGATTATTTTCTCATGACATGGGAGGATACACATATGGCAACCATTACCGCGGGCGATTTCCGGAACGGTAAGACCTTTGAAATGGACGGCAAGATCATGCAGGTGGTCGAGTTCCAGCATGTGAAGCCCGGTAAGGGCGCGGCCTTCGTCCGCACCAAGATGAAGAACATCGTCACCGGCGCCGTCACCGAAACTTCCTTCAACCCCACCGCAAAGTTCGAGGAAGCCTTCGTGGAGCGCAAGGATATGGCCTATAGCTATAACGACGGCGACCTGTATTACTTCATGGACCAGGAGACCTTCGATATGGTGCCTCTGGGCAAGGATCTGCTGGGCGACGCCTTCCGCTTCATCACCGAGAACACCGTGTGCAAGGTGCTGAGCTATAAGGGAAACGTGTTCGGCCTGGAGTGCCCCAACTTTATGGACCTGGAGGTCACCGAGACGGAGCCCGGTCTGGCCGGCAACACCGCCACCAACACCCTCAAGCCCGCCACCGTGGAGACCGGCGCCGAGGTGAAGGTGCCCCTGTTTATCAACATTGGCGACAAAATCACCATCGACACCCGCACCGGCGAGTATCTGGGCCGCGCCAAGTAAGGACTGCGGTTTTCCCACCACCACCCATATCAGGAAAGGAGCATGAACATGGAAATTTCTGAGAAGGTAGCTTATCTGAAGGGCCTGGCCGAGGGCCTGGCGCTGGACACCGACACCAAGGAGGGCAAGCTCATCGCTGCCATCATCGACGTGCTGGACGACATGGCTGAGAAGTTCGTGGACCTGGAGGACGAGCTGTGCGACGTGGAGGACGGTCTGGATGCCGTCAGCGACGATCTGTCCGACGTGGAGGAGGCCCTCTACGAGATGGATGACGAGGACGAGGAGGACTACGATGACGATGAGTCCTATTTCGAGACCACCTGCCCCATCTGCCAGGAAGAAATCGTTTTCGACGAGGATACCCTGGACAGCGGTGAGATCCGCTGCCCCAAATGCGGCGAAAAGCTGGAGTTTGACCTCAGCGACCTGGCCAACGCCAAGGACAACGAGGACGACGAGTAAAATAGCCGAAAAAAATGTGCCGCCTGCGGGCGGCACATTTTTTTTACTGATTACGGGACTACTCCTTACATAGAGGGCCGCTGATGTCTATCTGGCCCAAGGAGGCGGCTACCTCGCCGTCCAGCAGCAGCTGGACCCGGTCCACGCTGGCGATGGAGCACAGGGAGTTCACCATACCCCGGACCAGCAGCTCCTGAGCATCCTGGCCCTCCGGCAGCAGGGAAACGTCCGACCGGGGCAGGTTCAGATAGCAGGTGCCGCTCTCTACGCGGACGGTCAGCACCTGGAAGCCGTCCGGCAGCAGGGGAGACAGACCGTCAGCCTGGGGACCGGCCAGCAGGGCGGATACAATGGCCTCGGCGGAGCTGTCGCCCTCATGGAGTGTCAGGGTGCGGGATTCCGGCGTCAGCTGTCCGGTGCTCTGGGCGGGGAAATACAGGCGGATGGCCAGAGTGCGGGACACGTCGTCCTCGCTGGTCATCAGCAGATCCTGAGAGCGCAGCAGACTGTGACTGCGATAGGCCAGCTCCTGCCCCTCCACGGTGATGCGCACCACGGACACGCCGGGCAGCTGGGAAAGCGTCAGGGTGACGCAGTAGTCCGCCATGGTCAGGTCGATGCCGGACAGCTGCTCATAGCCCTGGGAAAAATCCACCAGGGCCATGCCGCCGGTAAGCTGGCAGCTGCGCAGCTGGACTCCTTGGGGAATGGGACTGCGATAGCCGGGCTCCGTGCAGCCGCCCAGCAGCTGCTCCAGGGCGGCCTGGGCCTGCCGGTCCACGGTGAGGGACTTTTGCCCGGACCAGTCCACGGTGACGGCGGAGATGGCATCGCTGCCTGGGGCGTCAGACAGACCGTAGATCCGAAAGACGGGCATTTGCTCCTTGCCTGCGGCGCAGCCGGTAAGCAGCAGCGTCAGGCACAGGAGCAGGAGAAGCAGGCGCTTTTTCATGTGTCGTCCTCCTCTCGCCGGGCCAGGGGCAGCTCCACGATGAACACCGTGCCGCTGCCGGACTGCCGGTGCTCTGCCCGGATGGCACCGCCCCGGCGGCGGACCGTGTCGCTGACGATGCTCAGGCCCAGACCCGTACCGCCTACGGCCCGGGACCGGTTTTTATCCACCCGATAGAACCGCTCGAATACATGCTCCATGTCCTCGTCGGGGATGCCGATGCCGTTGTCCTCCACGCGGATCTCCACGGTGGAGTCCGTGACATGCAGGGCGGTGTGAACAAAGCCCATGGAGCCGGAATATTTGATGCCGTTTTCTATGAGGTTATAGAGGATCTGGTGGATGTCGTCCTCCGTGGCCCGGACCACGGCGTCCTCGTTGACCTCGTAGGTCAGCGTGACCTCCTTTTCCCGGGCCACTATCCCCAGCATACGGACCACCCGCTCCAGCACCCGGGACACAGACACGGGATAGGCGGCGTCCTGAACGCCGCTGTCCAGCCTGGTCAGGCGCAGCAGATCCTCGGTGATGCGGCTGAGCCGCTGGGCCTCCCGGCCGATGTCCTCCACGAATTCCCGGATGGTATCGGCATTCATATCCTCCGTCTGGAGAATGGAGTCCGTCAGCAGCCGGATACCGGCCAGAGGCGTTTTCAGCTCGTGGCTGGCGTCGGATACAAAGCGGCGCCGGGCCGCTTCCGTGGTTTGCAGGCGGCCCGTGAGGCTGTTGAACTCCGTGGCCAGCTGGGCGATCTCGTCGTTTCCCCGAACCACGGCCCGGTGGCTGTAAGCTCCCTCCCGGACCTGGCGGATGGCCTGGAGCAGGTCCCGGATCTTCCGGGTGAAGGCACGGGACAGCAGGGTGCTGAGGGCTACCACCAGGATGCCGATGAACAGGGAGATACGCGTCAGGTTCGTTTGAAAGCTCTGGAGCAGCTCCGCCTGCTGGGTGTCGTATTCATAGGCGTATACCGCGCCGATGATGCGGTTGCGGTATACCACCGGGGATGCGCCCCGGCTCAGAAAGGCATGACTGTCGTACCGGCAGTAAAAGGCATCGTTGCCGTCCAGGGCCTGGACGATCTCCGTATACGCGGCATACATGCCCCGGGCATTGCCGCCCTCCCGGCTGTCAAACAGGACGCGCCCGGCAGTGTCCGTTACCAGCAGGCGGGACACGCCGGTCTCCTCCACCGAGGCCAGAGCCTGCCCCACATTTTCCTCCGTCAGCTCCGGCAGACCGGACAGGGCCGACTCCACCATCTTGACGCTGCTCTTCATGGCGGTCTCCTTGGTCTGGAACACCAGACTCTGGGAGATCAGCAGCGGATAGGTGTTCAGAAGGGCCAGCACCGCCAGGATGATGAGGATATAGCTCATGCCGAACTTAAACTGTAGGCTGGTTTTCCCCCGCAAAATAATAACCAACTCCCCACTTTGTCATGATGTACTCCGGCTCCGCCGGTGTTTTCTCCAGCTTTTCCCGCAGACGGCGGATGTGTACGTCCACCGTGCGGTAGTCCCCGGCGTAGGAATAACCCCACACCAGGTTCATCAGGCTTTCCCGGCTGTATACCCGCCGGGGATTTTTCATCAGCAGCTCGATGAGATCGTATTCCTTGGCCGTCAGGTCGATGGTGCGGCCGTCCCGGAGGGCCACCCGCTGCTCCGTGTCCAGGCTCAGGTCCCCCACCGTCAGCAGGGCAGGGCTGCGGCCCGCGCGGGAGGGACCGCCGGCCCGGCGCAGCAGGGCCTTGATCCGGGCCTTCAGCTCCAGGATGTTGAAGGGCTTGGTGACATAGTCATCGGCGCCGCAGGCGAAGCCCATGAGCTTGTCCGCATCCTCGCTGCGGGCGGTAAGCATGATGATGGGCACATCGGAAAACTCCCGGATCTTCATACACGCCTCGCTGCCGGAGAGCTGGGGCATCATCAGATCCAGGATAATCAGATCCAGCGGCTCTCGCCGGGCCAGCTCCACCGCTGCCGCGCCGTCATAGGCGGTGAGCACCTGGTAGCCCTCGTTTTCCAGGTTGAATTTGATGCCCTTGACCAGCAGCTGCTCGTCGTCTACTACTAAAATTTTCATGGTTCCTCCTCTGTGGTGATCTGGGGGCGGATGGTCTCTAAAATGCCGGGGCCTATGCCATTGACCTCCAGCAGATCATCCACGGAGGCAAAGGGGCCGTTGGCATTGCGGTAGTCCACGATGCGCTGAGCCAGCACCTGGCCGATGCCGTCCAGAGTCTCCAGCTGGCCGGCAGTGGCGGTGTTGATGTTCAGGGGGCAGGACTCCGGCTGGCGGGGGCTGTCGTCGCCGCGCTGGGCGGTGACGGTGTAGCCCTCCGACTGGGGGCGGCCGGTGAAAAACAGGGCCGCCGACAGGGCCGCGAACAGCAGCGTCAGGACCAGCAAAAATATTTCCGTTTTTGTAACTTTTCCCATAGGCTCTGTTGTTGACTCCCTGTTGGATTTTGCTTATAATGAAAGGTAATAAGCAGGGAACGGGCACGCTGACCTGATTCCCACCACCATTATAGCATAGATGGAGAAAAAGAAAATGAAAATTCGCCGGTTTTTATCTGTTTTTTTGCTGACGCTTCTGCTGACGGGCCTGTTCTGCGTGCCCCAGGCTTCTGCCGTGGAGATGCCTCAGGTAAACGCCAAGGCGGCGCTGCTGATGGACTATGAGTCCGGGCGGATGCTGTACGGCCTCAACGAGAAGGACACCGAGTATCCCGCCAGCATTACCAAGGTCATGACGGCTCTGCTGACTCTGGAGGCCGTGGACCAGGGGGTCCTGACCCTGGATCAGCCGGTCACTGCGCCGTCCCTGGTCAACGATATGGATCCCACCGGCAGCTCTGCCGACATCAAGGAGGGCGAGGTGCTGACGGTGGAGCAGCTGCTGTACTGCATGATGCTGGTGTCCGCCAACGAGGCGGCCTGCATCCTGGCGGAGACGGTGTCCGGGTCTCAGGACGCCTTTGTGGCCCTGATGAATCAGCGGGCCCAGGAGCTGGGCTGCACCGGCACCCACTTCGTCAACCCCAACGGGCTCCACGATCCCAACCACTATTCCACCGCCTGGGATATCTATCTGATCACCCGGGAGGCCATGAAGAACGAGACGTTCATGAAGATCTGCGGTACGGCCGCCTATGTGGTCCCCGCCACCAACAAGTCCGAGGAGCGGGAGCTGTATACCACCAACTCGCTGATCTCCAACTGGCGTATCATGGGCTATCAGTATGACGGGGCTGACGGCATCAAGACCGGCTCCACCGAGGAGTCCGGCTATTGCCTGCTGTCCACCGCCAAGCGCAGCGGCCGCCGCCTGGTGGCGGTGGTGCTGGGCTGCAAGGGCAGCGGCGCCACGGTGGAAAGCTTCTCCGAAACCGCAAAGCTGTACAACTGGGCTTATAACAACTTCTCCATGCGCCAGGTGGCGGCTACGGACGAGCTGTACCGCCAGCCGGTGGCCCTGTCCAAGCAGACGGACACCGTGATGCTGTACCCCGCCCAGAGTGCCGAGGCATTCCTGCCCAAGGATGCCAAGGATGAGGATATCCGCAAGACCGTGGACCTGAAGGAGGATGTGGTGAACGCGCCCATCACTGCCGGACAGGAGCTGGGCACCCTGACCATCACCTACAACGATCAGGTGTGCGCCCAGGTGCCGCTGCTGGCTCAGGCGGACGTGTCTGCGTCACGGTTCCTGGTGGCCAAGGCTGCCGTGGAGGCATTTTTTGCCAAGACGTGGGTGAAGCTGGCGCTGGTGGCCATCGTGGTGCTGGTGATCGTGTTTGTCCTGTGGCTGAAGCTGGGCCGCCGCAGCCGCCGGTATGGCAGCCGGGGCGGCAAGCGCCGCCAGCAACGGGCCTATCGGGGCCGCCGCCGCTGGTGAGTGATGGAGCCGCTGCATATTCTATATGAGGACCCGCACCTGGTGATCTGCTGCAAGCCGGTGGGCGTGCTGTCGGAGGACGGTCAAGCGGGACGGTGCATGCCGGAGCTGCTGCGGGAGCATTACCGGTCCCTGGGGCAGAAAAACCCCTATATTGCCACGGTGCATCGGCTGGATAAAATCACAGGCGGCGTTATGGTGTTCTCCCGCCGGAGGGAGGTCACCGGAAAGCTCACCGCCGCCGTGCAGGCCCATGAGATCGTCAAGGAGTACCTGGCCGTGCTGCGGGGTCATCCGGCGGAGCCAGCCGCCACGCTGACGGATCTGCTGTTTCGGGATGCGGGACACAACAAGAGCTATGTGGTGAAGCGTCCCCGGAAGGGCGTCCGGGAGGCCAGCCTGTTCTACCGGGAGCTGTCCCGGACGGAGGAGCTGTCTCTGGTGCGGGTGCAGCTGCATACGGGCCGCACCCACCAGATCCGGGTGCAGTTCTCCTCCCGGGGGCTGCCGCTGCTGGGGGACATCCGCTATGGCAGCAAGGACCCCCGCTGTACCGCGGCCCTGTGGTCCTGCCGCCTGGCCTTCCGCCATCCTGTCACGGGAGAACGGGTGGACGTGTTTTGCCCCCCGCCCCGGGTCTATCCCTGGGACCTGTTCCCAGCGGTGGAAGTTTGAAGGGTGCTATAAGGTGCTATAATAAAGAACCCCTTTGTCCGCAAGGACAAAGGGGTTCTGAGACTGTCAAAAAAGCGGGATCATCTCCGCCTTCGGAAAGGAAGATAGTTACGAAAGAAACCCATCAGGGGTGTCTTTCGTTTTCAATCACCGCATTTTCAGAACTTTTATGAAAGTCTTGAAAATGCTTGCTCAGCTTGTCAAAAAGGAATTTTGACAAGCTGAGAACCCCTTTGTCCGCAAGGACAAAGGGGTTCTTTTGGAGCTTGTGGCCGGACTCGAACCGGCGACCTGCTCATTACGAGTGAGCTGCTCTACCAACTGAGCCACACAAGCATATGGCCTCCCGGGGAAGTCACAAGCTGTATTGTACCATGTTTTCTGCCGCCCGTCAACCATAAATTTCCCGCTCCGGCGGGAAATACGGGGCGTATTCATGACGGCGGGGATGCAGAAAGTTTCGCGGAACGATACGGAAATTTCCGGCGGCAGGGAGTTTGAGGGACTTGACCCACCGCCGGGAAGTACAGGAGTTTTGTCGAAATCCGCGCTTTCCATTACTTTTGTGTAAAACGAGGGAATGGACAAAAAGCAACATAAAGCCTGTACCGGGAAGGCTCTACAAAGAGTTATCCACAGTTTCCACAGGGTTTTCCACAACGGCTAAATGCTATGTGCCGCAACTGTTTTCCGGGATTTTACCAGGATTTTTCCAGGACGGAAAACGAAGTTTTTCACTCCGCGAAAGCTGGGGAACCGGTTTACATAACCGCATAATTTCCGTTCTCCTGTTACAAGCTGTCATTCTTGCTGGCATAATAGGCGCTGATGCAGGCGGTCAGCCAAAATATTTATCCCGGAAGGGGACCTGGTCTACCTGGAAGCAGCGGCCCCGGAGATAGCCGAGGACCCCGGCGTCGGTGGGGAAGTCGAAGGTCAGGCGATAAGAGTACAGCGCCTGGCGGGTCTCGCCGTAGCGGCGGTTGGCCCTGCCGTCGCCGTATTTTCCGTCACCCAGCAGGGGACAGCCCAGGTCGGCCATGGTGGCGCGGATCTGATGGGTGCGGCCCGTCAGCAGCTCCACCTCCAGCAGGGACAGCTCCCCCCGGGTCTCCAGGGTCCGGTAGCGGGTGACGGCGGTCTTGCCGCCGGGGACGGGGCGGTGGTACACGGACACATGCTTTTTCTGCTCATCCTTCAGCAGGAAGCAGGATACCTCCCCCTCTGGGGGACGGGGACGGCCCAGGGTGATGCACAGGTAGCGCTTGTCGATCTCCCGGTCCCGGATCTTCTCATTGATGATGCGCAGGGTTTCGGCATTTTTGGCGGCGATGACGATGCCTCCGGTGTTGCGGTCGATGCGGTTGCACAGGGCCGGGGTAAAGGCGTTCTCCCACCGGGGGTTCCACTCCCGCTTCTGGTAAAGGTACGCCTGGATGTGATTGATGAGGGTGTTGACCTTCTCCGTCTCGTCGGCGTGGACCACCAGCCCCGGCCGTTTGTTCAGCAGCATTAGGTTCTCATCCTCATATACGATATCCAGTGACGGCTTGAACAGGGTCAGGAAAAGATTATCCTCCCGGGGCTTGTCAAAGAACTCGTCATTGATGTATAATTGCAGCACGTCGCCCTCCTGCAGGCGCTGATCCCGCTGGGCCCGGGCGCCGTTGCACTTGATGCGCTTAAGGCGAATGTATTTTTGAAGCAGCGCCGGGGGCAGCAGGGGCAGACTTTTGGACACAAAGCGGTCCAGCCGCTGACCGGCGTCGTTTTTTCCGATGGTGATCTCCCGCATGAAGGGGCCTCCCTTACCGTAGAATTTCCACTCTGCTCTTATTCTACCGTCTTTTTCAAAAAAGTCAAAATATTTATGAGAAAATGTTTGACAAGGGGAGGAAAATTCAGTATAATACTACTCGTGTCATTGCGAGGTGTACTATGATTCTGAATGTGAACCGGCTTTTGCATACTCCCGGCGCCAGCCAGGACTTCCATTTTGAGATGGACCTGTCCGACCTGGAATTCGGCGGAGAGAAGCCCGTGGTTCGCCCGGTTGTTGTGGACGGCAGGGTGTATAACCAGGCAGGCGTGCTGCTGTGTGAGCTTCAGGCAAGTACGACGCTTCGCTGCGTATGCGACCGGTGCATGGAGGAGTTTGACGCTCCCAAGTCCGCGTCCTTCTCGTGCGTTCTGGCCCAGGAGAAGCAGGACATGGAGAACGACGACATTGTCCTGCTGGACCACGATGAGGTGGACCTGGCGGACCTGGCCGGCACCGCGTTCATCCTCGATATGGACACGAAAACCCTCTGCTCCGAGGACTGCAAGGGCCTTTGCCCGGGCTGCGGCGTCAACCTCAACCGCGAGGCGTGCCGCTGCAAAAAGCAGGTCGATCCGCGGCTTGCAAAGCTGGCCCAGCTGCTCGCGCAGGACGACGAGTGAGCATATTACAAATACACTACTGCTCAGGCAGTTAAGACCAAGGAGGTGTCAACATGGCAGTACCTAAGGGAAAAGTATCCAAGCAAAGACGCAATAAGAGACGCAGCTCCGTTTGGAAGCTGGCGGCTCCCGGTCTCGTGGCATGCCCCAAGTGCGGCGCGCTGCATCTGCCTCACAGAATGTGCCCGGAGTGCGGTACCTATAACGGCCGCGAGGTCAAGCACGTTGAGTCTGTGGCAGCAGGCAAGTAAAAATACCGTGTGTCCTTGTTAGGAGGGAAGATTTTGGTCTTCCCTCCTTACTTTTTTGCCGGAGATATCCGGCGGGTTTGACGATATACGGCCTGCTCATGCCGTTTGAGAGGAATACCATATGATACGCCTGCGGCCCATAAGCGACGCATTCCGGAGCTGGAGCGGGGCATCGGTCTGCATATTCTGTCCCACACTGCCGGATCAGCCTCAGAATTGAATGATTTCCGCCGGAATGCACATGCTATCTCCGATAAGGAGGTGCGTTCCATGACGGAGGAACCCAATCATCTGCCGGAACAGTCCGGCGACCAGAGCGCCCAGCGTCTTTATGACCTGGGCGCTGCCCTGGTGGAAAGTCAGCGGGGCAGCGTGTACTGCCTGACCATCATCGGCCAGGTGGAGGGCCACAGCGTGGCTCCCAACAACACGAAAACCACGAAATATGAGCATGTCCTGCCACTGCTGGCTCATTTGGAGCAGTCGGAGGAGGTGGACGGCGTGCTGCTGCTGCTGAACACCGTGGGCGGCGACATCGAGGCGGGACTGGCCATCGCGGAGATGGTGGCGGGGATGACGAAGCCCACTGTGACCCTGGTGCTGGGAGGCGGGCACTCCATCGGCATTCCCCTGGCGGTGTCCGGGCGGGAGACGTTCATCGTGCCGTCGGCGTCTATGACGGTGCACCCTGTGCGCATGACGGGCCTGATGATCGCCGCGCCCCAGTCGTACCGGTATTTCGAGCGGGTGCAGGAGAGCATCGTGTCCTTTGTGGCACGGCACAGCCGCATTACCGAGGATGCCTTCCGCCAGCTGATGCTGGCCGACGGGGATATGTCCAACGACGTGGGCACCATTCTGTACGGTAGCCAGGCGGTGCAGCTGGGGCTGATCGATCGGCTGGGGACCCTGTCCGACGCGCTGGAAGCCCTTTACGCCATGATCGGGAAAAACGGTTGATTTTATCCGGCCCTTGTGCTATACTGTGTACAAATTTACAGAATAGCGGGGGAATACGGGATGAATACCAATTTCAAAACGGCGTTGTTCGGCGGCTTTGACCGGGAGGACGTGATCAGCTATATCCAGCAGACCTCGCGGGAGAGTCAGCAGCGCATTTCCGCTCTGGAGGAGGAAAATCGCAGCCTGCAGGAGCGGAACCGCGCCATGGAGGCGGAGCTGAGCACCCTGCGCCAGTCCGTGCTGGAGAACAGCGCGGCGGCGGATACCTGCCTGCAGCTGCAAGATCAGTTCCGCCAGCTCCAGGAGCAGGCACAGAAGCTCCGGCAGGAGACGGAGGATCTTCGGGCCCAGGCGGCGGAGTATCAGTCTCTGAAGGACCACATCGCCGATATCGAGATCAGCGCCCACCGGCGGACGGAGGAGTTCCGGGCCAAGGCCATCGAGGAGCTGCGGACCATGGCCCGTCGGCAGGAGGATTGGTGCGCCCAGTCCCGGGATAAATACGCCGAGCTGAACCGCCAGTTCTGCCAGAAGCTGGCCCTGGCCCAGCAGACCCTGGCCCAGCCGGACCTGTCCGGCTTCCACGAGATGGAGGAGGGCCTCCACCGGCTGGAGGAGAGCTTCGGCGAAAAGCCTGCCGCCGAAAAAAACGAACAGTAATCAAAATCGCCGCGACAGCTGTCGCGGCGATTTTTGCAGTGCGGATTTACTTCACCAGCTGGCAGAACAGGTCGATCTCGTCGGCCAGGGACTGGAGCCCCTGCCGCCAGAAGGCCTTGTCGGTCAGGTCGATGCCGGCGATCCTGGCAGTATCCTCCACGCAGGTGACGGAGGTGGCGTGGAGCATCTTCTTATACAGGGGCACAAAGTCCTTGCCCTCCTGCTGATACTTGGCGTACAGGCCCCGGGCGAACAGGCCGCCGAAGGCATACGGGAAGTTGTAGAAGCTCAGGCTGCCGCTGTAATAGTGGCCCTTGCACAGCCACATGTAGGGGTGCAGGCAGCTCTGGTCCAGCCCGTCGCCATAGGCCTTCTTCTGGGCCTCCAGCATCAGCTGGCACAGGCGGTCGGCGTCCAGGAACTCCTGGGGCCGGGCCTCGAACACGGAGGACTCGAACAGGAACCGGGAATAGATGTCGCAGATGATCTGGCAGGCGTCGGACAGCTGGCTTTCGATCAGGGCCAGCTTCTCATCCTTGCTCTCGGCGGCGTCAATGGCGGCGCTGACGGTGAGCACCTCGTTGAAGGTGGAGGCCGTCTCCGCCACGGGCATGGTGTACTCCTGGCACACCAGCGGGTGGGAGAACACCTGCTGATCGTGGAAGGCATGGCCCAGCTCATGGGCCAGGGTCACGATGTCGCCGAAGGCGCCGTCAAAGTTGGTGAGCACCCGGCTCTGCTTAGCGCTGGGCACGCCGCAGTCAAAGGCGCCGCCCACCTTGCCGTTACGGGGATAGAAGTCGATCCATGCCTCGTCAAAGGCCCGCTCCACCATGTCGTGCAGCTGGCTGTCGAAGCCGCCGAAGATATTCAGCAGATAATCCTTGGCGTCCTGGGTGGTATACTTTTTGTCGCTCTTGCCCATGGGGGCGAACAGCTCATACCAGGGCAGACCGTTTTCATAACCCAGGGCCTTGCCCTTGGTCCGCAGATACTGCCAGAACTTAGGCATGTATTCGTCCATGGCCCCCAGCAGGGCGTCCAGGGTTTCCCGCTTCATGCGGCTCTGGTACAGGGCCTTGTCCAGGGGGGAGGCATAGCCCCGGACCTGGCACTCGTTGATGACCTGCATCTTGATGCTGTTCAGGGCGAAGGCCACGGAGTCCTTGATCTTATCATAGCACGCCAGCTCCGCCTCATAGGCGCTCTTGCGGACGGCGGGATCGGGATCGTAGGCCAGATTGCGGATGGCGGACAGGTTGGTGATGCCGCCGTCGTACTCCACCTTCACGCTGCTGGTCAGGTTGTCCCGCAGAGTCTCCCACGCCGAAGCACCGGAGATGTTCATCCGGGCGAACAGCTCCTCCTCCCGGTCGGTGAGCAGGTACTTGCTGTCCCGGCGGATGGACTCCAGCAGGAAGCGATAGGGCTCCAGGGCCGGGTCGGCGTCCATGATGGCGTCCAGGTCCTCCAGTCCTGCCACCGTCCGGCGCAGGGAGGCATTGGCGGCGGCGCAGCCGCTGAGCTTGGCGCTGAGCTGGTCGCCCAGACTGTTGGCCTTGGTATCGGCGGTGTTGGCGCTGCACCGAAGGCTGCAGAAGATGAAGAGCTTGTTGGTCAGCTCCTCCACCTGCTCCTGCACCTGCAGGAAGCGATGCACCAGCTGGCTGTGGTCCATGCCCGCCGCCTCACCGGCCAGGGCGTTTACTGCCGCGATGGCCTGGTCCAGGGCTGCCATGTCCTCGGTAAAGGCGGGGTCGTCAAAATCCTTGTACAGAATACTCAGATCCCAGGTATCGTTCATAGATTCTTCCTCCTATTTCTATTTTGTGGTTTTCTATCGTCCATCATATCACGTTTTCCCGGTGGACACAATAGGAAAATGCGGCTTCAATTAAAATGCCTTAACTCCCGGAGGGCGGCAGCTTCAGAAGCCCGATGCGCTGTCGGTAGTCCGGCAGGGTACCCTCTACCAGGCGATAAAAGTCCGGCCCGTGGTTTTTGTGGCGGATGTGAGCCAGCTCATGGACCACCACCGCATCAATGGCCTCCATGGGATAGCGCATCAGGAACAGGGAAAAGCACAGGCTGTTTTTTCCGGAGCAGCTGCCCCAGCGGGTCCGTGCGGCGGTGATCCGTATCCCCGTGGGTAAAACATCCATCCGTGCCGCCCAATAGACCACCCGCCCCGGAAGGATCTCCTGCCCGCGCCGGCGCAGCTCCTCCATTTCCTGTTCCGTCAGCTCCGGAGGCGATGCGGCCGGAGCTTCCCTCTGGCGCGCCAGGCTTTTTTCGATCCAGTCCCGGTGCTTTTCCACCAGCTGGCGGACTTCTTCATCGGTGGCGGCGTATGGGGCCCGGACCACCACCCGGCCGTCCCGCTTGATCTGAATGGCCATGGTCCGGCGATGGGACCGTACAATGGTATAGTTCATGGTTCAGTCTCCGATCCGCACGAACCGGGGCCCGCAGTATCCGTCCCTGTCCACGGTCTCCAGCCACATGGCCGCGGGCCGCACCCACAGACCGCCCTCACCGTACAGAGCCCGGTATACGACCAGCTGCTCCAGAGTCTCTGAGTGCCGGGCCATACCCAGCACCTGATATTCCTTTCCCTTAAAATGCCGCCACCGGCCGGGCTGAATGGCTTCGTTTTCCATATGCAGTGCCTCCCTGTTTTTTTCAGTATACAGGAAATTTTCCCAAAAGGGAAGTCCTGGTGGAAAAATGCGGCGGCGTATGGTACAATAAAGAAAATAGAACGGGAGGGTACCACCATGCAGCATGAGATCACCACCGCAGGGCCCCTGCTGGACGGCAGCGGCAATCTCCGGGAGCCGGGCTATGCCAAGCGGCTTCTGCCCATCTATCGCCGGGCGGATATCAAGGCCCCGGCGTCCCGCATCAAGGAGTGGGACTATTATCTCATCGCCAATGACCACTTTGCCGTGGCTCTGACCATTGACGACAACGGGTATATGGGCCTGGACTCCATCTCGTTCCTGCATTTTGACCAGCGCTGGGAGCGGACCAAAAGCCCCATGCGGGCCTTTCCCATGGGCCGGACCGGTCTGCCGGAGAGCTCTGCCTCCGGCACCACCGCCACCTCCGGCAGGGGCTATGCCCTGGTGTTCCGCCATGTGCCCCAGGGCCGGGAGCTGACATTTTATATGGAGAATTTTCTGAACGGCCAGACCATTGACGGCTCCGTCACCCTGACGGAGGAGCCGGAGGAGTCCATGGTCATCTGCACGCCGTTTCCGAAGCCCGGCTGCTTCTATTACAACCAGAAGATCAACTGCATGAGGGCCCGGGGCCAGGTGCGGCTGGGAGACAAGACCTATTGCTTCGACCCGGCGGATTCCTTCGGCGTGCTGGACTGGGGCCGGGGCGTGTGGACGTATCACAACACCTGGTATTGGGGCAGCGCCTCCGGTCTGGCGGACGGCGTGCCCTTCGGCTGGAACATCGGCTACGGCTTTGGCGATACCTCTGCCGCCAGCGAGAATATGCTGTTCTACGGCGGCAAGGCCCACAAGCTCAGCCAGGTGTGCTTCCACATCCCCCAGAGGGACGGGAGGGACGATTTCCTGTCTCCCTGGCGCTTCACCTCCGACGACGGCCGGTTTGAGATGAAATTTGACCCCATTCTGGACCGGGCCGCCTGCACGGACGTGAAGCTCATCAAGTCCGACCAGCACCAGGTGTTCGGGCGCTTCACCGGCGCGGCCACCCTGGACGACGGCCGGGTCATCCAGGTCCGGGATATGCTGGGCTTTGCCGAAAAGGTTGAGAACAAGTGGTAAAAGAGACAAAAAGCATCCGTATCCCCCAGGATACGGATGCTGAGCTTGTCAAAAAAGGGCGGCGCCCTTTTTTGACAAAAGGGATTTCGCTCCGACCCGCGCGTCCGTGTGCGCAAGCGCCCACGAACACACTCTGGCCCGACATCAGCCGTCGGGTCTGCCGAGGCCAGTTCCGCTGGGCCGAGGCCAGCGCAAAGTATTTTTCGCGACGTACACGCCCAACGGAAGTCCCCTTGGGGGGCGCCGCCGCGAAAAATGGATCAAACCTTATTCGCGGCCTGCGGGCCGCGAACTCTGCGAGGCTTTTCTGACAGTCTCGCTTCAGCCTGTCAAAGGCTATTTTTCCTGTAAATAGCCGAACTTTTCCTGAAACAGGCCGTCGGCAAAGGCCCGCAGCTGGCGGCAGTAGTCGTCGTAGGCTTCCAGCAGCCGCTCTCCCTCCGGAGTCAGCTCCGCGCCGCCGCCGCCTCGCCCGCCGGTGATGGAGTGCAGCAGCGGAAAGCCCAGGGCGGCCTGGGCGTGCTTGGTGATGGTCCACGCCTTGGAATAGGCCATGTTCATGGACATGGCTGCCGCCCGCAGCGAATGCAGCTCCTGCACCCGATGCAGCAGCTGTGCTACCCCTGGCCCGAAGCATTTCTCGTCGGAAAACAGCCGGACCGCCAGATTGTACGTTAATTTCTGTTCCATGCCGTTATTGTATCAGTTTCCGGCTCCTGCGTCAACCTTGACGGTGGGGCCGGAACATGCTATTCTTGTAAAAAAACAGGGAATTGAGGGATTTTCATGAAGGTTCTCATTCGCGGCGCCGGGGATATCGCCTCCGGCATTGCCCTGCGGCTGCACCGGGCCGGGATGCAGGTGGTCATGACTGACCTGCCCGCTCCCACTGCCATCCGCCGCACGGTCTGCTTTTCCCAGGCTATCCTGCTGGGGGAAATGACGGTGGAGGATGTGACCGCCCGTCGGGCGGACAGCGTCGAGGAGGCGGAGAGCCTGCTGCGCCGGGGCCTGATCCCGGTGCTGGCGGACCCGGACTGTGCCTGCCGCGCCCAGCTACGGCCCGACGCCCTGGTGGACGCCATCCTGGCCAAGCGCAACCTGGGCACGAAAATAGACGATGCGCCGGTTGTTGTCGGCATCGGACCCGGCTTCACGGCGGGGGAGGACTGCCACGCCGTGGTGGAGACCATGCGGGGCCATACCCTGGGCCGGGTGATCTACCGGGGAAGCGCCCTGCCCAACACCAACATTCCCGGGCTCATCGGCGGATACGCCGGGGAGCGGGTGCTGCGGGCCCCGGCGGACGGGATATTCTGCCAGAAGCTGGAAATTGGCGCGGTGGTCCGGGCTGGGGACATAGCCGGAGAGGTGGACGGAGAACTCATGAAATGCACCATTGACGGCGTGTTGCGTGGAATTTTAGCCGACGGAACGCCTGTTTTCAAGGGGATGAAGTCCGGCGACGTGGACCCCCGGTGCAAGCCGGAGTATTGCACCACCGCGTCGGATAAAGCCCTGGCTGTAGGCGGCGGCGTGCTGGAGGCCGTCCTGAATCTCAGCGGGGCATTGAGGAGTGTAAGTCTCTAAGAGAAACTCTGGTCCTACATTCTGTCAATGCGGGAGGGGGGGCTGCGCCTTGCAAAGGGGAGGGAGATATGGTATAGTTTAGGATAGTTATCTGCAAAGTGAGGAACTTTTTATGACCTTGATGGACTATTGCATGCAATATATCGACGAGATCATGGACGGGAAGCGGCCTGCCCCGGAGGGTATCACCCTGACGGAGACGGACCCTGTGGCCCGGGGCATGGAGCTGCTGCAGAAGGTGGGGGACTTTCCCACCCTGGCCCGGCTGTGCGCCGCCCAGGACGGCACCCAGATCCCCCGGGAGGTATACGACAGCTTTGACCCCGGCGCGGCCATAAGCATGTTCCTGGGCCGGGACGGGGAGCAGGAACCCCCGCAGGAGCCGCAGCCAGACCCGGACGCCGGAAAGCACGCCTTTCAGGTGCTGCTGGACTGCGTGGCCCTGGACGACGGCCTGGTGCAGTACCTGACCCAGGTGCTCCGGGACCGGGACTGGGCCGGGTTTTACAAGCTGTCCCAGATCACCACGAAAATGGACCTGAACCCGGAGGAATTTCTGTTCTGGCTGGGGAACAAGGAGCTGTGGGCCGACGATGAGGAGCGGGCCTGCGCCGCCGTGATGGACGCGTGCATGGAGAGGCTGCGGCAGGAGGGGCGGCTGGAGCTGATGGCGGCCCTGCTGTCCGGGGACCGGCACACCTTCGAGAGCTTCCGCTACGAGGCGCCGGAGCTGGTCCACCTGCCCCAGGCCACCTATGACTGGTACTGCCGCAACTATCTGGACCGGGATTACCCCTTCCGGATGCTGCTCAAGTGCAACGGGGTGACGTTTCCCCGGCGAAAGGAGGGCTGACGCCATGGATTACCGCATTCTGGTCATCAATCCCGGCTCCACCTCCACCAAGATCGCCGTGTTTCACGGGCAGACGCCCTTGATGCAGAAAACGATCCGCCACAGCGGAGAGGAGCTGGCTCCCTTCGGGGCCATTATGGACCAGGCCCCTTTCCGCCGCCGGTGCGTGGAGGAGGCGCTGGCGGGCTTCGATCTGACCACCCTGGACGCAGTGTGCGCCCGGGGCGGTATGCTGCCGCCGTGCCCCAGCGGGGCCTTTGCGGTGGACGGGGACATGATCGAGTATCTGGCCGCCATCACCCAGGGGGCACACGCCTCCAACCTGGGATGCGTGGTGGCCCGGGACATAGCGGAGCCGCTGGGTATACCGGCCTTCGTGTACGATCCCGTGGCGGTGGACGAAATGCCACCTATGGCCCGGATCACCGGGATTCCGGAGCTGCCCCGGCGGATGATGGGGCACGCCCTGAATACCCGGGCCATGGCCATTCGCTGCGCGGAAACGGTGCTGCACAGGCCCTTGGACCGGTGCCGCCTGATCGTGCTGCACCTGGGCGGCGGCGCGTCGGTGCGGCTGTTCATCGGCGGCAAAATGGTGGACAACGTCCGGGATGACGAGCTGCTGTTTGCGCCGGAGCGCTGCGGTGGGATCGCCGCCGAGCAGCTGGTGGGGCTGTGCTTCTCCGGGAAATATGACCGGGCAGGCGTCATGAAGCTGGTACGGGGACGGGGCGGACTGCTGGCCCACCTGGGCACCAGCGATGCCATGGAGGTGGAGCGGCGCATGGCCCGGGGCGATGAGAGGGCCAGGCTGGTGTACGATGCCATGCTGTATACCGCCGCCAAGTCCATCGGCGCTATGGCGGCGGCTGCCGGCGGCGACATTGACCGCATCATCCTCACCGGCGGCATAGCGCACTCCGCCTATGTGGCGGATTATCTGACGAAAAAGGTTCGCTTTATCGCGCCGGTGGAGGTCATGGCCGGGGAGTTCGAGATGGAGGCCCTGGCGGCCGGAGCCGCCCGGGTGCTGTCGGGACGGGAGACAGCCCACCGGTTCCGGGACCTTGCAAAGGGGGAGTGACCGGTGCTGAAGTCGTTTTTTGACCCCAACGGGGCCTTCGCCCGGGGTATGGAGCGGGTATGGAGCCTGATCGTGTTGAACGTGCTGTGGCTGGTGTGCTCCCTGCCGGTGGTGACCCTGGGCGCGTCCTGCGCGGCCCTGTATCAGGTGCTGGGAAAGGTCATCGACGGTGAGGACGGCCATGTGGCCCGGCGGTTCTTCCGTGCATGGGGCGAAAACTGGAAAAAAGCCACGCCGGTGTGGCTGATTCTGTTGGCCGTGGCGGTTCTGTGCGGGTTCGACCTGTATGTGGCCCGGCTGAACGACGCCTTTTTGTGGAAGGTGATGGCGGTGTTCGCCCTGCAATTGGCGGCCATGGTGATGACCTTCGTTTTTCCGCTGATGGCCCGGTATGAAAACACCTGGCGCAATCACATGAAAAATGCCCTGCTGCTGGCGGTGGGGAACCTGCCCCGGATGCTGCTGATCTGGGCCATTTGGGCGGTGCCTGTGGGGGTGTGCGTGTTTCTCCCGGAGGTGGGGTTTTATCTGAGCATCGTGTGGGTGCTGGTGGGATACAGCAGCCTCAGCTATGTGACGGCCCTGCTGCTGCGGCCCATCTTCCGGAAGCTGGACGAAAATGCGTAAAAAAACAGGACAGGCACACGCCTGTCCTATTTTTTTTAGCCATTGCAGTGGTATCGGGAGGTCAGTCCACGATATCAACGGATGCCTTGACGCCTGTGCGCTGGGCATAGGAGCGCACCACGGTGCGGATCTCCTTGGCGATGCGGCCCTGACGGCCGATGACCTTACCCATATCCTCGGGGGCCACGCGCAGCTCCAGCGTCAGCTCGTCGCCGTTTTCCACCTCGTTCACAGTGACCTGGTCGGGATGGTCCACAAGGCTCCTGGCGATGTAGAGCAGCAGTTCCTTCATGGTGCCCCTGCCTTACAGAACGTCGACCTTCTTCAGCAGGGCGCGAACGGTATCGGTGGGCTGGGCACCGGTCTTGATCCACTCGCGGGCGCGATCAGCGTCGATCTTGATCTCGGCGGGGGAGACGCAGGGATTGTAGGTGCCGATCTCCTCGATGAAGCGGCCGTCGCGGGGATAACGGGAATCCGCCACGACCACGCGATAGTAAGGAGCCTTCTTGGCACCCATTCTTCTCAGACGAATCTTAACCATGATGTTTTTCCTCCAGAATGATAATAGAATTCAAATTATATAAATGCCTGGGCACTTATTTCAAACGTTTTTTGCGGCCGAAGCCCTGGAGCTTGCCCTTTTTGGCTTTGCCCAGAGTGGGCATGCCGCCGGGACCTCCGAAGCCGCCGAAGCGGCCCTTGGAAATGGATTTGGTGAGCTGCTGGAGCATCTCGAAGGACTTCAGCAGACGGTTCACATCCGACACCTGCATGCCGCAGCCGGCGGCAATGCGCTTTTTGCGGCTGGCGTTGAGGATGGAGGGGTTCTCCCGCTCCAGAGGGGTCATGGACTGGATGATGGCCCGGGTGCGATTGAGCTGCTTTTCGTCCAGGTTGGCGGCATCCAGCTGCTTGCCCATGTCACCGGGCAGCATCCCGGCAATCTGGCCCAGGTTGCCCATCTTTTGCAGCTGGTCCATCTGCTCCATGTAGTCCGTCAGAGTCAGGCGGTTCTTCTTGAGCTTTTCCTCCAGCTTGCGGGCCTGCTCCTCGTCGTACTGCTGCTCGGCCTTTTCGATGAAGGTGAGCATGTCGCCCATGCCCAGAATACGGGAGGCCATGCGGTCCGGGTGGAACAGCTCGATCATGTCCAGCTTTTCGCCGGTACCCACGAACTTGATGGGCTTACCGGTGGCGGCCCGGATGGACAGAGCCGCACCGCCGCGGGCGTCGCCGTCCAGCTTGGTGAGCATGACACCGTCGATGCCCAGAGCCTGGTCGAAGGCGGTGGCTGCGTTGACGGCATCCTGGCCGGTCATGGCGTCCACCACCAGCAGGATCTCGTTGGGATGCACCTTCGCCTTGATGTTCTTCAGCTCGTTCATCAGGGCCTCGTCCACATGGAGGCGGCCGGCGGTGTCCAGAAACACCATATCGTGGCCGTGGTCCCGGGCGTATTTGATGGCCTCCTGGGCAATGTGCACGGGATTGGCCTGTCCCATCTCGAAAACGGGAATATCCAGCTGCTTGCCCACCACCTGCAGCTGGGTGATGGCGGCGGGACGGTATACGTCGCAGGCCACCAGCAGGGGGCGCTTGCCGAACTGGCGGCGCATCAGGCCCGCCAGCTTGGCGCCGTTGGTGGTTTTACCGGCGCCCTGAAGGCCCACCATCATCACCACGGTGGGACCCTTGGAGGCAAAGGTGAGCTTGGCGTTGGTGCCGCCCATCAGCTGCACCAGCTCCTCGTTGACGATCTTGACGATCTGCTGGGCAGGGGTGAGACTGTCCAGAACGTCAGCGCCGATGCAGCGCTCGGTGACCTGGGCCACGAAGTCCTTGACCACCTTATAGCTGACGTCGGCCTCCAGCAGAGCCAGGCGGACCTCCCGCATGCCCTCCCGGACGTCGGCCTCCGTCAGGCGGCCCTTGCCCCGCAGGCGTTTGAATGTGGCGCTTAATTTTTCAGAAAGTCCCTCAAATGCCATAGGTATTACTCCTTCAGCGCCTGGGCGCTGCGCGTGATCTCGTCTGCCAGCCGCGCCAGCTCCGGATTGTCATACTGCCGGTAGTTGACGGTCTGGATCTTCTCGGCGGCGTCCAGGATGGCCTGCACCTGCTGCTGCATTTGCAGAAAGCGCTTCATAAGACCGGTCTTGTCCTCCAGGTCCGTCATGATGGCCTCGGCCCGAACGATCACGTCCCGGACACCCTGGCGGGAGATGCCGTAATTCTCCGCGATCTCGGCCAGGGACAGGTCCTCATTGTAGTACAGGTCGAAAAATTCCTTCTGCCGCGGGGTCAGGACCTCGCCGTAAAAATCGAACAGCATCGTCATGCGATAGGTCTGATTTTTCACGTCGGTCCCTCCTCTGTAAAGTTTCGGTGCTTTACAACTGAGTCTATCATACAGGATTTTGCCCAAAATGTCAAGGCGAAATTTGGCGCGTGAGCCAAAAAAATTGGGCATACACCCATGATGAGCGGGTATACTGGACGTGAAGGGAGGTGCGAAATATGCGCTCTGTGCTCATAAAGGACACCACCAGGGCTCAACGGGAGGAGATCGTGCGGCGGGCCCTGTGCGACGGCGGCTGCCAGGGCTGCGGCGGGTGCGGGAACCTGGGCGGAGGCCGGGCAGAGGAGATGTACCGCCCCTATATCGAGGGAAAGCGGGAACTGCGGGAAATCAACGAGTCCTATCGGGCGAATTTCGTTCGCGGATAGAAACAACATGTTGGTTAAGAAACCGTTAAGCTACACAATATATGTCACTTGCGCCAAATTAACATGCTTTTGTCGAAAATAAGTTATGAGCATTCGACAATTACCCCTTGAAAAACCTGTCCATTCCTGGTAAATTATATGCAGGCCAAGCGACAAATGTTGCTTTGTCGTGAAACAGGCAGCCTTGGCTGCGCAATCTGAGTGGAAAAGGAACGGGACAAGATGGAAAAGAAGGTAACAGTTGTATTGGCGGATGCCAATGAGGAATTTCGGACCATGCTGCGCCAGCATATGGAAGCTGCCGGCGAGTTCCTGGTGGTGGGCAGCACGGACAGCGGAGTTTCCCATAGTTAAAGATACCACACCAAATATGATGAACCCACGCTTATAC
>ENA-UALO01000007-UALO01000007.1-human-gut-metagenome-genome-assembly--contig:-NODE-7-length-91525-cov-8.286903_pt1 | contig 91525 bp, 95 predicted proteins | sample MGYA00243701_ERZ654470 | MGnify/ENA primary metagenome ERZ654470 (study PRJEB26926, sample SAMN06164444) | human gut metagenome | biome: ENVO:00009003; feature: ENVO:2100002; material: ENVO:00002003...
CGGGCAGAATCCTGATGAAATTCATTCTGAGCTTTCCGGAAATATGCGCTAAGATCGTGTGACCATTTCCAATGTCTACTTGGAATGTGGTGTTGGGCATGGCCTCTACGACGACGCCTTCCACTTCAATCATGTCGGATTTTGCCAAGTGTTATCCCTCCTGGTCCGGATTTTCCTTGCCGCTGTATGCGGCGATGGCTTTACGAAGCTCACTGTTTGTGATTTTTTCCTTGCTTCTGATCTTCTCGGCGACAGGCGCCGCGCTCTCTGCGATGAAGCGGACATGCTTTTGCTTTTTCCGCTTCGGCGCTTCGATGCTGCGGCTCTTGCCGTCGGCCAGCAGCAGGTACTCCCCTTCTGTTTCCAGAATGAAGAAGTATTTTCCCTGCTCTCTGCCGGCAGTTGCCTGAACAAGATTCGCAATGTCCATGGCGTCCTCTTACGGTGCGGGAGCCGTCAGAATTTCGGGCTCTCCGGCGGTGATGAGGATCGTGTTCTCGTAGTGTGCCGCGTATTTGCCGTCACGGGTCTTGACGGTCCAGCCGTCGCTCATCTGGCGAATGGCTGCGGTTCCCGCGTTCACCATTGGTTCGACGGCGATCGTCATGCCGCGCAGCAGCTTCGGCCCGTGGCCCGGCGCCCCGAAGTTGGGGATCTCGGGCGCTTCGTGCATGTTTCTGCCGATACCATGACCAACATACTCACGCACGACGGAGAAGCCGTTCGTCTCCACATACGCCTGTACGGCGTGGGAGATGTCGGAGATGCGGTTGCCCTCGCGGGCCTGCGCGATCCCCTCAAAGAAGCTCTGACGAGTCACGTCGATCAGCCGCTGTGCCTCTTCGGAAATGGTTCCGCAGGCGTAGGTGGCCGCGCAGTCGCCGTGGAAGCCGCCGATGTATGCGCCCACGTCCACACTGACGATATCGCCATCTTTGAGCACCCGGGGACCCGGAATGCCGTGAATGACCTCGTCATTGACGGACACGCATACGCTGGCGGGATAGCCGTTGTAGTTTAAAAACGACGGCTCAGCGCCCTGCGAACGAATGAAATGGAACACTGCTTTGTCAATTTCTCGGGTTGTTACGCCGGGCTTTACCATTTCCCCTGCTAACGCACGGGCAGCCGCGGTAATTTTTCCCGCTCGGCGCATCAATTCGATCTCGCGCTCTGATTTCACAATAATCATGGATTAACCATCCTGTCTCAGAATTGCGAGGATCGCTTTGGAGGTGGCCTCCACCGGCCCCATGTCCTCCACCGGATACAGAACTCCACGCTCGCGGTAGAAATCCTTGAGCGGTTCTGTCTCTCTATGATAGACCGCAAGGCGATTTTTCACCGTCTCGGGCTTATCATCTTTACGAGTGACCAGCTCGCCGCCGCAGACATCGCAGACGCCTTCGACTTTGGGCGGCACCGCCACAACATGGTAGCTTGCTCCGCACTTGCTGCACACTCTGCGCCCGCTCATGCGCTCCATAATGGTCGCGTCAGCGATCTCCATGGAAACGACATGATCGAACTTGATACCGGCCGTCTCAAGAGCTTCCGCCTGCGCGATCGTGCGGGGCACACCGTCGAAGATGTAGCCCTTTGCACAATCGGGTTCGGCAAGCCGCTCTTTAATGATGCCGATGATGACCTCATCGGGTACCAGATGGCCTTCGTCCATATAGGTCTTAGCCTTCATTCCCGTCGGCGTACCTTCTTGAATGGCCGCGCGCAGAATGTTACCGGTGGAAATCGCGGGGATTCCAAGCTCACGGGAGATGACAGCAGCCTGCGTGCCTTTGCCGGCGCCCGGAGCGCCCAATAAAATCAGTTTCATAAAAACGCCTCTCTTATTCGAGGAAGCCCTTGTACTGGCGCATCATCATCTGGGATTCCAGTGCACGGACAGTCTCAAGTGCAACACCGACAACGATGATGACCGACGTACCGCCGATGGCGAGGCTGGGGTTGCCCAGCAGCTTGCCGGCGATCAGCGGGCAGATCGCAACGATGCCGAGATAGATGGCACCAAACAGGGTGACCTTGTTGAGAACCTTGGCAATAAAGTCGGACGTGGGCTTGCCCGGACGGAAGCCGGGGATAAAGCCGCCGTTGCGCTTGAGATTGTTGGAGATCTCAACGGGGTTAAACTGAATGGTAGCGTAGAAGTAGCTGAAGCCGATGATCATCAGGAAGTAGAGGATCAGATACAGCACAGACTTGGTGTCGATCGCGTTGTAGATACTGCGGCCAACGGTGCCTTCCTCGGGAGTACCGACGAACGCCCAGATGGTAGCGGGCAGGGACGCGATGGACTGCGCAAAGATGATGGGCAGAACGCCGGACATGTTCACCTTCATGGGAAGGGTAGATGCCTGGCCGCCGTACATCTTGCGGCCGACCTGACGCTTGGCGTACTGGACGGGGATGCGGCGCTCTGCTTCGTTGACGTGAACGATCAGAACGACCATTGCAAGCATACCGATCAGCAGCAGAGCGACCCACAGATAACCGATGGAGCCCTTGCCGCGGATGTAGCTGCCCGCCATGGTGATCATGTTGGGCACGCGGGACAGAATGCCTGCAAACAGGATAATGGAGATACCGTTGCCAACACCGAATTCATTGACCTGCTCGCCCAGCCACATGACGAAGGAAGAACCTGCAACAAAGGAAACGATGATCACAAGCGCCGGCCAGATGCCCTGCTGCTCGAGAATGTTGTAGTTCTTGCAGATCATGTAGTAGCCAAAGCCCTGCAGGAGGGCGATCGCCACGGTTGCGTAGCGGGTGATGGAGGCGATTTTCTTCTTGCCGGCCTCGCCGCCGTCGCGTGCAAGGCGCTCGAGCGCGGGGATCGCAATGGTCAGCAGCTGAATGATGATCGAGCTGTTGATGTAGGGCTGAACGCCCAGCGCGAAAACCGTCGCTTCTGCGAACGCGCCGCCGGACATGACGTTGTAGAGGCCAAGCACGGTGCCGCTCATGCTATCGAGATAATTGCCAAGCAGCGTCGTGTTGATATAGGGGACGGGGATCGCGTTACCGAGGCGGAAGATCAGAAGGATCAACAGCGTGAACACGATCTTCTTGCGCAGTTCGGGAACTCCCCAGGCCTTACGAATCGTCTGAATCACTTAGACCACCTCTGCCTTTCCGCCAGCTGCTTCAATTGCTTCCTTAGCAGACTGGGAAAAAGCAGCAGCCTGAACGGTGACCTTCTTGGTGACGGAGCCGTTACCAAGAACCTTGTAACCATACGTGCATTTACTCAGGATACCCTTAGCAAGCAGAGTCTCTGCGGTAACGGTCTCGCCGTCCTCAAACTTGTTGAGCGCACTCAGGTTGATGATCTCATAGGGCTTTGCAAAAATGTTGTTGAAGCCGCGCTTCGGGGTACGGCGTGCCAGAGGCATCTGGCCGCCTTCGAAACCGACGCGCACACCGCCGCCGCTACGAGCCTTCTGACCCTTATGACCGCGGCCGCCGGTCTTGCCGTTGCCGCTGCCGTGGCCGCGACCCTTGCGGAACGCTTCCTTGGTGGAACCAGCGGCGGGAGACAGATTATACAGTTCCATATCTGTTCCTCCTTATTTCTCTTCAGTGACCTGCAGCAGATAGCCGATCTGGGCGATCTTGCCGCGCGTCTGGTCGTTGTCGGGCTGCACGCTCATATCGCCGATCTTGCGCAGACCCATGGACTTGGCAGTAGCAATATGCTTAACATGTCTGCCGTTCAAGCTCTTGACGAGCTTAACTTTCAAATTCGCCATGATGCTCTGCCTCCTTAACCGATGATCTCTTCCACGCTCTTGCCGCGGATCTTGGCGACCTGCTCCGCGCTGCGCATGGACTTCAGGCCTTCGATCGCAGCACCAACAACGTTGTTGGGGTTGTTGGAGCGCAGGCACTTGGTACGGATATCCTTGATGCCGGCAGCCTCAACGACGGCACGGACAGCACCGCCGGCGATCACGCCGGTACCGGGGGCAGCGGGCTTCATCAGCACGCGGCCGGCGCCGAACTCGCCGATCGTCTCGTGAGGAATGGTGGTACCATCAAGGGTAACAGTGATCATGTTCTTCTTGGCGGCCTCGAGACCCTTGCGGATCGCCTCGGGGACTTCAGCGGCCTTGCCAAGGCCGTAACCGACCTTGCCCTTGCCGTCGCCAACGACCATCAGAGCAGAGAACTTGGCCACACGGCCGCCCTTCACGGTCTTGGAAACACGGTTGAGGAAAACGAGCTTTTCCATGTATTCGCTCTGTTCGCGTTCAAATCTAGGCATTGTATTTTCCTCCTCCCTTAGAATTCCAGGCCGCCCTCGCGGGCGCCTTCAGCCAGCTCAGCAACGCGGCCGTGGTACAGGTAACCGCCGCGGTCGAAAACGACCGTGTCGATGCCCTTGGCCTTGGCACGCTCGGCGATCAGCTTGCCGACCGCACGGGCGGCAGCCTTGTTGCTGCCGTTGCCTTCGATCGCCTTGTCCAGGGAGGAAGCGGCGACCAGCGTGTTGCCGGCGACATCGTCGATGATCTGGGCGTAGATGTTCTTTTCAGAACGGAAAACGTTCAGGCGGGGTCTCTCGGGAGTGCCGGAGACTTTCGCGCGAACGCGCTTATGGCGCTTGATGCGCTGCGCTTTGGTATCGGGTCTTTTAATCATATCGGCACACCTCCTTACTTCTTAGCGCCGGTCTTACCGACCTTGCGGCGAACCACTTCGTCAGCATACTTGATGCCCTTGCCCTTATACGGCTCGGGAGGACGCTTCTCGCGGATCTCAGCGGCAAACTGGCCGACCTTCTGCTTGTCGCATCCGGAAACAACGACCTGGTTGGGCTGGGGAACCTCGATGGTGATGCCGTCGATCTCGGGGACTTCCACTGTGTGGGAGTAGCCGATGTTCAGGACGAGCTTGTTGCCCTCCTTGGCGGCACGATAGCCAACGCCGTTGACTTCGAGCGTCTTCTTGTAGCCATCGGTGACGCCGACGACCATGTTGTGCAGCAGAGCACGGGTCAGGCCATGCAGAGCGCGGTTCTCCTTGCCGTCGTCGGGACGGGAAACGTGGAGTTCAGCACCTTCCTGCTTGATGGTCATGGTGGGCTCGAGCTGCTGGGTCAGGGTACCCTTGGGGCCCTTGACGGTGACAAGGTTGCCCTCCGCGACGGTGATCTCAACGCCGGCGGGGATGGCAACGGGCATTCTACCAATTCTACTCATTGTTCTATACCCTCCTTACCACACGAATGCAAGGACTTCGCCGCCGATGTGAGCTGCGCGAGCAGCCTTGTCGGTCATAACGCCCTTGGAGGTGGAGACGATGGCAATACCGAGGCCGCGGAGCACGCGGGGCAGTTCGTCTGCACCGACGTAAACGCGGAGACCGGGCTTGCTGACACGGCGCAGGCCGGTGATGACCTTGTCCTTGCCGTTGTACTTCAGGGTGATGTGGATCACGCCCTGGGTACCATCGTCAACGATCTGGTAGCTCTTGATGTAGCCCTCGTCCAGCAGAATCTGAGCGATGCTCTTCTTCATGTTGGAAGCGGGGACATCCACAGTGTCATGACGGGCACTGTTTGCGTTGCGGATGCGAGTGAGCATATCCGCAATGGGGTCAGTGATATGCATAGTGTAAATCCTCCTGATTTAGAGTTACGGTCATTGACCGTTTAGGTCACGAGGTATCAGTGCCAATTTGGAGCGTCGCACCGCGTGCGGTGCACGCGTAATTGACACTGACCTTTCGCGATCCTTTATCGCCAGAACGTCCATATCGCAACGTTCGTGGTTATGAGTTTGTTTCGGAGTCTCAAGCTCCGAGGGAGTGTGCTGCTGAATCCTCAGCAGCCGTTCCTTCTTGAGATTTTTTCGTTAGACGAGGCGAAGCGACGCCGGCGTACTTTGTGTACGCCAAGGAGCTTCAACGAAGTATAACGAAAAAAGATCAGAAGGAGGCCTTGCGAACGCCGGGGATCTCGCCCTTGTAGGCCAGCTCGCGGAAGCAGATACGGCAGACGCCGTAGTCACGCAGGTAAGCGTGGGGGCGGCCGCAGATCTTGCAGCGGTTGTAGCGGCGGGTGGAGAACTTAGCAGGAGCCTGCTGCTTGAGAATCATAGATTTCTTAGCCATTTTGTTATCCTCCTACTTAGCGTTCAAAGGGAGCGCCGACCAGGGTCAGCAGCTCGCGGGCTTCTTCGTCGGTCTTGGCGGTGGTGCAGATGACCACGTCCATGCCGCGGATCTTGTCGATCTTATCGTACTCGATCTCGGGGAAGATCAGCTGCTCCTTGATGCCGAGGGCATAGTTGCCACGGCCGTCGAAAGCGTTGGCGCTGATGCCGCGGAAGTCGCGGACACGGGGAAGCGCAACATTGAACAGACGATCGAGGAACTCCCACATCTTGTCGCCGCGGAGGGTAACCTTCGCGCCGATGGGCATCTCTTCACGCAGCTTGAAGTTTGCGATGGACTTCTTCGCCTTGGTGACGACGGCCTTCTGGCCGGTGATGGTGGTCAGATCGCGCACAACAGCCTCGAGAACCTTAGCGTTCTCCTTGGCCTCGCCGCAGCCGACGTTCACGACGACCTTGTCGATCTTGGGGACCTCCATGGTGGACTTATAACCGAACTTCTTATAGAGAGCGGGCGCCACTTCTGCCTTATACTGTTCTTTCAGTCTTGCCATTGTGAACTACTCTCCTTTCTTAGAGTTCGGCGCCGCAGTGCTTGCACACGCGGGACTTCTTGCCGTCAGCGATCTTATGAGCGACGCGGGTACCCTTGCCGCACTTGGGGCAAACGACCTGCACCTTGGAAGCGTACATGGCAGCCTCACGCTGCACGATGCCGCCGGTCTCGCCCTGCTTGCGGGGCTTGACGTGGCAGGTCACCATGTTGATGCCCTCCACGACGACCTTGGCTTCGCTGGGGACGGTGCCGAGCACCTTGCCCTGCTTGCCCTTGTCCTTGCCGGACAGGACGATAACGGTATCGCCCTTCTTCACATTCATAGCCATTCTTCAAGCCCTCCTTAGACAACTTCCGGAGCCAGGGAGAGGATCTTCAGGAAGTCCTTCTCACGCAGCTCACGAGCGACGGGCCCAAAGATACGGGTGCCGCTGGGGTTCTTGTCGTCCTTGATCAGGACCGCAGCATTCTCGTCGAAGCGGACATAGGTGCCGTCTTCGCGGCGGACGCCCTTGGCAGAGCGGACGATAACAGCCTTGACGACCTCGCCCTTCTTGACCTGACCGCCCGGGGCAGCCTTGCGCACGGACGCGACGATGATATCGCCGATGTTGCCGTACTTGCGGCCGGAGCCACCGAGAACGCGGATGCACTTGATTTCCTTGGCACCGGTGTTATCGGCGACCTTCAGAAAACTTTCCTGCTGAATCATTGTTCCGGTACCTCCTTACTTAGCTTTCTCGACGATTTCGACCACGCGCCAACGCTTGTCCTTGGACAGGGGGCGGGTCTCCATCACCTTGACGGTATCACCGATACCGCACTGGTTGTTCTCATCGTGGGCCTTGAGCTTATAGGTGCGGCCGACGATCTTCTTATACAGGGGATGGGCCACGCGGTCAGCAATCGCAACAACGACGGTCTTGTCCATCTTGTCGGAAACGACCTTACCAACGCGGACCTTACGGGAGGAAATTCTCTTCTCTTCCATGTTACTTCTCCTCCTTCTCACGGATCATGGTTTTGACTCGGGCAATATCACGCTTGGTCTGGACGAGCTTCTGGGGGTTATCCAGCTGGTTCGTCGCGTGCTGCATGCGCAGCATAAACAGGTCCTTCTTCAGGGCGTCGAGCTTGGTGTTCAGCTCAGCGACGCTCATGGCACGAACTTCACTTGCCTTCATCTCATTCACCTACTTCCTGGGTCTCGGCCTCGCGCTTGACGATCTTCGTCTTGATGGGCAGCTTGTGGCTGGCCAGACGGAGCGCCTCACGCGCGACTTCTTCGGAAACACCGGCGATCTCAAACATGATACGGCCGGGCTTAACAACTGCTACCCAATACTCGGGAGAGCCCTTACCGGAACCCATACGGGTCTCGGCAGGCTGCTTGGTAACGGGCTTATCGGGGAAAATCTTGATCCAGACCTGACCGCCACGCTTGGTGTAACGGGTCATGGCGACACGAGCCGCCTCGATCTGGTTGCTGGTGATCCACGCGGGCTCAGTGGCCTGGAGGCCGTACTCACCATAAGTAATGGTGTTGCCGCGGGTCGCCTTGCCGGTCATACGACCGCGCTGAACGCGACGATATTTCACTCTCTTCGGCAGAAGCATTACTGAGCGCCTCCTTCCTTATTCTCGGCCGGCTTGCGGTAGCCGCCCTGGGGACGATCGCCCTGGGGACGGTTGCCGTTGCGGTTGAAGCCGCCCTCACGGCGCTGATAGCCGCCCTGGCCATCACGGCGGGGACGACGATCACCATCGCGGCGGGGACGACGCTCACGGCGCTCCTCATAGGGCTTGGTGGTGTCGAGCGTACGCGGGGTGGTACGCAGGGTCTGGGTGAGAACCTCGCCCTTGTAGATCCAAACCTTCACGCCGATGCGGCCGAAGGTGGTCGCAGCCTCAGCGAAGCCGTACTCGATGTCGGCGCGGATGGTCTGCAGGGGGATGGTGCCCTCGTGATAGTGCTCAACGCCAGCGATCTCGCGGCCGCCGAGACGACCGGAGCAGCAGCACTTGATGCCCTTGGCACCGGCGCGCATGGCGCGGCCCATGGCGTTCTTCATCGCGCGGCGGTGAGAGATACGCTTTTCGAGCTGCTGGGCGATGTTCTCAGCGACGAGCTGAGCGTTCATGTCGGGATTGCGGACCTCGACGATGTTGAGCTTGACCTTCTTGCCGATCAGAGCCTCAACCGCGAGACGCAGCTTCTCGACCTCCGCACCGTCCTTGCCGATGACCATGCCGGGGCGGGCGCAATGAACGAAGAGAGTCACAACATCGTTGCTGCGCTCGATCTCGATCTTGGGCACGCCAGCGCCGTACAGGCTCTTCTTGACGAACTTGCGGATCTTGTTATCTTCAACGATCAGGTCGCCGACCTTCTCGTCTCTGGCATACCAGCGGGAGTCCCAGTCTTTGATGACGCCGACGCGCATGCCGTGGGGATTAACTTTCTGTCCCATGAAACTGTCTCCTCCCTTTAGTCTCTCTCAGCGACGGCGAGCGTCACGTGAGAGGTTCTCTTGTTGATGCGGTAGCCGCGGCCCTTGCTGGCGGGGATCATGCGCTTGAGGATGGGGCCGGAAGTCGCGTAGACCTCGGACACGTACAGCTTGGAGGTATCCATGCTGAAGTTGTTCTCGGCGTTGGCGACGGCGCTCTTTAAGAGCTTGACCAGGGGCTCGGACGCAGCCTTGGGGGTCTGCATCAGGAGCGCCATGGCGGTGTTGATGTCCTTACCGCGGATCAGGTCGCAGACGATCTGGACCTTGCGGGGAGAGATGCGGACATATCTCAGATACGCTTTAGCTTCCATGTTCTGCATTCTCCTTCCTTATTTCGTCTTGGTATGGCCGCGGAACGTGCGGGTGGGAGCGAACTCGCCCAGCTTGTGACCAACCATATCTTCCTGGATATAAACAGGAACGTGCTTGCGACCGTCGTGAACGGCGATCGTATGACCGACGAAGGAGGGGAAGATGGTGGAGCTGCGGCTCCAGGTCTTGAGAACCTTCTTCTCACCGGTCTTGTTCATCTCTTCGACTCGCTTGATCAGCTCAGGGGCAACAAACGGGCCTTTTTTGATGCTTCTGCTCATTTTTACATTGCCTCCTTTTACTTATCGTTACGACGCTTGACGATGAACTTGTTCGTCGGGTTCTTCTTGGAACGGGTCTTGTAACCCATAGCCGGCTTGCCCCACGGGGTCATGGGACCGGGGTGACCGACAGGGCTCTTACCTTCACCACCGCCGTGGGGGTGGTCGTTCGGGTTCATAACGGAACCGCGGACGGTCGGACGGACGCCCATGTGGCGCTTGCGGCCGGCCTTACCGATGTGAACGTTCTCGTGATCGATGTTGCCGACCTGGCCGATGACGGCCATGCAGTTGGTGCGGACGATGCGCACTTCGCCGGAAGGCATACGGATCTGAGCATCGCCGTTCTCCTTCGCCATCAGCTGCGCAGCGGTACCGGCGGAGCGGACGAGCTGAGCGCCCTTGCCGGGGTGCATCTCAATGTTGTGGATGACGGTACCGACAGGGATGTTGGCGATGGGCAGGCAGTTGCCCGGCTTAATGTCGGCGGAGGCGGAGGAGATGACCTTGTCACCAGCCTTCAGGCCGACAGGAGCAATGATGTAGCGCTTCTCGCCGTCCTCGTACTGGACGAGAGCGATGAACGCGCTGCGGTTGGGGTCGTACTCCAGGCGCAGGACAGTTGCGGGCATATCCATCTTGTCGCGCTTGAAGTCGATGATACGGTACTTCTGCTTGTTGCCGCCGCCGTGATGGCGGACGGTGATGCGGCCGTAGCTGTTGCGGCCGGCATGCTTCTTCTGAGATTCGACCAGGCTGCGCTCGGGCTTGGCCTTCTTATCGATCCCCTCGAAGGCGGACACAGTCATGTGACGGCGGGAGGGGGTAGTGGGCTTAAACGTCTTAATAGCCATTTCTCAAATCCTCCTTACACCATGCCCTCGAACAGCTCGATGGTCTTGGAATCCTCAGCGAGCTGCACATAGGCCTTCTTCCAGCTGCGGGTCTTGCCCAGGCGGCCGGCGCCGAGGCGCTTGGCCTTGCCGTTGACGTTGATCGTGTTGACCTTGGCGACCTTGACGCCGAAAGCGGCTTCAACAGCGTTTTTGATCTCCACCTTGCCGGCGTCCTTGGCGACTTCGAACACATACTTCTTGTTCGCAACGTCAGCCATGGAACGTTCGGTGATGATGGGACGAATAATGATGTCGTAAACGTTTGCCATTATGCGAACACCTCCTCGATGACTGCGAGGGCTTCCTTGTCGATCACAAGGGTCTTGGCGTTGAGCAGATCGTAGACGTTGATGAGCTTCGCGGGCGCGGTGGTGACACCGGGCAGGTTGCGAGCGCTCTTAACGACGATCTCGTTGACCTCGGGAGTGACGACAGCGGCCTTGCCGTCCGCCTTGACGGCGGTGAGGAAGCTGCGGAAGTCCTTGGTCTTGATAGCGTCGAGCGCGATCTTGTCGACAACGACGATCTCGCCCTGTGCCGCCTTGGCGGACAGCACGCTCTTGAGCGCCAGACGCTTGACCTTCTTATTCAGCACGTAGCTGTAGCTGCGGGGCTTGGGGGCAAAGACGATACCGCCGTGCGTCCACTGGGGCGCGCGGGTGCTGCCCTGACGGGCGCGGCCGGTACCCTTCTGACGCCACGGCTTTCTGCCGCCGCCGGAAACCTCAGCGCGGGTCAGAGCGCTCTGCGTGCCCTGACGGCAGTTGGCGAGATGATTTTTGACGACTTCATGAACAACGCTCATGTTCGGCTCGATACCGAAGATCGCGTCGTTCAGCTCGACAGTACCGACTTCAGCGCCGGTCATGCTGACAACCTTAATCGTAGACATTTCTCAAGCACTCCTTTCCTTACATATTTCTGGCGGAAGCCTTCTGCGGGTTGCGGCCGGAAGCCTTCTGCGGGTTCTTGCTGATGTCGGCACCAGCCTGCTTGATCTTGTGGACCTTGACGGTGGTCTTCACGGTGACGAGGCTGCCCTTGGGACCGGGAACCGCGCCGCGGACGACGAGCATGTTGAGCTCGGGGTCGACCTTGACGACCTCAAGGTTCTGGATGGTGACAGTCTCCACACCGTACTGGCCGGGGCCGATCTTGCCCTTGAAGATACGGCTGGGGTCGGTGGTGGAACCCATGGAACCGGCGTGACGATGGACAGGGCCGCCGCCGTGGGTCATACGACCGCGGCTGGCGTTCCAGCGCTTGATAACGCCGGTGTAACCGTGACCCTTGCTCGTGCCGGTCACGTCGACGAAGTCGCCGGACTGGAAGGTATCAGCCTTGATGATGGCGCCGAGCTCCAGCTCGGAAGCGTTGTCAAGGTTGAACTCACGCAGGTACTTCTTGGGGGAAACGCCAGCCTTGTTCAGGTGGCCGAGTTCGGGCTTGGAGAGCTTCGCTTCGCGAATGTCCTCATAGCCAAGCTGGACAGCCTCATAACCGTCTTTCTCGTTGGTCTTCTTCTGAGTGACCACGCAGGGACCGGCCTCGATAACGGTAACCGGAATAACGCGGCCCTTTTCGTCGAAGATCTGAGACATGCCAACTTTTCTGCCGATGATTGCTTTCATGTATGATCCTCCTGTAAAGGTTATTGGTCGGCTTAGTTAGCGGCAACTCCCGCCATTGCTCTGCCGACTTGACCCCGCTTATCTCACGCAAGTCGATAAGCTTTTGGGTAGAGCAACAATTTAATAGGTGTGCTGGGGATTAGAGCTTGATCTCGATCTCAACGCCGGCAGGAAGCTCAAGGCCCATCAGAGCCTCAACCGTCTTGGGGGTGGAGTTGGTGATGTCGATCAGACGCTTGTGGGTGCGGCGCTCAAACTGCTCACGGCTGTCCTTATACTTATGAACAGCGCGCAGGATGGTGACGACTTCCTTCTTGGTGGGCAGAGGGATGGGGCCGGAGACGGTAGCGCCGGTGCGCTTGGCGGTCTCGACGATCTTCTCTGCGCTCTGGTCGATGACCTGGTGGTCATAGGCCTTGAGACGAATGCGGATCATTTCTTTTGCCATTTTGGTTTCTCCTTCATTTTGTACGGTATTCTTGCATTGTCGAAGCCGTACGGTGAGAGTTTTTCCTGTACGCTTATCCGTGCGTATCATTCCGGCTCATAGAAAAACCGGCACGAATAAACGGCCGGTCTACACATGGCGCAGCGATCTACGCAACGTACAGATATTCTCTCAGCCGCCCGATGTTCGGACATACTCCCCGAAAGTTACCTCAGCGTTCTGAGCAATCTCCCGGTTCATCGCAATATCGCGCAAATAGGGCAGGATGCGCCCAATCGCGGACTTGCATATAGTACCAAAACTAATTGCACATGTCAAGACAATTTTTAAATTTTTCCGAGAAATTTTTTCATCGGCGCAAAGGCTCTCCAAATCAGACAATTTCGCCCACAGCACGCGGTATATTCTCCCTCTCCCACTGATATATTTAAGGGCAAAGGAGTTGATGGGCATGGCAATGGCTTACCTTTGGACGGGAATGGTGGTTGTATCTCTTTTCTTCGGCGCTTGGACGGGAAATTGGGACGCGCTCGGCACCGCCGCGCTTGAGGGGGCGCAGAGTGCGGTTGAATTGTGCTTTGCGATGTGCGGCGTGATGTGTCTCTGGACAGGGCTGATGGAAGTGATGAACCAGTGTGCGCTCACTGACCGCCTTGCCGCCCTGTTCCGCCCGCTGCTCAAAAGGCTTTTGCCGCGCTCGAGCCGTGACAGCGAAACGCTCGCCGCCGTTTCCGCCAACCTCTCGGCCGATCTTCTCGGCCTTGGCAACGCAGCAACGCCGCTCGGCATCCGCGCAGCCCGCCGCATGAGCCGCGGCTGCTGCGGCAGGGCGTCAGACGAACTGTGTTTGTTCGTGGTGCTCAACACAGCGTCCCTCCAGCTCCTGCCCACCACGCTCGCAGGCGTTCGCTCTTCGCTCGGCAGCCGCAACCCGTTTGACATCCTGCCCGCCGTATGGCTCACATCGCTCCTCTCCGTCCTCACAGGACTGCTCGCTGCAAAGCTGCTTTCCCGCTTCTGGAGGGATTAGCCTATGCCGCTCTCTACGCTGATCGTGCCGGTACTGCTCGCCTTCACCGCCTGCTTCGCCGCGCGCAAGCGCGTCGACGTCTACACCGCGCTCACCAAGGGCGCAGAGGAGGGGCTTGCCGTGCTGCTGCACATTTTACCCACGCTCATCGCGCTCTTGAGCGCCGTTTATATGCTGCGCGCTTCCGGCGCAACGGAAGCGCTCGGCGCGTTTCTTGCCCCCGCGCTCGATGCGCTCGGCATTCCTGCCGAAACCGCGCCGCTGCTATTTATCCGCCCCATCTCCGGCAGCGGCGCGCTGGCCGTCGGATCGGAGATCATGCGCACGCATGGCGTGGATTCCTATATTGGCCGCGTGGCGGCGGTCATGCTCGGCTCGAGCGAAACGACATTTTACACTGTTGCCGTCTATTACGGCGCGGCAGGAATCACCAAAACGCGCTACACCATTCCCGCCGCCCTTTGCGCCGACGCAGCGATGTTCCTCTCCTCGGCATTTTTTGTGCGCCTGTTCTTCGGCGCGTAAAAAAGAGGACTGCCGCCGGGCAGTCCTCTTTCCTATTCCTCTTCCGTTCGCACGCGGACGCGCAGGGCGCACTCGCCCCTCTGCCCGCCGATGTTGATCGCATAGCGCAGGGCAAGCATCCCGCCGTCCTCGTCGAGCTTCCACTTGACCGACTCTGCCTTCACCGAGATCGGCAAGGTTCCGTAGGGTACGGCATAGAATGAGGTGTGCTCCTCCCCTGCCTCAAACACCATCTCGCTCGTCACCTCGCCCGTGCGCGTCAGAATCACGCAGTCCGGTGCAAGCGCAAGACGCGTCGCCGTGGTCACTCTGCCGGTCTCATCTGCCTCTTCGTAGCGCAGGAGATAGCCGTCTTTCGTTGTCTCCATCGTGCCGCGCACGCGCAGCTCGGAGCTGTCGGCGCTCATGCCTTCATATTTCTGCTCGCCGTGTACGGTGAGCCAAACGAGTTTTTTCATACTGTCCTCTCTTATCCTGTTTTTGTCATCATACTACGGCGCAGGAAAAGGCACAAGGCGCATTTTTAATTTTTGTGCGTTTCCCTGTTTTTGCTATGGCAAAACACAGCGGTGCGTGCTATAATCTCTGCTAAGCAGATTTCAGGAGCTTCAGAAGGAGGCATCACTATGAAAATTGATCTGACGGAAAAGCAATTCCGCCGTCTTCTCGATCTGGTCTACGTTGGCAACTGGGTGATGAACTCCACCCGCGGCGATGACCGCATCCAAGAATACGACGATGTGGAAAGCGCCGTTTTTGCCCACTGCCTCTCCCACGGCATGGTGCCTTTGGTCGAGGCCTACCAGGGGGAGCTGATCCCCTCGCGTGCCTTTGCCGAGGGCGGCATCCACGAGGCCATCATGGCCTACGAGGACACCATGTTCTTCGAGATCCTCGCTCAGGAGCTTGCCCTGCGCGATATGGACAGCGACGCGCCCACGCCTGAAAATGTTGACGAGCTGCGCGAACGCATGGACACCTACTTAGGCGAATTTGAGCAGCACGGCACCGACAACATCACCGTCGAAATGTAAAAAAGAGTCCGCTTTCGTGAAGCGGACTCTTTTTTATCATTATGTTTTAATGCCCATGCTCTCCCACTTGCCGCTGCGGTAGCGCAAGATGAACACTGAGCCGCGCACGAGCCAGTCGAGGATCGCATGCGCAAACCACACGCCGACCACACCGTAGCCGAGATACCGTCCCAGCACATACGCAAGCAGCACACGCACGAGCCACATCGTCGTCATGCTGGCGAGCATCGTGAACTGAGCGTCGCCCGCCGCGCGCAGGAACGACGGGATCGTGAAAGCAGGGATCCAGAGGAAAATGGACGAAATGCCGTGGACCAACGAAACCGTGACCGCAAGCTTTTCCGCCTCGGGCGAGACATTGTAAACGCGCATGATGAGCGGCAGCAATGCGATGATCGTCAGGTTGACGACTGCCATGATGCCGTAGGTCCACTTGACAATTTTTCTGAGATACGCGCGTGCCTGATCGAACTCGCCCGCGCCGACACACTGGCTCACCACCGCAGCCAAGCCAAGGTTGATGGCTGAGCCGGAAAAGCAGTTGAAGTTGGCGATGGTGTTGCCGATGGCGTTGGCGACCATTGCCGCCGTGCCGAACGTCGAGATCAGGCTGAAGAGCACGAGGCGTCCCAGCTGGAACATGCCGTTTTCGACGCCGCTCGGCACACCGATGTAGAAGATGTTCTTCATCAGGCGCATGTCCAGACGGAATGCGCGCACATTGGAGAGGTGCAGCGTCAGCTTGTCGTTGAAGAGCATGCCGAGGATCACCGCCGCCGCAACCGTGCGGGACACGAGCGTCGGGATCGCAACGCCCGCCACGTCCATGCCGAAGCCGAAGATCAGAATGGCGTTGCCCGCCACATTGATGCCGTTCATCAGCAGCGAGACCTTGAGAGAAATGTCGCTTCTGCCCATCGTGCGCCAGAGCGCCGCGCCGCCGTTATAGAGCGCAATGCCGGGAATGGACGCCATTACATATAAATAATAGGTATTCGTCGCCGCCATGACGTCCGGCTCGATATGGCCGAACATCACGGTCAATATCTGCGCGCGGAACAGGTACAGCAGCGCCACGAAGAACACCGACACCGCGCCGAGCAGCGCAATGAGCTGCTGGCCTGCATGGCAGGCGTCCTCTTTCTGCTGCTGCCCGATGTACTGTCCCGCAACAGCCGCGCCGCCGGTCGCCATGGCAGAGAAAATGTAGATCATCAGGTTGCTGATCGAATCGACCAGCGACACCGCGCTGATCGCCGCGTCGCCGACGGTCGCGACCATCAGCGAGTCGGCAAGGCCCACCGTGATCGCCAGGAACTGCTCGAGCAGCAGCGGCCACATCAAGGCAACAAGCTGACGGTTTGTAAATAATACGGTTTGCTCCCCGCGAAGAGAGACTGCTTTATCTGCCATGGATCGTTCTCCTTTTCGTTACGCGCGCTGTATCATATCCCCTTGCGCCCGTTTTGTCAACTTTTGTCAAACCTCCGACAGGTAAGGTAAAAGCGCTTCGCGCCATGCGTGCAGGAGCTTATCCTGCGTCCAGCGCGCGTTTGCAGGTGAGGTAGACGGCAGCTTGGCCGCTTCGCGCCCCGTCATCGCGCGGCAGTATTTATTGTAGCTTGCGTACGATGTGCCGCCATTGCAGAAAATGGCCTGAATATCCGCCGTCTCCAGAATGACGCGCAGATCGTTCGGCACAACGTTCGTGATGCTCGCATCTGACGAGCCCGCGATCTCGCACGAGCCGATGGTATCCCACAGGGCAATGCCATGCCGCAGAACGAGAGAGCGCTTGTCCTCGACCGTTTTCGGCGCTGCCTCGCCCAGAACGGCGGCAAGTGTCGGCCAAAAGCGATTTTGCGGATGCGCGTAAAAAAATGCCGCCTCGCGCGACTTGACCGATGGAAACGAGCCAAGGATCAGCACGCGGGAACTTTTATCGTACAGCGGCGGGATATTGTGGAGTTGTGTTTCCTTTTCCATCCGCCCGCTCCTTTTTCCTTTTTTCTTATTCTACCACAGGAAAGCAGAATCGCCAAGTGCCGTTTCGCGCCGCCGCGCCCGTTTCCCCGCGAAAACAGGTTGGCTTTTTTCAAAAGTCATGCTATGATGAAGTAAATATGCCTTTAGTATAGGGTTATGCCCCGCGCCGCCCCGCAGGCACGGTCAGTCTGAGAAAGGACATCTATGGAAAAAGAAGACAATCGCATTCTGCTGCTCGAAAAAGGCAAACGCAAGCTGATCCAGATCGTATTCGGCCGCACCGGCATCATCATTGTGTCGCTGATCGTCCAGATCCTGTTTCTGTTTGCCGGCTTCCGCTATCTGGAGGGCTTCCTTCCCTATTTCTGGGGCGGCAGCTCGCTGCTCTCCGCCGCGGTCGTGCTGTTTCTCTTCGGAAACGACGACAACCCGACCATCAAGCTCACATGGTTTTTCATTCTCGCCATTTTGCCCGTCTTTGGTTTGATCCTGTATATCTACATCAAAACCGACCTTGGCCACCGGCTGATGATCCGCCGCTACAACGACATCCTGGCGCAGACGGAAGACCTCGCCCCCTGTGCTGACGCTTGCCCGAGCGAAGAGCTGCCGGAAGGGCTTCGGAATCTTGCCACCTATCTCAGTTCCTGCGGCTTTCCCTGCTACCGGAACACCGAGGTGGAGTATTTTCCGCTCGGCGACGATGCGTTCGACGTGATGCTCGATGAGCTGCAAAAGGCCGAGCATTTCATCTTCCTTGAGTATTTCATCGTTAAGGAGGGTTACATGTGGGGCCGCGTGCTGGAAATTCTGAAAGAAAAGGTCAACGCCGGCGTGGAGGTTCGCGTCATGTACGACGGCACCTGCGCCGTGGCGCTGCTGCCCTACAATTATCCCAAAAAGCTCCAGAAGCTCGGCATCGCCTGCAAGATGTTCGCCCCGCTGCGCCCGTTTGTCTCCACGCACTACAACTACCGCGACCATCGCAAGATCATGGTCATCGACGGCAAGGTCGGCTTCACAGGCGGCATCAACCTCTCCGACGAGTACATCAACCTCTCCTCGCGCTACGGCCACTGGAAGGACACAGCCATCGCCCTGCGCGGCGACGCCGTGCGCAGCCTGACGCTGATGTTTTTGCAGATGTGGGACGTCAGTTCCCTCCACTTCGCGCCGGAAAGCTACCGGCAGTATCTTGATATTGCGCAGCCGCCGCGCGAAAAGACGCCGGGTTATGTCATTCCCTACGGCGACAGTCCGCTCGACCGTGACCTCGTCGGCGAAATGGTGTATCTGGACATCATCAACCGCGCCAACCGCTACGTGCACATCATGACGCCGTATCTCATCATGGACAACGAGATGGTCACGGCGCTGACCTACGCCGCGCGCCGCGGCGTGGAGGTGCAGCTCATTCTGCCCCATGTGCCTGATAAAGAGATCGCTTTCTCGCTCGCGCACACCTATTACCGCCGCCTTTTGGAAAACGGCGTGCAGATCTACGAGTATGAGCCGGGTTTTGTGCATGCCAAGGTCTTTGTCAGCGACGACCGCAAGGCCGTCGTCGGCACGATCAACCTCGACTATCGCAGCCTGTACCACCACTTTGAGTGCGCCTCCTACCTCTACGAGGCGCCGGAGATCGCCAACATCGAGCGCGATTTTCAGCAAACGCTCACGCACTGCGTCCGCGCGGACTACGAACTGCTCAAAAACGATCCGTTCCTGCGTAAGCTCATCGGCCCGGCCATGCGCATCATTGCCCCGCTGCTGTAAGCGAAGCAGCCGAAAACCACGTGCCGCGGCACGTGGTTTTTCCTTTTATCACACGAAAAGCAGCCGCCATGATCCGGATACAGCGTGCTTCCGCAGATGCTTTATTTGACTTGAGAGAACTTCTACTGCACCTTGAACCCCTGACCGTGCACTTCGGTCGAATCGGTGACGAAGGTAAAAGCGCCCGGATCGGTCTCCTTGATGATCCGCAGAATCTGCGCAAGGCTGTTGCGGCGGGCAACGGTGATAACGATCTGCTTGTCGCCGCGCGCATAGCCGCCCTGCGCCTTCACGATCGTCGTGCCGCGGTCGGCGCGTTCCGTAACTGCGCGCGAGACCTCGTCGCCGTGCTCCGTCACGGTGTAGATGACCTTGGCATAGTCCACGCCCTGTGCAATGGCATCGACGATCTTCGAAACAATGAAAATTGCGATCGCTGAATACAGGGCGACCTCAATATCCTTAAAGACGATGACCGCAAAGGTAACGACCGAGATGTCGATGCAGAGCATCAGCATTCCCGTGCGTAGATTTGGAAAGATCCTTCGCAGCAGCAGTGCCAAAAGATCTGTTCCGCCGGTGCTGATCCCTCTTTGCAGCAGCAGTCCCGCGCCGAGGCCTGTGAACGTGCCGCCCGCGATCGCCGCGAGCAGAGGATTATTGGAGTAGGCCGGCAGCAGCATTCCAAAAATGTCTACCAGCACGGCGACGGAACCCGTGGCCGCAAGCGTCATGATGAGTGCGCGGCGCTTGAATCTGCGCCATGCTGCAAGCAGCAGCGGCGTGTTCAGCATGACCATCCACACGCCCACGCTGATGGGCGGGAACACCTCTGCCAGCGCCGTGGAAAGACCGGCTACGCCGCCCGGCGCAATATCGTTCGGCACATTGAATACCGCGATCGCCGCCGAGATGAGCGGGCAGGCAAACAGAACCGTCAGAACGTCCAGCAAGGCATCCTGTTTTTTCTGCTGCTGTGCCGTCAGCTTTGCTCTCTTCATCATCACATCGCACCATTTCCTTTTTTATTCCGCGCCACGCAACGCGCAGTATAACATTTTAACTATAAGGGGTTTGCTCCGTTTTCGCAAGTGATGCGTAAGAATTCGGCGGTATGATCGAAAAGCAGAGGAAGAGATTCGGCAAAAATTACAAACCACCGGATCAGAGAACATCTGATTCGGTGGTTTGTCCGCAGGCTGTAAAATCTTCCAACGCCGCCTTTGGATAAATTGGCGGCTTTTCCAAAGACTAAGTGCAGTTTATCGAGTATAAAAGGAGTTTTGATAGATGAAAGCAACCGGAATTGTCAGACGGATCGACGACCTCGGCCGTGTTGTCATCCCCAAGGAGATCCGCCGCACCATGCGTATCCGCGAGGGCGACCCGTTGGAGATCTACACGAGCAAGGACGGGGAGGTCATTTTCAAAAAATATTCCCTTATGGGCGGCGTGGACGAGTTTGCCGCGCAGCTTTGCGAAACGCTGAGCAAATCGACTGGCACGACGGTCGCCGTCACCGACCGCGACAGCGTCATCGCCGCGGCGGGCAGCGCGCGCCGCGACCTCATCGGCAAGCGCATTAGCCCTCAGCTAGAGCAGATCATGGAAGGACGTGGCATCTACCGCGCCGCGCCAAGCGAGCGCAGCGTCTATGTCACCGAGTCGCTCGACCGTTATTGCGCACTCATCGCTGCGCCCATCATTTCCGAAGGCGACGCGCTGGGGCTTGTGGTCTTTGTCGGCACCGAAGGGGAATCCAACGCAGGCGAAACGGAGTACAAACTCGCCCAGGCCATTGCGGGCTTTCTCGGCAAGCACATGGAGTGCTGAGACAAAAAAAGGAGACGGTTCGACTTGGAACTGTCTCCCTTTCGTTTTATTGTTACAGCGCGGCTAAACGCTGCGCGCCCTTCGTCTTGAGCCACTTGAGAAGCGCGAGCGCCGCCGCGATCGTTGCAGCCGAGACAAGCGCAAGATACGCCGCCGCGCCAATGCGCCAGCCGAGCAGCAGATACAGCCCCGCGAGCAGTAGCGCGTAGGCCCAGCCGCCGAACATGGCAATCGCTACCGCAAGGCTCTGCTTGATGGGCGCAAGTTCGTTCGTCCATGTAAGGTTCGCCCGCATCACACCGAGCGTCAGCCCAAGGCAGGCGGAAAAGGCGATGTACGAAAGCGCCGTGACGAAAATGAGCGGCAGCGCGGGCGTGAGCGGCAACACAAGCACCATGCACGCAAGCGGCACGAGCGCTGGGATCGCCGTGAGCGCAAGCTGCACCTTGAGCTTTGCGCGCAGCACCTGCCAGGGCGTGACCGGCAGCGACTGTGCAAGCCAGAGGTTTTTCCCCTCGAGCGAAACAGAGGGCGTCGCCATGTCGTTCATCGCCGCGATGGTGCACACACCCGTGCACAGCAGCACCTCCACGCAGCCGCCGCGGTTGCCGAAGGCCATCTGCAAAAGCGGCAGGAGTTCCCCGCCCTTGATCACGAGCGCCACGCCCGCGACCGGCAGCAGCAGGATACCAAGTCCGCAGTTGAGCATATAGTTTGGGCTGGCCGTAAAGCGCGCAAGCTCCTTTTTGAAAAGCGCCGCGTCCGCGCTCTGGCGCTTGAGCGTCCGTTCGCGGTAGACAGCGCGTCCCGACGCGCCCGTCGCGGTCGAAAGCTTCAAAAAGCTGTGCGCGAGCAGCGCCCACATCAGCGCGAACAGCGCCGCGACGATGAGCGTGACGAGCAGCATCGCACGTCCGTCGCCCGTGCCGACACAGCCGACGAGATAGAGCGGATACGCCGCACCCTTGATCTTCTCACCATAGAGCGCGGCGTTGGCGACGAGCGCTTCCAGGGCAGTCTGCGCCTTGAAGACGAAGAAATAATAGACCGCGATACCCGCGAGCGAGATGATGACCGTGATGAAATTCTTGCGTTTGAGCTTGCGGCTGACCTTTGCGACGAGCCAGCCGAGCGCGCAGGAGAGCGTGAGGACAAAGACCGAAATGAGCACCGTCAGCAACACGCCGCCGAGGATCGCCATCGGCGCTGCCGAGACACGCAGCCAGTAGACGATGACCGCCGGCACGATGACGACCGCGGCGTACATAAGTCCCATCAGGTAGACCCCGAGCAGGCGCGAAGCCATCAGCGTCCGCACCGGAATGGGGAGTGAGAGCAGCAGGTCGTTGTCCTTTGCGGCATACAGCCCCGCGTAGGTGTTGAACACGCTGCCGAACGCGCCGAGAAAGGTCGCCATCAGGCTCATGATCGCAAAGTAGAGCCAGCTCATCCCCACCTGCGCGAGCGGCGCACAAAGTGCAATGCTCATCACCGTGAACATTCCGCCGATGATGACGATCATCACAAAGGCGAAAAGCACGATATATCCGACGACTGCGTTTTTTGAGCGTTTCTGATTCGTTTTGGCATTGTAAAAGTAGCTGCGGAAGATCTCCATCAGCTGCTTTTTGACGAGCGTTTTCAGCATGATTCGCCCTCCAGCTCAAGGAAGACCTCCTCAAGCGAATCGTCGCCCTTGACCTCTTCCATCGTGCCGGAGCGGATGAGCCTTCCGCCCTTGATGATGGCGACCTTGTCGCAGAGCTTTTCGGCGACCTCGAGCACATGGGTCGAAAAGAAGATCGCGCCGCCCGCGTCGCACACCTCGCGCATCATGCCCTTTAGGATATACGAAGCCTTGGGGTCGAGGCCGACAAACGGCTCGTCCATCAAAATGAGCTTCGGCTCGTGCAGCCAGGCGGAAATGATGGCAAGCTTCTGCTTCATGCCGTGCGAATAGGCGGCGATGGGCTGGGCAAGGTCGTCCGTCAGCGCAAAAAGCTCGGCATACTTGCGGATGCGCGCTTGCCGCGTTTCCGCCTCCACGCCGAAGATGTCGGCGATAAAATTGAGGTACTGGATGCCCGTCATAAACTCGTAGAGGTCGGGGTTATCCGGGATGTAGGCGAGGATCTTCTTGCAGGCGATGGGATCGTCCTGAATGGAATGTCCACCGATGGTGATCGTCCCCGCGTCGAACTGCTGGATACCGACGACGGACTTGAGCGTTGTGGTCTTGCCCGCGCCGTTGTGCCCGATGAAGCCGTAGATCTCGCCCGGCGCGATGTGGAGCGTCAGATCGTCCACAGCCTTCTTCTCGCCGAAGGTTTTGCTCAGGTGGTCAATATAGAGCATGTGCTTTCCCTCTTTTCTTTCCGCTTGTCAATTGCTTTTTCATAACTTTAGAATAATATCCCGCCCCCCCCGATCTGTCAAGAGCGCATTTCATAAATTTTCCCGAACATTGCAGCGCATAAAAAAGAGCGTTCCCAAAGGAACGCTCTTTTGAAGCTTGATACTCGCTTACACCACGACGAAGAACTTGACGAGGAACAGCGCGGAGATCACATACGTCAGCGCGCTCACGTCCTTGGCCTTGCCGGAGAGCACCTTGACGAAGGTGTAGGAGATGAGGCCGAGGCCGATGGCGTGGCCGATGGAGCCGGAGATCGGCATGCCGATGAGCATGACCGCCACGGGCAGCATCTGGTCCATGTCGCCGAAGTCCACATTCTTGAGACCCTGGAGCATCAGAACGCCGACATAGATGAGCGCGGCAGAGGTCGCAGCGCCGGGAATGATGGCGGCGATGGGCGCAAGGAACATGCAGGCAAGGAACAGCACCGCCGCAGTGAGCGAGGTAAGGCCCGTGCGGCCGCCCGCTTCCACGCCGGAGGCGGACTCGATGAAGGTCGTGACGGTGGAGGTGCCGGTGCAGGCGCCCGCGACCGTGCCGATGGCATCGGAGAGCAGCGCTTCCTTCATGTTGGGCATGTTGCCCTCTTCATCGACCATGCCGGCGCGGGAGGCCGTGCCGACGAGGGTGCCGATGGTGTCGAACATATCGATCATGCAGAAGGTGATGACAAGCGTGATGGCGGTGAACCAGCCGATGTTCACAAAGCCCGCAAAGTCAAACTTGAAGAGCGTGGTGGAGACCATGTCTGCAAAGGGCGGAGCAAAGCTTGCCGTTGCAAGGCTTGCAAAGGGGTTCACATGCAGGAAGATGGCGCTGCCCGCCCAGTAGATGACGGAGGAGAAGAGCATACCGAGCAGCACCGCCGCCTTCACGCCCTTCTTGGCAAGCACAACCATGACGAACACACCGAGGAAGGCCGTCACAACAGTGAGGATCATCGTGTGGTAGCCCACCTCGCCCATGCTGCCCTTGATGATGCTGGGCGTGAGCGCGCCGAAGAAGTCGCGCATCATGTAGAAGGGGCTTGCAAAGCCGTTGCCCTCGGCATAGATGCCAACGTTGGAGCCGAGACCGACGTTCATCAGCATGAGACCGATGGCGGGGGCGATGCCGTAGCGCACGCCGAGGGGGATCGCCTCGACGATCTTCTCGCGCACCTTTAAGAGCGTGAGGATCAGGAACACGATGCCCTCCACCAGAATGATGACGAGCGCCGCCTGGAAGGCGGTTTCGTACTCGCACTCGTTGATGACGGCGATGTTGGCAACAACGACGGCGAAGAAGCTGTTGAGGCCCATGCCGGGCGCCATGACGAAGGGCTTGTTGGCAAGAAATGCCATGCAGATCGTGCCGATGGCGGAGGCGATGCAGGTGGCGAGGAACACGCCGTTCCACAGCGGCGTACCCACGGCAAAGTTGGTCAGCAGGTTCGGGTTGAGCGCGATGATGTAGGCCATGGTCATAAAGGTGGTCAGACCGGCAAGAAGCTCGGTGCGCACCGTGGTGCCGTTGGCCTTGAGCTGAAATAGCTTTTCCATAGTTTTCTCCCTTTCTGTTTGTTTTTTCTGCCCGCCAGCCTAACAAAAAATTAGGAAGCATAACAGATTTTCAGTCAATATTATAAACATCTTGCTAAGAAATTGCAAGCGTTCTGTTCATTCTCACGATACTTTCTCATTCCTCACCGAGAGGCGGCGCGGTTTTTGTTGTGTTTTTGGTTGCTTTGCGCTATACTATATTTAGTAAGAATTTGCACTTTGGGAGGTGCTTCCCATGAAATTGATGGTGCTTGACGGCAACTCCATCGTCAACCGCGCCTATTACGGCGTCCGTCCGCTCACCACGCGCGACGGGTTTTTCACCCACGCGATCTTCGGCTTTCTCACGATGCTCTCGCGCCTTCTTGATGAAGAAAAGCCCGAGGCGCTCTGCGTCGCCTTTGACCGCCGCGAGCCGACCTTCCGTCACCTGGAATACGAGGGCTACAAGGCCACGCGCCACGCCATGCCCGAAGAGCTTGCCATGCAGATGCCCGTACTCAAAGAGGTGCTCGACGCGATGAACATTCCCCGCTACGAGCTCGCAGGCTTTGAAGCGGACGATCTCATCGGCACGATCTCGCGCAAGTGTGAAAAAGAGGGATGGGACTGCGTCGTTGCCACGGGAGACAAGGACTCCTTGCAGCTCGTCACCGAGCACACGACCGTCAAGCTCATCTCCTCGCGCATGGGCCAGACCACGACAAAGGACATGACACCTGAGGCGTTTTTCGAAAGCTACGGCTTTGCCCCCGCCCACATCGTCGACCTCAAGGCCTTGATGGGCGACGCGAGCGACAACATCCCCGGCGTTCCCGGCGTGGGGGAAAAGACGGCGACGGCGCTCATTCAGAAATACCAGAGCATCGACGAGATCTACCGCCTGCTGCCGGACATTGAGGCAAAACCGAACGTCATCAAAAAGCTCACCGAGGGGGAAGAGAGCGCCCGCAAGAGCTTTTATCTTGCGACCATCATCACCGACGCGCCGCTCGAATTTGCCCCGCAGGACAATCTGCGCAAATCGCCGTCCGACGCACTCTACCCGCTCTTTATGAAACTCGAGTTCACGAAGCTTATCGACAAATACAGCCTCAAGCCGTCCGCCGACCTTCCCGCCGCCGAAGCGCCGGTCGACCTCGCCGTGACCGCCGAGGCCGTGACCACGGCGGAAAAGGCAGAAGAATATCTCGCGCTCTTCCGCAAGGCGGAGCATGTGACGCTCTTAACGCTGTCCGACCTCTCAGGCGTAATCGTCGACTGCGATACGGGCGAACATACCGCCGTCTCCGCTGAGTTTTACTTCAACCGCTATGAGGGCGACTGGAATGCTCTCCTGCGCGCGCTCTTTTCTTCCGACATCAAGAAGGTCAGCCACAATGTAAAAGATCTCCAGCGCACGCTGCTTGAAAACGATCTTCCCATCGAGGGCTTCGTTTTCGACACGGCGCTTGCGGGCTACCTTCTCGACGCAACGGCGGGCAAGTACGACATCGCCTCGCTTTTTGCCGCCTACTTCCACCAGACACTTGCCGAGCCGAAGCACTTGGACAGCGAGGCCTTCTCGATGCTTGGCAACACAGCTGAGGCCGAAGCAGCCTTCCACATCTACGCAAGCGCCGTCGGCGCGCTCTATGAAGCGTTCGCCCCCATGATCGAGCAGCGCGAGCTGCACGAACTCTACTACGAGGTGGAACTTCCCCTCTGCGCCGTGCTCGCGCGCATGGAGCACACCGGCATGCGCGTGGATGCAAACGCCCTCGCGGCGTTCGGCAGCGAGATGGAAGCGCAGCTCAAAACGCTCGAGCAGCATATCTACGAGGAAGCGGGCGGGCCGTTCAACATCAACTCTCCCAAGCAGCTCGGCGAGGTGCTCTTTGAACGCTTGCAGCTGCCGCACGGCAAAAAGACGAAAACCGGCTGGTCGACGAATGCGGACGTGCTTGAAAAGCTCCGCTGGGAGAACCCCATCGTCGAAGAGGTGCTGCAATACCGCCAGTACGCAAAGTTCCGCTCGACCTATTGCGACGGACTTTTGAAGGTCATCGCGCCCGACGGGCGCATCCACACAAGCTTCCAGATGACTGTCACAGCGACGGGCCGCCTCAGCTCGACTGAACCGAACCTCCAGAATATCCCCACGCGCACAAAGCTCGGCAGCGAATTTCGCCGGATGTTCGTCCCAGCAAGCGGCTGCGTGCTCGTCGATGCGGACTACAGCCAGATCGAGCTGCGCCTGCTCGCCCACATCGCGGGCGATGAGGCGATGCGCACGGCATTTTTGACCGGTGAGGACATTCACACCGTCACCGCCTCGCAGGTCTTCGGCGTACCAGCCGCGCAGGTGACAAAGCAGATGCGCTCGCATGCGAAGGCCGTCAACTTCGGCATCGTGTACGGCATCTCCGCCTTCTCGCTCGCGCAGGACATTGGCGTTCCCGTGTATGAGGCAAAGGAATATATCGAGACCTACTTTGAGCGCTTCCCCGGCATTCGCCGCTATATGGACGAGGTCGTCGCGCAGGCAAAAGAGCGCGGCTATGTCGAAACGCTGATGCACCGCCGCCGCGCGCTGCCCGAGCTGACCGCGAGCAACTTCAATACCCGCTCGTTCGGCGAGCGCGTGGCACGCAACATGCCCATTCAGGGCACGGCCGCAGACGTCATCAAGCTTGCGATGGTGCGTGTCGACAAACGGCTGCGAAAGGAACAGCTCAAAGCAAAGCTCATCTTGCAGGTGCACGACGAGCTGATCGTCGAATGCCCGGAGGAAGAAAAGGAACGGGTCGCGGCACTTCTCACCGAAGAGATGGAAGGGGCCATGCACCTCTCTGTCCCCTTGACTGCCGAAGCGCACTGGGGCAAAAACTGGCTCGAAGCCAAATAACCGGAGGACATCTATGGAACAGTTGAAGAAAAAAGTGCGCATCGTCCCGATGACAAACGAATATCTGAACGACGTGGCCGAGCTTGAGCGCGAGTGCTTCTCCAATCCCTGGTCGCGCAATATGCTCGCAGAGGAACTGGAAAATGCCTGCTCTGCCTTCTTAGTCGCGCTGGACGCGGAAAACGGCAGCGTCGTCGGCTACGCGGGGCTGCTCGCCGTTGTGGACGAAGGCTGCATCACCAAAATGGCCGTCCGTCCCGACTGCCGCCGCGGTGGGGTCGCGGGGCAGCTTCTCGATGTGTTCATCCGTTTTGCCGAGGGCAGCCGCCTTTCGTTTCTGACGCTTGAGGTGCGCGAGAGCAATTATGCCGCCATCGCGCTCTACGGCAGCCGCGGCTTCCGCGGCGAGGGACGCCGCAAGAACTACTACGACCACCCGAAGGAGGACGCCATCATCATGACGAAGGAATTCATCGCGAACGGGGAGGCGAAGGCATGAAGATCCTCGCTTTCGAATCCTCCTGCGACGAGACCGCCGTTGCGGTCGTCGAGGACGGACGAAAAATTCTCTCCGACGCCATCGCGTCGCAGGCAGACCTGCACGCGCTCTACGGCGGCGTTGTACCGGAGATCGCCTCGCGCAAGCACATCGAGGCCATCGCCGCGCTGACTGAGCAGGCGCTTAAGGAGGCGGGCGTCGAGAAAAAAGACATCGACGCCGTGGCCGCGACCTACGCCCCCGGTCTCATCGGCGCGGTGCTCGTAGGGCTGAACTTTGCCAAGTCCGCGGCCTATGCGCTGAACGTGCCGCTCATTCCCGTGCATCACATCCGCGGACACATCGCGGCGAACTATCTCGCCTTCCCAGAGCTGGAGCCGCCGTTCCTCGCGCTGTGCATGTCCGGCGGCAATACCCTCATCGTCGATGTGCGCGGCTACACGGACTTTGCCCTTCTCGGCGCGACGCGCGACGATGCGGCGGGCGAATGCTTCGACAAGGCCGCGCGCGTGCTGGGCCTTCCCTACCCCGGCGGCGCAGCGATGGACAAGCTCGCGCACGAGAGCACGGGCGGCGTTTATGACCTGCCGCGCGCAAAAATCGACGGGAGCCCCCTCGACATGAGCTTTTCCGGACTCAAAACCGCCGTTGTCAACCTTGCGCACAACGCAGATCAGACCGGAAAGCAGCTTGACCGCGCCGCGCTTGCGCGCGACTTCACGCAGGCGGTCGTCGACGAGCTGGTGCCGCGCGCGATGCTCGCCATGGAGCAAAGCGGGCATAAAGTACTCGTTGCCGCGGGCGGCGTGGCCGCAAACTCCTTCATCCGCACAGCGCTTGAAGAAGAATGCCGGAAGCGCGGCTATACGCTCTATCTCCCGCCGCTGAAGCTCTGCGGCGACAACGGCGCAATGATCGGTGCGCAGGGGTACTACGAATACCTCGCCGGGGTGCGCTCGGACTGGTCGCTCAACGCTTACGCAACAAGGGACATCGACGATCCCATCATCTGACATACGAAAGGGTACCCTCTTTTGACAGAGGATACCCTTTTTATCTCCGTTCCCCCACCCGATGCAAGAGGACGATTTCAGCTTGCATAATTCTCCGATTATGGTAACAAATCGAATTTCTGTTCTTTTACAAATCGAACAGTTTCAGAATTATGTAAATTTCGACACACACCTATTTCTGCGATATGTTTTCCATTCTACAGAAAGCAATTCTATTTTTCCTCTCTAATCAAGCGTTTTTCGGAAGTGCACTGCTGTGGATAAGTCTGTGGAAACTGTGGATAACTCATCGTAGAATCGTTTATTTAGAATATTATGTAAATTTGTCGCTTCCGCAAATCTCCTGTCGTTCATTCCGACGTTTTGTCGGAAAAGCACACACCTCTCCGCTTTTTGGCAACTTCTGTCGGAACTGCCGCATTCTATTTTTACTCTTTTGTCGAATACTTTGCCGCATTTCCCCCCTCCATTTTGCAGGAACTCTGCAAAATATACTATTTGTATATCACGGGTAAAATCCCCGCCGTTTTCACGGCGGGGATCGTTTCAGCAAGGAACCTGCACACCGTAGCAGCCGCTCACGGGATCCAAAAACAACGGCAGGTGCGGCGTGCGGTAGGTAAACCAGACAAATGCGAACAGCAGCGCCCACAGCAGCGCAAAGCCCGCAAGCTGCATCGCGCCCCCGCGCAGCCGTCCGTCCGTCAGCCATCGGCAGCCCACAAGATAGGCAAGCGCGTCAGCCAGAAAGAAGATCAGGATATTCCCCCAGCCCGGCAGTTCCCCGAACGCGCCCGCACACGTGTAAAAAAGCGTCGGGATCGCGGCAAGTCCCAGCAGGATCGACACCGCCTTGACGGCGAAGAAATTGCGGAACGCCTCGGAAAACACGATGAACTCCACCACCGCAAAAACGAAATACGGAAGAAACAGCAGCTTCATGTGCTCCCAGGTCGATTCGTTCACAGCGGAAAATGCCGCCGCGACGCGGCTGCCGTCCGACCAGCCGTAGACAAAATGCAACAGCGTTCCCACGAGTCCCGTCACGGCAAAACCGACGATCTCCCAGCGGCGCAGCTCCCGTTTCATCTTCTTATCCTCCTTTTTCGCCCCACTTCCTCGGGGCAGGCACTATCATTCTACGCGAAAAAGGCAGGCTTTATACGGCAAAAGCCGCCCATACGGGCGGCTTTTCTTTGTTCTCTTTTATTCGGCAAAGCGCGGCACGATGACGCCGGCAGGCGCGTCCTTCGTCAGCGTGAAGCCATTCGTATTGAGACGGTGTACCCTTGCATCATCGCAGAGCGGCAGGAAATCCTCCAGCGTGCCGATCTCGGGATAGCCGTGGGTGCCGAAGCGATAGTGCATCGGCACAAGAACGCGCGGCGCAACCGCGTCCGCAACCTTTTTGGCGGTCAAGGCATCGATGGTATAATACCCGCCGACAGGGATGAGCAGCGCATCGCAGCCCTTGATCTTTTTGAGCTGTTCCTCGCTCAGCTCATGGCCGAGGTCGCCGCAGTGCACGAGCGTCAAGCCCTCGGCACGCAGAATGTGGATGGTGTTCTCCCCGCGCAGCGCTCCGCCCTTTTCGTCGTGAAAGGTCGAGACCGTTTCGACCGCAAAGGGGCTTTCCGCCCGGTTTCGTCCCGAGAGCGTCGCGGCCTCCAAAAAGGCGTGGTCGCGGTGGGAATGTGAGCAAAGCGCCTCGTCCGCGTCGACGTGCAGCGCAGGATAGGTCTCCACATAGTAGGGGTCAAGCACGACGCGCCAGCCCGCGCTCTCGATGAGAAAGCAGGAATGGCCCAGCCAGGTGATGTTCATGGTTTATTCCTCCGGTTTCGTTTCGTTTGCCGTGTTTTTACTCTTCTTTCTGCCGATCTTCGGCAGCTTCTGCCCGCGGCGCAGCCGGCCGATGAGCTTCACGGCCGCAAACACGACCGCCGCGAAAATCAGGATCCCGAGCCAGCTGTAAGCAAGCCAGATCGCAAAATCCTCCAGCCCCTCGGCAACGGCGGCAAGGCCGTCCGTAAAGGCGTTGCTGAGCTTTTCGCCAAAGCTCTTGGGCGCGTCCTCCGTTCCGGAAAGACGGTAGACCTCGTTCAGCTCAAGCGTGACGGTCGCATAGTCCACGAGCGCGTCGTAGTGGCGCATCGTGCCGGAGAGACGTTCAATCTCATACTCCGTTTCAGAGATGGCAGACTCGATGGTGATGATGTCCTCCATATTCTCCGCTTTTTTGAGCAGCTCCTGCAAGCGCGCAAGCTTGATCTGCGCCGTTTCCAGACGCGACTGCGTGTCGTAATACTGCTCGCTGATATTTTCCGCCGAGTCGTCCTGCCACGTCACATGGCAGAGCGTGCCCACCTGTGCGCAGAAGTCAGCGAACTGCTCCGCCGGCACGCGCACGGTATAGCTCGCGTGACGATAACCGCTGGAATAGTTCGAAAAGTTCTTCTGCTCGAAGTAAGCGCCGCTGCGCTCCACAAGCGCGGCAATGTCCTCCACCGCCTGTTCGTAGGAGAGCGTCTGCATCTCGATGTGCGCGCTGTAGATCATCTTGACGCCGCGCTCGGAAAGGCTCTTGTCGATACCCGAGCCTACCTGCCCATCGCCGTTCCACGCGCCCGCGTCTTCCGCTTCGTCATCTGTTGCGGTAAAATCGTAGTCTTCTTTCGCCGATTCGTAGCCGTTGTAGTCGCCCGTCATCGTATCCGAGCCAGCAGACTTTGCGCCGCAGGCGGCAAGGGACAGCGCCAGCACCAGCGCGAGCAAAAGGGTCAAACATCTTTTCATCTTCTTTCACCTCACTCTTAATTTGGGGGCTTGCGAAGGTTTAGACGTTCATTTTGTGAAAAAAGTTCCGAAATTCCTTGTTTTTCTTATTCCAGCTCATCGAGCGTCATCGAAAAGCTCTCCATACAGTGTGTCATGAAGTAGTCGAGCTCCGGCATTTTCATCTCGTCCAGCGCGCGGCGCGTCTGCTCGGCAGCCTTTTTGAATTCAAGATTGCCCGCTTTGAGCTCTTCCACGCACTTGATATAGGCCGACAGCTTATCCGCCGCCTTGACGAGCTTTTTCGTCGTCTCGTCCTCGATCTTGATGATCGGCTCATAGTCTGCGCGCAGCGCTTCGGGCAGCATGGAAAGCAGCTTGTCGCCCGCCACGGTCTCCACCTTGCGGTAGGCGTCGCGGATCTCGGGGTTGTAGTACTTGATGGGCGTCGGCATGTCGCCGGTCAGGATCTCCGTCGCGTCGTGGTAGAGCGCCGCGACCGCCACGGCGTTTGCATCGGTCGGAATCCCGTAAACGCGCGTGCGGATCAGCGCGAGCGCGTGCGCGAGCACCGCGACCATGTGGCTGTGCTCCTGAATGTTCTCCTCTTCCGTGTTGCGCATCAGAGCCCAGCGCTTCACGCAGCGCATACGGGAGATATAGGCGTAAAAATGATTCGCCATCGCTCATTCCTCCAACTCGCCGCGAAGTCCGCCGCCGTCGACCGCCGTGATCTTCACGTTCTTTACCTCATTGTGCAGCCCCTCGCGCGCAACAGAGACCTCCATATAGTTCGGCGCGTGACCCGCACTGCCGTCCTTGCGGCCGCGCTCGAAGAGCACAGGGAAGGTCTTGCCCACGCAGCGCGTAAGGTACGCTTCGTGCATCTCCTTGGCAACGGCCGCGGCGCGCGCGGCGCGCTCCTCGCGCACGGGCATATCGACCTGCCGCATCTCGGCAGCCTTCGTGCCGGGTCGGATGGAGTAGGGGAATACGTGCATCTCGGCAAAGCCGACGCGCGCGATGAAGTCGAGCGTCTGCGCGAATTCCTCCTCCGTCTCCTCGGGAAAGCCCGTGATGAGATCGGTCGTGATGGCAGGATCGTCAAAATATTTGCGCAGCAGCTCGCAGGACTCCATAAAGCGCGCCGTGTCGTACTTGCGGTTCATGCGCTTTAAGGTCGCGTCGCAGCCCGACTGCATCGAAAGATGGAAGTGCGGGCAGAGGTACTTGAGCTTTGCAGCGCGCGCGCAGAATTCCTCCGTGATGGTACGCGGCTCGAGCGAGCCGAGGCGGATGCGCATCTCGCCGCCCTCGCGCGCAATGAGCTCTAAAAGGTCGATGAGCGAGGTGCCGTCCTTGAAGTCCGAGCCGTAGGACGAAATTTCGATGCCCGTAACCACGATCTCGCGATACCCCTCCTCGCGCAGCACGCGCACCTGCCTCGCCGCTTCCTCCATCGGCAGCGAGCGCACGCGCCCGCGCGCATAGGGAATGAGACAGTAGGTGCAGAAGTTCACACAGCCGTCCTCGACCTTGAGCATCGCGCGCGTGCGGTTCACCATGCCGCCCGCGGGCAGCACCTCAAACTCGCGCCGCTCCCACACGTCGTCCACGTTGACGATGTGCGTCTTTTCGCGCGCCGCGTGCTCCAAAAGATCGACAAAGTGCGCACGGTCGTTCGTGCCCGCGATCACGTCGAGATCGAGCTTTTTCACATCCTCCGGGTGGGTCTGGGCGTAGCAGCCGCAGGCGGCGATGACTGCCGCCGGGTTGCGCCGCTTGGCCTGGCGGAGCATCTGGCGCGACTTTTTGTCGCTCACCGCCGTCACCGAGCAGGTGTTGACGACGTAAATATCCGCCGTCTCTTCAAAATCTACGAGCGTGTGCCCGCGGCGCTTCAGTTCCTGCTCAAGCGCCTGCGTTTCGTATTGGTTCACCTTGCACCCGAGGGTGCAGATCGCAACTTTCATGTAAGCCTTATCCTTTTCCGCGCAGGCGGTGGTAAAAAATGCGCGCCGCCCTTGCTTTTTTTTTCATATATTGTATAATCATTTGAGCGATCTGACAAGTCCAAAGAAAGGATTTTCCCGATATGATCTATCTTGATCACGCCGCCACCACCCCCGTTCCCGCAGAGGTGGCACGCTCCGTTTACGATACGCTCTTTTCCGGCTGGGGCAATCCCAGCTCGCAATACCCCATCGGCAAAGATGCGCGCGACGCTGTGGGCGCTGCGCGCGAAACAGTTGCCGCAGCGCTCGGCTGCAAGGCGTCCGAGCTGATCTTCACCTCCTGCGGCTCGGAGAGCGACAACTGGGCCATTCGCCTTGCTCTTCATCAGAACCGTCATGCAGGCAAGCACGTCATCACGACCGCTGTGGAGCACAGTGCCATTCTGGAGACCTGCAAGGCACTCGAGCAGGAGGGCTATTCCGTCACGTATTTGAAGCCCGACAAAAACGGCAACATCACCGTCTCTCAGGTGGAAAACGCCCTGCGGGACGACACCGCGCTCGTTACGATGATGCTCGTGAACAACGAAACAGGCTGCATCTTCCCCGTTGCCGAGGTCGCACAACTCTTAAAGGAGAAGAAATCCCGCGCGCTGCTTCACACCGACGCGGTGCAGGGTTTTTTGAAAATTTCCTTCCGCGCAGATACGCTCGGCGCGGATCTTATCTCCATCAGCGGGCATAAGGTCGGCGCGCCCAAGGGGATCGGCGGATTGTACCTCGGCGGGCGCGTGCGCGCGCCGCAGCCGCTCATCTATGGCGGCGGGCAGGAGCAGGGGCTTCGCTCCGGCACGGAGGCTACGGGCCAGATCGCAGGCTTTGCCAAGGCGGTCGAACTGCGATGTGAGCATCTCGATGAAACGCTCGCGCACATGGCGGCCATCAAGGCCTATGCCGAAGAAACGCTGCTCGCCCTCGGCGGCGTTGTCCGCGTCGGCAACGGACAGGCACCTCACATTCTGTCCGTCTCGCTCGTCGGCTATCCGTCGGCCAATGTCGTCGCAGAGCTTGGCTCTCAGGGCATCTGCATTTCCGCCGGCTCTGCCTGTCACCGCGGACAGCTGAGCCATGTCTACCGCGCGATGGGTCTTGACAAAAAGACCGCCGCGGGCGTTCTGCGCATCAGCTTCGGCCCCGAAACGACGAAAGAAGACATCGACGCGCTCACCATAGCGCTCAAGGCGCATCACGACACGCGCTTCCCCATGCTATAATTCTAAAATAACGGAGGTCGACATGTTCTCCTATCTGCATCAGCCCAAAGGCTTTTACAAGCGTCTCTTCCTGCTGGCGCTGCCGGTCATCGTCCAGAACTTTATCACCACATCCCTCGGCTTTTTGGATACCTTCATGGTCGGGCTTCTCGGCAGCGACCAGATGTCCGCCGTCACGGTGGCGAACGTGCCGGTCTTTATCATTCAGCTCATCGTTTTCGGCCTGCAAAGCGGCTCAAGCGTCCTCATCAGCCAGTACTGGGGGCGCGGTGACCGCGAGAGCATCAACCGTGTCATGGGCATCGGCTTTTTCATCGCAGGCGGTGTAAGCGTGCTGTTCGCCATCGTTCTGTGTGCGTTCCCCGCGCAGGTGCTCTACCTCATCACCGACAATCTGACGCTTGTGACGCTGGCCGAACCGTACCTGCGCATCGTCGGCTTCTCCTACATTTTCAACTCCATCTCCTCCATCTACATCGGCATGCAGCGCAGCATCGAAAACCCGCGTTTCGGCATGATCGTCTTTGCTATTTCGATGCTCTGCAACACCATCGGCAACTATGTGCTCATCTTCGGCAAACTCGGGCTGCCCGCGCTCGGCATCACCGGCGCGGCGGTGGCAACGCTATTGTCCCGCGTGGTAGAGTTTGTCATTGTGGTTTTCTATGCTTTCCGCTGCCGCACGATGCCGCTCATGCCTCACGCCATTTTCCATCCCGGCGCAGATATGCCGCGCCGCTTTCTGCGTTACAGCGCGCCGGTGCTCATCAATGAAACGCTCTGGGGCACGGGATTTTCCCTGATCACCGTTATCATGGGCCACATGGCGGAAAGCTCCGATCTCATCGCCGCCTATACGCTTGCGGGCAACATCGACCGCCTGATGACCTCAGGCATCTACGGCATCGCGGCGGCAGCGGCGGTCATTGTCGGCAAGGAGATCGGCACGGGCAACCTCAAGGGGGTCTACAACATCGGCCGGGCGCTCTGCTTCACCTCGCTCATCTTCGGCATAGGGCTCGGTGTTCTCGAATACACGATGTTCGTCACGCTCATGCGCCCGTTCGTCATGCCGCTCTTCTCGCTCTCGGCGCTCTCCGAGCAGCTTTGCGGCGTGATGCTCATATGCTACGCCTGCGCCATCCCGCTCCACAGCTTTTCCTCGACGATGGCCGTGGGCGTGCTGCGCGGCGGTGGTGATGTGAATGCCTCGCTTGTGATCGACAATGTTCCCCTCTGGTTCGGTACGCTGCCGCTCATGTGCCTTTTGGGTCTTGTGCTCAAGGTTCCGAATGAGGTATTCTGCCTGTGCCTGATGATCGAATACATCCTCAAAACACCCCTTGGCCTGATCCGCCTGCGTTCCGGCAAGTGGATCCACGACATTACCCGCATCGAATAAGCAAAAGAGGAGGGCTGCCGCCTTCCTCTTTTTTTCTTATGTGCTTTTTTCTTTCACTCTCTCCTGCCGCATCTCGCGCAGCACCGGCACACTGACACACAGCGACGACGCCACAAAAAGCGCAATGCCGATCATACGGTTGACGCTGATGTGCTCGTGGTACACGGCTACTGCCAGCGCCGTTGCCAGAACAGGCTTGACAAGGTAAACGAACGAAGCCTCGGTCGCGGAGGTATACTCCGTGACCTTCGCCGTAAGCAAAAAGCCAAGTCCTGCGCAGCCGATGCCGACATGGCACAAAAGAAGTGTCGATCTGAGCGTAAAGCCCGAAAAGAACGGGACGCCGGCAAAAATATCCAAGCCCAGACCCTTATAAAGCGCGCCGACCGCCGGGATCTCGCCGAGCAGCAGCAACACGAGCATTTCCAGTCCTCCGACAAGGATGTTAAAATCCGCGATCACCATACTGCCCAGCCTGTCGACACGCAGCTTGCAGAGCGTACCGTAAGTGGCAAACAGCAGCGTGGCGGTGATGATCTCTAAAAAGCCGCGCAGGCTGATCTCAAGGTGCGCGGGATTGAGGATGAAGAGAATGCCGACAAGTTCCACGCCGATGGCCAGCAGATGGTTCTTTTTCAGCGGCTCATGCAGGAAGAAGTGCGCCAGCGCCACCGCGAACACAGGATTGCCCGAGTAGATAATCGATGTAGCTGAGGCGTCCATGTGCAGCACCGCCATCTGCAAAAGCGACATGTGCAGAGTGACCGTCAGAAATCCAAGGAGGGCGAAGTAGCCCCAGTCAGACTTTGTAAGATGAATGCCGCGTTTTTTCAGGTCTTTCAAAGCAAACGGCAGCAGCGCCAGCGCACCGAGCAGTACGCGCTCGACCGTCACCTGCATGGGCGCGAACGCGCCGCCGAGGGCCTTGAGCGCGACCTCGGTCGTAGAATAGAGCATGGCAGCCAGCAAAATATAGAGGTAACCCCGTTTTCGATTCGTCATCATCTTCTTCCTCCCGCGCCCGCCTATGGCGAGGCAGCATCATTGTATGCCCCGCCGCGTGGAAAAGCAACCAGAACTCTGCAAAAAAGCCGCTCTGCAAAGCAGAGCGGCTTTTTGACAATGTGGCAGGAAAAATTACTTGGCGGCCTTGGCAGCCTTCTCGTTCTCCCACTTGGTAACGCACAGCGCGCAGGAGACGTCGCCCGTGATGTTCAGGCAGGTACGGCCCATGTCGAAAAGACGGTCGATGCCGTAGATGATCATGATCATATCGACGGGAATGTTCATCGCCTCGAGCACCATGGCAAGCATGATCATGCCCGCGCCCGGCGTACCGGCCGTGCCGATGGAGGCAAGCGTTGCGGTGACGACGATCGTGACCATCTGGCCAAGGGTCAGCGTCATGCCGCAGCAGGTGGCGAGGAAGATGGTGGCAACGCACTGGTAGATGGCGGTACCGTCCATGTTGATCGTCGCGCCGAGGGGGATAACGAAAGAGGACACATCGTTCTCTGCGCCCAGCTCATCTGCGCACTCCTTGCTCAGGGGGATCGTAGCGGCGGAGGAGGTGGAGGTAAATGCGAAAATCATCGCGGGGGAAGCCTTCTTGAAGAAGGTGATGGGGCTGATGCCCGCAAAGACCTTGGCAGAGAAAGAGTAGCAGAGAACTGCATGGACGATGTAGCCGAGGTACGCGCAGCCAAGCACGATACCAAGAGACGTCAGGATCTCGGGGCCCTGCGTGGCGACGACCCATGCCATCATCGTGAACACGCCAATGGGGCTGAGGGCAATGATGAACGCCATCACGCGCTCGATGACCGCGTAGAGCGTAGAGACAAGATCCTTGGCAAGCTTCCCCTTCTCACCCGCGGAGAGGATACCGCCGCCGAACATCAGTGCGATCACGATGACCTGCAGCATGTTGGCTTCCGTGAAGGACTTCCACATATTGCTCGGGAAGATGGCGACCAGCGTATCCATGAAGTTGGCGCTCGTCGCCTTATCCCACACAGCACCCTCTTCCAGCGCGAGCGTGGGAAACAGGCCGGCATTGTTGAAGATGTTCGCAAAGAGAAGGCCGATGACGCAGGCGATTGCCGTGGTGACGAGGAAGTAGGCGACCGTCTTCCAGCCAACGGAGCCGACTTTCTTCATATCGCCCATCGAGATGATACCGTCGATCATCGACAGCAGCACGACGGGCACAACGATGAACTTGAGGAGATTGACGAAGATCGTGCCGAAGGGCTTCAAGTAGTTGGTGGTAAATTCGGGCTTACCGATAAAATAGAAGATAAGTCCGACCGCAATACCCAGGATCAGGGCAAGTACAATCTGCTTTGGCAGACTCATTTTTTTCTTTTCCATACAACACACACTCGCTTTTCAAAAAAGTCCCCCCACTTATAGATGCTTTCAATAGGGAGCATTGCTATTGTACAACATTGCAATATGTTTGGCAACCCCCTGCCGGAAAAACTTTGCTGTTTCCGGCGCATTTCTGCACAAAAATGGCAGTTCTTCTGCAACTATATTAGTGAAAATCCCAACTTGCATTTTTCCCCGCTTTCAGGTATCCTTGGTCAGACGAAAACAATGAAACGCAAACAGGAGGACGAACCCATGATGCTCTGCACCGCATCGAAAAAGGAAAATCTCACCTCCGGTCGTTTTGTTTCCGTTTTTATTGATATGATTTCTTTTGGTCGGTAATGCCTTTACCGGCCTTCTTTTTTGCCCGCACGGGGCGCAGTTCATGTTTATTCAAATGAGAATAAAAATACGAAGAAAGCAAAGAGGGAAAATCACATGAAGAAAGAACTCGGACACGAAGCCATCTACGACGCCCGCCAGCTGGGCACCCCCAGAATGCTGGTGCTCGGATTGCAGCACATGTTCGCCATGTTCGGCGCAACGGTGCTCGTCCCCATCCTCGTGCAGGGCTACGGCCTGCCGCTGTCCATTCAGACCACGCTGCTGTTCGCAGGTCTCGGCACGCTGCTGTTCCATGTCTGCACCAAGTTTAAAGTCCCCGCGTTCCTCGGCTCCTCGTTCGCCTACCTCGGCGGCTTCTCCACGGTCGCGACGATGCCCGCCTACGAAGGTCTCGATCCCGAAACGAAGCTCGCCTACGCGCTCGGCGGCATCGTGATCGCCGGTCTCCTCTACCTCGTGCTCGCACTCCTCTTTAAGGTGCTCGGTGCGAAAAAAGTCATGCGTTACTTCCCTCCCATCGTCACGGGCCCGATGATCATCATGATCGGCCTGAACCTCTCCGGCTCCGCCATCAATAACGCCTCCACCTGCTGGTGGCTCGCCCTCGTCGCCATGGCCATCATCGTGGTCGCCAACATCTGGGGCAAGGGCATGGTCAAGATCATTCCGATCCTGCTTGGCGTGGTCGGCAGCTACATCGTCGCCCTCATCGCCAGCGCCTGCGGCGCGCAGCTGCCCGATGCAGAGGGTGTGATGCAGCCGCTCGTCAACTTCGCCGCCGTCAACAAGGCGAATCTCATCGGCCTTCAGAAGTTCGTCATCGCGAAGTTCGACGTTTCCGCTATCCTCGTCATGGCCCCCATCGCCATCGCCGCCATGATGGAGCACATCGGCGACATCTCCGCCATCTCCTCCACCACCGGCCGCAACTTCATCGAAGATCCCGGCCTGCACCGCACACTGCTCGGCGACGGTCTTGCCACCGCCTTTGCCGGCATGTTCGGCGGCCCTGCCAACACCACCTATGGTGAAAATACCGGCGTTCTCGCCCTCTCCAAGGTCTACGACCCCCGCGTTGTCCGCCTCGCGGCCATCTACGCCATCATTCTGAGCTTCTCCCCCAAGTTTGACGCGCTTGTCAACTCCATCCCCGCGGCCATCGTCGGCGGCGTCAGCTTCATCCTCTACGGTATGATCTCCGCGGTCGGCGTGCGCAACATCGTGGAGAATCAGGTCGACCTCACCAAGTCCCGCAACCTCATCATTGCGGCGGTCATGTTCGTCAGCGGTCTCGGCTTCAGCTCCGTCGGCGGCATCACCTTCTCCGTCGGCGGCGCGGCGGTCACGCTCTCCGGCCTTGCCATCGCGGCCCTCTGCGGCGTCATTCTCAACGCCATTCTGCCCGGCAACGACTATGTCTTCGGCGTCAGCGTCGAGGGCGACAAGTCCGCCGACCTCGGCAGCTACTAAGACTTAACCCCAAACAGCAAAAAGGAAGCGGCGCGTGCCGCTTCCTTTTTTTGCGCCCTCGTGTTATACTATTGCCAAAAATCACCGCAGGAGGATTTTTCATGGATGAGATCAAGCCCGGGCGCTACCGCCACTTCAAGGGCAACGAATACGAGGTCATCGGCCTCGCCCGCCACTCCGAAACGCAGGAAGAAATGGTCGTCTACCGCGCGCTGTACGGCGACTTTGGCCTCTGGGTGCGCCCCGCGCGGATGTGGAATGAAACCGTCGAGCGCGACGGCAAGACCTTCCGCCGCTTTACCTACATCGGCCAATGACGGACTATACGCTTATTCGCGCCAAACGGCGCACGATGTCGCTGCAGTTGGACCGCGAGGGAAAGGCCATCGTCCGCGCGCCCTGCGGCGTCAAAAAAGAGTACATCGACCGCTTTGTTGCAGCGCATGAAAGCTGGCTTGCGCGCGCGAGGGCAAAGCAAGAGGCGCGCCGCCTCGCCCACCCCGAGCCGACGGATTCCGAGCGCGCAGCGCTCATCGCGCAAGCGAAGGAGTATCTCCCCCAGCGCACCGCCCACTGGAGCACCGTCATGGGGCTTGTGCCGGCGGGCATCAAGATCACCTCTGCGCGCACGCGCTTCGGCTCATGCAGCGGCAAAAACAGCATCTGCTTTTCCTGGCGGCTCATGCTCTATCCGCCCGAGGCCATCGACTATGTCATCGTCCACGAGCTTGCGCATATTCGCCACCATGACCACTCCCCCGCCTTCTACGCGCTGATCGCGCAATATCTCCCCGACTGGAAAGCGCGCATGAAGCTGCTGAAAGAATAAAAAGAGACGCCGCAGCGTCTCTTTTTTCATGCTCTTCACAGCAGCAGCTCATAAAAGTCATCAGTCTCCAGCCCTTCCGCTTTGGTCAGTGCCGTGAGCGCTGCGCGGTCCTCCGTTCCGGCGCGCCATGCCATGCCGCAGTCTGCTGTCAGCTCGCGCGGCACGGGAATGAGCCGCCCCGGAAGGCCCTTCGCCCGGCAGAGCTTTTCCATCGCGATGGCCGCGGCCGTCGTATGAAAGGTGATGATAAGCCAGCGTTTTTTCTCTCTCATGTTGCGATCTCGCGAACGGCACGCACGGCAGCGTCCGCTTCCTCTTCCGTATTGTACCAGCCGAAGCTAAAGCGCACCGCGCCCTGTCCTTCGGTTCCGAGCGCGCGGTGCAGCCGCGGCGCGCAGTGCGCGCCCGGGCGGGTCGCGATGCCGTAGTCCTCGGACAGAATGTCCGACACTTCGCCCGAGTCCATGTCGCCGATGTTGAGCGCCGCGACCGCCGTGCGCTCGCAGTCAAAGTCGCCGTAGAGCGTCACGCCCGGAATGTTCCGCACGCCCTCGACAAAGCGGCGCAGCAGCGCCGTTTCGTGTGCGTGGATCGTGCCGATCCCGGTCTCCTGCAAAAAGTCGAGCGCGGCGGAAAGTCCCGCGATGCCGTGGCCGTTGAGCGTCCCCGCCTCGAGGCGCGTCGGCATCTGCGCAGGCTGAGACTCGGAATACGTCTGCACGCCCGTGCCGCCGACCTTCCACGGGGCAATGTCTACGCCTTCGCGCACGCACAGTCCGCCCGTGCCCTGCGGACCCATGAGCGACTTGTGCCCCGTAAAGCACAGCACGTCGATTTGCATTTTTTCCATGTCGATGGGCAGCACGCCCGCGCTCTGCGAGGCGTCCACGAGGAACATCAGTCCGTGCGCGTGCGCAAACTGTCCAATGCGCGTAAGATCAAGCACATTGCCCGTCAGGTTCGAGGCATGCGTGCAGACGACGGCGCGGGTATCGGGACGCAGCAGCCGTTCAAAATCGGCGTAGTCGATGTTCCCCTGCCGGTCTGCGGGAACAAAGCTCAACTTGACATTGTTTTCCCGTTCCAGCCGGTAGAGCGGCCGCAGCACGGAGTTGTGCTCCAAGTCCGTCGAAATGACGTGGTCGCCGCTGCGGATGCAGCCGTGAATGGCGATATTCAGCGCTTCGGTCGAGTTGCAGGCGAAAGCGACATGATCCGCCCGCTTACAGCCAAAGAGCGAGGCTAGCTTGCAGCGCGTGTCGTAAATGACGCGCGAGGCGGCAAGCGAGCCTTCATGTGTGCCGCGCGCACTGTTGCCAAAGCTGTCCATGGCCTGCACCACCGCGTCAATGACCTGCGGCGGCTTCCGCAGCGTGGTCGCCGCATTGTCGAGATAGATCATCTTCACGGACGGACGATGCGGTCCGCGCCGCTCATCTTTTCCACGATGACGTACATGTTCGTCACCTCGCCGACAGCAAGCTTTTCCTTGAGGTCATAGAAGTTCAGGCACGTGCCACAGCTTAAGATCTCCACGCCGCGCTCGGCCATGCCCTTGAGATCCTCAAGCGACTCCGAGCCTTCGCAGCTGAGCTTCACGCCGCCGTTGTAGCAGAGAATGGTATCGGGCGGGGTCTCCTGCTGGCTCAGGGCAAAGACAAATGCCTTCATCAGCGCACCGCCAAGTTCATCGCTGCCGCCGCCCATCTTGTCAGAGGAGAGTACCACGACTGTTTTCGGCTTGCCGCAGGTGAAGCACTCTCCGCTCACCTCGTCCGTCTTGGCGTTCTCGCCCACGGTGATGGTCACGCGGTACTGATTTTCGCCGAGTTTTTCGGTCGCGGACGTACAGCCCTTGCTTGCGGCCAGCTTGCCGAGGTTCTGCACCGCCGTCTCGTTGTCGACCAGCGTTTCGACCGTTCCCGCGCCAGTAAGTTCCTGCATCGCCTTCTGCGTCTTTACGACCGGAAGCGGGCAGGCGTCGCCCATGGCATTGACTTCGATTTTCATACGTATCGCTCCTTTGCCGGGATCACACCCGTTATTTTCTTCTAAGTATAACAGATTCTGCGCAAAGTGGCACAACTTTTTTCTCTCGCCGTAAATTTCTTTTATGATTCTCCTTTTTACCGTCCCGCTATCATTGGATTTCTTGATGATGCTTTCTGCCTTGCGCCGGTTCCATCAAGTTGATAAAATGGGAAAAAGTTTGTATCTTTCTGCGCGCTCCGCGCTCTAACAGGCAGAAATGATCGGAAGGAGGCCCTGCATGGACGAATTTGACGAGATCTGTCGGCGCTGTACGCCCGTTGTCTACCGTTTTCTGCTTTCGCTCAGCAAGGACGCCTCACTTGCCGACGAGCTGACGGCGGAAACGTTCTATCAGGCGTATCTGCACATCGACACGTTCCGCGGCGACTGCCGCGTCGAATCGTGGCTCTGCCAGATCGCAAAAAACGCCCTCATGAAAGAGCTCCGCCGACGAAAGCGCACCGTCCCCTACGAGGAAACGCGCAAGCTCACCGCGCCGGACGACATTTTTGAACTGCTGGCCGACCGCGAGCAGGCAATGCGCATTCACGCTTCCCTGCACCGGCTCAAGGAGCCGTACCGTGAGGTCTTTACACTGCGCGTGCTCGGTGAGCTGCACTTCCGTGACATCGCCGCGTTGTTCGGCAAATCCGAGTCTTGGGCAAAGGTCACATTCTACCGCGCCAAGGACAAGCTGATTGAAGATATGGAGGAACACCATGAACATTGACTGCCGCGTCATCGGCGACCTGCTCCCGCTCTACGCCGACGAAAGCTGCTCGGACGCAAGCCGCGCGCTCATCGAGGAGCATCTCAAATGCTGCCCACGCTGCCGCGAAACGCTCGCGCGGATGAAAAGCGAACAATTTCTTCCCGCCGCGCAGGCCATCGACCCACCCGCCGTCGCCGACTATGCGCAAAAGGTCAAGCACCGCCGCCAGAAGCGCGGTACGCTCCTGACTGTCGGCGTCATCGTCCTGATTGTACTGCTCTCGCTCACCGCCGCCGCGTGGATGAACCTTGTCCGCGCACAGCACCCCTACATCCCCGTGGTTGAGGAGAGCGTCTGCAACCTTGCCGCCGGAGAGGTACAAACCTTTGCCGACAGCTGCGACGGCCGCCGTCTTTTTACGAACAGCACGCGCATCGCCGTCACCTTCCGCGCGGATACGCCGCAGAACGGCACGATCACGCTCTGGAACATCACCGACGTCACAAAACCCTATCCCGCCATGTTTTACGAGGTCGACGGCCGCACCGCGCGCTGCGAATTCACAAATCTCTCCTCCGCCGAACGCTACTTTGTCCTCTGCGACGGTCTTTCCGGCGATGTGATCCTCTCTGACGGACGGCCGACGAACCTTTGGGAGAGCTTCCTCGATCTGCTTCACGTTCTCTCTCCGCGCTGACAGCGATCAAACGCCGGAGTTGACAAAGCCCTCGCACTTCTCTACAATAAAGGCAGCTTTTTGAGGGAGGTGTGCGCCATGAACGACAAGCTGCGTCTCACGCAGATGACAAAGGCGGCGGGTTGAGCCGCCAAGCTGGGGCCGGGTGCCCTGACGGAAATTCTTGCAAATCTGCCGAACGTGTCGGATCCTGCGCTTCTGGTCGGCTATGACCGCAGCGATGACGCTGCCGTTTACCGCATCTCCGATGAGGTCGCCGTCATCGAAACGGTCGACTTTTTCACCCCCATTGTGGACGACCCGTACCTCTTCGGTCAGATCGCCGCGGCAAATGCACTGAGCGACGTATACGCCATGGGCGGTGAGCCGAAGATTGCGATGAACCTTTTGTGCGTGCCGAACTGCCTGCCGAAAGAAGACGTCCGCGCCATTCTGGAGGGCGGCCACGCAAAGGCGGTCGAAGCCGACTGCATCATCGCGGGCGGCCACACCATTGAGGACAATGAGCCGAAATACGGTCTGTGCGTCACGGGCTTTGTTCGCCCCGACCGCATTCTCAAAAATATCGGCGCACAGCCGGGCGATGTGCTGGTGCTGACAAAGCCGCTCGGCAGCGGCGTACTCACCACCGCCATCAAGGCAGATCTGATCTCTCCCGCCGCGTGCGATGCGCTCTACGCCCACATGGCAACGCTCAACAAGGAAGCGGGCGAGGCTGTGCGAAGCGCCGGAAATGTCCACGCTTGTACCGATGTGACGGGCTTTGGACTTTTGGGCCACAGCTATGAGATGGCAAGCGGCAGCGGCGTCACGATCCGCCTGCACGGCGCGGCGCTCCCTCTGATGGACGGCGCGCGCGCAATGGCGGAGATGGGCATTATCCCCGCGGGCGCTTACCGCAACATGGACTATGTCAAGCCGCACCTTTCCGTGCTGGCGGGCAGCGAGCAGGCGCTTTTGGATCTTGCCGCCGACCCGCAGACCTCGGGCGGACTGCTCATCGCGCTCCCGCGCGAGGACGCCGAACCGCTGCTGAACGCGCTGCGCGTCTTTGCCCCGTGGAGCGCCATCGTCGGCGAGGTACACAAAAAGAGCACTGCGGCGCTCGAATTCGACTAACGGAAAAAGCAAGAAAAGCGGAGCTGAATGCATCGGCATTCAGCTCCGCTTCCTATTATACGGTGACACCGTCACTGATTTGAATTGTACGTCACATGCAGCAGCTCGTGGCAGCGCTCTTCGCCGTAGTCCTCCATCATCTGCAGCACAACGGGGTTGCGCTCGGCGCGCTTGAACATTGCCGCATTGTCGGCAAGGTGCAGGCCGTCGCCGCGTTTTTCCTTTCTCTTTTTGAGTCCGTAGGGCTGACCCGCGCCGCCGACGCAGCCGCCCTGGCAGGTCATCACCTCGATGAGGTGATAGAACGCCTTGCCCTCGTCGATGTCCTTCAAAAGCTTCTTGGCATTGGCAAGCCCGTTGACGACCGCGATCTTGAGCTCAGCATCGCCGACGGTGACCGACGCCTCCTTGATCGGCGCATCGCCGCGCAGGCCAAGAATACTGATCTCACGCAGGGCATTTTTGCTCTTATCGGGCAGGCAGTGGCGCACGACCGCTTCGGCAACGCCGCCGCTCGTGCCGTAAATGATCGCGGCACCGGAGCCGAGGCCAAAGGGCATATCGGGGGACTCCAGCTCCAGCTCGGAGAGCTGAATGCCGGTCTCCTGCATCATATCAATCACCTCGCGCGTGGTGAGCACAAGGTCAACATCAGGCCGTCCGTCGTGGACGAACTCAGGGCGCGCTGCTTCCATTTTTTTTGCCGTGCAGGGCATGATGGCGATGTGATAGGTCGTGCGGCCGTCGGCTGCGTCCTTCGCAGCGTACTTGTCGCGGAAGATCGCACCCACCATCTCCATCGGCGACTTGCAGGTCGAAATGTTCTTCAAATACTTGGGGTTCTCGTTTTCGAGATATTTCACCCATGCCGGGCAGCAGGAGGTGAACATCGGGAACGGGCCGCCGTTTTTCAGGCGCTCGAGGAATTCCTCGGATTCGGCGATCGTCGTAAAGTCCGCGCCGAACGTCGTATCGTACACCTCGTCCACGCCCATGAGCTTGAGCGCCGTGACGAGCTTATCGAGCACATTTTCGCCGGCAGAGAAGCCGAATGCCTCGCCCACCGCCACGCGCACTGCGGGCGCGATCTGAATGACCACGCGCTTTTTCGGATCGTGAATGGCGCGCCACGCCTCGCCGATCTGGTTTTTTACGGTGATGGCGCCGGTGGTGCACACCGCGGCACACTGGCCGCAGCTGACGCACTTCGTCTCGGCGAGCTTGTGGTCAAAGGCGGGCATGACCTGCAAATTGCTGCCGCGGTAAGCAAAGTTCAAAATGCCCATGCCCTGCATCTCTTCGCACACGCGCACGCAGTCGCCGCAGAGAATGCACTTGTTCGGGTCGCGCAGCACCGCGGGTGACGAGCTGTCGATCTCGTAGTGCTCGCGCGTATCGGGGAAGCGGATCCTACGCACGCCGAACTGCTGGGCAAGCTCCTGCAAACGGCAGTGGCCGCTCTTTTCGCAGGTGGTGCAGTTGCAGTTGTGCGAGGCAAGCAGCAGCTCCAGAATGACGCGCCGGTGCTTGAGAAGCCGCGCGCTGTTCGTGCTGATGCGCATGCCGTCGCGCGGCTCCATCGAGCAGCTCGCGTCGATCTTACCGGTCTTTTCATCTTCCACCACGCACATACGGCACGCGCCATAAACGGAAAGGTCGGAGTAATAGCAGAATGTCGGCATTTCAATACCGGCCTTGCGAATGACGGAAAGCACATTCTTTTCGCCGTCGAAGTTGACGCGCTGACCGTCAACGATCATCATACCTTTTGCCATGTCTCTCAACCCTCCTCTTCAATGGCGTCGATCGCGCCGAACGGACAGGCGCCCCAGCACGCGCCGCAGTGGATACACTTATCATTGTCGATGGTGTGCGGCATGCGGATCTCGCCGGAGATGGCCTCCATCGGGCAGTTGCGCTTGCACTTGCCGCAGCCCTTGCACAGCTCGGGCTTAATGACAAGGCGGCGCTTGCGGCCGTTGCAGATCGGGCAATGATGGTCGACCACATGACGCAGATAATCCTGGCGGAAGTGGCGCAGCGTACTCTGCACGGGCTTGCACGCACTCTGGCCGAGGCCGCACAGCGCCGTTTCCGAGATCGTTTTGGCAAGCTCCTGCAAGAGGTCAAGATCCTCAAGACTCCCCTCGTTTGCAATGATGCGATCCAGGATCTCCAGCATGCGCTTCGTGCCCTCGCGGCAGGGAACGCACTTGCCGCAGCTCTCGTTCTGCGTAAAGCGCATGAAAAAGCGCGCGGTCTCGACCATGCAGGTATCCTCGTCCATGACGACGAGGCCGCCCGAGCCGATCATGGCGCCGATGCTCTTGAGCGAGTCGAAGTCGAGCGGCAGGTCAAGATGCTCGTCGCTCGCCGTGGTCGCGCCGCCGGAAGGGCCGCCGATCTGCACGGCCTTGAACTTCTTACCGTTGGGAATGCCGCCGCCGATGTCGAAAACGACTTCACGAATGGTCGTGCCCATAGGCACTTCGATGAGGCCTGTGTTGACCACGTTGCCCGTCAGGGCGAAGGCCTTCGTGCCGGGGCTCTTCTCCGTGCCGATGCTATGGTACCACTCCACGCCGTTTTTGATGATGAGCGGGACGTTGGCAAAGGTCTCCACGTTGTTGAGCACCGTGGGTTCAGCCCACAGGCCGTGCTCAATGGTGCGCGGGGGCTTGACGCGCGGCATGCCGCGGTTGCCCTCGATGGACGCAGTCAGGGCGCTGCCCTCGCCGCAGACGAATGCGCCCGCGCCCTTGGCAACATGAATGCGGAAGTTAAAATCGCTGCCGAGGATATGCTCGCCGAGAAGCCCTGTCTCCTCCGCTCTGGCAATGGCTGTTTTCAGACGGTTCACCGCCAGCGGATATTCCGCGCGCACGTAAATGTAGCCCTCGTCGCTGCCGACGGCAAGACCCGCGATCATCATGCCCTCAAGCACGCTGTGGGGGTTGCCCTCCATCACGCTGCGGTCCATGAACGCGCCGGGATCGCCCTCGTCGCCGTTGCAGACGATGTATTTCTTTGCGCTCTTCTGCTTGCGCGCGCCGTCCCATTTGCGTCCGGCGGGGAAACCGCCGCCGCCGCGGCCGCGCAGGCCGGAATCAAGAATGTCGCGGCAGATCTCCTCGTCCGTCATCTCGAACAGCGCCTTTTCAAACGCGCTGTAACCGCCCTTGGCGATGTACTCCTCGATGTCCTCGGCGTCCGCCGTGCCGCAGTTTCCCAGCACCACGCGGTGCTGCTTTTTATAAAACGGGATCTCCTCCTGCTTCGGATACGCCACGCCGTCCAGATGATAAACAAGGCGGTCGATGACCTCGCCGCCGAGGACGGTCTTTTCCAGAATTTCGTGGCAGTCCTCGGGCTTGACGTGAATGTACATCACACCCATCGGCTCGATGTGCACCAGCGGCCCCATCTCGCAGAAGCCGTGGCAGCCGCTCATCTTGACGTGCAGGCTCTTCTCCTCGTCCGTGTCGTGCTTCAGCCCCACATAGACCTTCAACCCGCGCGATTCACACTCGGCCTTGAAATTGTCGTAAATCTTCATTGCGCCGCCGGCAATGCAGCCGGTGCCCGCGCAGATGAGAATGGACGGCACCTCGCGGCTTTGCGCAAGATCATGCTCCGCCTGCGCGCGCAGGGCGCGGAATTCTTCTCTATTCAGCTTGTTCACGCCTGCACCCCCTCGTTTTTGCGAATGGAGTCGAGCAGCTCAATAGCATGCTCGGGATCCATCTTGGCATGTACTTCCCCGTTCACGGTCATAACCGGCGCCAATCCGCAGGCGCCGAGGCACGCGACCGTTTCGAGCGTAAAGAGGCCGTCGTCCGAAGTCTTTTTCTTCCCGTGCAGCCCGAGGTATTCATAGATCGCATCATAGATCGGCCCGGACTTGCGCACATGACACGCCGTACCCGCGCAGACCTTGATGATATGCTTTCCCTTGGCCTCCAGCGAAAAATTCTCGTAGAATGTCGCCACACTGTATACCTTTGATACGCTTACACCGAGCGTATCGGCGATGAGCGTCAGGTTTGCTTCGCTTAAGTAATTGTATTCCGCCTGCACATCCTGCAAAATGGCAATGAGGTTGGACGGATCGTTCTCATGCATAGCAAGGATGCTCAGGACTTTCTCCGTATCAGGTTTCATAGCTGCCCTCCTAATCTAATCCTGAGAGCGATTATACCGCTTTTTTTAAGGCATTTTCAATCAAATGCGCAAAAATTATCGATTGATTATCCCTATAGGCCTAATATTTTTCTACAAGTCAATAAATGCCGAGATCTCCGCATCTGTTGCGCATGAAAAAAGGGATCCGCCATACGGCGGATCCCTTCTCTTTTTCGTTTGTTTGCTTACCTCGCACCCTTCGGCATGCGCTCTTTGATCTGCTTGCCCGTTGGCGTAGCGGCAAGACCGCCGAGCGCCGTCTCGCGGAACTCGACCGGCATACGGCGTCCGACCTCGCCCATCGCGTCGATGACCTCATCGACGGGAATGCGGCTTTCAATGCCTGCCAGTGCCATATCTGCCGCGGAGATGGCATTCACCGCACCGATAACATTGCGCTTGACGCACGGCACCTCGACAAGGCCCGCCACAGGGTCGCAGACAAGCCCCATCAGATTTTTGAGCGCCATGGCCACCGCGTGGCCGATCTGCTCGTTCGTGCCGCCGCGCAGAGACACAAGCGCGCCCGCCGCCATGGCCGACGCCGTGCCGATCTCCGCCTGACAGCCGCCCGCCGCGCCGGAAATGCTCGCGCGGTGCGCGATGACGGCCCCGATACCCGCGGCAACATACAGTGCTTCCAGCAGCTCATGCTGCGTGTGCTTTTCACGCTCGCACAGCGGCAGCAGCACTGCCGGCACCACGCCGCAGGAACCTGCCGTCGGCGCGGCAACGATGCGGCGCATGCAGGCGTTCGACTCCGCCATGGAAAGCGCCTGCACGATGACCTCATCTATGAACTCCCCACCGATGCTTTCGCCGCGGCGCGCGTACAGCCGCATTTTCAGTCCGTCGCCGCCGACCAGTCTGCTCACGCTGCGCTGCGTACCGGTGTAGGAATCGGCTGCGTCCTGGATCGCCTGCCAGGTGGAAAGCATTTTTGCCATTGATGCCTGCCGGCTCACCTGACGCTCCTCCATGTCGTACTTCAAAACGATCTCCCAGAACGGGATCTCTTCCCGCGCCGAGCGCTCAAAGATTTCCTTCATCGAATCCAGCGCCATCTTCATCGTCCTCCTTATCGTAATAAGTCACGCTCAGGATACCCGGCAGCTCAGAGAGAAATTCCACCTGCCGCGGCTTGATGTGCTGATCTGTTTCAATGACCATCAGCGCATCTCCTCCGCGGCGATGGCGGTTGACGCTCATGTTCGCCACGTTGATGTGCACCTGGCTCAAAATAGACGTGATCGCAGCGACGGAGCCGGTCTCGTCCTGATTGCGGACGATCAGCGTGTTGAAGTCGCCCGTGAAGTTCACGTTGATGCCGTCAATCTTATTGACGACGATCGCGCCGCCGCCGACAGAGGAGGCCTCAATGGTCATCTTTTTTCCGCTTTTCCCCGTCAGCTCCAAAAGCGCGGTGTTCGGGTGTGCATCGCGCAGCTCCACCGTGTGGAAGGAATACGCCATGCCCGCGCGGTTTGCCTCATCGTAGGCATTCGGAATGCGCAGATCGTCCGGCTTCATGCCGAGCAGTCCCGCAAGCAGCGCGCGGTCCGTACCGTGGCCGACGCCGGTCTCGGCAAAGGAACCGTGCAGGCCGATGTCTGCACGCGCCACCTCTTCGCCGAGCAGCGTTCTGCCCATGTTGCCGATGCGCGCCGCGCCTGCTGTATGCGAACTGGACGGACCGACCATCACCGGCCCCATCATATCGAAAATATTGATCATGGAAACCCCGTCCTTTCTGGTTTTCTCAGGAAAAAGCATATCATATCCGCTGCCGAAAAGCGAGTTAAATTCCCCCGTCCACGTTGCGACTATTGAATGACACCGTTTACCATGATTCATTTCTATTTTTCATTAAAACCGCCGATCGATGCATTCTCTTCATCACTTACAGACAAAAACAGGTGCAGGCGATCCCCTCGCCGCACCTGTTTTTCTCATCGATCGGTTTTTACACGCGCTTCCACTTCGCGCCGCCGGGCATGTCGGTCACTTCGACGCCCTGTGCCTTGAGCTCATCGCGGATGCGGTCGGCCTCGGCAAAGTTCTTCGCCTTTTTGGCCTCTGCGCGCTGGCGGATCAGGTTCTCGATGCCCTCGTCCGCCGTGCCGTCCTCAGAGACGACCGTGAAGCCGCCCGCGCTCTGCTGAGACGCAGCCTTCTCCTTCGTCTCGCGCTCGGCTTCGGCCTTTTTGAGAAGGTCGAGGCTCAGCACCGTGTCATAGTCGCCGATGATGGCAAGTTTCGTCGCGCCCGTGGTCTTGGCCTTGAGCACGTCGTAGAGTGCGGTCACGCCCATGGCGGTGTTGAGGTCGTTGTCCATTTCCTTCATGAACTTCGCGCGGTACTCGCTGCGCACCGCCTCGTCCACGCCGCCCTCGTCCTTAATATTCGCAATCTTCGCGATGAGCTTGTTGTACGCGGCGACCGCATTGTCAAGGTTTTCCCACGTGAAGACAAGACTCTTGCGGTAGTGGCTCTGTAAGCAGAAGAAGCGGTACGCCAGCGGGTCATAGCCCTTTTCCTCAAGCAGCGAGACCGTCAAAAATTCGCCCTTGGATTTAGACATCTTGCCGTGCGAGGTGTTGAGATGCGCCACGTGGCACCACTGGAGGCACCAGGGATGACCGAGGTAGCTCTCGCTCTGCGCGATCTCGTTCGTGTGGTGCGGGAAGGCGTTGTCCACGCCGCCGCAGTGCAGGTCGAGATACTCGCCGTTGTACTTCATCGAAATGCCGGAGCACTCGATGTGCCAGCCCGGATATCCAACGCCCCAGGGAGAATCCCATTTGAGCGCCTGATCCTCAAACTTGGACTTGGTGAACCAGAGGACGAAGTCGTTCTTGTTCTTCTTGTTCTCGTCCTCCTCTACACCCTCGCGCACGCCGACGGCGAGGTCTTCCTCGTTGTGGTCGTTGAAGATATAGTAGCGCTCGAGCTTGCTCGTGTCGAAATAGACGTTGCCGCCGGCGAGGTAGGCATAGCCGGTGTCAAGGAGCTTCGTGATGATCTTGATGTAGTCGTCGATGAGACCCGTCGCGGGCTGGACAACATCAGGGCGCTTGATGTTGAGCTTCTTGCAGTCGGCGAAGAACGCGTCGGTATAGAACTTGGCGATCTCCATGACGGTCTTGTGCTCGCGCTTGGCTCCCTTGACCATCTTGTCCTCGCCCTCATCGGCGTCGCTCGTGAGGTGGCCGACGTCGGTGATGTTCATCACGCGGTTCACGCTGTAACCCGAAAAGCGCAGATACTTTTCCAGCACGTCCTCCATAATGTAGGAGCGCAGATTCCCGATGTGGGCAAAGTGGTACACGGTCGGGCCGCAGGTGTACATCTCCACATGGTTCGGCGTGTGGGTCTTGAATTCTTCCTTTTTATGGGTCGCGGAATTGTATAAATACATGATAACTCTCCTTTGAGAAGATGGAATTACGATTTAGTCTGCTTCTTTGAAAACGTCGAGGTTCTTTGCAAAGTATTCAATGCCGGAATACACGGTCGTCGCCACGATGACCGCGATGCACACGACATTCAAAAGGTTGCTCTGGAACACCAGCATCAGGCACAAACACACCATGGTCGAGGCGGTCTTCACCTTGCCTGACCATGCTGCCGCGATGACGCGCCCCTGCTCCACAGCGACAAGGCGCATGCCGGAAATGGCAAATTCGCGCAGCAGCACGATGGCGAGACACCAGCCGGGCATCTGCCCGCATTCGACAAAGTAGCACATCGCCGCCATGACGAGCATTTTGTCCGCCAGCGGGTCCATGAACTTGCCGAAATTTGTGATCTGGTTATAGTGGCGGGCGATGTAGCCGTCGACAAAGTCCGTCAGGCACGCGACGACGAAAATACCGAGCGCCCACCACCTCGCACCCGCGAAGTCCAGGTACAGCACCACTAAGAATACAGGGATCAGCGCAATGCGCATGATCGTCAGCTTGTTTGCAGTTGTCATTATCTCTCTTTCCTCCTGCCTTGCAGGGCTTTAAAATTATTCGACCGCTTCGCCGGTCAACTCGCCGTCCATCGTGCCGGTCAGGCGCACGTTGACGAACTCACCTGCCATAATATCACAATTCGAAGAAAAGTAAATCTTTCCGTCAATATCCACGGACTCGGCGTAGCTGCGGCCGACAAAGGACTGCGATTCCTCACTCCAGCCCTCGCACAGCACCTCGCGAATGTCGCCGAGGACGGAGTCGTTGTACGCGTCGATGATCTCGCTCTGCACGTCGACCAAAAGCTCCGTGCGGCGCTGGGCTTCCTCGGTGGAAACATGCTCCATCGCCGCAGCCTTCGTCCCCTCTTCGGGAGAGAAGGGAAACACGCCCGCGCGCTCGATCTTCTCCTCGCGCAAAAAGTCACAAAGCTCCTCGAATTCCGCCTCGCCTTCGCCGGGAAGTCCCGCGATGATGGACGTGCGCAGCACCAGGCCGGGCACGCGCTCGCGCAGCTCGTGGAATACCTTGCGGAGGCTCTCCTTCGTGTCGCGGCGGTTCATCGCCTTTAAAATGCCGTCGTTGCAGTGCTGGATGGGAATATCAAGGTAGGGAACAATCTTCTTCTCTTCGGCGATGGTATCGATCAGTTCTTCGGTAATCTCATCGGGATAAAGATAGTGCAGACGGATCCAGTGGAAGTCGAGCTTGCACAGCTCGCGCAGCAGCGCAGGAAGCTGATGTTCGCCGTTGAAGTCCGTGCCGTAGCGCGTGATGTCCTGCGCGATAACGATGAGTTCCTTCACGCCCGCGGAGGCAAGCTCGCTCGCCTCGTCGAGAAGCTCCGCCATCGGGCGGCTGCGGTAGCGCCCGCGCAGACGCGGGATCACGCAATAGGCGCAGCAGTTGTCGCAGCCCTCGGCAATGCGGAGATAGGCATACCATGGAGGCGTGGATAAAATACGTGCGCCGCCCTGCGGGCAGTGGTGGATATCCCCCATGTGGCAGGGCCGCAGCGCTGCGCCGCTCATCACCTCGTCGAGCGCAAGGGCAATGTCGCCGTAGCTGCCAGTGCCGAGCACCGCGTCCACCTCGGGCAGCTCGCGCAGCACATCGTCCTTGTAGCGCTGCGCCATGCAGCCGGTGACGATGATCTTCTTGAGTCCTCCCTCCTGCTTGAGCTCCGCCATTTCGAGGATATTATCGATGGCTTCCTCGCAGGCCGAAGCCAAAAAGCCGCAGGTGTTGACCACGGCCACATCCGCCCCCTCGGGCGAGAGGACGATATTGTACCCCGCGTGCTGCACCGTGGCCATCATCTGCTCGCAGTTGACCTGGTTTTTGGCACAGCCGAGGGAAATAAAGAACACATTGTAGGACATAATTTCTCTCCTGTCCGTAGAAATATTACAAACGATCACTCTTCGTAATCGAATTCTGTCGTATCTTCGCCGATCTTGGCAAGCGCGGCGCGCACATCGCGCCAGGCAAAGCCACGGCGCAGCAACATGTCGGAAAGGCGCTTTCTGCCTTTCTCGTCGAGCGTGCGGCCCTTTGTCTTTTGTGCGATCACACGCGCGATGGCCTCCTGCACATCGGGTGAGGCAGCAAGCGCATCTTCCCACAACTCGCGTGGCACGCCGCGCCGGTAGAGCTCGTCGCGGATCTTCGCTTCGCCGTAGCCCATGCCGCCATAATGCCGCACGAGCATCAATGCATAGTCCGCGTCATTGAGCGCGCCGATCTCTTCGAGCCAGTCCGCCGCCGCTTCCGCGTCGGGCTCTGCCGCGCCCTTCTCCCCGAGCTTTCTGATAAGCTCTCTGCGCGAAAGTGGGCGCGACGAGATCATATTCGCCGCGCGCACGCGCGTTTCGCTCCGTGCGCCGGACTGCTGTAATTCTACCACAGTCCTATCGTCAATGTCCAGCCCTATGCATAAACCGAAACGCAGAAGCTCGCTCTCGGTGATCCGGAGGAGGTCTCCCCCCTCCAGATACACGAGAACGCGCTCCTGCTTATGTTTCGATCGTTCGATCTTCTCAATCTTCATCCTTGAAATCGTCGGCGCTGACGTCCACAGCACGGCCCGCGGCCTTCGCCGCCACGCGGGACTGGCCCGTCATCAGCTTATCAAAGTTGCGGCGGATCTCCGCTTCGAGATTGTCCGCGATCTCGGGATTGTTTTTCAGATACTGCTTGGCCGCGTCGCGTCCCTGGCCGATGCGCGTTTCGCCCATCGAATACCATGAGCCGCTCTTCTGCACAAGGCCGAGCTTGACGCCAAGATCGATGAGCTCGCCGATGAGCGAGATGCCCTCGCCGTACATGATGTCGAACTCCGCCTCGCGGAACGGGGGTGCCATCTTGTTCTTCACGACCTTGGCACGCGTGCGGTTGCCGATGATCTCGCTGCCGTTTTTCAGCGCCTCGATGCGGCGCACGTCGATGCGCACGCTCGAATAGAACTTGAGCGCGCGGCCGCCGGTCGTGACCTCGGGGTTGCCGTACATGACGCCGACCTTTTCGCGCAGCTGGTTGATGAAAATGACGATGGTGTTCGTCTTGCCGACCGCGCCGGTCAGCTTGCGCAGCGCCTGCGACATGAGGCGCGCATGCAGGCCGACAAAGCTGTCGCCCATCTCGCCCTCGATCTCCGCGCGCGGCACGAGCGCCGCGACGGAGTCGACCACGATGACGTCGATCGCGCCGGAGCGCACGAGCGCCTCGGTGATCTCGAGCGCCTGCTCGCCGGTATCCGGCTGAGAGACAAGCATATCCTCGACCTTGACGCCAAGCGCGCGGGCGTAGGTGATGTCGAGCGCATGCTCGGCGTCGATGAACGCGACCTCGCCGCCCGCCTTCTGTGCCTGCGCGAGCACATGCAGCGCAAGCGTCGTCTTACCGGAGGATTCCGGTCCGTAGATCTCGATGATACGGCCCTTGGGCAATCCGCCGATGCCGAGCGCAAGGTCGAGCGCGAGAGAGCCGGTGGGAACGGCCTCCACATTGCTCACGGTATTGTCGCCAAAGCGCATGATTGAGCCCTTGCCATAGGTGCGCTCGATCTGCTGCATCGCGGTCTCGATCGCCCGCTTCTTGTCGTCAGCCATCGCCGCGGCTGCCTTCGTCTGAGCTTTTTCTGCCATGTTCGCGTTCCTCCCGATTCTTTATGTAAACTGTTTTTTAAGATCAAATCGCTTCTACTCGCGTGCCGTATACCACGCGAGGAATGTTGTTGAGATCTTTGACGATCTGAATATCGCCAAAGCCGCTCGAGCGCATGATGCGCAGCACGCTGTCCGCCTGCCCGATGCCGACCTCGAAAAAGAGCATGCCGTTTTCGCACAGGACGTCGCGCCATTTTTCGCAGATCACGCGGTAAAAATCGAGTCCGTCCGCGCCGCCGTCGAGCGCAAGTCGCGGCTCGTGCTCGCGCACGGAGGCATCGAGCGTTTCAATGTCCGCGCTCGGAATATACGGCGGATTGCTGACGAGGAACCGGAACTCGCCCAGCGTGCGCGAAGGCTTTTCGCGCGCGTCGAGCTTGAGGCTCGCCACGCGAGATGTCAAGCGGTTGCGGCGGATGTTCTGCCGGCAGATCTTCAGCGCTTCCTCATCGTATTCGCCGAGCAGCACGCGCGCGTTCGGTAAGTTCGCCGCTGCGGCAAGGCCGATGCAGCCGCTGCCCGCACAGAGATCGAGGATGCGGCAAGACCCGGCGCCGCGCGCCGCGTCGATGAGCTTCGTTGCCAAAACCTCCGTATCCGGGCGCGGGATCAGCACCGCGGGTGAAATATCGAGCGGCAGGCCGTAAAACTCCCACTCACCGATCAGGTAGGCCACCGGCTCGCCCGCAAGATGCCGCTTGACCAGTTCGTGCGCGGCCGCTTCCACCTCGGGTGAGGCATAGAGAGAACCGTCGCGCACCAGTTCCTCGCGCGTCTTGCCCGCCGCGGCGCACACCAGCTCACGCGCGGACTGCGTTGCCTCCTCGTCGCCCGTGCGCTTGAGCTCCGCGCGCAGGTCGAGGTAAAGATTATTATATGTGATCGCCATGCTTACCACGCATCCTTGCCTTTTTCTTCGGGAATAACCAGCTCGAGTGCCCGAATGGCGACCTCGAGCATGCTGTCGTCCGGCTCATTGGTCGTAAAGTTTTGCAGCCACAGGCCCGGACGCGACAAAAAGCGCGTCACCCTGTTGTCGTGCCCGCCGACGTAGCGGTTGAACTCATACGTCACGCCCACGATGGGAATAAGCAGCAGCAGGTGCAGCCCCATGCGCACCCACATGTTGCGCCAGTTGACAAAGCTGAAAACAAGGCTTGAAACAAGAATGGACACGACCACCACGACAAAAAGAAAGCTCGTGCCGCAGCGCGGGTGATGGCGCGGCTGCTTGCGGCAGTTTTCGACCGTCAGCGGCAGCCCCGCCTCGTAGCAGAAAATGGTCTTGTGCTCCGCGCCGTGATACTGGAACACGCGGTAGATGTCCTTCTGCTTTGAGCAGAGGATCATGTAGGCAAAAAAGATCACGAGCTTGATGACGGATTCGACCAGATTGTGCACCGCCGCGCTCTTGATATACGGGTCGATAAAACCCGCCAAAAACGTCGGCAGCAGGAAAAAGAGCAGGATCGTCAGCCCCAGCGACAGGAAAACCGCCAGCGCCGTGATGACCTTCTGCATCTTCTCATTTCCGAGTTTTCCCTCAAGCCACCGGTCGAACTTGCCCGGCTCGGCAACGTCGTCATCGGGGAAATAGTCCGCTGAAAACATCAGCGCCTTCACACCCTTGACCATCGAATCGACAAACGTGACCGCGCCGCGGATAATGGGCAGCCCGAGAACCGGGTACTTGTCTCGCACGAGCGTCAGCTCCTCTACCTTCTCCACAAGCCCCTCCGGCGAGCGGACAACGATGGCCTGCTTCCCCGGCCCGCGCATCAGAACGCCTTCAATCAGCGCCTGTCCGCCGATGCTCGTACGGAACTTGGACGGGGAAGCCTTCTTCTTTGCTTCTTCTGCCATGAATGGTTCTCCTTTTTCTATGCGATATCATACCACAGGTGTTTTCAAAATGCAACACCCGTTCTATTTTTATGCCATTGGCAGCGAGATCGTCACGACTGCACCGCCGCCCTCGGCATTGCCTATGTCAAACGTACCGCCGTGCAGGCGCACGATCTCGTCGCACACGGCAAGGCCGATGCCGCTGCCGCGCGCTCTGGACGAGCCCTTGTAAAACTTCTGCTTGACGAACGGCAGCTCCTCCTCCGGGATACCCGCACCGTAGTCGCGCACGCGGATAACGAACTTTCCGTCCTCCTGCGCGGCGCTCACGTCGATCTTCTTGCCGCTGCCGCCGTGCTTGGCGGCATTGTCGAGCACGTTGCAAAAGACCTGCTTCATGCGCTCGCTGTCAGCCACGATCGGCGGCACCTCTTCATCGGGGCCATTGTAGCTCACGTCGATGCCCTCCTGCCGGAACAGCTCGCGGTAGGTGTAGATCGCGTCCTCCAGTTCGCTCGCAAGATCAACGCTCTCCACGCGCAGCGTGAAGCGCCCGTCCTGCATCTTGGTAAACTCCAGCAGCTCTTCGACCATCGTGGTGAGTCGGCGGGACTCTTTCAAGATGATCCCGAGGCCGCGCTTGGTCTGGTCGATGTTCGCGCCCGGATCGGCAGAAAGCGTCTCGGCCCAGCCGCTGATGGCTGTGAGCGGGGTGCGCAGCTCGTGGGAAACAGACGAGATAAACTCCTGCTGGATCTTTTCCGCCTGGCTGATCTTGAGCGACATATCATTGATATTGTCCACGAGTTCTCCCAGCTCGTCGCGGTAGCGGTTTTCGATCAGAATACCGTAGCTTCCGCCGGAAATGCGGCGCGCCGCATCGCTCACCACCGCCACAGGCTGCACAACGTTGTTAATAAAAATGGCATTCGACGCCGCAATGAGCGCCATGCACACGAGCGCCGCCGCCGAGGCGAACAGCGATTCCATCAGCACCCGGTGCTGTGCCTCGCGCAGCGACGTTACATAACGCAGCACGCCGACCACGCGGGAATTGAAAAACAGCGGATAGGACACCGAAAGAATATTTTCCCCCGTCTGCGGATCGCGCCCCTGAAACGATGCCATATTGCCGGCGATGGCGCGCTCAATGTCCTCCGTTCCGGGCAGCGTACCTGCCGTGAGGCCGTAGGACGAGACCTGCACGCGGCCGTTCGTATTGATAAATTGCAGTTCGATCGTGTCCTTTTCCTCAAAGGTCTCCGCGGAATACGAGGCAAGGCGGTAGTATTCGCTGTAGCTCTTCACGCCGTAGCCCGAGAAGGTCTCCGCCGCGATGCGCGCGCGGCTTTCAAGACCCGAGCGCATCGCATTATAGTAGTATTCCTGCACGCCCACGCTGAAAAGGGCCACCGCCAAAACAAGCAGCAGCAAGATCGGCAGCACCGCCGAAAGCATCCACCGCTGGCGAAGGCCGCGGATATGCAGCGCCGAGGCAAAGCCTTTTCGATTTTCCGGCATTGCAGCCCCTCCTTCGTGCGATGTGTTCACACCGTCCATTTATAGCCGAAGCCCCACACGGTGGAGATATACTTCGGCTCCTGCGCGTCGTCCTCAATTTTGATGCGCAGCCGGCGCACATTCACGTCTACGATCTTGAGCTCGCCGAAATATCCCTTGCCCCACACCGCGTCGAGGATCTCCTCGCGCGCGAGCGCCTTGCCTCGGTTTTCCATAAAGAGCTTGACGATCGAGTATTCCAGCTGCGTCAGCTTCACGCGCTCGCCGTTTTTCTCCAGCGTGCGGTTCGTCATATTCAGCAAAAACGGCGGCTGATACAGCTCTCCCGTGCGCACCGCAGGCGTATTATCGCCCGTGCGGCGCAGCAGCGCGTCCACGCGCGCGGTGAGCTCAGCCGGAGAAAAGGGTTTGGTCACATAGTCGTCCGCGCCGGTCATCAGCCCCGTCACCTTGTCCATCTCCTGCGCACGCGCCGTCAGCATGATGATGCCGATCTGAGAGTTCGACATACGGATGCGGCGGCAGACCTCGAACCCGTCGATGTCCGGCAGCATGATATCGAGCAGGCACAGCCGCGTATCGGGATTTTCCTGCAATTTTTGAAGCGCTTCCTCACCGCACTCGGCCTCCACGACCTCGTAACCCGCGCGCTGCAAATTGATGACGATAAAGCTGCGGATACTGGCCTCATCTTCCAGCACCAGTACTTTTTTCATCTCTTTTCTCCTCCTCTCAGTTGTCTCCCATGGTCCATTCCGCCATGATGAGCGAGAACCGCTCGCGCAGCGACTGCTCGTCGAGCTGCACGCTCCACTTGCTCCCGATCTCGGCGGCATACACTGCGTCCACCTGCTGCGCAAGCACAAAGCGATCACCGATATCGGCAAGTCCCTCGCGCGCCTCGCCCGTCAGGCGGTAGATCGTCAGCAGCTTTTCCCACGAACCGTTTTCGTTCGCGCGGTAGAAGGAAACGATGCTTTCGTCGCCGCCCGCACTGCGCGCGGCGGTCAGCTTGGCTTTGTTCCATTCCTCCGGCAGCACAAGGCTCCAGCCGTCACTCACATTGTGGAAGCAGCTCTGCACGTCGCTCACAGTCCCGTCCACGCTGTACTGTTCCCACAGAACATAGTACTGCGGCTCGCTCTCCTCGTCAAAGCGCCGCAGCGCGCGTGTCATCGGCGCTTCGGTCACGCCGTCGTTGTTCTCATCGCGCGGAAAAAGGCCGAGGAATATCTGCTCCGCGGGTGCCTGATTCACGTCCGCAGCGGAGGCAATGTTCTGCAACCGTCCGCCCCGCAGCGCCAGCACGTCCGTCACCGTCAGATTGTCGCCCGTCACGCTCGTGACAAAAAGCGCCTTTTCGCCGCCTGTCAGCGTCCCCGCCGTCAGTTGGCTCAGCTCTGCCACCGAAGAAGAGAGCCGCAGCGACGATTTAGCGCGCAAAACACCCTCATCCCAGTTGTAGTAATCGACGCGCGCACCGCTCTCTTCATCGCTGCAAATAATGAGCAGTTCCTGCTTTCCGTCGCCGTCCATGTCAAGATTTGCATAGCGGGAATATCCCGTGATCAGCAGCGGCTCCGGCGTACCCGGACTAAGCGGATAAATGGACAGGCCCTGCACGTCCGAGCTGCTCTTATAGCCGACCAGGATCTCCTTCCGCCCGTCGCCGTCCAAATCGGCGTAGTTCACGCTGTAGATCTGGTTGGAAGTTCCCTCGATGACGGCATAACGCTCGTAGTTATCGCCGGCCGCCTTAAAAATGTAGATCTTCATAGGCTTTTTGTCGTTCGCGCGGCGAAAGAAGGCCACAGCCTCTTCCTCGCCGTCACCGTCTAAGTCGATCATCTGCACGCTTTGCAGATTGCTGCCAGAGGTGGGCGCGGCATACTCCGCGCCGCTTGAAAGCAGCGCGTCGATCTGTGATTCGAGCGACTCATACTCGCCCGAAAGCTTCGGCAGGCGATAGAGCGACGCCTCGGGCTTGGTAAATACGCAGCCTGAAAGCACCAGCACCAGTGCGCTCAGTACAAGCGCCGCCATCGTTTTTCTCATGCCCATCACGCTCCTTTCGCTTCCGATGCCTATTCTAAACTATCATATCACGCAGCAAGCAAAAAAGGTAGTCCCTTTTATGAAAATCTCTTTAAAATAAAGGAGAGCAGCCTTCGCTGCTCTCCTTTATTTTAAAACTTGTAAAGCACCGTTGCCACCTGTGCGCGTGTCATTGCGCCGTTCGGACGGAAGCTGCCGTCGCTGAAGCCCGTGATGATGCCCATCTCGCTCAGCGTGCTCACATACTCCGCCGCCCAGGGCTGAATGGACGCTTTGTCGGTAAACTTGAGTGCCGGCTGGGCGTAGCCCTTTTCGGTCAGGCGGCCGAGCATCGTCACCGCCTCCTGACGGCTCACATTGGCCGCAGGGTTGAAGTAGAGCTTTCCGGAATCATCGGAGCTGCCCTTGATAATGCCGAGGGCATACATCGTTTTCGCGCCGTCCAGTGCCCAGGGTGCGATCTGATTCACGTCGGCAAACGGGAGCTGAACGGAGGAAAGATCCACCGAAGCGCCAAGATAGCGGGAAAGCAGCACGGCAAACTCCTGACGGCTGATGTTCGTATCGGGCAGGAAATAGCCGTTGGAGCCGTTCGAAATACCGCTGCGCTTGAGGTACGCCACCGCGTCATTCGCCCAGTGCTCGTGCATGTCGGCAAAGGCGGGCGTCGTGCTTGCCGTGCCGACGCTCACGCCTGCGCGGCTCAGGTTTCCGCTCGCATCACCCGCGACCACGCTCACGCGGTGCTGCGCACCGTCGGCAATGGGAAGCGCAATGCTCAGCGTGCCGTTCGTCTGATTGTAGGTGTAGGAGGAATGGCTCTTGCCGTCAAAGCTCACGCGGACGGTCGGAACGGCTGCGCCGTCGGTATCGTCGCTCACGCTGCCCGTTACGCTGTTGCTCGCAGCATCGTAGCGGAGCGTGATCTTCGGTGCGGTCGTGTCGGCCAGACCGCCGTAGGAAAGCACGAGCTGATCAAGGTAGATCGCGCTGATGAGATCGCTCACGGAGGATACCGTCATGCCCGTGATGCTCGACGCCGTGCCGAGGTTCACCGTCAGCTGCTTCCAGCCGGAAAAATTCAGTGCGCCGACATTTACATATCCGGTATCCGTCACCAGAGCGAGCTGTGCGCCGCTGTTGTCACCATAGACCCAGAAATTGAGCTGGTCATAGTTCGAAGGTACGGCATACTGCATGCCGATGTAGGCATCTCCGCCGCTGCCGGTCGCATAGTCGAGGCGTGCCGAAGCAAAGCCGTTATGAACGCGGCTCATGTCGTTATTATAGGAGAGCATCGCGCGTGTGCCGGTCATGGCGGCAAACGACGTCTCAAAACCGTCGAGCGTGCGCAGAGCGCGCGCCGTCACCGTCACAGGGATCGTGACCGAAACACGGCCGAGGCTTACCGTCACGCTGCCGCTGCCGACATTGCCGGAGGCCGTGAACACACCGTTCTCAACCGTACCGACATTGCCCTGCACCGTCCAGACAAAGCCTCTGTGATCGCCCAGCACCGGCAGGTGACGATACATCGCCGCAGCGGAAAGCTCCGCCTTATCCCCCGCGCTCAGCGTGATGGCGCTCACAGCCTTGCCGTTCTGCTGCACGCTGATGCTGTCGGGCTGCGTCACGACCTCGATCTCAAGCTCGGCGCTTGCGCCGCCTGCGCTCGCGCGTACCGTCACCGTGCCGGAATCGGGTGCGGTCAGCACATCATCTTCGATCGTGCCCCGGTCGGCGCGCAGCGTTACGTCGCGCGAAGACATCGGAATGTAATTCGTGTCGAGCACCGTCGCGCTGAGCTTCACCTGCGCGTTCGGCAGCACGCGGCTGCTCTCACTTTCAAGATACACATGCCCCACGGAGTTCGTCGGACGGTTGTCCGCCACAAGGAAGAGGTGATTCGTCACCGCGCGCTCGCTGCCGCCGGAGGGCTTGCTCACAAGCGATGCCGTCGTGCTGTCGGGATTCGTCGCGACCATCGCAGTCGAGCCGCCGCCGTCCAGACTCAGCGCCGTTTCGCAGCCAAGCTCAAGCATGCGCTCGGCGACCTGCGTCAGCGTCGCGCCGACGGAATAGCCGCTCTGGCGGCCGTCGATGGTGTACATCACAAGAGAGCCGTCGCGTCTGAGACCGACCGCCGTGCGCGGCGCGTTGCCAGCGCTGAGGCCGGAGCAGACCCGCCCGTTCTCCACGAGCTGATAGAGCGCGCCGATCAGATTCGTCACGCCGTCCCATTCGCTGCTGTTTGCGTCGACGGAGACCGTGATGCGGTCGCCGACGCGAAGCGCGCGAAGCGCATTGAGATAGTTTTCGCCGGAGTTGAGGTTGGCAGACAGCACGTACTGTCCCCTGCCGACAGCCGTATCCACGCTGCCTTCCACAATATCCTCGACTTCGAGCGTCATTTCTCCGCCGATGCTCAGCTCACCGCGGCGCACCGAGCAGATCACATCATAGCCCGGCTCGCTCGTGCCAATAGTACCGCGGGCATTGAAGCTGTCGTCGTACATGAAAATGCCGAAAGAGGTCTGGCGGATATAGTTCATCGCCGAAATGCTGAAAGAATCATAATCCGTCTCAGCGCTGATGCGAAGGTCGGGCTTTCCCATCACGGCGCTGCCGTCGTCATAAAAGCCCAAGGCATAATAACTGCCGGAAATATTGTGGAAAACGCCGTCGCTCATCACGCTGCCGAGCGCAATACCGTTGGCCGTATCGTAATAGTCGCCGTTGACGCCCGCGACCACGCGCCAGCCGTCCGCTTCCAGCGTACGCGCCGCCGACGAAACGGTGGTGAGCTGCGTGCTGTAATCGCCGCTCGTCACGATGGGCTTCACGCTGCGGTTCGGCTCATAAACCACATAGTTTTCCTGCCGGAGATCGGAATAAGTATTGCTCCAGAACGTACCGGCGTTGAGCTCGGTGCGCTCATTGACCTCGACGTTTGAGCTGATCAGCTCGTCGCCGAGCGCGTCAGACGCGAACGCCGTCAGCGGAGCGGCCGCCAGCACGACCGCCAGCGACAGCGACAAAAACTTTCGAATGATGGATTTCACAATATGCCTCCTTGCTGAAATGCCTCGAATTGGTAAACATAATACAGTATATCAGATGTCCTGCCATAAGTAAAGACGCAGAGATACGGAAAAGGTTTCCAAATTTTTTGTTTTTTCACAGCGACAGCGCCTCGAGTACGCGCACGATGACGGCATTCGAAACGAGAAAGCCCTGCGGCGTCAGGTGCCAGCAGCCGTTTTCCTTTTGGGCAAGGCCGTGGCGCGCGCACTCTTCAAGCACCGCTTCCGCGTCCCGTGTGTCCTCCCTGAGCGTAGAAAGGTCAAGCCCCTGCACCGTACGCAGGGCGAGCATGACACGTTCCTCCTCACGCTCCTTTTCCGCGGGGCAAGCGCTTTCGGAAAGGCTCTCCCCTCCTGCGAGGTATGCGTTCAGATCGCGTGCACAGGCAAAGCGCCGTCCGCCAAAGTCCGAGTGCGCGCCCGGGCCAAAGCCCAGATATTCCTGCATCAGCCAGTATTTCAAATTGTGGCATGATTCGCGTCCGGGACGCGCGAAATTGGAGATCTCATACTGGCGGTAGCCCGCGCGCGCGAGCGTTTCGACCGTTGCAAGGTATTCTTCCGCCTGCGCATCGTCATCGGGGATAACAAGGGCGTCCTTTTTCCTGTAAAGCGGCGTGCCCTCCTCGATCTTGAGCCCGTAGCAGGAGAGATGCTCCGGCTCCAGCGCGATCGCGGCGTCCAGGTTCTTCCGCCACCTCGCCATGCTCTGCTCGGGAAGACCGTAGATGAGATCGAGGCTCACATTGTCGAATCCTGCCGCGCGGGCGGCGCGCACCGCCGCAACGGTCTGCTCATGCGTGTGAACGCGGCCGATCAGGCGCAGTTCCTCATCGTTTGCAGACTGCATTCCGAGCGAGATGCGGTTGAAGCCGGCGCTTCTAAGCTGCCGCAGCGCGCGTTCTTCCCGCGCGCTGTCGGGGTTTGCCTCAGTCGTGATCTCGGCTTCTCTTGCCACATGGTAATGCGCAAAAACTGTTTCCAGAATGCGGCAGAGCCGGTCGGCGCCCAGATAGCTCGGTGTGCCGCCGCCGAAGTAAATGGTGTCAACGGTACAGTCCTTCGCCTCGGCCGCCCAATGGATCAGATCGTGCCGCAGCGCCTCGGTGTAGGCGTCCATCTTCTCCTCCGAACGCGGCAGGGAATAGAAATCGCAGTAAATGCACTTCGCTTTGCAAAACGGGATATGGAGATATAGTCCCAGCGGTCGCATCGCGTCAGCTCCTTTGTCAACATGTTCCTGCCTATTGTACCACAAACTATGCTGCGCGCAAGATGCTCCCGCGCGGATATTCCGCCCGTTTCCGGCAAAGACTACGGGGAAAGGAGTGATCTCACATGGATATGACCCCGCAGGAATATCAGGCCTACGTCAAACGCCTTTCACCCAAATCGCCGATCTTCAAGGATACTGCCTTCGCTTTCTGCATCGGCGGCGCGATCTGCGCGCTCGGACAGCTGATCCAGACAGGCTTTCTTTCGCTCGGCCTTGAAAAAGCAGACGCGGGTACCGCGACCTCGATCTGCCTCATCTTCCTCTCCGCACTTCTGACAGGACTCAATCTCTACAACTCCATTGCGCGCTTTGCCGGCGCTGGCACGCTCGTACCCATCACAGGCTTTGCAAATTCCGTCGTTTCCCCCGCCATCGACTTCAAAAGTGAAGGACTCATCACCGGCATGGCGTCAAAGATGTTCGTGGTCGCAGGCCCGGTCATTGTCTTTGGCACACTCGCAAGCGTCGTGTATGGCGTTATCCTGATGCTGCTGTGACGGAAAGGGCGCGTGCCGGGCGCTCTTTCCTCCCATTTCCGCGCAAGCGCGGTCAAGGGGCAAATTGACGAATTTCTCTTTTCCTTCCCCGCACCGCACGAAAAAGAATAAAGCGTGTCCATTCATGTTTTATACGCGGATATTCTGTTGACATAACGATGTGGAAAACTCTGTGGAAACTGTGAATAACTTTGTTCCCCCAGTCATTTTTCCGTGGTTGACGTTTTATTATGCCCGACACACTTCGGCATAAACAGCACCCCTATCCTCCCAACTTCCGCATTTTCGCACCGCCGACAAAAATCTCCGCCGTCCACTTGCTATTGTGGTCAAAAAATCGTATAATGTACTAAATTTTGTGTTTGACGATCAGAATGTTAATTTTCGGCGAAATGGAGAATGCGCAATGGCAGAAGCAAAAAAAACGAATTATGGCAATGAGAGCATCTCGTCGCTCAAGGGAGCGGACCGTGTGCGCAAGCGCCCGGGCGTCATCTTTGGCTCGGACGGACTGGACGGTTGCGAGCACGCCGTCTTTGAGATCCTTTCCAACTCCATCGACGAAGCGCGCGAAGGGCACGGCAAACTCATCACCGTCACCCGCTACTTAGACCACAGCATCGAAGTCGAGGATATGGGACGCGGCTGCCCCGTGGACTATAACGCCAAGGAAAAGCGCTTCAACTGGGAGCTCGTCTACTGCGAGCTCTACGCCGGCGGCAAGTACAACAATTTAGACGGCGACAACTACGAATACTCCCTCGGTCTCAACGGTCTCGGCGCCTGCGCCACGCAGTATTCCTCGCGCTACATGGACGTGACCGTCTGGCGCGACGGGAACAAATACTCCCTGCACTTTGAACGCGGCGAGCCCGTGGGCAAAAAGGGCGATGAGCTCAGGATCGAGCCGACCGACCGCGGCCGCAAAACCGGCACGCGCACGCGCTGGCTGCCCGACCTCGACGTGTTTACCGATATCGACATTCCCGCCGACTACTATGTCGAAATGCTGCGCCGTCAGGCCGTCGTCAACGCGGGCATCACGTTCCGCTTCAAAAACGAAGTCCTCCCCGGCCACTTTGAGACGCAGGACTTCGTCTACGAAAACGGCATCATCGACTATGTCGCCGAGATCGCGGGCGAGGAAGGACTGACCACCCCCGTCTTCTGGGAGACCGAGCGCCGCGGCCGCGACCGCGACGACAAGCCCGAATACAAGGTCAAGCTCTCCTGCGCGTGCTGCTTTTCCAATAAGGTGCAGCGTATCGAGCACTACCACAACTCCTCCTGGCTCGAACACGGCGGCAGCCCCGAAAAGGCAACAAAAACCGCCTTTGTCTACGCCATCGACAAGTATCTCAAGGAGAACAACAAATACCAGAAGGGCGAGGCGCGCATCGCCTGGCAGGACGTGGAGGACTGCCTGATCCTTGTTTCGAACAACTTCTCCACGCAGACGAGCTATGAAAACCAGACAAAAAAGGCCATCACGAACAAGTTCGTGCAGGAGGCGATGACGGACTTCTTGAAGTCCCGCCTTGAGACCTATTTCATTGAAAACCGCGTCGACGCGCTCAAGATCGCCGAGCAGGTGCTCATCAACAAGCGAAGCCGCGAAAGCGCGGAAAAGCAGCGCCTGAACATCAAAAAGAAGCTCTCCGGCAGCATCGACATTTCAAACCGCGTGGAAAAATTTGTCGACTGCCGCACGCGCGATGTCTCGCGCCGCGAGATCTACATCGTTGAGGGCGACAGCGCCCTTGGCAGCGTCAAGCTCTCGCGCGACGGCGAATTTCAGGGCATCATGCCCGTGCGCGGCAAGATCTTAAACTGCCTCAAGGCGGACTATCCGCGCATTTTCAAAAGCGAGATCATCACTGACCTTCTGAAGGTGCTCGGCTGCGGCGTGGAGGTCCCCGGCAAGTTCGTCAAGGATCTGAACGCCTTCGACCTCAATAACCTCCGCTGGAACAAGGTCATTCTCTGCACCGATGCCGACGTGGACGGCTACCAGATCCGCACGCTCATTTTGACGATGATCTACCGTCTCTGCCCCACGCTGATCCGCGAGGGCTATGTTTACATCGCCGAAACGCCGCTTTTCGAGATCACCTGCGGCGAAAAGACGTGGTTCGCCTACACCGACAAGGAGAAAAACGACATCGTCAAAGACCTTGAGGGCAAGCGTTACAAGGTCGACCGCTCGAAGGGTCTCGGCCAAAACGACCCCGAGATGATGTGGCTGACAACGATGAATCCCGAAACGCGCCGCCTCATCAAGGTCATGCCCGAGGAAGCGGAGGCCACCGCGCGCTCGTTTGATCTGCTGCTCGGTGACAATTTGCAGGGGCGCAAGGATCACATTGCCGAAAACGGCTACAAATACCTCGAAATGATCGACGTATCGTAATACGCACAGCAGGAAAGGAGCGTAACTTTATGGAAGGCATTTTACTTCACGTTCTCTATCGCGGCGAAAAGGCCAGGGACTTTGCAGAAGAGATGGAGCGAAGCGGCCTGCGCGCTGCCGTCCTCGCGGAAGAGGGCTGCATACAGTATGACTACTACCAGCCTCTCGCCGAGGAAAACTGCGTGCTGCTCGTGGAGCACTGGCGTGACCGCGCCGCGCTCGATAAGCACGCCGCCGGTGAGCCGATGGCAAAGCTCAAGGCGCTCAAGGCCCGTCACGACCTGAGCACCGACGTAACCCGATTCGACTGATTTCGGTTCTCATATCATAAAGGATGGCGTTTCCGTTGGGAAACGCCATCCTTTTTCACGTCCCTGCTTCGTTTTCGTGCGCGCCAAACGCCGCCAGTGCCGTTTCTTCCTTTTTGAAAAGGTGCAGCGCTGTTTCCCCGGCACGCAGCACAGCTGTGTCGCCGTGCCGGAGCGTGCCGTCCAAAAGGCAGGTTGCGAGCGCGTCCTCGACCTCCGTGCTGATGAGCCGCCGCAGCGGCCGCGCGCCGTACACGGCGTCGCAGCCCCGCTCTGCGAGTGACGCCGCACACTCCTCGCGGATCTCCAGCGTGATCCCCAGCGCCGCGGCGCGCGAACACGTCTGTGCAAGCAGACGCCGCGCGATCTCGGCGCTGTCCTCCTTTTGAAGCTGCCGGAAAACGATCGTTTCATCTACACGGTTCAGAAACTCCGGCCGGAACGTCCGCCTGAGTTCCGCCGTCACCGCGCTTTTCACCGCAGCAAAGCGCGCATCGGCGCTTTCCCGTGCCTGCGGTGCAAAGCCGAGCGGCGTACCCGCCGCCGTGATGCTCTTTGCACCCACGTTCGACGTCATGATGACCGCTGTGTTGCGAAAGTCCACCTTCCGCCCCTGCGAATCCGTCACGACGCCGTCCTCTAAAATTTGCAGCAGGATATTCCACACGTCCTCGTGCGCCTTTTCGATCTCGTCGAAAAGCACAACGCTGTACGGCTTTCGCCGCACCTTTTCCGTCAGCTGCCCGCCTTCGTCGTAGCCGACGTAACCCGGCGGCGAGCCGATCAGGCGCGAAATGCTGTGCTTTTCCATATACTCGCTCATGTCGATGCGGATCATTGCCTCCTCGCTGCCGAACACCGCCTCGGCGAGCGCGCGGCTCAGCTCTGTTTTGCCCACGCCCGTCGGCCCGAGGAAGAGGAACGACCCGACCGGCCGCCGCGGATCTTTGACGCCGACTCTGCCCCGACGGACGGCGCGCGCCACAGCGCGTACCGCCTCGTCCTGCCCCACAACGCGCGCATGAAGCGTCGCCTCCAGCGCCAGCAGTCTTGCGCTCTCGCTCTCATTCAGCCGCGTGACGGGAATCCCCGTCCAGTTCGAGAGCACCGCCGCAATGTCCTCCGCCGTCACGCGAATTTTCATGTTTTTGGCTTCGCAGATCTGCTTTTTCCGCTCCGCTGCCGCCTGCGCGCGGAAGCTCTCCTCCGCATCGCGCAGGCCCGCTGCCTTTTCGTAATCCTGTGCGCTGATGGCCGCTTCCTTTTCCCGTGCAGCCGCGGCAGCCCGCTCTTCCATCTCCCGCAGCGCGGGGGAGGCGCTGCGCGCGCTCATGCGCACGCCCGCCGCCGCCTCATCGACAAGGTCGATGGCCTTATCCGGCAGAAAGCGGTCGGGCAGATAGCGCTTGGAAAGCGTCACCGCAGAAGAAAGCGCGCCGTCCTCGATCGCAAGGCCGTGGTGTGCTTCATATTTCGGCCGCAAGGCACGCAGGATGGCAAGCGTTTTTTTCTCGTCCGGTTCGCCCACCTGCACGCTCTGGAAGCGCCGCTCGAGCGCAGCGTCCTTTTCGATGAATTTACGGTACTCCGCAAGCGTTGTCGCTCCGATGACGCGGATCTCTCCGCGCCCGAGGGCGGGCTTTAGAATATTCGCCGCGTCCACCGCTCCCTCAGCGCTGCCCGCGCCGACGATGGTATGCAGCTCGTCGATGAAGAGGATCACATTGCCGTCGCGCCGCACCTCATCGAGCAGGACGCGGATGCGCTCTTCAAATTCGCCGCGGTACTTTGTCCCCGCCACCATGCCCGATAGGTCGAGCAGCAAAATGCGCTTATCCACCAGTTCCTCCGGCACATCGCCCGCGGCGATCCTTTCGGCAAGGCCCTCGGCGATGGCCGTTTTGCCCACCCCCGGCTCGCCGATGAGCACGGGGTTATTTTTCGTCCGCCGCGTTAAAATGCGCAGTGCACGGGCGATCTCCTCGTCCCGCCCGATCACGGGATCGAGCCTTCCCTCACGCGCCATAGCCGTTAAGTCGCGCGTGAACTCTGCAAGCGTTTTGCCGCTCTTGCCCTCGCTGCGGCTCGCGCGCACCTCGGGCAGCGGCGCCCTGCGCGGGGAAGCGCTCATCGCGCACAGTGTTTCACTGTACAGCTTTCGTGTGTCCACCCCGGAAAGGCGCAGCAAACGCACCGCCGTATTCGTGCTGTCGCGCAGGATACCGAGCAGCAAATGTCCCGCCTCGATCACGCCGCTGCCTGCACGCACAGCCTCTCCCACGGCAAGCTCCACCGCGCTGCGCGCGTGAGGCGTGAGCCCCTGTACCGTCGATTTCTCCGCCGTGCCGCGCCCGAGCTTTTCGATCATCTTTTCGCGCATTGCCTTCTCATAGACCCCCGATGCGTTCAGCGCGCGGCAGGCCGCGTCGCCCTCTTCGCGCAGCATCGCAAGGAGCAAATGCTCGCACCCCACGTATCCGTGCCCCAGTTCTCCCGCCGCCGCCTGCGCGCAGCGCAGCACCTGCTCGGCGCGCACGCTGAATTTCCGGTCGTTCATTTCTCCGCCTCCCAATGCGTTTTCGTCCTATCATTTTTAACCACTTTCCCCAAAAATAAACGCCGCAAACGACACAGAAAATTCAATATTTTCCTACATTCTGACTCTTGCATTTTCACATTGACATGCTATAATAACCTCATCAACTTATGGAGGTACTAATTATGGCTTACCAGATCAGCTCTGCCTGCGTCAGCTGCGGTGCTTGCGCAGACGCTTGCCCCGTCGGTGCTATTTCCCAGGGCGATTCCCAGTATCAGATCGACGCGAATGCCTGCCTCGATTGCGGCTCCTGCGCTGATACCTGCCCCAACGGCGCCATCTCTCAGGCCTAAGGCTCAAGAGTACTTAAAAAATAAGGACGCGCTTTCGCGCGTCCTTATTTTTATCATCGGAAAGGAGCATCGCATGGAACAGCGCGACGAACTCTGGCCGGACGGCCCCTGCTTTTACTACGATACCGCCCTCTTTCCGCCGGGAACGGACAGCTTTGCCCTCGCTTACTTCGCCCGCCCCGCGCGCGGCGACACGGTCTGCGACCTCGGCAGCGGCACAGGGCTTCTCGGCACGCTCCTGCTTGCGCGCGAGGATTCCCTCATCATTGAAAATGTGGAGCTTTCCGCACCCGCGGCAGCGCTCGCGCGCAAGAGCTTTTTGGAAAACGGCTGGGAGGGGCGCGCCGTTTTTCACACGGGCGACCTGCGCAGCGCCTCCACCCTGCCGCTCCCCGGCAGCGTCGACTATGTGATCTCCAACCCGCCGTATTTTCCCGCCGGCAGCGGCAAAAGCGCCGACGGCGAAGCGCGCCGGACGGCGCGGGAGGAAGTATCCTGCACGCTTGAGGACGTGTGCGCCGCGGCAAAGCGCATTCTGCGCTATGGCGGGCGCTTTGCCTTTGTTCACCGCGCCGAACGGCTCACGGACGTTCTCTGCACCCTGCGTGCAAGCGGCATCGAGCCCAAGCGTCTTCGTTTTCTCGCCAAATCCGCGCACAGCGCCCCCTCGCTCCTGCTGGTCGAAGGAAAGCGCGGTGGAAAGAGCGGGCTTATCCTTGAGCCGCCGCTTATCCCCGGTTCTGCGGAGTGGGATCGCGTTTATTTCCGCAAATAACGAAGAATGGGTCGTCCTTTCGGGCGACCCAACAGTTTTAGTATACTAAAGCGCATGATTAAATTCAAGCATTCTTTTGCATTTTTTGGATAATCAGCCACGCATACAATTTTTATCCTGTATCTTTATCCATTCCGCCACTTGATTTTCACCCCGATTCTTGCTATTCTTTAATCACAGAAAGGGTGAGACCAATGTACAAGTAAGTTCAGCAGTTAACCCGATCCCAATGGTTCCGATCATATCCATCGCGCAGCACTCTCTGATGTGTACCGTCATTCAGGTAAGACCACTGCAACAGCAGTGTTTGAGATAGCAGGAGTGGAAACCGGAGTAAGAGGTATTCGGCACCAGATCACGGAAGAAAGGAAGGAAGAAAACAGAATATGAGAGATCCCAATATTCATCATGACTGACCCTTGATCGTACTTGAGTAACCGCGATCAGGGGTCAGTCATTTTTTGTTTTCTTCCACTTACCATAAAGATAGCAAGAAGCCCGCGCGAACGCGCGGATGAATGGCAGCGGCGCAAGCGCTGCACGAGGCAAAAGAAGGGGTTCCCTCACATGAGAGAACCCCTTCTTTGCTTCACGTTGTGACCTCGCGGAAGGCTTCGATGCAATAGCTCCCGTCCTGCCGCACGCGCAGCGTCAACTCATCGTGCGTTCCTTCGCCGTCCCCATTCCACAACCGGATGTTGTCGCCGTACTGCTCGCCGCCCATCGGAATAAAGGATCCGGGGCCGAAATCGCTCGTAAACTCATAGAATGCATCATACTGTGCGAGGTACGTCACACCATCCTGATTGCGCAGATCGTCCACCGTGATATCCGACCACTGCGTCAAAAGCGCGGAAACGTCACTCTTGGGAATGCGCCGCACGGGGACCGCCCAGTCATCCGGCACCTTGAACCTCTCCGCATCCTCTATTCCCAGCGTGTCGAGCACAGCGTGGAATTCCTCCACGTCCGCGTCTCCCAGCGTGGTGCTGAGCGGACAGTACCGCAAAAATTCCGCAAGGTCGATATCGCGCGGATCGTCGTAATGCGAGGTGAAAAAGCAGCTCACCGGCGTCGAGGTCGTATAGCGGTACTCTCCCGTTGTCTCATCCGTCACATCGGCAGTGGAGGCAAACAACTCCTTAAATTCTTCGATCTGCGCCTCCGTCAGCGGCGCCCAATCATCCTCGGGTCCGCCGTCCGATTTGTCATCATTCGCTCCCGCGCAGCCAAACAGCGCCAGCGTGCACACGCAGGCGAGCAAAAAGGCAAATAATTTCTTCATCGTTTCTCTCCTTTTCATTTTCGCATCATTTGTTTTTTACTGCCGGCGCGCCAGCTTTGCTCTTATAGGTTATTCACCGTGCCGAGGAAGAGCGGCAGTCCGTCCACGCCGGTGATCATGAACGCGAACGGCCGGTTCAGATCCATCTCCACCACAGGAAGATCCTCCGGCGCGGCGGATTGGGCGTCCCCCCTGACGGCTGTAAAGGCGGCGGCCTCGCAGCCCTTTTCGTCGATCTTGACGCGCGCGGCATGCTGCACCCGCATCACGGCGACGCTCTCGTCAAACTTCTCCTCGTCGATCAGAGGCGAAAAGTCCGATTTATCGAAGTCGAACACATCGGTGACACCCAGCGCCTTGAGCGCGTCCGTCAGTTCAAGATCGGAGCTGACGTCAAACTTCGGCACGCTCCAGACGAGCTTGCCGCTCGGCAGGCTCACCCCCATATCGTAGATCATCAATCCGCCGACGACGGTATCGTCCGCAAGAAGGCGTTCAAGTGTTGTCCCCTCGTCGGGCAGCAGGAAACGCATCGTCTGCCCGCCGCGAAAGCTCAGCTGCGCCACCGTGAAGTTTTCGCCGCGGCAGTAGTCGGCGCGATCCTGCGTGAGGTGCATGAAGTCAACGGTCTGCTGCGCGCCGTCCGCTGCGGTGAAGGTATCCTTTTTCGTCTCTTTCTCCCAGAATTCATCGCGCCACTGGTCTTTGAAGTAGAGCGTTGACAAAAGCATCATCACCGTCTTAGGCTTTGTTTCGATGCTGCCCGAGGCGTCACGCAAAAGGCCGCCGGTATTCTCGTTGATCCACTCGGCGATGGCGCTGTCCGTCTTTTTCTCGCCCATCGGCGCGGAGAAGGTCGAGGCAAGGTACTGCTGCGCGAGCGTTGCAAGCGTTTCTTCGTTGTACGGCACGCCCTCCTTGAGCCAAATGGAGCTCGCCAGCTGTGTTCTTCCCGTCGAGGTCTCGCCGTAGAGGTTGCGCCAGATGTAGTTGCCTGCGCTCTGTGCCAGCTCCGTATCATCAAGGCCAAGGAGAGACAGGATCTGCGCGTGGCTCTCGCCGTCCGTTGTTTCGCTGAGCATGGCAAGCGCAAGATAGAGGTTCGCAGGAGAGAGCACGATATTGTCCTCAGCGGAGAGCAGCGCGCCCGCCGCCGCCCGCGTAAAGTGCAAAAACGCCGCGGGGTTGCCCGCCCCCTTGCTGCGCAGCGCCTTGAGCGCGTCATAATAGGCGTTGCTGCGCGCGTCCCAGTCCTCCCAGATCTTCTCCTGCGCTTTTTCGTAAGCGTCCGCGCCCATCTTGTCATAGTCGATGGTGCTGAACGCCTTGTCCAGTTCCTCCGTGCTCGGCATGGCGGGAAGCTCGGGATATTCGGCAAGCTTCACGGCAAGCTCCTGCAAATACTGCGCGGCAACGGGATCCTTCTTCGCGGTATCCTCCTCATCGTCCCGGATCATTGTATCTCCCCCGCCGCAGGCGCAGAGGGCAAACGCCATTGCCGCAGCCAGCAGCAAAGCAAAAACTCGTTTCATGTCGGGTGACCTCCGTTTCTTGATATCTGTTCTGTTAGACGGCGCGCGGGCAGAAAAAGTTCCCGCCCCCTCCAAAAATAGCGCACCGACCTTTTAGAAAACGGGCGAATGTGGTATACTTTCAAAAATATTTGCTTTTTCCTGTAACGCAGGGAGTAAAAAAGTTGTCTTTACGCCATGATGGCACTTGATAGACAGAAAGGAGCGCAGGCATGGACGATAAACAGATCGTCGAGCTTTACTGGCAGCGGAACGAGCAGGCCATCGCTGAGACCGCCGCAAAATATGAAACCTATTGCATGAAAATTTCGCAAAACATTTTATCCGACCGCGCCGACAGTGAGGAAAACGTGAACGACACCTACCTGCACGCCTGGAAGGCCATTCCGCCGCAGCGTCCGGCGATCCTCTCCGCCTTTCTCGGCAGGATCGCGCGCAATCTGGCGCTCAACCGCTATAAGGCAAAAAGCGCGCAGAAGCGCCAGGGCGACGCCTTTGCCCTCTCGCTCGACGAGCTGGACGACTGCGCCGTTTCGCTGCTCGACCCGGAGAGCGAGACTGCCGCAGCAGAGCTTGGCGCGAGCATCAGCGCGTTTCTTCGCACACAGAGCGAGGAGGTGCGCAGTATGTTCGTTCTTCGCTACTTTTACTGCGAGTCGATCGAGGAGCTGTCCGCGCGCTTTCGCTGCGGCGAGAGCCGGATCAAAACCACACTTCTGCGCACGCGCAGAAAACTCAGGGAGCATCTGATCAAGGAGGGATACTGTGAAGCATGAAGGAATGGCGCGCGCCATGAGCGAGCTGGACGACGATCTCATCGCCTCAGCCTGCCAATACCGCGCAAAGCCGCACAAAACCTATCTGTTCCCGCGCATGCTGGCCGCGGCGGCCTGCCTTGTGCTCATTGCCACGGCAGCGCTTGTGATGCACCGCACGCCGGAAACGGATATTTACATCGACGGCACGGCGCTTTCCGCAGATCCCGTCCCCATCGATCAGCCAATGCCAATGGCGCTTGACGGCCGCAGCACAGATGTGCAGACGCTGTGCCTGTCCCTCTCGTTTGAGAGCCGGACAGATGCGCCGCTGGAAGTCTCCGTTTCGGAGGGGATTCTGGATTCCACCGCCGCTTCTTCTCCGCGCGCGCTTTCCGCCCGCACCGTTTCCGCCGGAGAAATACTGCTCTGGACGATCGATCCCCCCGATGAGAGCGCGGTCTACACCCTCTATCTTGACGGCAAAGCCGCCGCCGTGCTGCGCTGCGACAGCGCCAACGGCTACTGGGTCGCCGAGCGGCCCTGAAACAACCAAACAACACATACAACATTATTTTGGAGGTAAATTCCCATGAAAAAGTTTCTCACGCTGCTGCTCGCCGCAGCCATGACCCTTTCCCTTGCCGCCTGCGGCAGCAAGAACGACGGCAACGCCAACGGCGGCGATTCTCAGCCCGCCGACGCGCTTGCCCTGCTGAATACCGTCTGGTCGAGCTATGCCGACGACGATAAGTTTGCCGTTGTCGGCGGCGACTATGACGAGGCAAACATGACCGAGGACGCTCCCGGCCGCTTCGGTGTGGAGGACGGCGACACGCTCGACTCCATGCTTGGCTTCCCTGCCGCCGACGCGGACAAGCTGACCGACGCCGCGTCCCTCAGCCACATGATGAACGCCAACACCTTCACCGCCGGCGCTTTCCACGTCACGAACTCTTCTGACGTCGACACGGTTGTTTCCGACCTCAAGGACAATATCATGAACCGCCAGTGGATGTGCGGCTTCCCCGACAAGCTCGTTGTCCTCACGCTCGGCGACTATGTTGTCTCCTGCTTCGGCGCGGAGGAGCTGGTCGATGAGTTCAGCGAAAAGGTCACCGCCGCGTTCTCCGGCGCTTCCGTCGTCTGCGACGAGCCCATCGTCTGATTTGATTTTTTGAAAGGCAGGAGGCGTCCATGCTCTTTTCCAGCGTTCCCTTTCTCTTTTATTTTCTGCCTGCGGCGCTGCTGCTCTACTTTCTGGTGCCGCGCAGGCTGAAAAACGCGGCGCTGCTGCTCGCAAGTCTTTTCTTCTACGCCTGGGGCGAGCCGAAATATGTCGTTTTGATGCTCGTCTCCATCGCGCAGGGGTATCTCTTCGGCCTGCTCGTTGAAAAATACCGGGGGCGAAATGCGTCAAGGCTCTTTCTGTCGCTGTCGATCCTCGTGAGTCTTGGGCTGCTCGGCTATTTCAAGTATGCAGATTTCTTCCTTGCAAGCGTCAATGCCGCCACGGGACTTTCCCTGCCGCTTTTGAAGCTGAGCCTTCCCATCGGCATCAGCTTCTACACCTTCCAGGTGCTCAGCTATGTCATCGACGTTTATCGCGGCGACACGGCGGCACAGCGAAACTTCATTGACCTTGCCGCCTATGTTTCGCTCTTCCCCCAGCTCATCGCAGGTCCGATCGTGCGTTACAGCGACGTTGCTTTGCAGCTCAGGGAGCGCACGCACAGCGTTTCCACCGCGGCGGAAGGCGTGCGCCGCTTCACGATTGGCTTTTGCAAAAAGATCCTGCTTGCCAACCAGTTCGGCGCGCTCGCAAGCGCCTATCAGCAGACACAGCAGGAAAGCGTTCTTTTCGTCTGGCTCTATGCGCTCGCCTTTTTGCTTCAGGTCTACTTTGACTTTTCCGGTTACAGCGACATGGCCATCGGCCTTGGCCGCATCTTAGGCTTCCGCTTTTCGGAGAATTTCAACTATCCCTATGTTTCGACCAGCATCACCGAGTTCTGGCGCCGGTGGCACATCTCGCTCGGCTCGTGGTTCCGCGACTACCTCTATATCCCCCTCGGCGGCAGCCGGAGAGGCAGGGCGCGCCAGCTGCTGAACATTTTCATCGTCTGGCTCGCAACGGGATTGTGGCACGGCGCCGCGTGGACGTTCGTCCTCTGGGGGCTGTGGTTTGCGATCCTGCTGCTCCTTGAAAAGCTCGTACTGCTGCCGATACTGGAAAAGCACCGCATCTTCGGCCACGTCTATACGCTCTTTTTCGTCACGCTCGGCTTCGTGCTCTTCGACGCAAGCACCGCTGCGCAGGCATTTTCGCGCATCGGCGCGATGCTCGGCGCAGGAGATCTGCCGCTCGTGAGCGCGCAGGCGGTCTATTATCTCAAGAGCTATGCGCCGCTGCTCGTGCTCGGTATGCTCTGCGCAACGCCGCTGCCGAAAAAGGCTGTAGCACTGCTGCGCGAGAAAAAGGGCGTGGCGCTCGCTCTCGATGTACTCGAGCCGCTCTGCGTGCTGCTCCCGCTTTTGATCGGCACAGCTTTCTTAGTGGACGGATCGTTCAATCCGTTCCTCTACTTCCGCTTTTAAGGAGGAGACCGTATGAGCAAACAAGTAAAAGACCTCCTCACTCTCGGCGCCGCCGCGCTTCTGGTGCTGACGCTCTCACTGTGGGGCATCTTCAAAAGCGACGACGCCGTGTCGGAAAGCGAACGCCGGCCGCTCAAGCAGTTTCCCGCGTTCAGCGCACAGGAAGTGCTCTCCGGGCGCTTCCAGTCGAACTTTGAAAGCTACACGCTCGATCAGTTCCCGCTGCGCGATACCTTCCGCACGCTCAAGGCCCTGTCCGTCCGCTATCTCTTCGGGGAAAAGGACAACAACGGCATCTACATGGCCGACGGATACGCCGCCAAGCTCGATGACACGATCCGTGAAGATTCCCTCGACCATGCGGCCGACCGCTTCCGCTACGTGTACGAAACATACCTCAAGGACACGCGGGCAAACATCTATCTCTCCGTTATTCCCGACAAGAATTGCTTTCTCGCCGCCGAAAATGGCTATCCGGTAATGGATTACGACAGATTCTTTGCCCTGATGCGGGAAAAGGTCGATTTTGCGCAGTTCGTCGATCTGACGGACACGCTCTCGCTTGGATCCTACTACCGCACCGATCTCCACTGGCGGCAGGAAGCGCTTCTCCCCACGGCACAGGCGTTGGCGGACACGATGGGCATCTCGCTCACCGAGGACTTTACCGAGATCACGCTTGATACGCCGTTTTACGGCGTTTACCGCGGGCAGTCGGCGCTGCCGATGGAGTCTGACAAGCTTGCATATCTCACGAACAGCGTGCTCGAAGGCTGCCGCGTGTACGACTATGAAAGCGGCGAATATCTGCCGGTCTACACGCTCGACAAGGCAGGCGGCAGCGACCCGTACGAGATCTTCCTCTCAGGGCCGAAGTCGCTGCTGCGCATTGAGAATCCGAACGCAAAGACGGAGCGCAAGCTCATTGTCTTTCGTGATTCCTTCGGCGCAAGCCTCATTCCGCTGCTCGCAGAAGGCTACCGTGAGATCACGCTGATCGACATTCGCTATCTCTCGCCCGCCTCGCTTGGAAGATTTGTCGATTTTGATGCGCAGGATGTGCTGTTTCTTTACAGCACAAGCGTGCTGAACGACAGCGCAACCATCAAATAAGTGCAAAAGGGGCCGTGCGCGCCGATTATGGCGCACACGGCCCCTTCTCTGCTTCGGCGGCAGGGAAATTTTCCTGTCTGCTGAAAAACAAAGCACCCGCCCCTGCTTTTTCAGCATGGGCGGGTTCAGGTTAACTATAGCACAGCGGTATCTGGCGTGCAAGGCAAAGTTACCGCGCTTTTGTCATTTCGTTCACCCCGCACATTTCACCGTGGTAAAGCGCGGGAAAAGTTAGGAAAACAAGGTATTGACGCTGCTTGCCCCCGTGCAGTATCATTACTTATGATTTTTTTGATTGAAAACAGGAGGTCTGGATCATGAGTGAAGCGATTCGCATTCCTGAGCTTTTCGGTTCTCTGGTGTTCAATGAACGCACGATGGAGCAGTATGTGCCGCAGAGCGCCATGGAAGTCTGGCGCGGCTGCCTGAAAAGCGGGCAGCCTCTTCCCCTTTCCGCGGCAAATGAGATTGCCGACGCGATGAAAACCTGGGCGCTGGAGCACGGCGCAACGCATTTCACGCACTGGTTCCAACCCCTCAGCGGCGTGACGGCGGAGAAGCATGACAGCTTCATCAACAATGCCGGCGGCGGCCGCATTATGATGGATTTCTCCGGCAAGGAGCTGGTGCGCGGCGAGCCCGACGCCTCCTCCTTCCCCAACGGCGGCCTGCGCGCGACGTTTGAAGCGCGCGGTTACAGCGCCTGGGATCCGACGGCCTTCGCCTTCATCAAGGACGGCAGCCTCTGCATCCCCACGGTGTTCTGCTCTTACAGCGGCCAGGCGCTTGACAAAAAGACGCCGCTGCTGCGCTCCATCGCCGCGGTCAACCGCGCAACGGTGCGCGTGCTGAAGCTTTTCGGCGACAACGCCGAAAAGGTCACGCCGCAGATCGGTGCGGAGCAGGAATACTTCCTCATCGACCGCGAGCTGTACTTAAAGCGCATGGATCTGCGCCTGTGCGGGCGCACGCTCTTCGGTGCAAAGCCCCCCAAGGGGCAGGAGCTGGACGACCACTACTTCGGCGCGTTCCGTCCCCGCGTGGCCGCCTACATGAAAGAGCTCGATGAAGAGCTGTGGAAGCTCGGCGTGCTCTCCAAGACCAAGCACAACGAGGTCGCCCCCGGCCAGCACGAGATGGCCCCCATCTACACCGATGCCAACACCGCGAGCGACCAGAATCAGCTCGTCATGGAAACGATGAAAAAGGTCGCCGAGCGCCATGACCTTGTCTGTCTGCTGCACGAAAAGCCCTTCGCCGGCGTGAACGGCTCGGGCAAGCACGTCAACTGGTCTCTTTCGACCGATACGGGCAAGAATCTCTTCTCCCCCGGCAAGACCCCCAGCCAGAACGCGCTGTTCCTGCTGCTGCTCGCCGCCTTCCTCAAGGGCGTGGACGACTATCAGGAGCTGCTGCGCTGCTCGGTCGCCTTTGCGGGCAACGACCACCGCCTCGGCGCGCAGGAAGCGCCGCCGGCCATCATCTCGGTCTTTCTCGGCACGGATCTTGAGGGTATCATCGACGCCATCGTCGGCGACAACAACTATACCGCGCCCGAGCACAAGTCTCTGCGCATCGGTGTAGACGTGCTGCCCTCCATTCCGCAGGACACCACCGACCGCAATCGCACCTCCCCGCTCGCGTTCACGGGCAACAAGTTCGAGTTCCGCATGCCCGGCTCCTCGCAGTCCATCGCAGGCCCGATCACGATCCTCAACGCGATCATGGCCGATGAGCTGGATCAGTTCTACGAAACGCTCAAGGACGCAAGCGACTTTACCGCTGCGCTCCACAAACTCATTCGAGACACGTTCTCCGCCCACCGCCGCATCATCTTCAGCGGCAACGGCTATGAGGACGCCTGGATCCGCGAAGCGGAAAAGCGCGGCCTTGCCAACCTGCGCAACACGGCCGAGGCGCTGCCGACCTATCTTCTGCCGAAAAACATCGAAATGCTCACCCGTCAGGGCGTGTATTCCCGCGAGGAGATCCTCTCCCGCCACGAAGTCCACATTGAGAAGTACTGCAAGGTCATCCGCATCGAGGCCGGTACGCTCGTCGACATGGTGCAGCACGGCATTCTGAATGCCGTCTCCGAATATGAGGCCACGCTCTGCAACACGATCGTCGCCAAGCACACCGCCGCGCCGGAGTTGACGTGCCATGTGGAATCCTCGCTTGCCAACGCCATCGGTTCGCTCAATGAGCAGCTTCTGGAAGAGACCATCGGCCTCAAGACCGCGCTTGAGACCGTGTCGGAGAGCTTTTCCCCCGAGCAGCTGCTGCACTACTACCACGACGAAGTTGAAAAGCGCATGGACGATGTGCGCAGGATCATCGACAAGCTGGAAGTGCTGACCGCCTCCAAGTATTGGCCGTATCCGACGTTCTGCGAACTGCTCTTCTCCGTGTAAGTTTCAAAAAGGACGCTCTTGATAGAGCGTCCTTTTTGCTTTGAGCGCGTGCAGCTCCGGCCCGTTGCCGCCTCAAGGCGCCGTTCGATCGCACAGCCGTCCGGCTGTGCGATTTTTATTTTGCAAATTGGTGGAAAAATGAAAAGAGCTATGATATGATGTTTTTACCAAACTGCGCTATTGCGCTGAGTTTACGATACGGCAGGAGAAAACAACATGAACCATCAAACCATCATTGTCCTGGACTTCGGCGGTCAGTACAACCAGCTGATCGCCCGCCGCGTGCGCGAATGCGGCGTTTACTGCGAAGTGAAGCCCTACACGACGCCCCTCGCAGATCTTCTTGCAATGAAGCCCATCGGCTTCATCTTCACCGGCGGCCCGAACAGTGTCTACCTTGAGGACGCGCCGCACGTCGATCCCGCGCTTTTTGATGCGGGCGTGCCCGTGCTCGGCATCTGCTATGGCTGCCAGCTCATCGCGCACCACCTCGGCGGCAAGGTCGTTGCCGCGAGCGATGCGTCCGCGCGCGAATACGGCAAGACTGAGACCTTCTTCGATACGTCCTGCAAGCTCTTCAAGGGGCTTCCCGAAAAGAGCGTGACGTGGATGAGCCACGGCGACTACATGGAAAAGGTACCCGATGGGTTCTCCCTCGTCGCCCATTCCGATGCCTGCCCCAACGTCGCCATCTGCGATGAAAAGCGCGGCTTCTACGGCGTGCAGTATCACCCCGAAGTCAACCACACCGAGTACGGCAAGGACATGATCCGCAACTTCCTCTACGAGGTCTGCGGCGCGAAGGGCGACTGGACGATGGGCGACTACAAGAACACCGCCATCGCCGCTGTGCGCGAAAAGGTCGGCTCCGGCCGCGTGCTGCTGGCGCTCTCCGGCGGCGTGGATTCATCGGTCGTGGCGGCGCTGCTCGCCGAGGCCGTCGGCCCGCAGCTCACCTGCGTTTTTGTCGATCATGGTCTCATGCGCCTCAATGAGGGCGACGAGGTTGAGTCGGCATTCGATAAGTGGGACATCAACTTTGTCCGCGTGAACGCCGAGAGCCGCTTCCTTGAAAAGCTCGCCGGCGTGACCGAGCCTGAGCGCAAGCGCAAGATCATTGGCGAGGAGTTCATTCGCGTGTTCGAGGAAGAGTCGAAAAAGATCGGCGCGGTCGATTTCCTCGCGCAGGGCACGATCTATCCCGACGTGATCGAGTCCGGCCTCGGCAGCGCCGCGGTCATCAAGAGCCACCACAACGTCGGCGGTCTTCCCGACTATGTCGACTTCAAGGAGATCATCGAGCCGCTGCGCCTGCTCTTTAAGGACGAAGTGCGCCAGCTCGGCCGCGGGCTGGGGCTGCCCGAGTATCTCGTCTCCCGCCAGCCGTTCCCCGGCCCGGGTCTTGCCATTCGCATCATGGGCGAGATCACCAAGGAGAAGGCCGACACGCTGCGCCTTGCCGATGCGATCTACCGCGAGGAGCTGGAAAAGGTCGGTGAAAATAAGAAAATGAACCAGTATTTCGCCGTCCTGACCGACACGCGTACCGTTGGCGTCATGGGCGATGGCCGCAGCTACGACCGTGTGCTCGCCCTGCGCGCCGTGACGACCGAGGACTTCATGACTGCCGACTGGGCGCGCATCCCCTACGAGCTGCTCGACAAGATCAGCGGCCGCATCGTCAACGAGGTCAAGGGCATCAACCGCATCGTATACGATATTACCAGCAAGCCCCCCGCAACGGTGGAGTGGGAATAATTTCAGAGGTCGAAAAAAGCCCGTAAACACTGGACTTTTTAAGCTTTGAAGCCACTCGTGGCAACGATTTGGCAACAGAATTTCATTATTCCCAGGAAAAAGAGCTATCTGATTTCAAATGAAGTCAGGTAGCTCTTTTTTGTCATACGCCAATTATCATAAACTCTTCGTTCTTGCCAATTTTCTATCCTGCCGGGAAACTCTCCGTATCTTGACATTTTCCGCCCGCTTGCCTTATCATGTTCTTAGAAAATCAGCCCTTTGCAGCAGCGTACAGCCTGAGGTCAATGTTTTTAGGAGGGGCGGTAAATCCCTCTCCGGTTTTTAAGCAGAGATCAGCTTTCTACTGCAAGAATCGGCCTTTATGCCAGAGGATATGCTTGAGCATTGTCCGGTTTCTGATCTCCCACCGCAAGTCTGATCCACGCTGCCATTCCCCGTCATTTTTTGAAGCATAAGAAAGAAGGTCAGAACAATATGAATTACACTTCCGCCGAGGCAAATAAGCTCTTGAAGAAGCTCAACGACGAATATACCGCGCTGCTCGACAAGGAAACGCGCAGCCGTGACTTCCGCGCCGCGATGGGCGAGGACATTGCGTCCGTGCGCCCCGCCTACGATTACGCCGAGGCGCAGGCGCGCCTTGCAGCGCTCGAAGAAAAGATCCGCCGTCTCAAGCACGCGATCAACTGCTTCAACACGACGCATTTTGTCGATGGCTTTGACATGACCATCGACGAGATGCTGGTCTATATCCCGCAGCTCACACGGCGTAAAAATAAACATCTTGAGATGAAGAGCCGCCTTCCCAAGGAGCGTGTCGAGGAGCAGTACGGCCGGCCGTCGAACATCATCGACTACCGCTACGCAAACTACGACATTGCCGCTGTGGAGGCGGACTATGAAAAGGCCGCCGACGAGCTCTCCCGCGCGCAGCTCGCGCTCGACGCGGTGAACGGGCGGGAGACCTTCGAATTTGGTGAATGAGATTTTTCCGTCGTTTCCATACGAATGCCAGACTATTTTGATAACAGAGTTACGATCTCCGTAAGTGTTTATGGTTCGGTGCGAGCATCGGTTATTTTGATGGTTATTTGTTATGCCGCCCCGTGTTCAAGGTTTGGGGGACAATTGATCAAGGCATTGGTGGGGCGAGAAAACTTTCTGGGGGCCGAAGTACGGTTACAGGCTCCCACATCGAATGAACTATGCAAAAGAGCCATCTGAACTACCGTGGAGTCAGACGGCTCTTTTTTTGAATTCTATGCTTCGACGATCACTTCCGCTGCGATCTCCAGTGCTTTGGTCATCAGCGCAAGGCTCATGCTGGGGGCGTTGCCGTCCTTCGCCTGCTCGGGAAGATATGGCACGTGGACAAAGCCGCAGCGCGTGGCGGGGAATTTCTGCGCGCTCTCGTGCAGGGCGCAGTAAAGGAGATTGTTGCACACGAACGTCCCCGCCGAGTACGAAAGCTGGGCGGGAATGTCCTCTCCGCGCAGTTTTTCGACGATCCGGCGCGTGGGAAGGGTCGCAAAATAAGCGTCCGGCGCGCCGGGGACGACCGGCTCGTCCACGGGCTTTGCCCCCGCATTGTCGGCAATGCGGGCGTCGCGCAGATTGACCGCCACGCGCTCAACGCGAATGCAATTTGCCCCGCCGTACTGCCCGACAGACAGCACTGCATCGGGCCTCAGCTCGTCAAGCTGCGCTCGCAGCGCGGCACAGGCGGCGTCAAACTCCGTCGGGATCTCGCGCTTTAAAAGCACCGCTTCTCCAATGCGGTCGGGAAGGCGCTCCACCGCCTCCCACGAGGGGTTGATCTGCTCGCCGCCAAAGGGCGTAAAGCCCGTGACCAGAATTTTCACTTCTTCGCGTCCTCTCCGATCATCAGGCGGATGATCTCATTGTCCGTCTCGCGCATACCGTCGCGCGCGATGCTGCTGACGGCACGGATGGTATTCTCCACACCCTTGACGATGATGCCGTCGCCGCCGTAAAACTGGCTGTCGTGGCGGTACATCTGAAGGCCGAGCAGTCCCGCCTCGACCGCCGAGGCGATCTTCGCCGCGCAGGAGGCCTTCGCCCCATCGCAGAGCATGCCCGAGTTGATGGCAAGCGCGTTGACCACGGTATGGGCGATCTCATCGTAGCGTCCGCCGTAAAGGTAGCACACGCCCGCACCGGCACCCGCGCCCGCGCTGGTCGCGCCGCAGTAGGCAGAGAGGCTGCCGATGCCCGTTTTCAGGTGGATTGTAACAAGATTCGACACGACGAGTGCGCGATAGAGCTGCTCCTCACTCGCATGCAGCTCATGCGCGTAGACGATAACGGGAAGCGACGCCGTCATGCCCTGATTGCCGCTGCCGGAGTTGATGATAACAGGCTTTTCGCAGCCGTTCATGCGCGCGTCCGACCCTGCGGCAGCCCACGCCTTAGCGCGGTTCTGCACACTGTCGCCGTAGGAGTCAAGCAGGATCTTGCCGACGGCCGCGCCGTACTCGCCCGTCAGTCCCGCCTCAGCAATGGCGGTATTGTACTCGATCTGGCGCGCGATGGGTGCGCGCACGTCATCAAGATCGACTTCATCTGCAAATGCAATGATGTCTTCGACCGTCAGCAGCTTGCGGCTTTCGTCCGGCTGGGCGGCCTCCTCAGAAAAAGGTTTGCTGAACAAAATCTCACCGTTGTGCTCGATGCGCACGACATTCGTGTGGCTGTCGACGATCTGGACAAAGGCCGTCTCGTCCCCTGCGTGGGCGCGCACTTGAATATCGAACGGGCAGCGCAGCGGCGACTTTGTCACCGTGATCTCCACCGCGGAAAGGTAATCGTCGAGCAGCGGCAGCTGCTCCTGCGTAACATTGGCCAGCACCTCAAGCTGCGCGTCCGCGTCGCCGACGCGCACACCCGCTGCGACGGCAACAGGGATTCCCTTGCGCCCGCCCGTGTGCGGGACGATGACGCTTTTGACATTTTTAATGATATTGCCGCTGACGGTCAGTTCGATCCGCTCCGGCAGTCTTTCCAATGTTTTCCGTGCGAGCGCGCCCGCGTAAGCGATGGCAATGGGCTCCGTGCAGCCCATCGCAGGCACAAGCTCTTCGTGCAGGATCCGGACATACGTTTGATAAAGCGCTGCATCCATGGTCATTTCTCCAATCTCTCTTTCCGCCGCAGCTTCAATGCGGCGGCACTTTCGCCCTCCATTGTACCGAAAATTTATCCGAATTGCAATGCACTTTCTGTATTTTGCGCGCAAAAAAGGAGATGTCCTGTCGGACATCTCCTTTCGGAATGCTCATGGACTTACAGGCCGTAGAGCTCACCGTACTTTTCTTCAAGGTAGCTCGTGTAGGCCGTAGGGTCGAACTTCTCGCCCAGCGCCTGCTCCAGCAGTGCGCCCGGCTTCTTGAGGCAGCCGTACTGCCAGATGTGCTCGCGGTTCCACGCGTTGATGGGCGCGAAGTCACCGCGCTTCAGGCAGTCCTCCACGTCGACCGTTTCCTTCATCTTGCCCAGCAGCTGCGCGCCGTAGGCGCTGCCGAGCGCGTAGGACGGGAAGTAGCCTACGCTGCCGCCCGACCAGTGGCTGTCCTGCAAAACGCCGTGCTTGTCGTCCGGCACGTCGACGCCGAGGTACTCCTTGTAAAGTCGGTTCCATTCGCCCGGCAGGCCGTGTACCTTGAGTTCGCCGTGCATCACGCGCTTTTCCAGCTCATAGCGCACCATGACGTGCAGGCTGTAGGTGACCTCGTCGGCCTCGGTGCGGATGAGCGAGGGCTCGGCCTTGTTGATAGCACGGTAGAATTCCTCCGCCGTGTGGCCCGCGAGCGAGGGGAAGAGCTCGCAGAGCTTCGGGAAAACAAAACCCGTGAAGGCGCGGGAGCGGCCGAGCAGGTTCTCATAGAAGCGGCTCTGGCTCTCGTGGATACCCATGGAAACGCCGCCGTCGAGCACCGTGTAGGCAAGCTCGTCCGCGCTGCCGGTATCGTAGAGCGCGTGTCCGCCCTCGTGGATGACGGAGAACATGGAGGAAGCAAAGTTATCCTCAAGATAGTGCGTTGTGATGCGCTCGTCGAAGTGCGAGCCGAGAGACGTGGTGAAGGGATGCTCGGTCGTCGCAAGGCCGACGTGGTCGAGATCCAGCCCCATCGTACGCATAAGATACTGAGAGAGCGCGTCCTGCGCCGTTTCAGGGAAGCTGCCGTGCAGCATCGCGTCGTCAAGCTGCGGCTGCGCCTTGATCTTCTTCAGGAGCGGCACAATGTGCTCGCGCAGCGTCGCGAAAAATTCGTCGCACTGCGCCATCGTCAGCCCGTCCTCATACTCGCTGAGCCAGTAGTCATAGGGGTCCTTTTCCGGCGCGCAGTAGTGCGCGAAGCGGATATTCGTTTCGAAGATCTTCTCAAGCACCGGCTCGAAAAGCGCAAAATCGCTCGTCTCCTTCGCGCGGTGCCATACGTCGTCCGCCTCGACCAGAAGCTGCTGGTAGGCGACGTATTCGTCCATCGGGATCTTCTGCATGTTGCGGATATCCTTGATGAGCAGGAACACCATGCGCTGCTGCTTTTCGTCGAGTTCAGCCTTGTGCGCGTCGAGGAATTCAAGCAGCGCGACGGTCTCGCCGCCGGTGGTGAGCTTATAGTGCTCCTCGCTTAAAATGCTCATGGTCTGGCCGCGGTTCGCCGCCGTGCCCTTGGGCGCGGTGGTCGCCCCATCGTAAAAGAGCAGTCCCATGGCGTGACCGTAGGCGGCAAGCTTTGCCTGCAAAGTCATCAGGGACTGGATCGCTTCAGAAAGAATCATCGGTAGTGTCCTCACTTTCTCTATAATGGTTTTATCATAGCACGAAGAAGGTACAGAGCGCAATGTGCATTTTTGCTTTTCCCGCCGGAAAGGCGGCGCTTCGCTCGCCGCCCTGTTGGGGGGCTACTCTTGATGAAAAAACGACCGCTGACGCGGTCGTTTTTACGATTGCGGAAGATTTTTCAGTGCATAATCGATGCACTGGTTGATAAACTCGCTTCGGCTCATGTTGAATTTTGCAGCAGATGCGTCGATCTGCGCCAGTTTGTCAGGCGCAATGCGGATCGTGATCGGTTCCTTGGTATATTGCTTCGGGATGAAATCAGGCATGGTAATCACCTCTTGCAATATAGTATGCTGTGATGTATTCTAAATATAGATTCTAAATCAGCATACATTTTAGCGTACAGGAGGAGAGAAACATGAACTATCAGAAGATGTACACACTGCTGTTCAACGCCATTACAGACGCATTGAAACAAATGGAAGAACAAAACTACGGTACTGCCAAAGAAACCCTCATCACTGCCCAGCAAGAAGCGGAAGAAATCTATATGTCAGCAGAATCCTAACTGCGGCAGCGAGTTCTTTCTTCTAACAAAAAAACAGGACACCCAAATCGGATGTCCTGTTTACTATGGAGCGGGCGACGAGGCTCGCTCGCAGCACTGCCGTGCCGCGACACGCACAGCGGGCGACAAACGCCCCACCGGGGCGTTTTCTCGCTTCGCTCGCGCCCTGTTCGACCCTCTGCCCGCTGGAGCCAAAAAATCGGCGCTTTTGCGCCGTACAAGCGTTTTGCGCAGCAAAACCTTGGCGGAGGGCGAATTCACTTCGCCCGAGCATTTCAATTTCCTGCCGGAATCCAAAAAAGAGGTCACAACATACGTTGTGACCTCTTTTTTGGAGCGGGCGACGAGGCTCGCTCGCGGCACTGCCATGCCGCGACACGCACAGCGGGCGACAAACGCCCCACCGGGGCGTTTTCTCGCTTC
>ENA-UALO01000013-UALO01000013.1-human-gut-metagenome-genome-assembly--contig:-NODE-13-length-75734-cov-7.692174_pt1 | contig 75734 bp, 78 predicted proteins | sample MGYA00243701_ERZ654470 | MGnify/ENA primary metagenome ERZ654470 (study PRJEB26926, sample SAMN06164444) | human gut metagenome | biome: ENVO:00009003; feature: ENVO:2100002; material: ENVO:00002003...
TGAGTTCTGCAAAACGCGTCTCAACAACGCCCAGTTTGTAACCGTCCATGTGTGCATCCTTTCTTTGTTGGTCTATTTATGATAGATTTTTGATACTTGAAGTCTATCATAAGTAGACTGTGCCTGTCAAGCACATTTTACGCCGCTGAAATCAATGAAGGCTACCCAATCTCAGAAAACGGCAAATGAGCCGTTTTGACAAGCGGCCGTCCGGCGTTTCAGCAGCACGTAAAGCGCACCGAGGGTAGTGATACCACCCCCTCTTTCGCATGTGCGGAAAGCCCTGCGCGCAGAGTGAAAAAAACAGCAACATCACCAAATTGCAAACAGAGCAGCGCGGCGGGGCCGCGGCGCCTCGGAACAGCGACGCGCATAAGCGCATCGCTGTTCCGCAGGCTTTCTGCATTCTTCGAGAGCACCTCCCGACCAAGACCCAAAAGCGGCAAAGTTTGCCGTTCTGACACCCGGCCCGGGGAGGTTTGCGAACGTGCGGAACGCTCCGAGGGTAGTGATACCACCCCCCATCTGAAACGCCCCCTGTTTCGCCGTGTGTGCCCTTGTGTGCGATCTTTCTCGGAAAGCCGAGTGGGTACCCACTTTCGCCTGTGAAAGCAAACGTAGGCCGTTTGTGCGAGAAGTTGAAAATCGGGATGAAAGATGGTCTGAGATAGAACTGTTGCTGATGGTGAGGGTTCTCAGAGAACCGGGAAATGTATGTATATAAAAGCGCGGCGGAATCAGGGGTTACAAATACGGCATACAGAGTAATTTCACTGGTAGCACAAGACTGTGCTGTGGCCGAGGGAGGGAAGACCCCTGTTTCGGCGTGTAAGCCGCTGTGTGCGATTCTTCTCCGAAAGCCGAGTGTGTACCCACTTTTGTCAGCGGAAGCAAATGTGAGGCGTTTGTGCCGGAGGTGTTGAAGTCCGTGTGACCAACGTGTTGGAAACGTTGATATGACTGCGTTTCCTGCGCTTTTCGCAGCTTTTTCGAGGACGAAAAAGAAAGCAGGATAAAGGGTTGGCGTCGGAACCGACGCTCCGCCCAATCACTTCTGCCCGCAGTGCGGGCAGTTGACGGGGGTTTCAGCGCAGTCGGTTGTGGCGCCTTTTGAAGAAAATTTCAGAGTGGCTGGCGTCTTAGTTCCCGCAAACGCAGATGTTCCAAGGATTTTGGCGGTGCCTTGTGGCCGTTTCGGAAGGAAATCGAGGTAATCACCTTTGCGTGATCAATGGTGCAGGTCGCACACATTTTGCGCCGCTGTAGTCAATGAAAAGAAACTTTCGACCGTTCAAAAATCGCACCGCTGTAACTAAAGAGAACGCCCCCGGCAGCGCAAAAATTGCACCGCTGTAACCAAAGAGAATATCCCCGGCAGCGCAGAAATTGCGCCGCAATAGACAAAGATAGGGCAGCGTGGTCTAAGCGCAAATGATAACTTTCTGATAACTGTTCCGTTTTCTGGTAGCTTTTCCCTCTTGGCTACGGTATTGTTCGTTGCGAAAGGGGCTGATATCATGCCAAAAAGACGAGCGAACGGGGAAGGGAACATCCGCAAACGAAAGGACGGCCGCTGGGAGGGTCGGTACACAGTCGGTCACGATCCAGAAACAGGAAAGGCCATCATTAAAAACGTCCTTGGAAAGACGCAAGCGGAAGTCAAGGAGAAGTTGAAGAAAGCCATCGAGGAAAATGTGGGAATCGACTACGGGCGGTCCAAGACCTACACTGTGGGTAACTGGTTAGAAGTGTGGTACGAGAACTATGCCAAAATTAAAATGCGCCCATCCACCTACCTGACCTATCATGGCTACATCGAAAACCACATCAAGCCGCAGCTCGGAAAGATCCCGTTGAATGATCTGACGACGCTGCATCTGCAACAGTTCTACAAGGAATTGTTGGCGGAAGGGCGGGTAGAGCGAATCGAATCACAGAAACAGCCCAGAGGACTGAGCGCCAAAACAGTGCGCAACATCCATCAAATCATTTCCTCTGCCCTGAAGCTGGCAAGCGAGCAGCGGCTGATCGCCCGCAATCCGGCAGACGGCTGCGCGTTGCCGAAGGCGGAGCGCAAGGAAATGCAGACGCTTCCTGTTGAGCAGCTGACGTCCTTCCTCCGCGAGGCAAAAGACAGCGGCGTGTTCGCCCTGTACTACATCGACCTGACCACCGGCCTGCGGCGGGGCGAGTTGCTCGGATTAAAATGGTCGGACATTGATTTGGAAAAAGGGGACCTTCGGGTTCAACGGCAGATCGGGCGCATCAACGGCAAGATCATTGAGATGCCGCTGAAAACGAAAAACGCCTACCGCACCCTGCCGCTGTCGGCAGACGCGATAGACGTTCTGATGCAACAAAGAAGAAAAACGGGTAACAGCGAGTGGGTGTTTCCGTCCCCGACGGGAGGCCCCATGTCGCCGGACAGCGTGTTGCACATGCTGCACCGCGTTCTAAAGCGGGCAGGGTTGCCGAAGGTGCGGTTCCATGACCTGCGCCACACCTTCGCAACGCTGGCACTGCAAAACGGAGTGGACATCAAGACCGTGTCTGGCATGCTGGGGCATTTTTCGGCAGGCTTCACGCTGGACACCTACGCGCATGTAACGACCTCCGCCAAGCGTGAAGCGGCAAAAACAATGGGTAACATCCTCTCTGGTGCGGTATAGTGCTTTCCTCTATCCGCTCCCGTTGGGGTCAGCGTTTGGGTCAGAAAAAACGGCAAGTAAGTTATTGAGCAAAAAAGTACGGAAAAAGTCCTGATTTCGCAAGAAATCAGGACTTTCTGTCATGCGTGACCAATTTAGATACATGCTGAAAATAGAGAAAATCGAGAGCTGGAGCGGCTTTGGGCTGTTTCGGCCATGTTTTTTTGCTTTCAATTTCCCATGATAGCGGAGAATTGGGTATTTTTAAGAGTGACCGAAATAGATATAACACGGTCTCTTTTTATATACATCCCTACACACATCATAATTAGCTGCTTAGTTAATATTTCTCAAGAGCAGGCTGGTGTGTCTGCGACTTTATAAGCTGAATAAAAGCTTATCTTTGTTCATATATCCCTATGCTTCATCTTTAGGAAACTGGTATTCTCGAAGAATGACTAAGGTGCATGCGTACATTTGCCGCATTAAAGAACGATCGTCATCACAAAGCAAATGAATTGAACCATCGGCTTCTTTAACAGAGAAACACTCCATCAGCCTTGACGCTTCAGGCGATGGGAGGTATGAAATATCCGCCGGGGTTGCTTCTTCATGCTTACAATTTCTTTCTTGTAACAACGCTCGGAATTCTTCGATTGGCATTTGGTTGGTCATTCTCTTTTTTGACAATATTGCAATTCGCTGACAGCGTACATCCTCATTTTTTGCTATCTCAGAAGATTTTAGTAAGCTTTTTGCTTCAGCTTCATCAGAAGTTATGATTCGCTTCTCATCGAGAAAATCAGGTTCCATATGCCGTAACAGATAGGTGCAAAAAGTCTTTATATGATGTGGAACCAAATCGCTGAGATCGTCATATAGAATTCTGGAAAGAGCGGCCCAAAACATGTTATCAGTAAAGTTAAGGTACTCTTCACTTTGCCCACTGCCTTTTGCCCACGACTCTAGTGTTTTCCCATTAGGAAATATGGCGTGGTGCTTTTGCATCCAGTCAATTACATACTCCGCCATCCATTCAGATATTACGATATGCTTGTTGAAGACCACTTGGGAATAGGAAAAAAACTTGTTGATAAGATATTGATCGGCAGCAGCAATGCCTTTTGGTTTTATACAAAGAATTTTCTTATTTTCAAACTCACCCACCGTAAGACATCGTATCAATTGGTCTATCTCAAAGCTTCCAAAACTGGTTCCTGAAAAAGTGGCATCTCGCATTAAGTAGTCGATTCCGTCCGCATCAAACTCTGAGTGTATTATTTGCACAAGCAATGGATCTGTTTCTTCGCGCTCGACATTTCCTGTGATAATATCTGCAATGATTTCTGGCGCATGTGTATTGTTGCACTCACTAATAACAATATCGCGGATTTCCTGATTATATTTCACGACAAAAGCACCAATTGCTTCGTGATGTAGACCATCAGATTTGGTCATCAAGGTAGTCTTCCCATCAACTGAAAAAGACTCAATTTCATCCAATACTCTTTCATTTACCTTTTGGCACAACTCTGCATCCGGTAGATCTTCGAGAAAAATAGGCTTTTTATATGGGGCTTCGCACACATGGGACAGCGGATAGTGCCCAATATCATGCAGCAGGCCTGCAAGTCGCACGATTTTCCGATCTTGACATGTTAATCCGAGACTAATGGCAATCTTATCCGCAATGTGCATTACTCCTAATGAATGAATAAAACGAGTATGTTCAGAACCGGGAAATACCCAATTAACAACACTTAGTTGCTTAATACTTTGCAACCGCTTAAAGTACAAGCTTTCAATTATTTTCTCTTCTGCGTCAGTATATGGGATAAAACCATGTACATTATCGAGAATTTGACCAACAAATACAATATCGTCTACCATAATTATGAAAATAGTCCTTCGACAAGATGGTATGCAGCAAGGTTTGCAGTATGACTTGATAAATGTGGTTTCCGTCTTTCCAATTCAGAAACGACCTGAGTCTCAGAAGCATTAAATGCCAGTACATTTTCTCGAAGATAATGTAGTGAGGCTAAGCACTCAACCCAATAACTTGTACTATACTCACCTTTACTCGTGTCATCTATGATTGAACGGAGCTGGTCTATTCGGTTTGAATGCTCTTTTGAAAGTTGGAGTTTCGCACAAGTATGACCATCTTCATAGTACATATCATCTTGGAGATTTTGGGAATAAGGACCATGCTGATACCATCTAAAGCCGTAATCACCTATCGGCACCCCCATATCTTGCAATAGATATACAGCTTTTTGCATTTCTAATCTTTGATCAAAATTCACATAGTGGAAATTACGACCGTACAACATTTTATAAACAGGTAACAAACTTCTATTTGCCATTTGAGGTTCCTCCACACTTCATTAACCACATTCTTTGCGGCTAAAAATTAAAAGAAACACTATATAGTATAAACCAAAGCACTTATGAATGCAATAATTTTGACTTGACTTTTCCATCTATTTGTGGTAATGGGATTTTGGGGAAGAGTATATCGAAATTTACAGCGGGTACGGGTCTCACAGAATGGCGAACATGAGAACTCCGACTCAGTTTTGCGCGCATTTCCGCTTGCTGTGTTTTTGAGAATTATTTTCCCGCTCTTTCAGCCATGCCTCAAATGCTTGAACATTTTCTTCGTGCGTATAGAACTCTCGAATGGCAGGGAGCAGTGATGCAGCCAACCCTTTGAGTGCCCACAAGTCAGGTTCGACTTTATCGAGGTTGTAATCTTCCACATCTATGACTGTGCCATCCTTGTCAAGATGGATGACGCTGACAGGTATTCTGTTAAACTTCTCATCCACCTTTTCTCGGCTCCTCAGCGGTAGAATCTGTCTCAATTTGAAATCGGCTCTTCATAGGCCGTCAGGCACTTCATCCGGAAAGTTCTCGGCAAACCAGCGGAATGGTATAAGGACCATATCTGGTAGACCGTTTTCTGTTATTACGAAGCCGATGTCCTCGTTGTCAATGCGTTCCAGGATTTCATCCAGTTTTTCGACGAGCAGGGTTTGCTCGATGCGTTCCATTTCGGATAGTGGCGGCAGTCTTTTCATTTTGACATCCCCTTATTCCTGCTGCGATGTGCTTTCTCCCGAAGATACAGGGACAGGCTTCAGCGTACCGGTTATGTAATCATACAGAGCTTCGGGGTCTTTGAGACAATACTTCATGGTGCAATCTGCTTCCCATACCGTATAGTCATCGGTTGCTTCATACAGCCACCAATCGATGTAGTCGTATTGGTCATTGACCGCCTCTTTCAAAACATCTCTAAGAGCCATGAGATACTTGTTTTCGGCACCGAATACAAAGTGACCATCGCCAACCAGATTGAGCGCTTTGCTGAACTGTTCGTCAATGGACTCTTGCTCCTTTATCATCTGGAGCGCCTTGCAGAAACCTTCTTTACTTAGCATTGGCGCTATTCCTCTCTTGAACTTCCTGTTCCGCTTTCCATCTTTTGAGAAGTTTAATCGCATGATCCTGTGTCTTTGGGTCGGCACAGTATTTGAAGAACTGCACCGCGGCTTCTTCCGGCGTGAGGTCATAAGACTTTAGCACCTCGGTTACCTGCGCCAGCAGTTCTGCATCGATTTCAATGGTAATCGTTACTTTGCCATCATCCATAATGCTGTTTCTCCGATTCTTTAAGATTGTCGTATTGAGGTTCCTCGGAGTAAAAGACCTGCATATCATCCAATCGGAGACACGACAGTCTTCCAAGTGCTCCTGACCAAGGGTCACCCTTTTCAGGGAGCATACAGCCGCAGTCGATTCCGATCCAGCTCTTTGCATCCCATATTGCCATTGGGTTATCATACTGGAAACGGATAGTTGGCGTGTGTCCGAAGATGACTGTACAGTCCTCCAGAACAGGGAAACTGTCAAATCGCATCCAGACGGCAAAGTCTCGCTCACACTCATATTTATGACCGTAGGTCTCATACAGCTCGGCAGGAGCCGCGTGGGTCAGAATGAATTGCCTGCCATTCACCGTGATTTCCATGTTTACAGGCAGCTTCTCCAAATACTCGAATATCTCCTGACGAACGGTTTTCTTTATGTGCTTCAGATAATTATGTGTTATATCGCCTCCATTTCTATACCACAGAGACTGCTTGCACTCATAGTAGTATTCAGGCCACTCCTCATCCTCTGGGGGTGGGTAGTAGAGAGCATTCATCATCATTAATTCGTGGTTACCCAGAAGCATTTTGGCATTTGACATCGCCATGATCTGACGAAGGATTTTGATGCCATCCGGGTTTCTGTCTATCACATCTCCAAGGACATAGAGGGTGTCCTCGGGCTGTAGGTTGATTTGCTTCATGACGGAATCAAAGCGTCGCTTTTGTCCATGAATATCGGACATTACATAAATCATGGTGTTCCACCTCCTTTTCTGTAACACGAACAATTACCATATTTCAGAGCAAATAGCTATCAAAAAATCACAACTCACAGATAATGATCCTGATTGGCATTTCCGATGACCTATCAGTCACGAAGTACGGGATGGCCTGTCGAAAAATCTGGATTTGGTCTTGAATCCTGACAAGCAGCCCTTTGAGTAAATCCTTTGAAATGTATCCATCGTTTTCATTCTCAACAGGCTTTTGAAGTAGCATCTCCAAGTCAGAGAGGTTGCCCCAAATGAAAAAATCCCATGAGTCGAATGTACTGCGTTCGAATGCTGGATTTTCTGCGCAGATGATATCCTGAGTTTCTGCTGCCAGGTCAGAAAAGCAGATTCTCTCTTTACTAAGAGCCAGCTCATCATGCGCGCTGGAGAAGATATCTCGTTCGGGCGCAGTATACAGATAGCGGTGTCTGAGTTCTCCATTTGCGTGTCGATGCCACTGATCGATGTTGAACCATTGACCATTGGAGAATAGCTCTACTGTGTAGCCGAGCCATTTACTCATGTGGTGCGCCTCCTATCGCCAAGTGCTTTGCCGTACCTCTAATGGAGTCTTCCAATTTAAGCAGTCATCTTCCCCACGGGAACCCGAAATCCTTGCGTTTGATCTTGCACTGAGGCTGTCCATCTTTCCAGAAGACGATCCCTTCGATCACATGGGTTTCCAGATAAGTGCGGATGCCTTCAAAGCTCCGATCCAGTTCAACAATGTCTTTCCCATGGGGCTTGAGTACATCGGCATCGAGATTGTATGGGTTTGCTCTGAAATGTGGGCCGATGGCCTCATATGTTCCATCGGGCACGCTGTCCATCCTGTCATACGCATTCCAAAACCATTTGTCGCTGGGGACGGATCTGTCACAAGGCATCCAACAAGGCAGGTGACCTGTGACAGGGTCTGCGTTCTCCTGACACTTGATGGCGTTGGGCGGAATGGGTTTCCCATTCTTGGCATCGTATCTTTTGTAGAAAACACCATTGATGACCGCACAGCAGGCACCGTCCCATTTGATGGTAGCAACGCCTTCGCCGGCCATGACCCAAGCAAGGTCAGGGCTGATATTTGGCAGTATCCGGACAATTCGATGGTTTTCAAATTCTCGTTCAAAGAGAGTGGGTATCTTTTTCATTTAGGCTCCTTTTTGATGTTACTTCACTGCTGCTTCTATCGAGCCATTCCTTAATGGAAATAAATCTCTCGGCATGACTGATTTTGCCAGCACAAGTGTCACAGTAGGGACTGATCCAGCCAGTAGAAACCTTTGTTGCAGGATTCCCACATCTGATGCAAGTTCTCGCAGATAAGTGCTCATATTTGGGGATGATGTCACGAAGCATCCGCTCTGTACAGCCAAAGTCATACCAACAGAGTGTTCCATATTTCTCCTTGATCTGGGAAATACGGTATTGGTTGAGATACTCGGCATGTACCAATTCCTCACGGATATCTTCACACATTTGCTCCCCAAAAGCCTTACGCCAGCCGTCAGGCATGGAATCCAGTTCCGTATAGGAATAGTCGTAATCCTCTGGAACTTTTCCCGTCCAGCGGTTACGAGGTATTAGAAACGGAAATCGCTCAATCAGCTTTTGGTTCGATTCTTTATTCGATTGCATCTGAAGCCCTCCTGTGTGTTTTCCTTTAGGTTGAAAAAAGCATTATTCGGACAGAGGTGATTTCTGCCCGAGGGTTTATCGCTTTCCAATCCTTGACCTGTGCGGAGACCTTCTTTTGGATCTCCTCATAATAGCGATACGCACCGGAGCGGTCATTCCATTCGAAATATTGATAAGCCTTCTTGAGTTCATCCTCCATCTTCCGATATTCGTCTATTGAGACGAAGTCCAAAATATTATCGGATTCATCATTCTGAAAGGCAGCTACTTCAGATCGAAGAGCAAATGCAGAATGTTCTTTGCCGGAAGTGTTCAGTAGCTTCAAGATGTCATCGTAGCAAACGGCAATTCGGACACTGTCCTCTGGGGTAAGCCAGTCGTTCACCGATGCCTGTAGATTTCTTGACATTTCATCTACTGTGAACGGGTGTCCATCGCACTCAAGCTGCCGGTATGCTTTTTCAAACTGATACCTGCTGTCCGAGCGAAGCGTTGGAACAAGAATGAGATGTTCGATAGGCAGCAACTTCATCACTTGGGGGTTGATACAATGCCACTGATCATTTGCCAGAACCTCCGTAAAAATGAAATATGATGTGCTCATCTTACTCACTCCTTTCTGTGCTTCGACCGCTTTGTGATGTGGCCAACTCTCTTGCATTAGCTTCCACATCTCAAGTCTTCCGTCCAGACATAATAAGGAATTGGCGAATGTGTCCCACGTTGGTGGGGTGGGAGATACGTCATAAGTGATTGCAATGGAATACCCATCTTTCCCCTTTGAGGCAAGATCGGCTTTGATCTTTGCAATCCTATCTGGAGACTTGCTTTCTTCATATGTGAGGCGGTAGCAGGCAAACTTGTATCTGCCACCTTCACTGAAGGTTACCTCCATACATCTTCTCTCAAATCATTTCTCATCGGGCCCCTCAAACAGCGCACGGAAAAGAGCCACATGCTCTCCCACGAGCTGCGGATATTGGTAATAGATGTGTCGGCAAAGGCTTCGATAAAGATCGATGAAGCGGATCTCATCGCAGAAATCGCAGAGGCCATCCATGATTTGTTCTAACTGCTGCTCGTCGGTGATTTGATCCTTCAGCACCCGCTCGACTAATAAAGAGTAGTACGCGTATGCTGTGTCTCGCAGCTTGCTGATCCCCTCGACTATATTGCGGAGTTCCTCCATTGCGTGTTGGCATTCATCCAATTGTCTGTCCTCTTTTGTCATATAGTTCTCGCAGCTCCGCTTCTCTCTTTTCTGTGATGGCTTTGCTGTAATAGGTTGGGCGACCTGAGTGGTACTCTTCTGCCATCCATTCATCGAGATCAAAACCCCACTTGTGGGGTCCGAACTCGTCCGGGTAGTTCTCAATGAGAATGTGCTGCTTCTCACGGATCTGCTCTATGATAGGGGCGATATCATATTGCGAGAACATCCTTGCGCCTTTCAACACATGGAGGATCTCGTTGCCCCACACTCGCTCATCAACGCCGCTGTATTTTTCAAAACCGATGCTGTCTGGATGTTCCTCGATTTTACCGCTATAGGAGATCAGGAGACAGTCATCTTTCAGGAAGTGGTTGATCCACAGGTTCGGGATGTACTGCAAGTCGGTAATACCTTTTGTGGAGAGGAAGCCCCACAGCTTATAGTATCTGCCAAAGACATACCATTCTGGGAGATCTTCCTCTTTGATTTTCGTTTTGTGATGTCCTGAAAAGAGAGTGAAGTCATCGTTCTGAATCCAGCACAGCTTGTGGTTTCTCCATACTCGGCGCTCAACAGTGTAGAGATTGCTCTTGAAACGACTCATTTGAAACCTCGCTTTATCATTTCCAGTGACACAACATCGTGGAACAGGAAGCGAAGCTTGTCAATTTGCTTCTCTATGTGCCAGTGTCCGCAAAGCCATGCCTTGTAATCTACTTTTTCTTCTATTCCATCGAGCCATCGCTCTGTGCTGTCATCAACCGTATTCTGATCGATCATGGGTAAAAACGCATCTCGCGGTTCGTACTTATAGGGGCAGGTATGAGAGAGAACAATGTCAATTCTGCTTTTCGTGATTTGATCTTCCACATATGTCTTGATTTCTGCCGAGGGCTGCTCATCTGCAAACCACAGCAGATTGTTTTCCAGTCGGTAGTATTTGTCTACGCTATAAGCGCCGCCGATGACCAGATGCCGAGTCCCTTCCATAGTGAAGACGTCTCCGTCCCTGGCGAAGAGTAAGTTCGGATACTCATCCTCGTACCACACAAGGCCACCATTCCATTCTTTCTGCTTATAGCCCGCGAGAGTGTCTGGACGCCGTTCATGGTTTCCGTGAACACAGAAGACGGTTGGCTTTATTTTGGCAAGCGCATCTTTGCAATACCGATCTCGCCTGTTGCCGTAATAGTTCGCTCCGACATCACCAAGGATGACGATGATGTCCGATTCTGTGAGCTCATAGTGTTGGGCAAAAGCAACGATTCCTTTCGCACTGCCGTGAATATCGCCGGTGTAATAGATCATACATCCTCATCCTTTCTGGCTTGACCGGATTATAGCATCAATAGAATGGAAAATCTCGCAAAAGCCCAAATCATAATCGTTTTGGGCGAAAACATAATCGTTTTTTGCACGCAACAGACCACAGGTCAATCTCTTAACCTGTGGTCTGTTGCTATTTGATATTCAGTTGATAAAATGATTACCACTCATCCTTGAGGAGATGGTGGTGCGAGCGTAGAGCGTTCTTGGTTGTTTTCAGTACATCCAACAGGACATAGGTTTCATACGGGGTGCAGTTGGCGAAGATTTTCTGCGCCTCGGCATTAGACATCTCAGTCGCACCCGTGAGCTGCCTGTTCAGGAGCGTATCAGTCGACACCTCCAGCGCATTGGCGATGCCAACAAAAGTTTCGAGACTCATAACCTTTGTACCGCACTCGAGATAGCTGATGTATCCAGCGGACTTGTCGATCATGGTGGACAGCACCGCTTGGGAGATACGCTTGTTCTTCCTGATTTTTTGGATTCTTTGACCAAGGACATAGTAATTGAGTTGCATAGAGAAACCTCCTTAAAAATTTTGGCAACTCAATTATATTTGAACCGTTATTTTATAGCGGTACGATTATATAAACTTGACCTTCGCATATTATATACTAACTTAAATTATAGTCGTTAGCTTATATCCGGCGAAGGGGAGGTGAGCTGGTCATGTATGAACAACAAGATCTGAAGCTGGTCGGCTCACGCATCAAAGCTGTTCGAATCAGCAGAGGCATGAGCCAAGCGGATTTGGCAGTCGAAGCTTCTGTTTCACTGCCGCTGATTAGCAACATCGAACGAGGAAAAACGGGGATGCAACTTGAGACTTTCGTCAAAGTGGCGGAAGCCCTTCAGGTATCTGCAGACTATTTGCTCCGCCCAGATGTACCGGAGGTCAAAGCAATCTATCAAGGTGAGTTTGCGGAGCTCCTTGAAGACTGCTCGGCCAGTGAGATGGAAACCATCTTAAAGATTGTCCGAGAGGTCAAAGCCTCCATGCATAAGAAGCAGAATAATGATTAATTATCGGATTGGGTGACCAATCCGATAATTTTTTTGTCATTTCCATACCATAGGTCAAGATGCTGACCTATGGTATCTTCTTATTTTTAAGCATTTTCCCTATAATTCACCCAAAAGGGCTTGCCCAAATGCCGGAGGAAAACATGGAAAATACGAAACTGCTGCCTTTAGGTACTGAACAAGGACTCGAAGAGACTGAGTATCCCTCCTTTGACCTGTGCCTGGGAGAAAACATGGTATCACCCCTTGTGGCACAACACAGGCAGTGGTTGAAAACTATCCGCCATGAAGTACCGAACCCCAAGGTCCCGTTCAAGGTTGCAGTGTACATCCGCTTTTTCAACCAGACGAAATATAGAGACGAGGAATATCTCGAACGCAACAAAGAGGTTTTTCGTGCTACGCTGGCTCAGTATCCTATGTGGGAGTTTGTAGGTTTCTATATTGACAATGGATCGACCGCTCCGTATATGGAGAACTCTACAGCATGGTCTGAACTCCTGTCTGACTGCGATGCGGGGAAAGTCGATCTCATAATCACACAGAAGGTCAGCAATGTGTCCAGAGATGCTCAAGAAATGGCGATTTGCGCAAGAATGCTCGCTGCTCGCAAGCCTCCTGTTGGCATCTACTTCATATCAGAAGATCTATACACTTTGGCATCGTATTATCGCGACGATCTTCGAGAGCCTTGTTTTCTCCCAACCCCTGACTGGAAGATCCTGCCTGATGACGAGCTGGATATGAGAGGTGCGCTCCATGAGTAAATCAGCCAAGAAAGCCGCTGATCAAGCAGAACGCGAGAAAGTACATAAGCGATACTCGAATCGGAGAGAGCCAGATGTCATCTATCCGGCAAAGAAGCAGGTCGATTTCTACGATGCCGATATTCATCAGCGTGTTGCGGTCTACGTCCGAGTTTCAACTGATAATCTCGGTCAGGAAACTTCCTATGAACTTCAGAAGAACTATTATGAAGAGTTCGTCTTGAAGCATCCCAATTGGAAGCTTGTAAAGATCTACGCCGATAAAGGAATCTCGGGCACTTCGACAAAACACCGCGTTGAGCTAAACCAAATGCTCGCTGACAGCAGAGCCGGAAAAATCGACTTGATCATCACCAAATCAGTCTCGCGTCTTGCCAGAAATACCGTCGACTGTATTACTATGGTGCGTAATCTTGCGGAGCTCCGCAATCCAGTGGGCGTTTTCTTCGAGAGTGAATGCATCTTCTCGTTGAACGAGGATACAAACATGCCGCTGTCTTTTTTGGCTTCCATTGCGGAAAACGAGTCCCGCATTCGAAGCCGCAGTATGGAAGTTTCGCTTGCTCAGCGGTTGAATGGAGGACTTCCTCTGACACCCAAGCTGTTGGGCTATTCTCATGATACTGACGGCAAGCTGGTGATCAATCCGGACGAGGCTCCGACCGTGAAGCTCATATTCTACATGTATCTGTCCGGATATTCTTCATCGCATATTGCAAAAACCCTCGAGGCACTTGGTAAGAGGACATTCCTTGGTAACTCCAAGTGGACTTCCGGCACCGTAATTCAGGTCTTGAGGAATGAGCGGCATTGTGGTGATGTTCTCACAAGAAAGACATTCACGCCTGATGTGATCAGTCATAAGTCCAAGAAAAACAGAGGAGAACGGCAGCAGAGCCTGTATAAAGGAGAACACGAGGCAATCGTGTCGCGGGACGATTATATAGCCGTCCAGCACATGATCAATAATGCGAAATACGGTGGAAAGTCTATTCTGCCGGAGCTTCGGGTGATTGAATCTGGCGTTCTAAAAGGATTTGTCACGATTAGCCCCAAGTGGGCAGGTTTCAAGGCGGCCGATTATTTACAGGCTTCTATGAGTGTCTACACGGACGATACATATTACGGCCAGCCTACAGAGGTTGACGCTACGTTCGAGGTGATAGCTGGAGATTTCGATTTGCGCGGCTTTGAAGTTACGAATTCATCTCTCTTTGATGCGAACAAAAGACCGTATGTCTTATTTCAGAGCAAACAAATCAAGTTCAGCACAGATTGCGTCAGGCAGTTCGGGAAGGACAACAAAGTTGAACTGCTGATCCATCCGGGATTGCGGAAACTCGCTGTTCGTCGCGCCGCTAAGGATTCTCGCCAGTGCGTACAGTGGTCAAGACCTGACGATGGAAAATACTATGCCAAAGAGATACCATGTACCGCATTTGGTGGAACCCTATTCGAACTTCTCGATTGGGAAACCGATTTTAAGTTCAGGGCCTATGGTAGACTCCTCCAAAACGAAGGAGATTCGGTGTTCATATTTGATTTGAGTGAGCCTGAGATTTTTATCCAGTCCTATCTCATGACGGGGACAGATTCTCCCATCAGCGGCGACGGTGAGCTTTCTCCTCTCTCCATATCAGGAAAGCGTATTCGGGCAGTTCCTAAGAAACTGGCAGACAGGTTTGGTAGTGACTTTTATTCTCACAGACTTACCTCATCTTCACCGGAATTACAAAGTGAAGATGCATGGAAGCTTTGGCTGGAAGGCCAACTCTTTGAAACCGGTGAGAAACTTCGAGTCACCCAGTTTGATGAAATGCAGCGATTCATAGCCGAGCAATTAGCCCCCATAAAGCAGATGGAAGAGGTGGATTTTAATGCCTGAAAAAAACGATATCCCAATCTTTCGGAATCTTGATGGGGTGTACTACCGTGTGATTCGTGATGGTATACATGTCAACCGATGCTTTTCTGATTTGTCCGAAGCCGAGCAGGATGAGATCATGGCAGAGTATAACGCGGAACAACTCAGACGGCTTTGTCGCTATCTCAGCATGAGCCTACGCCAGATTGGAGATGCGCTGGATCTTGTCAGAGACGAATGAAAGGAGAGCAGAATGGAAGTAGAGAATCAGGTTTCTTTCATCTCACCGATGCTGCAGAATACTCAATTCGGCAATGTCGATGATGAAACTACCATTACCTTTAAGGAGGATGCGGACACGCCAATGACAATCGACGCATCGGCACCAGGCGATGTGATCGAACTTAGTGATGACTTCGATTTTGATGGGTATCAGGTGGTTCGTAGGGAGTTCTTCGCTCATACTTTCGAGCCGTCTATCACCTTCAACAATTACAAAGTTTATGTCAATACTGCTTGCTTGAACAAGTTTCCCCATGCAGACTGTGTCCAACTCTTGATCAATCGAGAGTCGCACATTCTTGCGCTACGCCCTTGCGCCGAGTCAGAGCGAGACGCATTCGCGTGGTGCAACACATCTGGCGGGAAGAGGAGGCCCCGCCAGGTGACGGGTAAGTTCTTCTTTGCAAAGCTCTTTGAGCTGATGGACTGGAATATTGATTACAGGTACAAGCTGCTTGGCAAGGTCATCCATGCTAATGATGAGTATCTGATTGTATTCGACTTGAACGCCTCCGAGATTTATCAGCGTATTGCAAAAGACGGAGGCAAGCCCAAGACTGCGCGTACACCTGTATTCCCGGCCGGTTGGAAGGATCAGTTCGGCTTGCCTTATCGTGAGCACCAGAAGTCCCTGCAGATCAACATTTTTGATGGATATGCAATCTATGGAATCAAGGATAGCACTGTATCCTCCACGGTATCCGTGGAAAATGTCACATCAGCCCATAACGCATATCAACCAGAGGTACCTGTGCAGGAGGGGAGTGTAAATGGGTAGTACGGATAACAGCGCGATCATGACCATTGACTTAAAGTGGAATCGCTTTCGCATACATAAGTCCACCCTGAACAAAATGGGGAATCCACAATATGTTCAATTTCTGGTCAATCCAGAAGAAATGTTCATTGCTGTACTTGGCTCAGATCGGCCCCTCACTGGTGGCACCTCCAACCGAGTGAAATTGGTTCAAACATCACGCCATTATTCTGTTGAGTTCTACAGCAATACACTCCTGTGCGCTTTGGTCAATATGATCGGTACTCTCGACTTCCAATACAGTTATCGTATGAGCGGAGAGGTGGATGTTGCAAACAGAGTAGCCTATTTCTCCATGAAAACCTTAAAGAAAAATGAGAGGAGACCTCCCAGCGATGGATAAAGGATTTGCGGTGTTGGAGATCGACCCGGAATTCAAGACACTCATTCGCCCTTTACGGAAAGATGAGTATCTTCAACTCGAAGTAAATCTTACAGTAGACGGCTGCAGAGAGCCGATCATCACATGGAATAACATCATCATTGATGGCCATAACCGCTACGAGATATGTAACCGGCTGCACATCCCCTATGCTGTACAGAAGATGCCATTTGAGAACCGGGAGCAAGCAATTGTCTGGATCTGCAGCAATCAGCTCGGTCGCCGAAATATCACGGAGGAAACCAGACGATATCTCATTGGGAAGCAGTATGAACTTGAGAAAGTAGCGCGTAAGCATCCGCCCAACATCAATGGGTTCAACCAGTATAAGCGGAGAAACAAGGGTGAGCGAGGCGAGACTTTTCGGCGCACAGCCCAGAAGTTCAGTGCTCAATATAATGTATCTACTGGATCTGTGCAGAAGTATGCAATCTTCAGTAAGGCGTTAGACGTTGTTGGACAGGCAGACCCTGAACTTCCTGGCAAAGTGCTTTCTGGCACTTTCAAAATATCTCACGAGAACCTTGTGGCCCTTTCGAAAATGCCGCCGGAAGAGATTAGGCGGATCGGGACAAGACCCGAAGACCTACAGCACCCGTTCACCAGTTACAGTGACACACGAAAAGAATTTGCTGATACAGATGAGGAGCCAGTCGAATCTATGCAGGAGACTTTACCTCTTATCAAAATTCCCCCTATGCACGACCCGGACGCCGAAATCGCCGGTTTGACTCTGACCGTTCCGTCATGGGTCAGCTCCATCGAGCGAGCCAGAAATAATGCGGATATGAACGCCGCTTCAACGAGTGCAAAAAGCAAACTTGAGGAGGCGCTGTTGTCACTACAGGAGAAGGTGTCCGAGATGCTCTCAGAAATCAGGGAGGTAGACTAATGCAAGACTTCAGCAGATTTGTTCCGAATGTCCACTTCGAGCAGATCCCGATCAAAAATCTCGTATCTAATCAGGAATACCAGCGGCCATTGTCTCAGGCACAGGTTGAAAAAGCCATCGAGGATTTCGACCTGAACCAAATCAACCCGGTGAAGGTGAGCCGCCGTGATGGTGTCAACTATGTCTTTAATGGTCAGCACACCATAGAGATCGTTGCTACTGTATCCGGTTCGCGGGAGACTCCTGTTTGGTGCATGATTTATGACAGCTTAGATTACAAGAACGAAGCAGACATTTTTGCAAATCAGATGAAGCATGTGCGTCCGTTGAAGCCTTATGAGATATTCATGGCCAATATCGAAGCAGGAAATGAGCAACAGCTTGTTATTAAGCGGCTCGTTGAATCCTATTCTCTTTCTATCGGGCCGACCAAAGCATATGGCGTGATCTGTGCGGTTGCCACGCTGGAGCGGATCTACACCAAATATGGTTACCATGTGCTTGACCGAACTTTGCGGCTCTGCGTTGGTACATGGGAAGGGGATATCGACTCTCTGGGGGCAAATGTATTAGCCGGTGTTGCGAGAATGGTCGTAGCATTTGGTGACCAGCTTCGTGACGAAACCTTTAAGGAGCGGGTTGGCTTCATGTCTGTTCGGCAGTTGTCTCGCATCGCTAAAGAGCGTGGAGCAGGGTCTCTTTGCTACGCCGAAGCTATGCTCGTTGCCTATAACCGAAAATGCAAATATACCTTGCGAATGACGAAGCTACATTCTGGGAAGGTTGCTGCGGAAGATGACTTTGTAGAGGAAAACGAAGAACCCCTTGCAGACGATCCTGTCCTTGAGGAATAGCACACGCGGAATGCTCTTTGGCTTGTGACTGGCAAAAAAAGATCCCCCTTGCTCGAAGGGAGATCTGATGGTGAATCAAGCTGTGTTATTCAAGAGCCAGCGAGAAGGCCGGCCGCATATATTCCTGTGCACTCCGGCTTAATCCGCATTCCGCTGCCAGACGATTCCAGTTTTCTCGGACGGTTTTCAGGACATCAGCCGCCATAGCAGTTGCGTCCTTGATGCTGACCTCACAATAGGGTGCGATCTCCAGCGCAAGGTCAAGGGAGATCGTCGCATCGTCCTCATTTACGCAGAGGGACAGCTCGTCACCTTCCGGGACGGGGTTTACATCGTACAAGGGTGAGAGATGCCAGCCATCCGCCTTGAGGATAAAGCCGTGGTTTCTCATGTGGTCATCTGTATTGGAAACTGCCATATTAAACACGATCCGCTTCCATAGCTCCGTCAGATCTCTCTTGGGAGCAGCGCCGTTGGCCTTGATAAAGGACACCAGCTCAAGATAACTGGAGCCGTCCGCTGCCGATGCCCCATCCGTTTTTCCGAGCATTGTCATGGCGGACGCGAAATGAATCCGCACAGCACCATTCCGGTCAAACCTTCGTACAAGGAAGGTGCTTCCGTATTTGGAGAAGTCGATCAACATGGACTCAGGAACATCCAAGCCGCAAAGTCTTGCAAGGTCATGGGTGACCTTTTCCCATGCGCCCACATTAACATCGTCGTGCTTGGACGGGAACTTGGCGATCCACAGATTTCCCTTTGTGTCCAGAACGGTGGCCTTCGGACGAGCACCGCCCAGCGAGGAACCGGGCTTGATGAGCTGATTGATCCATTTCTGCTCAAGACCGGACTCATCGTTTTCGAATTGGCGTGAGGCTTCCTCCAGCGTTCGCAGGCTGGTCCAGGGGGGCGTCGGGGTTTTTGAATCATCCGAAAGGAACGGGCCGTCTTTGTCCAGCTTGAAGCGGATCGCGCCCATCCGCGTCTCGTCGTAGACGCCCAGCAGGAAGTCGCTGTCTAAGAGCTTTCGAGGCTTCCGGCCTTCCTGCTCCGCCAATATTCTTTCTCTGCGCGTCATCAGCAGGCGGCCCCAGCGGTCGGGGGAGGAGTCGGCGAAAAGGCCGAACACATTTTTTGCGCCGGTGGGATACTGCCGCCCGGCATACAGTTGAAGATCCGGGTCGAGATACATGTAGTTTGCGCTGCTTTTTAACCAGTCAGCATCATACTCAAAGGAGCAGCTCTCCCGGCCACGGACATTCTCCACGAAGAGCGTTCCCAGAAAGTTTGGCGTTGTAGATTGGAAGCTCTCATAGACATAAATTGTTTTTTGGTTTGATGCCACGGTCAATCACCTCCGTTTCGTGGTGCTCTCTTGCGAGTGGTAAGTTCAAGGTCTTGGAGTTTACGCCCCAGCTCATCATCCTTTGCAACGAGCAGAAGGTCTTTATCCATATTGTTCAGTGCGTGCAGAACTGCGGCATAGATCCCAATCGCGACAGAGGGGTTTCCCTTTTCCACATTCCACACTGTGGCTCGGCTCACACCGGCTCTTTCCGCGACCAATTCGGCAGACAGATGCCGCCGTAATCTGGCAAGTTTGATCTGTTCTCCCAGCTGTTCTAAAATTGCCTGCGTCTGCGGCAGCACAGCAACACTCTTTCGTCCCATTCTGCACACCACCTCCACATCATCTTTGTGCTTGTTATTATAGACGACACATCTATAATTGTCAATAAATAAAGACATTAAAAGGCGGCGTGTCTGCGATGATCCCATACTTCATTGTGTGCTGACTACCTTACCGATATGCATCCAGCCTTATGCCTGATTGGGGGGGATTCTATGGAAGTAATCATTCATTTGCCGCGCTCAAAGGAAGGTCAGGAGGAACTTGCCAAGCGCGTTGCAACTGTCCATGCACAGTTGATTTATAATTACATCTCAAGGTTGGAGTGTTCAACAGAGCAAAAAGTCGCCCTTCTCAATGCGATTCAAGAGAACATCCACGATGAAATAAAGAAAGAGAAAGAGGGATGATCCCTCAATCTCCTACACTTAGACGGATTCTTCGACAAGGTATCCGCCGCCGAAGATGATTTCCAACCTGCCGCCAGGATAGACCTTAATACATTCCACCATCTGGCGGACAATGGAGTCATCATACTCCATGCACGTACTTTCTCGTTCGGCAATGATAGCTTGAATCTGCTCGAGGCGGTTCTGCGCACCGTTATCCTTGGCGGTGCTTTCCTGAATGGCTGCTATACGCTGCTTGAGAAGTTCTGTTTCTTGTGACAGTGTCATGAACTCGCTTTCATGGGCCTCGATGCCATCGCCGGAACTGACACTCTCATTGACAAGTGCCAGCATCTTATTGTTTAAGGCTTCAATCTTTCGCTCCAACATATCTACTTCTTCCGGATCTCCATTAAGGCCGAGGGCTTCGCTGATGGTTGCTCTCATGAGTGCCTTATAGGTGGCGTTATCCTGCTCGTTAAACTTGTTGACCGCTCGAACGATGGCTTCCTGCAACTTGTCCTCCATAATGGTGGGGGAATCGCTGCAGTATTTCTTGCCGTAGTCCAGTCGGCTGATACAGCGCCACACGATGCGCTTGGTACCATTTCTTGACCATGTTACGCGGCGGTAACGGGTACCGCAGTTGCCACAGATGAGCACATCGGTCAGGGCGTAGCGGGAATACTTTCCGGTGGATGTGATGGAGCTCTTTGCAGATCCTGGCGTTTTTGTTTTTCGCCTGGCCAGTTCTTCCTGAACCTTGTTGAAGGTCACTCTGTCGATGATGGCTGGATGGTTATTCTGAACATAGTACATTGGAGCTTCTCCAGTGTTCTTCTTCCGCTTCTTTTCGATGCAGTCAACGGTGACGGATTTTTGCAGAATCACATCTCCGCAGTATCGCTCGTTGGAGAGCATATTCATGATCATGCCCTTGCTAAAGCTGATGGTTTTGCCGGGAATATCATAGTTCTCAGCCTGCATCATCTTGGAGATTTTGTCCACGGTTTCTCCAGCCAGATAGAGGTTGAAGATGCGTTCCACGATGACCGCTTCGCTCGGTACGATCTCCGGCTCACCGTCAGCGCCCTTTCTATAGCCAAGAAACCGCTTGTACATAAACACTGGGGTTCCTTCCTCGAACTTCTTGCGGACGCTCCATGTGATATTCTTGCTGATGCTCTCGGATTCAGACTGTGCGAAGCCCGCATAGATGACCAGATACAGTTCGCTATCCGTCTTGAGGGTATCGATCTGCTGCTCCTCAAAGTAGACGCCGATGCCTTTGGACTTGAGCATTCGGACATAGTCAAGGCAGTCCACCGTATTTCTGGCAAATCGGGATACGGACTTAGTAATGATGTAATCGATCTTTCCGGCCAGACAATCGTTGATCATTTTGTTGAACTCAGGCCGCTTGTCGGCTCTTGTGCCGGACTTGCCCTCATCAGCGAACAGGCCTGCGAAGCACCAGTCTTTACGACTGGCGATCATCTCGGTGTACACCTTCTTTTGGTTGGCATAGGAGACGAGCTGTTCTTCGCTATCTGTCGAGACTCGGCAGTATGCCGCCACTCTTTTCTGTCTGTATTTTTCTTTGTCTACCGTCATGGAGCGTTTCGGCTCTATGACAGTGACAATTTTCTTAGGGACTTTCGTTACTTCCATCGTCCAGCGTGACCTCCGTTTCTGTCTTAGTATGAAGCACCACTCTGCCTTGTTCGCCGAGCGTGATGTATGAGGCGAGGGCGGTAAAGTAATCTCGATTGAATTCATCCTGCGTGACCATCGTATGTGCCAGTTTCCTTGCGAGCGATACTGTGAGGTTCAACTTGGCATTGCTTTGCTCGTACATCAGCGCTGCCATCTCGATGGCCTTTTCGATGATGTAATCCTCGTTTGGAGCGTCACGCTCCAGCTCCAGAGCGATATCGTTTCCTACCTTGGTGACCTTCGCGTCCGGCTCATACCGTTTCTTGGGCTTCGGCTGGAGCAGATGGTCATTGAGGATAATCCGATTGATGAGGACGGTAATGGTTTCGATGAGTTGGGTATCGCTGATGCGAACTCTAATGCCGCAGTCATCGTTAGTGCAGTTCCAGCTCTCTCGAATGCGATGCTTCATACTGACACGACGCTTCATTGGCTGACCGCAGTTGTCGCACCGAACGAAGTCACGGAGCAGGTCGATGGCATCGTTTTCCTTTTCGCAGGTATTGCGCTGCCGCGCCGTTTTCAGGCTGACTGCCGCTTCATACATATCTTCATCTATGATGGGGTCGTATTCTTCAGTCCCAATATATTTGGCGTTGTCGATGATTCTTGCGATACGGGCTTTATCCCATGTGGTGGTTCTTTGTGTATATGGGATCTGGCGACCGGTCAGTTCTTCCGCAATTGCTTTGAGAGAAGCGCCATCCAGATATGCCTTAAAGATCTCTCGGATGATCTCTGCTTCCTCAGTTGAGATGACCGTTCTGCCATTTCGCATCGTGTATCCGTATGGGATGTACCGTATCTTTTTCATGAGTGCCTCCTATATGCGTTCTCTGAATCGAAGCCCGCCAAGGAGTTCCACGGACATTTCGTCCTCTTTATTGATTTGGATGGACTTCACAATTTCCAGAAAGAGCTTCTCATCGAATGCGTCGAGGGGTTCTTCCAGTTCGAAGATGAGCATTTTTAGTTTCTTGACTTCCTCAAGCATGATGGCGGCTTTTGAATTGAACTTCTCCTGTCTGACGTCCTTGAGTTTTGCCAGCTCTGCGCTGATCTCGTTGGCTTGCACCTGATAGACTTCAGGGGCGAGGTATCCCTTGGATCGGAGTTGTTCAAGCATGAGCAGTTTCGCATTCAACTCAGCGATACTCTTGCTTAAATCACGCGCAGCCAGATTGTTTCGCTTCATAGCTGCCAGTGTCATCTCCAGCCGGCTGATGACCTGTCCGAGAATGTTATCTTCAGAGAACCGCAGTTTGTTCACCAGGGAGATGAAGCCGTCGTAGATTCTTTCTTCGCTGTAGTAGTTGGAATCGCAGGCCATGCTGTCATCTTTGTGAAGAGAGCATACCCACTTCACAGTCCCCGACACGATTCTTCGCCTATAGAAAGAGCCACACTCAGAACACTGAATGCGGCTCGTAAGCGGATAGATATTTTGTGTTGTTGCTTTGGCGAAGACATCCTTGCGCTTTTCAATAAGGGTCTGAGCGGCATCGAATACATCCTTTTCGACGATGCCGGGGTGGGTACCCTTTGCGTAGAAGCGATCTTCCTGTCCACGATTGGGGTGTTGTTTGAAGGGAACGGTGGTTTCTCGGTAGGTCTTTTGATAAAAGCTGTCACCGATGTACCTTTCGTTCTTCAGAATATATGCCACGCGACTTGGTCGCCAGATTTCCTTTTCGGCCTTGGTAGGGATGTTGAGTTTGTTCAGCTCTCTTGCGATCTCACTTGTGGAGAAGCCCTGCAAGTACAGAGCGAAGATATTCCGCACAATGCCTGCTTCCGGCTCATACACGGTCAACATCTTATCGGCTAACCGGTATCCGTAAGGGGCGTTGCTGTCCACATACTCGCCAAGTTCCATGCGTTTGACGATTGAGAGACGCTGGTTCATAGAGATAGACTGCGATTCCTCCTGCGCCAGAGCAGAGAAGGTATTAAGAAGCATCTCGTCGCCCATAGAGAGTGTCGAGATGCCTTCCTTTTCAAACTGTACGCCCACACCCAGCAACTTGAGCTTTCTTACATAGGCCAGAGCGTCTTTTGTGTTCCGTGCGAAGCGAGAGATGGATTTCGTAATGATCAGGTCAATTTGTTTGAGCTCACACATGCGGATCATCCGCTGAAATTCATCACGGGTTTCACTTTTCATTCCGGTAAGCCCTTCATCGGCGAAGATGTCCACCAGTTCCCAATCGTCGCGTGCTCCGATATATTTTTTGTATGCTCGGATCTGTGCGGCATAGGAGTTGAGCTGATCGGCGGAGTTGGAAGACACTCGGCAGTAAGCTGCAACCTGCATCTTCTTCGTGTTCTGTCTTGTGATAGGGGTGATGAGTCGTACTTCAGGCATTTCGGTGTCCTCCTCTCTCGTTTTTTGGTTGGTATCATATTATGATACCAACCACTTTTGGCAAACCACATTATACTGATAACTCTTCTGAATAGCTACCAAAACAATTAGAACAGCGCAGAATTGACCTTATGCACAATTTTCAGTGGGCTAATACGATATCTGCGCCGGTAAGCTTCATATAATATTTTTTCGCTCTGGCATATTCCTTTTCTGTGATCAACTCCTGCGCAAGGAGATCCTTCAGCATATCAACAATAAAGAGAAAATTGGCGTTCTTGGTGTTCTTGTTTGACAGCACGGTGCTACCTCCTCGTAGTTGATTTCATGTTTATAGAAATGAGCAGAGACAGCAGTTACAGTATAGTCTGCTGCCTTTGGCGGTTTCGCTGCTCCATGTAGTACACACTGCAAAGAGCAACTTTTCAATATAATTATGCCGAAATTATTGGCACTTTTCAAAATTGCAGATGATAGGAATCTAAGGACAAGTTTTGTCCTCACATTTCTATCATCAAAAAGGCGGGAGCCGTCCATTGGTTGGAAGAATATTGCTTTCCCATGGCATGGCTCGGCTCCCGCCGCATTTGTGTTCTTACTTACTAATGATCCTATTCGACACTACTCCCCGGATCGTGGGCGGCTAAACTGACCAGTGGCTGGCACCACCCTCCGGGAATCTCACCCCTCCGAGGATCTCTCCGAGCTGCCCCCATTGCTTGAGTCTGTGGCTGGACAGTGAGTACAGGTCAACGGTATCATTGCGAGGCAGCTTGCCAAAGCTGCTTTGGGCTGGGTGGGTACCGCTCGGCCACCTTAGTAGGCCGTCTTTTATGCGGAGTTTTCCGCACAGGTGGGTCTTGGCGCACCCGCCGCATCGCTGTTCCCCTTCGTCAGGGGCCCGTTGGCTGACGTTATCAGTCGCCGGATATGCAGTTTTCAATGTTCACAAGAAAGAAGGTAAATTCCTTCTCACTTGTATAGGGGAAGATGTGAGAAATAATTTCGGGTTATTCGGCAAAGTTTTTCAATACTTTTTTCAGGTCGCGGAGAATACGCTTCCGTCTTTCGCTTAGCGTGGAAATCGCACAACCCTTTTCTTCGCCATACTCAGAGAGAGTCTTGCCCTCAAAGTAGAGAGCTCTGATCAAGTCACAGTCACTCTCGCTTAATTGGTCCAATGCTTTGTAAAGGGCCTCCAGGAGCATCCTCTCGCTAACGGCATTGTCCACTGCTTCAGGGTCGCCGATGAATTCTCGGAAATTGTCATAACCGCCGTCTTCGCCACCAATCAGACTGCTCATCTGGATCTCGTGCTTAAAAAAGGACTGATTGTTGTCTGCAATATTCCATCCAGAGCGGCGATAGGCGTTGTATACTTCGTGTGTGACCGTAACGCGCTCAATCTTGCGGGTGGCGGGATCGTAGGACTCGACGATATAAGTTTTCTTAGACATTTTTTGATCTCCTTTTGATTTTTTGAATTTGGTGAGGTTCAAAAAATCGGAGATCAAGGATATTGAGCGATATAGGGTTCCCAAAGGCTGGTCAGCATTGTTACCTCCATTAGGGGGCAACAGCACAAAAAAGCCGGGCATCAAGAAGATAGGTACACTTCGCAGTGACCTTTTCTTCTCAATGCCCGGCAATTTGGTGTCTCATAGACTTCCTAATCTAAGGACCCGTGGCTCGGTGCAATCAGCTTTCTTATTCTGTTGTCGTTTACTCTTATGTGTAAGTATGGCAGGATGCTCGATAGCAGGTAGCTCTCCTGCGGATTGGGGTACGATAACTCAGGTCTATCTCAACAATCTTTCGACAGTTGGGACACTTCAACTCAATGATGCCCGAAGTGGGAGTCACTTTATCAAAAATGCGCCAGTCGCATTTCGGGCAACGCTTTACAACTTTGATTTCATACGAGTTAGGTTTCATAGTATACGGTCCTCCTCATCCATTTCGACTCGAACCAAACTATAAGGGTCGGAAAGATCATTTCTTTTCAGAAGACCAAGCTGCATCATTCGAATGGACAGCGCTGTTTTAGAAGCCCCCATAAATGATGCCATCGCTTCGAACTTCTTGTAATCGGCAGGGGCAAACACTCGGTTTAGAAGGCGCATCTGGGTTCCAAGGCCGAATCTCTCCATACTTCGAACTACACATTCGGGCGGAAGTAAAATCATGGCAGCCAGTGTTTCAACCTGCCACTCCTCCCAATCCCCATTTCCTCTGTTGCTTCGGTAACAACAGTGAACGGAACGCCCACTTGCTTGGGCTCCATAGTCGTGCGGAAACAGCATTTTCAGAATATGGTGACAGCTCTCATGGGAAACGGTATAGTTCCTGCGGCCTATATTGGCACCCTCTTTCATAAGATCACTTTCAATCAAAATGGTTTTTCCATCAAGCATATAATACTGTTCTTCCGTGGAGCTTGGATCTTCAGGGAACACCTCGACGCCTATATCGCAAGAAGATGTCAGGCCGATTTTTTCGCCGTTCAGAGATAACCGAGCATAATCGATACGAAGTCCCAGAAGCTCTTGGCAGAGAAAGTCGATATCCACTCGCTCCAGCGCTTGGTCAGATATAGCCGGAAGTCTCTTATATGCTGCGATGACTCTTCCGCCGATAGTTTCGAGGTCATTGCGAGATAGATATTTCAATTGCATATCTCCTATATATGGAGGTTCTTTGCTTCAACAAACCACTGATCCTCGTCTTCGAAGAGATAGGTCTGTCTTCCTCCAATCATAATTGTATAACGGATACCTGTTCCACCGACTTTCGTTGCTGCTGCTCTCTGCCTGCTGCAGACACGGTCGATAGAGTATTCCTTTCCATCTTCAAAGGTCAGAGAGACAGGCGTCTTGGTTCGGTCTGTGGCTACGATAACTAATACCTTCACCACAGCTTTATGAAATTGCATTTTCATCTCAAACGGTTTCTCCCTTCCGTCGGCGGTAGTTACTGATACATAAGTCCGGGCATGGTCACCAACTGCCTGTCGTCATCGGGGATCTTTAAGTCGCCCATAAGAATGGCATAGGAAATGGCGCGTTTGCCAAATCTCCTTCGGATGTCCTCGACAGCGTCCTCCAGAAGAATACGGCGATCCCGTTTCTGATGATCCACGAACATAGAGAGTTGCTCTGCATCTTTCTGCGATACCAAATCAATACCGCGAATCGTGACAGCTCGAATTGGTTTATCCCACCGATACCGCTCCATAAGAAGATGAAAGCCCGCTCCGGCGATTTCGTTGGGGAGCTGCGTTCTGAATGGGAGCTTACACTGGTACTGTGAGCCATACAGGTCATTTGTCCGGATGGAGACTTGAACACCACACGCCATCAACTCATGGACGCGGAGCCGATGCCCGACATCCTGGCTCAATTCCAGCATAACGCGAAACACATCTTCCGGCGTTTGCAGGTCAGCAGTACAGGTGATTCCGTGCCCGATGGACTTGACGGGGCTGACAAAGTCCTTATGCATAACACGAGAAGTATCCGTTCCGTTTGCATACATCCAGAGCTTAAGACCATTGATTCCCAGCATATGCCGCAGTGTATCCGGAGAAGTCTTTGCCAAATCCCCGATGGTGCGGATTCCGTATTGAGCCAGCTTACTCTCTGTGGCTCTGCCCACATAAAATAGCTCTGCAGCATCGAGAGGCCAGATTTTCTCTTTGAAGTTGTCCCATTTGATTTCGGTGATCGCATCCGGCTTTCGCATGTCCGACCCGAGTTTGGCAAAAATCTTGTTGAATGACACACCGATGCTGACCGTCAGGCCAAGCTCCTCTTTTGTTGTCTGCCGGATTGCCTCGGCGATCTCCATGCCCGTTCCGCAGACACCAGAACCGGTCACATCAAGCCAGCATTCATCCATACCATATGGCTCAACAAGATCCGTATATCGGTGGTAAATTTGATGGGCCAGCTTAGAATACTTGAGGTACTGATCGTACTGGGGCGGCACAACGATCAGTCCTGGGCAAAGCTGCCGAGCTTCCCAATTCACCATGCCCGTTTTCACTCCGGCTTTCTTGGCCAAGTCTGATTTGGCCAAGACAATACCATGACGTTCTTCGGTTGATCCGCACACCGCGACAGGTTTTCCTTTGAGTTCTGGGTTAAGCATCATTTCAACGGATACGTAGAAGGAGTTCATGTCGCTGTGTAGAATGACACGCTCATTATCCATGCGTTTTCACCTCTTATCTTGCTCGTGTGCCTCTATAATAAGCGGATTATTTATCTATGTCAATGTCGCATTTGTAGAGTAATAGTCGATTTCCTATTGACAGCGAGTCTTTTCCACTATATACTGAAGCCATAAACAGAAAAGGCGGTTGCTATTATGAGTAAGAGCAAAGCTAAAATTCTTTCTCTCCCGATAACGAATCACGCGAACTATAATGCAGAGACAGAGCGTCAAGAAAATGTTATTGGGGCCTGCATTGATGAAGCACGCCGCAAGGCTGGCCTCAGCCTCGTCGATTTCAGCGCACTTTTGCGGCAGTATGGGGTAACGATGTCCCCCAGCGGCATCAATAAGTGGGCAAAGGGCAGTGCTTTACCAAACGCCTATCAGCTGGTGGCTGTCTGTCATGCGCTTGATCTGGATGTGGATGTTTCTTATTTTTGCAGCAGTCATACACCGGCACTCAATGATGCAGGCTTGGCAAAAGTCAGGGAGTACAAGGATGACCTGATTGCGTCGGGGAAGTATAAGCCGCAGCCAAAGGTGGTCAGCATTCTCAAGTACATAGAGATGCCTGTGAGTAATCTTGCGGTATCCGCTGGTACCGGCGAATTCCTCGATGAGGGCAACTTTGAGATGGTTAGCTTTCCCGAGAAGTCAGTTCCAAAGGGTGCTGATTTTGGTGTACGGGTTTCCGGCGATAGTATGGAGCCTGTTTATCATGACGGTCAGATTGTATGGGTCGAGGAGTGCGAGACCTTGGCCGTTGGCGAGGTCGGCATCTTTGTCTATGATGGCGATGGCTACTTGAAGGTGTACAGTGAGCAGGAGCCAAATGAACAACAAAAGGACGCATTCACTGACAGCTATGGTTGCCTGCACATGCAGCCCGTGATGTTGTCCTATAATCAAGCATACGAGCCCAAGGCGATCATGCCCGACTCGAGATTCCAAGTCGTAGGTCGAGTTCTTTGAGTACAGAATATTGGACTACATTCCCTTTAGAATTAATGGCGGGATAGGGTGTAGAAAGGCGGGGATTATATGGATACGATAGCAAGAGTGATGCAGCTGGCTGACGAGCGTAACCTCTCACTTTTCAAGCTATCTCAGCTGTGTGATGTATCATATTCAACCTTGAAGAATGCTGAGATGCGCGGAAGTCAGTTGGGGGTTCCCACGATTGAGCGTATCTGCGTTGCGCTGGGAGTCACATTAAGCGACTTTTTTGCCGAGTCAGATAGTGCATATACAAAATGAAAGACCAAGAGGTCCATCGGACGAATATCCGATGGACCTCTACGAAATTCATTGACTGCACGAACATACCACCAGAGTCGCTGATTTTGATACAATAGAAAAAGCCTTCTCTGTAGCTAAAACCGTCAAAAAGGCACAAAACCAAGGGCTTTCGAGGTAAAATACTAACTTCGAAAGCCCTTAGTTGCTTTATTCAGTTACAGATTTCTGCCGTTCCAATTCCCAACTGCACGTGGGGTGTACGCCTTGCGGTGTATGGATTTTGGAATAATTAAAAAGTATAGCAAAATTAAAAGGTCAAGAGAAATGCTCGGTGCCGCAGGCCTGATCTATAAAAACGCTGTCTTTGATACAAACAGAAAGCCTTCTCCGGCACAAGTGCTGAAAAAGGCTTGAAATAAATGGCTTTCGAGGTTCCGCTGTGTTTTACAGCAGAGCTTCGGAAGCCCTTTTCTGTTTGATTGTTACTGGCCGGTTCTGTGGCTTGTGGAACTTACCCATCAAAAACGGCTGTCAGAGGAGTAATTAAAAAGTGTGGAATAATTAAAAGGTTTCAAACTCTAATCCTTTTTTGTAAAAGCCTTCACCCCTGTCCATATTGCTCCGCCTATTAATGCGAGAACTCCCATTACAGTAACGCCTGTATCTCCGGCTTTCTTTTTACATGCAGAACAAATACCTGTCTTGTTTTTATCTACTATGGTTTTTCCACATATTTTGCATTTTCTCTCTTCATTGTTATTCTTGCTCATCATTTACATCCTCCACTGAAACTATGTAAACATCTTTGTTTTCGATTGCGAGTCTTGTGCTTTCTAATGCAGGTTCGAGTTCTTTTGAAAAGGTATACCAACAATCTGTGTTTTCTTTGCTATAGTGATAATTATCGTGCATCAGCTCTATAGCAGACATACCTCTTCCGCCTATTTCCTGCGTGATAAAATCGTGCATTACGGTTTGATAACGATCCAATACGAGCTTTGAGTCCTCCCGACGACCGAGTGCCTCAAACACCTGCATTTGTACGCCAGAAAACTTTGTTGCCAACTGCAAATCATCCGATAAATTTGAAAGAAGAGTATCTATAGAAGATTGTTTGTGGAACAACGACCATTTTGTGTTCTTCGCAAGATGTAATGAAGCAGTTCGCATTTCTGCATATACGCTATTTAACGCTGTTGTCATCCGGTCAGATGCCTTTTCAAGGAACTGGTTCCTCGATTCAATAGAAGCTGCGTTCTGCGCTTGTAAAATGTAGTCACGAGCATCAAAGAATGGCGTGAGAATATCTCTGTCTCTATCTCGATCTAACTGATAACTCTGCATTTCTTGGATGCCTTTTAGCGTGTCTTGAATTTGCTTCATTTGCATTTGATTAGCAATGCTTCGAGTGGTTTCGAGAGTTCCGGGATTATTAATCACTTTTTTAAGTGTGATATCTTTGACACGAACCCCATTTTTATCAACGATTACCGCACGAAGGTTACCATCCACTTGTTTTGAGTCTCCTATAGAGTATAGACCCTGTTTGAGCTTTTCTTTTATCCCTGCTGGCAGGCTATCAAAATCAGGAACAAGGGTGATGTTTCCTCTGGCAACAACAGCTGCATGTTGAACAACATCATTTATTATTCCAAGGTCTGCAACAGGAATATTTGAAACCACTTCAACAAACGGACTATCTGCCAAAGATCGTGTTAACTGTTGAGCATATAAGCCCATGAAATCACTCATTTTTGATATTTCATATCCGTTCGTATCTGCGTCAGTTACAAGAATATGTAGTTCAGAAGGAACAAGAGCAGTGTCAGATTCTTTGTTTTCCTGATCCTTGTATTCATTTGAGTCAATCACGGTGTTTCACCTCTTTACACTTGGATTTTAATCATGCAAAATGCTCTATGACTATGGCATTGAGCTGTGCGGCAATCTCCGAGAAATCCCGGTTCAAATCAAGCGTCTTCACACTGATCTTGTTGCCACTCATCTGGTAGCTGTTGTCCGGCTGAATGGCCTCATCCGTTGCGGCATAAAGGAGCATGCCGGAAACCTTGTGGGGCTGGTCCCCGAACTCTGTATCCTTGTTCTTGACGTAGGTAAAGATCTGATACAGATTGCCGGAATGAAGCGTGTGGACGTCGTACTGAGTCTGAGTGGTATGCGTGTAATACTTGGCGTCGATGATAAGCACCTCGCTGCCTCTGGTGAGCATGATGTCACTCTGCATTACCGGCAGCATCGTCCCGATACCATCATCCAAGGCCCACGGGATCTGCGAGGCCGTCGCCGTCACCTGCGGACACTCCTTGGCGTAGTATTCGAGGATGAATTTCTCGTAAAGACGGTTCATGCGCTGTTCATCCACAAAGGAGGCCAGCTTGTATTCTCCGGAGTCTGTGGTCAGAAGCATTCCTTCCAGAATGAGCTGGCAGAGACTGATGAGCATACGATAGGTATTGTTGTTCCTCTGGAACCGAATAGCTGACCAGCGGATCGTGGTGGGATCGATTGTGTCAACATTCGAGAAGAACAGCATTTCCTTTTTCAGATCGCTTTTGTACTCCTGATCCACCCTCGTGTGCCGGAGCAGAAGCATAACGGTCGTTTTCAGTATCTGATTCAGGAGATTGTTTTCAGAAAGCTCGTCGTACTCGCAGGTCAGCACCCGCTTTCTGGCAAGGCGGTTCTGAATGGTCCCCGGCATATCGATCTTGCCACGGACTACCGCAACATCCTCTTTACGGTTCAAATACTCCCGGTACAGGCCCTGCTTCAACTGTCTGCTGATGCCCTTCGCCAGAATCGCAGCGAAGAGGTTATGCATGTTCTCGAACTCTTCGGTAGCAACATCCTCATAACCGCCTTGATTCAGAGTCGTGAAGGCATACGAAAGCATATAGTATATGTTTTTTATGAAGATGCTCTTATCCTTAATCATTGAAACACACCTTGCAGAATGTTCTCCCAACGCTGGAGCCTGTTGGCGTCGTCGAACCAATACTCGCTGAGCATCGGAAGAATGTCGTAGTCAACGATGGAGTGCAGCCACTCCTCGGTGCAAACATCCCTGCCGCAGAAATAGCTGTGGCCGATGCAGAAGCCCTTACCCAACGACTTATCAAGAGAGATTTCACGGTTCAGGTCTTTCACCTTATTAACGAGTTCGTTCAGCGTCTCGTTGTTCAGGCTGTTCTGGTAATGGATGAAGCCCTCGGAATCGAAGCCCGGTTCCACCTCAAAGAAGCTGAAGCGGCGACGGAGCGCATAGTCGATCATGGCAAGGCTTCGGTCCGCAGTGTTCATCATGCCGATGATGTAGAGGTTCTTCGGAACGGAGAATGAGAGCCCGTTATAAGCGAGAGTCGCCTTTGTGCCTCTGTAGTCCTTCTCGATCAGCATAAGCAACTCACCGAAGATTTTACTCATATTGCCACGGTTGATTTCGTCGATGATGAAGAAGAACTCCTTGTCCGGCTGGTTGGCGGCCTTCTGGCAGAAGCGATAGAAAATACCATACTTCAGCTCGAAACCATCCTCGACCGGCTTATAGCCCATCATGAAGTCTTCGTAGGAATAGTTCTGGTGGAACTGAACGAATTCGATGCGGCTATCGTCCTTTTCACCCATCATAGACCACGCCAGACGTCTTGCGGCGAAAGTCTTACCAACACCGGGAGCTCCCTGCAGGATGATGTTCTTCTTATTGCGAAGAACGGACACAAGGTTCTCGTAGCGTTTTTCGGTCATATACACTTCATCGAGGAAATCACTCTTTGTGTAAGCGTCAATAGAGGCCTCCTGCGCTACCGGATTTTCCTCACGAATCATATCAAGGATGAAATCAAATTCGCCTCTGGTGAGCTTGAACAGGCTGCCTTGCGGATTCTGGAAATATTCCATACGGTCCAGTTCCGGGCATCCTCTCAAGGTCGCATAATCAATCGGTGAAGTCAGGCCTTCGACCTTCTCAAAGAATAGTTTCTCGCCGTCTTGTTCTGCGCTGACACGACCGATAGCAACAATCTGCTTTACCGGATTGGATTCGTACCCGATGATCATGTCGCCAGCCTTCGCATCAAGGAAGTTCTGGAAGATGCGACGCTTGTTGCCATTCTCATTGTAGAGGGTGTAAGATTGGACCTCGCCAACAGCAATATCCGTAAAGCTCCAGATCTTCGGATTTGCATTCAGCCACCAGTAACCACGGTCCTCCTCGCCGGGAGCAGCTTTAACATAAAGCTCGATTTCAGATAAATCAATTTTATCCAACGCTTCGGAAAGCTCATCACGGAGTTTCCAAATATATGAGCCTTGTTCATCCTTTGTCGCAGAGCGGCCCACATAAAGGATTGGCCACCATTTGGAGTTTTCAGTGTCAACCTCCATAAGAGGACAACCAGTTTTGTCAGCAATTCGCTTAGCAAGGGTGGACGAACCTGCATTGTAGAAATTACTCGATTGGCCGTATTTTACAGATAGCTGTTTACATGTGGCCTGTCCACCGTAGTCTTTCATGCGTTTTATGATTTCGAGACTGGCGGTGGTAAAGACTTCTGAATCATTAAGGAGTTTTATCCATTCATCAACTGTAATTCCCGGTGAATAGGTGGCTGGGAACCATTCAGCTTCTTCTTGAGCGGCTGTATCTTTCTGTGAGTAATACCGACTGATGTAAAAACCAACGTCGATAGTCAGAGTCTTCAATTCAGGATCGGGATAGCAGGTGTCCGTCATCTGTGACTGAAACAGATTGACGAGTTCCTTGTCCTCTTTGAGGGCAAGGCTGATTTCATCGTAGAGCTTCAGAAAGTTTCGAATGTTATCGGCATAGGCGCCTTTCTTGAAATGGTATTCTGCCTCAAGCTCATTTGCGACGGTTTTTACTTCACCGAACTTGTAGATGTAATACTTATCCGGATAACGCAGCCAGAGATAGGTACTGATAGCGTTCTCATACTGGTAATGCTGCGCAGCACCGTTTCCGTATTTCTCAAGTAGAATAGAGGACTGCAATTTAAACGCATTCATGCGCTCATACACATCCTTGCTCTCGTCGAACAAGGCAATAAACATTGCTCGGACCTCTTCCGGAGCGGCTTTGGCAAAGCCAACAATCATACCCTTCGGGAAGTTGTTACTGGAAGCCAGCAGATTAAAGGTCTTGTCAAGGGAGCGATTCAGCATTTCAGGGAAATTCTGAGCGTTTACATCCCAATTGTCCTGAAACCATTTCACAGCTTCCCATTTGTATTTTTCGTTGCCCCACTGCGTGGAGACAAAATTCTGCTTGTAGTGCGCCAGTACATCTTTCAATCGAAATTGGTCAAACATGATGCTACCTCTTTATGCCTCTCTCAGGCTTTTATAAATCTCGTCTGTAAAGATACCAAGGACCTGTCGCTTGATCTCATCGTTGCTGAGAAGAAGCGAGAAGAAGTCCTGGTTCTGCTCCAAGCCCTCAATCAGTGCATCGTCAATGTCATCAAAATACGAAAACTCAAAATCTTTGACGGTATTATTCCGCGCGCTGGTTTTCAGCTTGTCGGACTTCAGCAGAATATCCCGAATCTGCAGCATAGCCTTGACTGCTACATCATTATCGTAGGCTTTTCCCGTGCGGCTGTTGATTTCAGCGATGATCTGGGAAAGCCGTTCTTCCTTCGCTTCGGTCAGGCCAAAACTCTCGGCGGTCGGCAGCTTTACCACAGGTTGTGCGACAAGGTTTGGAGTCGTATGTTCCTCCGCCTTTTTCTGAACAAAATTGGTGGCCTTGATTTTACCGTCCAGATTATATCCGCCGCCCGGATGCTTGATATTGATGTAAGCCAGCAAATAAGTGATGAAGTTATATTTCTTGTGCAGGTCGGTATCCTCGAAACAGGACACCTGCAGCAGAAACTCATAAAACCGGACGAAATGGCGCATCATGGACACGATCTCATGCTGTTTGATTAGTTCGTATTGCTCAATCCTATTCTTTGCCCGCTTGAAGTAGAAAGTCAGCTTCTGCTTATCCTTGGAGGAGATATTCCCCTTGTAGAGCAGTTCGTTGGCTTTTTCAATATCATCAGGGTCAAGAACAGTATACGCATCGATCTGTGCCTCCAAATCGTAGATCGCCGTCGGCGTTACGGAGGTGGAAAGCAAGGTGGTCGTATAATACGGTGCGAACGCTGCCTTGATGTCCTCATATGTATTCACAAAGTCCAGCACAAAGGTTTTCTTCTCAAACGGTGGGCAGATACGGTTCAAGCGAGAAAGCGTCTGGACGGCGGAAACGCCCTTCAGTTTCTTGAGAACATACATAGCGCAGAGCTTCGGTTGATCGAATCCAGTCTGATACTTATTGGCAACCAGCAGCACCTGATAGTCATCCCCGTCAAATTCCTTTGTCAGCCGATCCTCCGGGAAGCCGTTCATGGAAACCTCGGAGTATTCGGTGTCATCGTCCGGCAGCTTCACCTTACCAGAGAAAGCGACCAATGCCTTGATATCGGTGTAGCCTTTTTTCTGAGTGTAATTCTCAAATGCCTGACGGTATTTGACCGCACCTTGCCGGGAAGCGGTGATGACCATTGCTTTTGCCATACCGCCGAGTTCCGGCATAACCGTGGTACGGAAATGCTCCACGATGACTTCCACGCGCTGCGCAATGTTTGTTTCGTGCAACTCCACAAAACGGGCAATCTGCCTTTTTGCATCAGCGGTCTTGCAGCGAGGATCTTCTTCAATCTCCTTGTTCAGCTGATAGAAGGTGTCGTAAGTGGTGTAGTTCTGGAGCACATCCAGAATAAATCCTTCCTCGACGGCCTGTTTCATGGAGTAGATGTGAAACGCCTCTCGCTGTCCCTTGGTGTTCAGTCGACCGAACAACTGAATCGTTGTGGGCTTGGGTGTAGCGGTGAACGCAAACATGGAAACATTGGCTTGTTTGCCGTTGCGACGGATCTCGTCCGTAATCATGTCTTCGACATCGCCGTTTTCCTGCTCGCCGGAGCCCAGCGACATGGTGACCGCCGCCATATCTTTACCGGCAGTAGAAGAATGTGCCTCGTCGATAATAACGGCGAACCGCTTGTCTTTCAGCCCCGCAACGCTATCCACGATGTATGGGAATTTTTGAATCGTAGTAGCAATAATCTTCGTATTGCCGTTCAGGGCAATTGCAAGGTCGGCGGAGTTGCATTTATCGTCCATCACACGGATAAGTCCGGCTTTGTGCTCCATGCCCATAATGGCCTTCTGAAGCTGACGGTCAACGACAACACGGTCGGTGACGATGACGACATTATCAAAAATAATTTTATTATCTGCATCGTGCAGTGAAGTGAGGCGGTGCGCCAGCCATGCGATAGAGTTCGTTTTGCCGGAGCCTGCGCTGTGCTGGATCAGATAATTCTGCGTAGAGCTATTCTCACGCACATCTGCCAGCAGCTTGCGGATTACATCGAGCTGATGATACCGAGGAAATATGACATTTTCAGACTTTTTCGTTTTCCCTGTCAGCTCGTCCTTGCTTTCCTTGGTTTCAATGAAGATGAACTTGCTGATGAGGTCGAGGACAGTGTCCTTTTTCAGAATGTCCTCCCACATATAGGAGACGCTGTATTTGTCCTTGAAGGTGGGGTTACCCGCACCGGCATTGACGCCTTCGCCGTTGCCCATGTTGAAGGGCAGGAAGAAGGTAGAGTTCCCGGCAAGCTTGGTGGTCATATAGACCTGCTCCAAATCCATTGCAAAGTTAACAAGGCACCCGGCTTTGAACCAAAACAGCCGGGTCTTCGGATCACGGTCAACACGGTACTGATAGATAGCGTCCTGATAGGACTGACCTGCGGCATTACATTTCAGTTCAAAGGACATGATGGCAATGCCGTTCAGGAAAATGACCAAGTCAACCCTCTCATCATTGCTTGCCCAGACTTCCTCCATAACGGAGAAAATGTTTTTCTCATACTTCGCCAGCAACTCCTGGTTAAAGGTAGTCGCCGGTTTCGTGTACATCAGTTCCAGCTTCATGTTGGAAATCTCGATGCCGTGTTTCAGAACATCCAGCAAGCTGCCACGGGCCTTTGTGGTTTCAGCATTGATAAAGCTGACGAGAGTATCCTCAAGGTCAGCTTTGTAGATTTTGCGGAGCGCCGCCATTTCATCGGGCTGGGTGTCGTTCAGAAACTGAAACAGCAGCTCCCGGTCCATAGCAAAGAGACGGTCATAGCTTGTCGCCTTGCGGACAACGTAACCGTTGTCTTGCGAAAGCCTGTCCATGATGAAATGCTGATATTCTTTTTCGGTCAGAATATTATTCATTTTCATCCTCCTTGTATCCATTTCCCGGTTGCTAAGTCTATAAATGCCTCCAACTTAATCTTTCCTTCAAAATCTGATCCATACTCACCAGCACGAGTCTGATCGTCAAATTTGAAACTGATGTTGTAGTATTTACCCGCTTTGGTCTTACGGATCAGATCGTTATCCATCATAAATTGAAGTACGCGCTTATGATTTGCAATATCATCCCCATTAAGGTAAAAGCAGATAACACCAGTGGGAACCACCTGCTCTGCCATATCGGTACACTTACACTCATAGCAAACGCCTTCTCGAATGGCCTTTTCACAAATCTTCTGTGCAAAAGACTGATCATCAAAGAAGTACATCCATTTCCCGCATTTATGACGATCCAACTTTTCCTCCTCACCGGAAAGGTACCAATACCAACCACCCATATTAATCAATGCAAGGCACCTCCTTCTTGCCGGTTACATACTCGAAAATCAGAGATTTTATGTATTCGTCGAGTGTTGCAAGCTGTGCTTTTTTATCAGCGATAACAGCATCTGCTTTTGAAAGTACTGAATCAATGTGCTTTACGATGGCATTCTGCTCATCCAGCGGCGGTACCGGATAGGAAAGCTCCGCCAACTTGTTCCACCGAAGGTCACAGGAACGCACACGAATTCCGGTCGCCAAAGCAAGAAACACATCACTATAAGCCATACTGCGAAGATAATACATGATGTACCGCTTGCATTGGTCGGTATCCAGCACATTGAGCACCGGAGAAGCCTTACCGCGTGAATCAGAGATGCCGATAGCACCAGCAAAGCCGTCCATACCGTGAACAACCAAGTCGCCAACATCGATGCCTTGATATCCGATTTCCTTGTCGGACATTGTAAATCCGTCCTCACGGCGATTGCTTCTGAGAGTGACCTCACCATCACGGAAACAAGTGATTACACCGTCATTCTCACGCACGGGCTTCTGCATATAGCGAAGAATGTACTTGCCACGGATAACGCCCCAGTGAGCTGGCGTATCGCCAATCCACTGAACCCCGCTGTCCTTCATCTCCGCATCCGGGTTCAGTCCCTTTGTGACGGTTTCGGTGATGACAGACCGCTTGTACTGCTCCAGCGTGTCGATCTGGGACTGGATATCGGCGACCAGCGCATCAATCTTGGCACATTTAGCATCAAGAAAATCGGCGATGCGCTGTTGCTCATCAATTGGAGCAACAGGAATAAAAAGTTCGCCAAACTTATCCATCGGTATACGCATTCGAATTGTGTTTAATTTTCCATTACCAGATTCTTTTATGAGGATGCCATTGCCGAGTCCAAACAGGCTGCGCTGAAACATCGTCGTTTGGAAGGTGTAGTTATAATATCTCACATCTTCTGTTACTTTCCAGGGACGTAGCATATAGTAAACAGGGCTGACACACCCAAAGTACTGTGACAAGCCTACAGAGCCGGACAAAATATTCATACTGTTCATCACAATGTCGCCGGGATAAGCCAGCCTATATGCACTAACGTCTTCCTTTGGCTTGTTGCCGCCACCCTCTTTTTGGTCATATGGAATAACGCCCTGCTTGGCAGTTAGAGAAAGTATCTCGGTCGTTCTTACGGGATTATTTTTCTCAACCCGTTCTTGTAAGCAGTATTTGATTTTCTTAAGTTCCCAATCGGAAGGGTATTCGCCCAACCATGAGATTCCACTATCTTTAGTTGCTCTCATCAGTTGATACCTCCAATCCCGCTTTATTTTTGCGTTTGCGGATGATTATTGCAATAACTGCGGCGATACCCACAACAGCGACAACTCCACCCATGATACACAAAACCAGCACCCAATTATCCGTCAGCCATTTTACTACTGCAATGATTCCGTAGGTAACTGCCCACAGAACAACAAACAGAATCAGGCGAATGAGCCAATGAAAGAAAGAGCCGCTGGTGCTGCCGTCAATCATCCCGCCGCTGTACATATCGCCTACACAACGGTACGCAACAGCGTATGCAACGGCACCGATTACAGTCAAAATCAGATACTCCCAGTACCATTCTATAGGGAGCCCCAAAGGGTCGGTCAGTATTTCGAATATGAGCTTAAACACCCTCGCAGGCCTCCTTTACTCGAATAATTTTGCCACACGCTCAGTCACGGAAAGTTCCAATTTCTTAAATCTGGTCTCAAGTTCTTCGCTCGGCGTGGAAGGCTGATACTTATAGAAATACCGTGTGAACGGGATCTCCGCTCCGGTTTTGATAACAGGCTTCTTTGCACCGAGGTTCTCCTCGAAGAATGCGGCGGCATCCGGGATGTGCGGCAGAACCTCTCTTGCCATATAATCCTCAATGCTTTCTTCCCATTTCACCAGTTCGGTGTCCTTGGTTTCTTTGTCGTAGAGGATATTACCCTTGCGGTCACACTGAATCTCGGCATTCTTGTCCATGACGGAAAGTCCGTCCGCAATCTTTTCCAGCAGCTTTTTATCGGCAGTCACAGTGGAGAGTGCCTTGGTCAGCACCGGCATGAATGCCGCCGGGAAATTATAGGTATGTTCGGAAACAGCTGCATTCAGTGCGGCGATGATAGCCTCGTAAATAGGCTGATTTGCCCGGTAAGCCTCCAGCTTTTTCTGGTCTTTGCCGGTCAGTTCTTCGGCGTTTTCCAGTTCGTCCACCTTGGACTGGTCATACAGAGAGGAGAGTGAACCCTTGGAAAGCATGGTTTCAATGCGTTCCTCCGTAATGGCATAGCTGCGCTGAAGGGGCTGCATCACCGTGTACTCGCGATAAATGAACTCCTCGTTCCGATAGATTTTGCAATATTCGTTTTCTGCGAAGTCCGCATACAGCTTGGTAACGGCACTGCGATTTTCGGGGGAAATCTCGTTTTTCTTGTCGCCCAAGGCTTTGCGCAGCTTTTTGAAGAAAGTCGAAGCGTCAATCAGCTGAATTTTGCCCTTGCGTTCCGGACGCTTATTCTTGGAGAGAACCCAAATGTATGTAGCGATGCCGGTGTTGTAAAACAGGTCTGTAGGCAGCGCAATGATGGCTTCGATCAAATCGCTTTCCAACATCCAGCGGCGAATCTGACTCTCGCCGGAAGCCGTTCCGCCGGAAAAGAGCGGGCTGCCGTTTTCGATAATCGCAGCACGACCGAAGTTGTCGTCCATCTTGTCAATAGCAGACTGGAGGAACAACATCTGCATATCGCCGGAACCGGGCAGGCCTGCACCCCAACGACCATCGAAGCCCTTCTGATATTCTGCGTTGACGGCATCCTCGACACCTTCGGCAGCATCCTTGCCGCCCCAGGCGGTGCCGAACGGCGGATTTTCCAGCACAAAACGCATCTTAGTGCCCCTAAATCGGTCGGCTTTCATGGTGTCCTGATAGCAGATGTTTTCGGCGTTCTGCCCCTTGATGAGCATCTCGGCAAGGCACATGGCATAAGACTCCGGGTTGATCTCCTGTCCGAACAGGCGCACATCGGCAGAGGGGTTATAACGTTTGATGCAATTGTAGCCGGTGGAAAGCATACCGCCCGTGCCACAGGCCTGATCCAAAATGGTGATAACCTTGCCGTCATCGAAGATATCATCGCAGCCCTCGGCAAGCAGGATATTGACCATCAGCTTAATGATGTCGCGGCCGGTGTAGTGGTCGCCGGCTTCGGCATTTTCAGAGAACTTACGGATCAGTTCTTCGAAAATATATCCCATCTTCACATTGTCGATAGTTCGAGGGTCAAGATCAAGCTCGGAGAACGCCTTGATGACGGAGAGCAGCCGGTTGTTCTTGTCCATTTTGTCAATTTCTTCACCGAAATTTAGACCCCGCTCTTTGGACATTAGAATTTCCAGCACATTTGTAGAGAACCCCTGCAGGTAACTCTTGAAATTGGCGGCAATGAGGTCAGCGTCGTTTACAAGCTCCGCAAGGTCGAATTCACTGGTGTTATAAAACTGAAAGCCGGAAATGCGGTACATCGCCTTTGCCGGAAAATTCGGGTTTGCTTTGAACTGGTCGACAACCTTCTGCTTGGTGGGAGCAAGTGCGCACTCAAAGCGGCGGATGATCGTCATCGGAATGATAACATCCTTGTATTTGTCGCTACGGTATGGCCCGCGCAGTTTGTTTGCGATGGACCAGATAAAGTTCACTTCGGTGGAAACATCGACAGGCGAATCGTCCCACATTGCATCTATAATTTGCTTATCAGCCATTTGCCGTTTACCTCACTTTTCTTTAAGTAACTCCAGGCTACTCCCCAGGCTATTCTCTATTTCACAATCATATGTGTCCCATAATCAGGACTTTTCCGTCCGCACAGCCTCACAAATATCTCCGATGTCGCAATTTAAGTAACCACAAATGCGTAGCAAAATGGTGAGGGACACTTCCTCCCCCTTATTCAGCTTCGTCCAGGTCCCGGACGAAAGGTTAAGTTCTTTCCGAAACGAGGCCTTCTTGATGTCGCGGTCAATAAGTAACACCCATAATTTTTTATAGCTTATTCCCATGATATGTACTCCTTTACTCACCTGCTAATCATAACTTTTACCCGTAATTATAATTATACACGAACGCCTTTTTGAATGCAATTATTTTGCGCATAGGTCCGCAAAAAAGACGCAAGTTCTTGAAGATTTCGATTAAAAATATAGTGTATATTGTTTTGCGTTTTTACATTTTAATTGCATGCTTGAGCGTAGAAACAAATTATGCTATACTAAATTCAGCGTTTGCGGAATTTTATCAAGCAAAATGTGAATGCAATGTTTTGATTTTATATTTCAACAGAGGTGTAGTCTGTGGCCGTTAGTTACAAAAAACTTTGGAAATTATTGATTGACCGTGATATGAGGAAGAAAGACTTATGTGCTGCGGCGGGAATCAGCCATGCATCAATGGCAAAACTCGGAAAGAATGAAAACGTCACTACAGATGTGTTAGTAAAGATTTGCACAGCACTACAATGTGATATTGGCGACATTATGGAGATTACAGATAGCTCTAATAACTGAAGGGTGGAGGCGAACGAGCAGTGGATACAAAGAAGCTGGATAAGTGGGCTGATTTGCTGCTGGATACAGGAAAACGCAATAATCTAATCAATTTTAAGGATACACGAGCGTCAACCGTGGAGGTGTTGCTCCCGTCTTCTGATGTGCTGTTTGAGAAAGTGGACGGGACCGCTTCTTTTGAGGTCTTCGATCCCAAAATTGTTGAAGAAGATGGTGACTCAGAAGAATCCTGTGCGCCGGAGCAACTGCAAATCGGGACACCGGAAGAGCCTTCTGAACCGGAGCAACTGCAAATCGGCACACCGAAAGAGCCTTCTGAACCGGAGCAGTTGCAGATTGAGATGTCAGAAAAGTCCGATGCTTCTGGCGGCAAAGCCGCATTTTTGGCTCAATATTCCGGTAAAATCAAGCGGCAGAATCAAATCCTACTTTATAATGCTGCAACGAACCCACTTACTGCCGTAAAAAACATTGATAAGAAGGCGCGGGAGTTCATTGAAGAAACCGGTGTCAATGTTGCGTACATGGCATTTGGTTTTGTCCATTGGAAAGAAAGTGTCGCCTCGAACTATGTTTTTCATGCGCCCATTTTACTTGTGCCGATTCAACTGGAACAAGCGTCAGCGGTAGAACCCTATTTTATCAAGTCGGCAGAAGACGACATCATTGTTAATCCGACCTTTTCCTATAAAATGGACGCAGAATATGGGGTGAAGCTCCCTGAGTATAACGATGAGGGGCTGACCGCCTATCTTGAGAAAGTAAAGCGTCTTGTGGCAAAACTCCAATGGACAGTCACAGCTGAATGCAAGATCGGTATTTTCTCATTTCTCAAAATCAATATGTACCGGGATTTGAAGGACAATGCAAAGGCAATTCTTGCAAATCAGAATGTCCGTCAGCTCTTGGGTGAGCCAACCGGCACAGAAAAATTATACGGTGATGAAGGAACTGCTGGCTTTGTTGTTGATCCGTTGATTGAGCTTCATAGTGTGGTTGATGCAGACTCCAGCCAGATTGAAGCGATTGAGATGGCAAAGACGGGGAAGAGCTTCGTTTTGCAAGGCCCTCCCGGTACTGGCAAAAGCCAGACGATTACCAATATCATCGCAGAATGCCTTGGCGATGGCAAAAAAGTGTTGTTCGTTTCTGAAAAGCTGGCAGCCCTGAATGTGGTTTACGACAAGTTGAAGCAAGCGGGACTCGCCGAGTTTTGTTTACAGCTCCACAGCCATAAAGCTAATAAAAAGGATGTCATTGCGGATATTTGCCACACCCTGCGTACAGGGAAAAGTGCGGTTTCTTCGAAAGCGGACGCTGAAATTGCTATCAAGGAAAAGGCACAGCATCAGCTGGATGCCTATGCGGTTGAGCTTCACAAGCTACGCCCGGTCATTGAAAAAAGCTTGTATCAGCTGTATGAGTCTTACGCCGCATTTCGCTCCACGCCAGATGTTGAGTATCCTATCCCTCAGCTTGCTTCCAAAGGCGAATCGTACTTGATAGAAACAGCTGCTCTTTTGGAGCAGTATGCAGACTATATCCCATCCATCGGATATGATTATAGAAAGAACCCGTGGTACGGCTATATCAATCAGGACACGTCTTACCAGTCAAAAAACGAGGTGAAGGGTGATCTTTCTGCCGTTTCACAATTCTTGCAGGTATTGATTCCTTTGCAGCAGGAAATCTCTGAGAAGTATAAAATACAATGTACCAGCGTAGAGGACGCACAGCTTTGGAGCAGTTTCTTCGGTTTTGCAGCGACTTCCAAACTGATTACGCCGTCACTCTTGAATCGGGAACGTTTTGATGCGGTAAATTCTGCGCTGCACAAATTACAAGCGCAGAGTGCAGATATTATGGCTGCCCGCTCCGTGTTAGGCGCAGTGTTTGACGATGATATTTATAAACTGGATGGAGCTGCGTATCACAAGAAGCTGACAAAACAGTTTGGTGGAATCTTTTCCCGGCTTTTCAATGCCGAGTACAAGCAGCTTATCACCGACCTGCGCTTGTGCAAGAAGGACGGGAAGAAACCTGCTTATAATGAAGCTGTCTCCATGACAGAACGACTTGCCTATTATCAGCAAAAGACCTTGGAGTTTGTTGAAGCCGAAGCACCCATCAAAGCATTTCTTGGTGAAGCCTATCATGGTGTCGAAACCGAATGGGATTATGTAGCGGAACAAATGTCGGCGTTGGGGGCAATATTCTCCAGCAGCATTGCGTTCGGCACTTTGGAACATTATAACGATTTCACCTCTGAACGAGATATATTTGCAGATTACCACCAGAAACTTGACGAGACTTTCGCAGTTTGTAATGCTGATACATTCAAGCGAGTTGATGGGTACTTTGATCGAGCGATTCTGAATACTCACTCTGCACCGTCTGTTCTGGTATTGTCGAAAGCAACGGATTGCCTGAATGAAATGGACAAGTTGGATAACTGGTGCCATTTCAGGAGCCTTCTCTCCAAGTTGGATGATACACAGGTCGTGCCTTATGTAAATGCTGCCATTGGTCTGAATATAGAGTCAAAGCATATTGTCAGCGCATTCCAAAAGCAATTCTACTATCAGTGGATCGATTCGATTTTGTCCGGGAATCCTGTTTTGTCTGCATTCAATCGAATTTCTCAGGATAAAGCGATTCGTACTTTTTCCGAGAAAGATACTGAGCAATTTGAAATCAATAAGGCAAAAATCCGCGCTGAGCTTTCCTCTATGCGCCCGTCGCTTGACATGATTGCGTCCGGGGGCGCATTGGCGATCTTGCTTCGTGAAGGCGAGAAAAAGCGCAAGCAAAAGAGTATTCGTTCTCTGCTTGCTGAAACAGGTGAGCTTGTTCAGCGAGTCAAGCCGTGTTTTTTGATGTCGCCGCTGAGCGTCAGCACGTTCCTTACACCGGATTCCGTTCACTTCGATGTGGTTGTATTTGATGAGGCATCACAGATTTTCCCGCAGGATGCAATTGGCGCAATTTATCGTGCAGACCAGTTGATTGTTGTGGGTGACTCTAAGCAGATGCCGCCCAGCAATTTCTTCAATGCTACCATTGAAGCGGAAGACAACGATGAAGAAACCGGAGATGTAACGGACTTTGAATCTATCTTGGATCTGTGTTCGACATCCATGCAGCAGCTCCGGCTGCGCTGGCATTACCGCAGTCGATATGAGCAGCTGATTACTTTCTCCAATAAGAATTTTTATGACAGCGATCTTGTGACGTTCCCGTCTTCTAAGGTCGATGCTCCGGGAATCGGTGTAGACTATTATCACGTGGACGGCGTATTTGACCGCAAAGTCCATACCAATCGGAAGGAAGCAGAGTTTATTGTTGATCTGATCTATCAGAATATTGAAAAATATCCGAACCGCAGTCTTGGTGTGGTTGCGTTCAGCGTAGCGCAGCAGGACTTGATTGATAAACTGCTTTCCAAGCGGCGGCAAAGCACACCGGAAAAGGAATACTTCTTCAAGAATGATGGGAAAGAACCTTTCTTCATCAAAAATCTCGAAACCGTGCAGGGTGATGAACGCGATACGATTATTTTCAGCATTGCCTATGGTATTGATGCGCAAGGGCGCCTACTGCATAATTTCGGCCCGTTGAACCGCATCGGCGGTGAACGAAGGCTGAATGTTGCCGTTACCCGTGCAAAATGCAATGTCCAACTGGTTTCTTCCATGCACTATACGGACATTGACTTGAAGCATACACCCGCAGAAGGTGCAAAGCTGCTTCGTGAATACCTCGATTATGCCGAGAACGGCAGCATTGCGCTGGAACGGGCAATTTCCGTCAGCCCGTTTGAGCAATTCGATTCCGATTTTGAACTTGAGGTGTGCGATTATCTGAGATCCAAAGGCTTTGCAGTAGATACGCAAGTCGGCTGCTCTGGATTCCGTATTGACCTCGGTTTGAAGCTGCCGGACAGCTCTGACTATGTACTTGCGATTGAATGCGATGGCGCAACATATCACTCATCCAAAAATGCGCGTGACCGTGACCGCCTGCGGCAGGAAATTTTGGAGCGCATGGGCTGGAAATTCTATCGTATCTGGTCTACGGACTGGTTCAGAAACAAATCAGTTGAGCAGCTTCGACTTTTAGAGGCAGCTGCGGATGCGGTCAAAAATCCAACAAAAACAGAAGTAAAGCCTGTAGATAGTCAGCCAACAGAAACATTTGAAGAGGTTGCAGTCGAAAAGCATTTTGAATTTCCTGCGTATAAGGCGGCGGATTTTTTTGAGGTTTGCCGACATCATGATTACAGCGATTTCAAGGCAATCGTCAAGGAAATTTTGGAAGTGGAAGCGCCTCTATCGGAAGATTTATTCCTGAAGCGTATCGTGTGGTATTTTGAACATGAAAAGGTCACGAATGTCGTGCAGAGATCCTATGAACAGCAGATGTACGGCTACCAGCGTTACGGCATTATCCGCAGGAATGGATTCTTGTATCTGAATAACGGAAAAGAGATTCAGTTCAGAGGTCCGGGCGATATTGAGCGTGACATCAAACAAATTGCGCCAGAGGAATTGGCCGCTGGAATGTTTGAAATTCTGAAACAAAATGTAACAGCGGATAAAAGCGGACTATACCGTTCTTTGGCTGCACAATGCGGAGTGACACGTGTTGGAAAAGCCATCAATGAGGCGATGGACGCTGCGCTGAATGTGCTAAGTGATCGCATTATTGTTGATGGTGAGCAGATTTCCATCAAATAATCCCGACCATGATACGGGAACACATAAGAGATTAGGAGTCAATTTGTGTTCTTTCTCTGTCTTAATCTCTGATAGAGTGGGCTGTTCTGGTGGGGCCATATTGAACCCATCCTCGGTCCAGCAAATAGACATAACTCTCTCTTGGCGGAGCGATGTAATCTTTCTCTTTATTCGAGCAAAGTGGTTGGTATCACATTATGATACCAACCACTTTTGCTTTATTTGAGCGTGTAGAGATTGGAAGTGTTACTCCCGTTGGGACGATACCGGGGCAGCTTGGCAAGATAACCGTGCTGCTCCAAGTCCGCCAGCGCCCGCTTGACGGTGCTGCGGGAGAGGTTCATATCTCTCGCAATCGTCTTGATCCCCGGCCAACAGCTTCCCGTGCTATTGGACCGGTCCTTGAGGTACATATAGACGGATACAGCCCTGGGCGGCAGAAGATGGTCAGCGTAGATGCTGTCAAAGTAGCTCATGGATTCTCCTCCTGCTTGGGGAGGTTATATGCACGCCGTTTGTGAGGCATACGGTTACGATTCTTATCCTTTGCTGGCGTATCCTGTGAAGAGGCATTGTGGAGTTGCCCCTCATTTTTTGCGGAACGATTGCACGTTTGATCCGGTATCTTGGGTGGATATTTTCGCAGAATGGCGAGAGACAGTGCATCCCGGTTTGCATAGAAGACCTTGCGGGCAGAGTGCTCCTCCACATGGTATTCGTCCTCGAAGGTAATGCCCCAATCGAGGAACAAACGAAGACGAGTGCGCATAGGATGACAGCCGGTTTTTTGCACGATGAAGCTGCCCTTTGGGATGGACTTCAATTCATCTGCTGTCAGCAATGGCCGGGCCATCATTTGTAAACTTTGACTGGGATCGCTTTTTCCACGATTTACCGAGCCGGAGAGTACCGTGCGATTGCCGAGGGCTTTGGAGAATGTCTCCGCTGCTTCACTGTTTGGGGCAAAACCGCCGCAGATCACATCCTGACAGTTGTCCATGAGGATGGATGCACCTTCTTTGCCATAATTCTTCTCTAATTGTGCCAGTGATTGAATTATGGGAACGAGTGTCAGACGTCGGGATCGACCGGCACTGAACAGGGGGAGAATATCAAAGGGCGGCATGGTACCCAACTCATCACAGAAGAGGATGACGCGGTTTTTCAGTTTGCCGCCGTCCTCATCCGCTACTGCGAACAGCTCACGGGAGAGATTTTGGATCATCAAGCCTGCCATAAAGTTTTTGGTTTGATCTTCCTCCGGCAGAATGAGAAAAATTGCGGACTTCTCTGCGGCAAATGTTTCGGCGTCCAGCCGGCTGTCAAAACAAAGAATCTGTTCCAGTTCGCTGTCGAGGAACGAGTTAAGTCTGGAAAGAACAGTGGATATAACAGAAGCCATAGCTTGTTCGGAGGTGTTTAGAGCTGCACCAGCCAGGCCCCTCGCTTTATGCTCAGATGGGAGCTTGTCCATGAGAACCTGAAATTGCGACTTCCCCTTCACCTTAGAAGGCTCCAGTAGCTCCTGTACCAGAGTGAACACTGATGCAATATGCCGACGTTCCTCCGGATGATCCTTGTCCGGGGGGAGAAATTCTGCCAGCAATAGAACTACCGAAGATAGCAAACCTTCTGCAGCATCGTAGAAGAAGGCGTTTTGCCCATGATCGGAATTTCCCTCCGGACTAACGATAGACTTGGCAAGAATCTTTGCGTATTTTTCTGCCTTGGCACGGGCAGCGAGGTTGTCTGGGTGCTTCCGGGTGATATCCATATAGTGATTGATGAGGGTTAGCAGATTGCTACCATCCGAGCGGGTAGGGTTGCGGAGATCAATAATGGAGATGTTCTTGTAGCCGTAATACTTTTTTGCAATGGTGCCGTAGTTGCGAGCAAGGTCTCCTTTGGTATCTAATGCCAGAAAACTCATACCGGATGCGCAGGCATATTCAAGGTTGGGGTATAGGAAGAAGGCGGTCTTGCCTGCACCCGAGGCCGCAATCATAAGGCAGTGGATATCGTCGCAATCCACCAAGGCTGTCAGTTTGTTTTTCTTCCCCTTACAACCCAATACCAATCCCTGCTCAGTGGGGAGGTTTTGCCCTTTGCGCCAGTCGCTGACTGTGAAGGGTACATGAGCATAAGACTTACGGATTTCCTTGCTCGTTGCCCAGCGAGCCGTACCATGCTGCCCATCACCTACAGTGCGTGATTTGATGCCGCCAAGTGTATAATTCTGAGACAGAATGGATAGTCCACCAATGATGGCAAACATTCCTAACCCTGCCGCGACCAGAATTCCAATGCCAGAGCTTTTGATCGCATCCCACGCCGTCAACAGGAGGCTTGGCATAGTTCAATCCTCTCATTCTTGAATTCTTGTTCTGCTTTGAGGTCATCATTCCAGTCTTTCTCGCGCGGCAAGAGTTGCTCCACAAGGATACCTTGCTCTGCCAGCAGTTTCGACATACGGTTGCTGGCGGCATGACCGGCATCGTCATTGTCGAGGCAGAGATATACCTGTCGGAGCTGCGGAAGCTGTCGCAGCATTTCCATCACAGGAATGGACGACGTCCCGCAGCAGGCAACATAGTTATGCTCCTGCCACTCCTCTGGGAAAAGGGAGATGTAGGAGAGTAGATCGATAGGGGCCTCGAAGACATAGAGCGTGTCATCGCCGCCGAGATAGTGAAAGCTGCACTTCGGGTCGCTGCCTTCGATGTTGCCGCGATAGCTTTGCCCCATGGTGTACAGACCACGCTTATGCCCATGACGGGGAACGCCGTGTTCATCGAATCCGACGAACACGGCGTTGTGATATTCCTTTGTCCCGTCCTTGGATTTTTCACAGCTTTCGTAGATGAGTTTCTTGCGCGCGAAAGCATTGAGTATCTCGCGGTCGATGCACCGTTTTTGTAACAGGTAGGCATACACACGGCGCATGGATTTGTTCTGTTGCGGCAGCACGAAGGGCTTTGCAGGTTCCGACTCATTCTCCTTTGCCGCAGGATAACTCCCGTCCAGATCATCGCCGAGGAGCAGAGACATAGCGTCTGGGTAGCTGAGTCCATAGAACTGCTTGACAAAGCTGATGGCTCTGCCGCCCTGTGCGGTGGCGTGATCGAACCACTCACAGCCACGGATGGTGATGCTGTGGTCACTGGCAAGGCGTTTGTCTCTGCCGGACGTGATGAGCTTTTCACCTCGGCGGCGGAGGAACTCCTCCAAGTCCACAGAAGCGGCACGCTCTTTTTGCTCGGTTGTAAACGGAATGTACTTTGACATAATTCCTCCTCTATTGTGTCTGTTGCGTCAATCCACGATCCTCATGGTCATCCGCCTTGTGACCCATCGCCATGCGTTTCTCTTGCAGTTTTCGGCGGCGCTTCTTGTCAATCTGCATTTCGGCGTAGACCGCAGGCTGGGCGGCATTTTCTCGGAAAATATGACTTATCTGGTGGAGCATCCGAATGATAGCGGTACCAATTGCTACACCAGAGATGTCATCTTGATGGTCAATGAAATACTGAGCGTAGGTGTTGCCCTGCGCCGCTGCCTGTGTAAGATAGCGTAGAGCTTCCTCTCGGTCTGTTTTTACCTCTTGCCCCAGCAAATAGAGCTTTCCCAACATGTATTGGGCATACTGATTACCCTGGCCAGCGGAGTCTTTCAGGAGTTGAATGGCTGCATCTATATCCTTCGGCACACCCTCTGTGCCGGTGAGCAGCAGTTTACCGAGGCGGTATTGCGCGTATTGATCGTTCTGCTCCGCTGCCTGTCGCAGCCATCGAAGTGCCTGCAGGATCTGTTCCTGCTCCAACAGCAGTTTACTCAGTGCGTAAGCAGAGCAGCGATTTCCAGCTTCCGCTGATTTTTGAAACCACTCCACTGCTGCTTTGTGGTCAGCGGTAATGCCCAATCCGTCCCGATAGGCCCGTCCCAACTGGTGTGCGGCGGCAGAATAACCCTCCTCCCATAGACGGTGGAGAGTGACCAATGCCGCGGCTTTCTCGCTGGGGTCTGGCTCCGGGTCAACCAACACATTTTTTGCCCTGTTATAGAATTGTGTTTGCTGATAGACCGTTCTTTCTGCGTTCAGATCATTGATGGAATCCGGTTCTTCCAGCTCTTGTTCATCTGACGTGATATCGTCTTCTAAGGAGAGGTTCATATCCGAAAGCCTGAATGTTTCACGGATGACCATATTGCGTACAGTCTTGAACTCCTTCTGTTGAGACAGCGGTACACGCATTGGCGGTGTCTGGTTGAAGTCTTTGCACAGTTCCTCTCGAAGATCTTGCCACAGAGAGTAGGCGGTGGATACACGTTCGTCCTTGGATAGTTCATCCACGATCTCATCCACGATGCGTTTGATGCGAGGGGGCAGATATCCGTAGACCTTTTTACCGCCGACCTCCTGAAGCCGCTTGGAGAGATCTTTTATCAACAACTCCAGCTTATCGCTTTGCAGCGTGCCGGTTGCCATCTGCTCGATGAGAACGGACATTTGTGATTCTGCTTCTTGCTGAAGCAAATTTCGTTGCCTGTCTTTCTGCTCATAAATATGCATACGATCATTACGATAAATTGTGTTGACCAGTGCTGATTTGATGTTGCGGATGCCTTGACGAGAGAGGTAACCTTCGCTGGGGTTCGAAGAGAAGATGACCATGTGAACATGGATGTGCTTCTCTTTTTCGTGCATGGCAGCGTACCAACGAATATGGTTTGGATTGATCTTGTAACCCTTAGCGATGTCGGTGATGGTGGCGTTGATGAGTGCTTGCCAATTTTCAAGATTGGTATAGCCAAGTCGCTCGGCGTTCTCACGGGAGAGTGAAATGACTGGCGTCCATACATTTCCGGTGTGCTGCGCTACCTCTGCCACGGCATTTTCCAACGATGGGACTTTCCCATTGGCATCCCACAAACCGTGTTCACCCAACGCTTTTACGCCAGGACGATTTGCAACATAGTCCAGATAGTTTTCTCGGCTGTCCATGGGTTCGATAAAATCTTCATGGATTTGAGCGATAAGATCAAAGGCGGTTTGGCGGCTTGGCATGTTTACATAATCTTCATGTTCTGGCAACTCCGATGCCGCTGGGAAGCTGCGGAGTAGACGCCGGATATACTGTTGCTGTTTCTTTGTGGCGGGTAGACTACTGTTGTCATCCTTAAGAAGTTGTACACCTTCACGGGTAGCAAAGTAGCGGGTACGGTGTGCCAGCCGTGCGGCGTCTCGACCACCCTTCATGTAGGGTGAAATAAAAATCAATCTTGCCATGTGTCATCTGGTAGCATTCGCTGAATGTCCTGGGCGTCCTCAAACTTGAGTTGTCCATTGGTGCGTTTTACTTCATCTATCACATACCCACGTAGAGCCCGACGATCTTCCATCGAGTCACTAAAGTGCGCAGCGATGGTGTGAGCCATGATCCCTTGCTCCACCGCACACTTGAACAGGAGGCAGTTGGTACGGTTAGCGCTGTCTGCGACGATCCCACGCAGGGTAGATACCAGTACGTCTGAAAGATATTCGGTAATATCGTCCGTGCCGAGAAAACCCATGTAAAAGCGAAGCGCTTTTTCTACGAACTCGTTTCGATTTTTGCTATTGCTTTCTTCCAGCCAGCTATCCATCCGTTTGCGCGTTTCTGGATAGAGCCGGATGGTCATCTGTTCTTTTGCCATAGTTGCATTCCTTTCTCATGATGTCGCGAGTTGTGGGCGCAATCCCCTGCAACACGGCGGTTTTTGGAAAAATGCGCCTACAGCCGGCTTGAGATGTTGCGAAAACGCCTACAAGTCTCAAAGCTGAAAAGCCCCGCACTGCGGGGCTTTGTGGGAGGGGGAGGGCTGAAACACCCTCACCCTTTTATCTTGTGCTTTTATCGAACGGGTAAATAAGGGGTGAAAACCTCCGAAATGGGACTTTGCCAGGAGGGAAACATGCATCCCCAAATGCCCAGTTTTCCATCGCTGGAGCGGTATTCACCGGGCCATTTCTCATATCGCCCACAAACGCCGCAACGCTCGCTTCAGAGGGGCTTGGCGGGTACACACGCCACCCCATCCCCAAACTGCGCACACAGCGGCCCACAGGGGGGAACGGCGCGGTTACATCTGCATCTCGGGAGCCTGTATCTGCTCCTCGCAGAACTGTTGGGCAAACTCGCGGAGGCTCATGCCGGTCTGCTGTTGACAGTATTCCTCCATCTTCCGCAGCAGAACATCCCGCTCCGCCGCGTTGAGCTGGTAGCTCCAGTTTTCCTCTGTGCCGTCCGCTTTGCAGAGACACAGCTCCAGCGTGTCGCAGGGGCGGTTTTTCTCCATGTCGTAGTTGGCGTAGATGTTGAGCCAGTCATCGTTTTTATCCGTGCAGACGAAGGTGCCGAAGACAGCATCCACATCGAACTCCGTCTGCACATAAAAATTGAGCTTGCCGTCCATCTCGATGATCTCATCACCAAAAGAAAAATTCCGCGCGGAGAGATGTCCCGCCGAGGTGATTTCCTTACCGCTCAGATGATCCAGCAGCTTGCGCCACTGATCATCGCTCGACGCGAATTGTGACCGGGTGGCATGGTACGCCGCCACGGATACATCCCGCATCGCCCAGGTCTGCCAGCCGTCCATGATGTGAACGGCGGAGAACTCCCGCTTGTCAAAGTTGACGTCGAACACGCCGCGCACCTTGCCGGTGTTCTCCATGCGAAGGGCTGTGAGCGCGTTGTACTCCTGCACCGTGATGGGATGCCCGTCCGCGAACAGCTTGATGAACAGATCCGGCGCGGAGCCTTTCTCCGCAGTGACATAGCCGCGCAGCTTTTCTGCGGCATCCAGCAGTTCCTCACCGGGGGAGGTCTTGAAGTACCACTCCTGCCCGTTCTCTACCACATGGTAGGCGGCGTAGGTGCGGGCTGCTTCTTCCTCCGCGCGCCGCGCGGCATCCTCCGCGTAGATCTCGGCACTGATGCGTTTGTATTCCTGCTCCGGGAGTTGGTTGCACAGCTCATCCAGCACATCCTCCAGATGCTCCCGCAAGGTTTCATCCTTGAGATGCTTTTCAATGGCATCCTTCCATCGCCGGTCGATCCACAGTGTGATGTCTACATGATCTGCCATCTCACTCACCATTCCTTTCGCCAGTGGGCTGCGCCAACGCGGAGGGAGACTCCTCCCGCGGCTGAGGTTTCGCCGGTCTTGCCGGACGGCGGGGACGGGCAGCGGGCGCCGCGCGGCTGTCCAGATACTCCCGCACCGGCTCCGGCACCTCGGATTCATAAAGGCATTTGAGCAGCTCCTCCAACTGCGCCTGCACGCTGGAGTTCTTCTTTTTAAGTGAAAATTCGAGAGCGGCAAGCTGCTCACTCTCGAATGAAATCGTGACATTTTCTTTTTTCATGATCATACCTCCTCGTAGTAGTCGCGGAGCTGGAAACCCAGCGCCTCCATGTCGCTGTGCTCCATGCTTTTTATCGTTTTTGTGTTGCGGGTGGTATCACTACCCTCCGGCGGTCGCACGAAGTTTCAATCCTGCGGACGTCCGGCATTATCAAGGGCAAAATTGGCCTTTTTTATGGCGTTGCGCCGCTGTATCTTCTCGGCATCAGACAGCACCCTGTTTGGTGTGATCCTTATCCATGATTTTGGAATGATGTAGTCAACTGCCCGCCCGCTGCGGGACACTTTGACGAGCCTGCAATCCTCCGGTCTGTCCCGCGCCAGCGCTTCCAGCTTCTGACGCAGCACCTTGTTGTGAGTATAAATCCCGGCGGTCTTTTCTTCCTCGTTGAAGCCGATAATGGTTTCCTGCTCGTAGCGAGCCATGTTCATAATCATTTCCTTCCTTTCAGCCTTTCGGCAGATACGCCCTCGGATTCGTCCGCTCCCCATTGACGCGCACCTCGAAATGGAGGTGCGGCCCGGTGGAGCGCCCGGTGCTGCCGGAGAGGGCAATGATGTCTCCCGCCTCCACCGTCTGTCCAACTTTTGCCAGCAGCTTGGAGCAGTGGCCGTATAGCGTGGCAAGGCCATTGCCGTGGTCGATCATGACATAATAGCCGTAGCCTCCGGCGTTGTACTTGGAAACCAATACCGTCCCGCCCAGCGCCGCGCGGATGGGTGTGCCGGTTGGGACGGCCAAGTCCATACCGCCATGCCCCTTGCGCTTCCCGGTGATGGGATCGACGCGGTTACCGAATTCAGAGGTGACACGGCGCTCCCAGCCGGAGCCAATAGGCGAACAGAAACCGTCCGCGCCAATAAACGGCACATCCGCGCCAGGTATCCAGTTCTCCGAACCTCCGGCAACGCCATAGCGGACGAGGTTGTAGACACTGTCGGCGTTGGACTTCTGCTCCTCGGAGAGCTGTAAGTGAAGCACGTTTTCAAGATTGCCGTACACGGCGGCTATGTCCGCAACGGGAATCGCCACGGTGTAGCTCTCCTCGGTTTCCGTCCCGTCCTCGCCGGTAACGGTGCGGGTACGTTCCTCGTAGGTCACAAAGCAGTCCGTGAACTGTCGGTGCGCTCGGCGGCTGGGGGTGTCCTCTCCAAAGAAAATGGCGTAGAAAACAGCCTTGACGCGGATACCGTTAAGGCTGTCGCTATCCTCCGTCATGTCATTGACGGCATCAATGGCGCTGTCCAGCAGCGTGAAGCTGCGGCGCATATCTTCAATGTAGGCGACATATTCGGCAGGTGTTTTGTCTGGGATCGTTCCGCCGTGGAAACAGAGTAGGACGGCGGAGTTGTTATGCTCCGCGCTGCCGGAGAGCAGGGAGCAGATCAGCGCCAGCGTCAGGATCAACGGTGAACAGATCGCCGCCACGATCCAGCCAAACCTTTTCCGGGTGTCCTCGTCCGAGAGAGCGGCAGCGGCGATTTTCGCCAGTGCCGCGACGGGTACCGCCATTACCGTCCACCTGCCGTTCCGAAGAGGGCCTGCTTGTACTCTGGGGCCTGCACCTGTAAGAGATAGCGTTCGCTGCCGCACTTGTAGAGGCAGGAGCCGCGCTGTGGGTCCCGGATCAGGGCATACTCAGACTCCTCCAACTGAAGGTTATCCATGAAGAATTTCTTATCCACATTGCCGCCGTTGAACAGAAACTGGTGGACGGGGATGGAAAAGAGGGGGCGCGTCAGCTCCCGTATTCCCGGCTGGGTGAAGTCCTCCAGATTCTGGCTGGCGAGGAACAGGGCGGATTCCTTTTTCCGCACCCGCTTGAGGGCATTGCGGATGTAGGTGATGACGGTGGGATCGGACAGCCACAGGTACAGCTCATCAATAGCCGCCACGGAATTACCCAGCGTCAGAAGCTGATCCGACATATAGGACAGCAGGCTGAACAGCAACGTGTTCCGCAGATTCTCCGCCATGTTATCCAGCCCCTTGACGCAGAAAACAAGAAATTTGGAGCGGTCAATATTGGTATGCCCGTTGAAGAACCGGGCATCCGCGCCGCGGCACATAGAATGGAGCCCCAGCAGCAAATCCCGCAGCATCTCCCGCGGATAAAGGCTGTCTGCACCATCGTAATGGTCATAGCTTTCCTGAATGGCATCGTAGAGGTCGGAGAGGATGGGGTAATCCTCTGGTCGCATCGACGCGAAGTCCGTGCGGTCGGTAATGTTCCATTTTTTATACAGGCTCTCCACCATCAGCTCCAGCGTGTCGATGTGGGGCGTATCGAAGCCCTTGTAGACGCGGAACACATCCCGCAGGAAGGAGATGTGCTGGGAGAGCAGCGTTCCACGGAAAGCGTTCGGCGCGTCCGGGTCTTCCGGCCCGCTGCCATCGTCCCAGCAGCGGGGCTCCAGCAGGTTGATGCGGTACTGCCCGCTTAAGTAGTCCAAAAAGCAGCCGCCCAAGGCGCGGCACTCGTCCTCCATCTCATGCTCGGAGTCCAGAGAGATCACGCTTTTGCCCGCCTCCCGCACATTGCAGAGCAGGAGCTTCAGAAGATAACTTTTGCCCTGTCCGGTGTTGCCGAGGATGAGGGCGCTGGCGTTGGTCTTGTCGGAGGCCCGGCGGTCAAAGTCCACGATGATGTTGGAGCCGAAGCGGTCACGGCCAATGAAGAAGCCCTTGGGATCGGTTTTGCCGGAATAGTTCATGGGGTACAGATTGGCAACGCTGCGTGCGGGTAATACCCGCTCCGCAAAATTGGCGAGCTGGCTGCCGCCCGCGGGGTTGGCGGAGAGAAAGCCCTCCCGCTGCCGCAGGAGCAGCGGATCGGCGCCCATGCGGGAGCGGACCAACTGTGCGGATACCGTGTCCCGCGCCGCGCGCAGCTTTTCCGTATCCGTGGCGGCAATGTCCAGATACACGCCGCAGTGGATGAGCGGCTCCTTTTCCTGCCGCTGCTTCGCCAGCAGCTCCGCCATATCCCGCAGGTTGGCCTCCGCCGTGACGCTTTGCTTGTAGTCGTTGGTGTTGCTCCGCTCCATGCGGCTTTTGTTGGTGGCGGCGTGGAGGATGGCGTCCTCCTCGGCGGGCGTGACCTGCCGTGCCGTCAGGCGCAGATTGACGCCGCCCATATCGCCAAGGCCCCGCAGCAAAGCCAGCTCATCCGTCATGGGCGGGTAGCTTTTCAGCGCCATCGCTGTGTGATACCGGCTTCCGAGGATAAAATGGTCGGTGTTGAACTTCACCGCCGCAGGCGCGATCATATCCAGAAAGTCCTTCGGACGCGGGGCCTGCTCTGCCGCTTTCTTTTTCGGTTTTGTTTTCTTTTTAGCCATGTACATACTCCTCTCCATCGAAATCACGGAATACCTCCGTTGTGAGATCCTGCCGGTAGTAGATCGCCAGCAGGCGCTTCACATCCTGTTCCTCCGCCAGACGCACACGGAGCCCGTGGTCACAGAAGGCTTTCTCCAACTGCCGCAGCGTGGTTTCCTCCGCGTTCATCTTTTCTGTCAGGGGAATGACCAGTACAAATTTGCGGGAGGAGGCGGAGGAGAACTGGATGGCGTCCAAATGGGCCATGTCCCGCTCTAACAGCTCCCGCACGGCAGGCTCCGTTTCCTCCTCCAGCCGCCGCAGGTAATACTCCTTGTTCCGCTGGAAGGATTCGCGGGAGTCCAGAGCCAGAATTTCCAAGGTTGGTTGGGTGCTAAGAAGCATGGTAAGGGAGCGGACGCGGCCCCGGATGACCTCCGGGGACAGGACGGAGAGGTTGTCTGGCTGGATCAGGAAGAAGACTCGCTCCCCGGAATCTGTCACGATGCCGTGGGGCGTCACGCGGACGATGCCCATGAGCTGCCGGGTCGACTGCCGCTGGCGCAGTTCCTTTTTCTGTTTCCGATTCATGGGTCCAGCCTCCATTCATAGTATTGCTGCCGCAGAAAGAGAAAACAGGCGGCACGGCGCAGGAAGTCCAGAATACTGCTGCCGTCCACCTGAATGGTGAGGAAGGCGTACAGCACTGTAACCACCAGCAGTCCCATGCCGAGGCCCTGGGTCAGCGCCAGCACAGAGAGCAAAGCGCCGATGCCGATCACGGCGATGTCCCGCAGCAGCCAGAGCCACAGCATGGGCTTGGCTTTCAGGTTTTCGGGGTAAATAAACATTTTGTTCCTCCAAAGCGAAACCGCTGCCGAGAATCTCAGCAGCGGTTCGCACGATGTATTTCTTATTCTTCGGCAGTGCCGGTGTCCTCCGCCAGCGCCTGCCGGATGCAGTCCAGGAAGAAGGCGTTCTGCTTGATGCCGTTCCGCTTGAGGTATGCCTTGAGCTGCTCAAACAGCTCGGTGGGCACCTGAAACGCCACCGTCCTCACATTGTCCTTGTCCATCTTCACATTTTCCTCCATTTCATAAAATTTGGTGATGAGCGCGGTCATGTACCGGCTCAGTGTCTCGCCGGATTCCGCCTGTCGCTGCCGTACTTTGGTATGCAGCTCCAAGGGAATTTCAGTGCAGAGGTTGCGCGTTTTTTCTGCCATAGCAGTTCCTCCGATCTTTTTAATGGTAAAGCCAAGATACCCGAAAGCAAGTGTGAAAGCTATTACCAAAGCCAACTAAAAATCCCATTCCAAATCAAGCGTAATGACCATAGCCACCCGCTGCATGAGGTATTCTACACAGGGGATGGCCACGCTGTTGCCGAGGGCTTTGTAGCGTGCGGAGTCCGAAGCGCCGGGAACATCGGTCCAGCCATCCGGATAGCCTTGGAGCCGTTCGCACTCCAGCGGTGTGAGGCGGCGAATGAGATTCCGGCAGTTCGTATCCCAGGTAGAGGGCGGCTGGCAGACAAGGTCTGTAGCGTCCTTGTGCTGCCGCGCGCTCTCCGTGGAGGCGATCTCATCATCCCTGAACTGATCTACCCTCTGGCGGGCATAGACGCTGTGACGATCCGAGGTGGTCAGGGTATAGGAAATGTCCCGCTGCCAGCCGAAGCCGTTGCCGCCGTTTTGCGGCTGCCGGTCAATGGCGTTGCCCGCAATGCAGATGACTTCCTTCTGCTGTACAAGAGGAATGTTGTTCCCTCCGGTCCCATAGCGGGCGGACATGGTGGGGGCTACATCGTGCGGTCCGGTGTATCTTCCGTCAATGCCGTGGTTTTCATATACTTTGGGTCCTGTCGGACGCAGGATCAGAGGCTGGTGTCCATGCTCCTGTGCCCGCAGGGTTCCGGTGACATTTTCGCTGCACTCCATGATCTGCCCACCTTGATCATTGATACAGAGGATACTGGGCATACAGTTCCCGCTGGGGCTGCCTTTCAGCGTGGGCGCTACGTCCTCCTGATATCCAATGGTCCCGGCGCTCGCGCCAGCTCCAGCAGAAAAACCGGCTACAAAGGTTTGTTGCTTTATCCCCGGCTGAGCCTGCAGCGTGCCTGCTACATCATGCAGGTCACGCACCTCATCCCGCTGGTTGGCGGCGAATGCGATCTGCGTTTGCGGACCATTCTGGCTGCTGCTTGGATTTGTGATAAAGGTCTGCATTTGGAGGTTCTGTGTTGCCATCAACGCACCGGACACACCGTCCAGGTCAATGCCTTCATTGCGCTGATTGATGTGATAAGCTTTCGCTTCACCGAACATAGGGGCAGGCGGGTCAAGCCCTGCCTGCATACGCAAAGCTGCTTCCAATAAGGGTGGCAGCGATTTGCCGCGGCAGGCTGCGCGGCGCAGGATACCCAGGCACGCTGTCTGGGATAGCGAGTATCGGGATGGCGCTGTAGCCTGCAAAATCTGCCACAAGGAACACTCGACGACGTCTTTGGGGCACTCCGAAGTGTTGAGCGTCCCAAACGATCCAAGCCATGGAGGATCGTACTCCCAATATGCCCCCAGCATATTCCCAGCGCCCGGTCTCAGGTCTAACAACATGAAGGTATGGTTCTTCAACTTGGAGGAACGCTTCGAGGACTTTTTGAAAATCCGCCCCAGGCTTTTTTTGACCCGTTTCAGCGTCCCGCCCACTTGAGAGAGCACCGACGACATTTTCCCACACGCCGAATCTCGGTCGAATATGGACTCCTGTCCTTCCAGATTTTCTGTCTGCATCTCGCATCTCCTGAATGATCCGTATTTGTTCCATAAAGAGGCCAGATCGTGCGCCGGTTAGACCAGCCCGCAAGCCAGCACAGCTGAGATCTTGGCACGGGCTGCCTCCGCAGATAATATCCACAGGCGGCAGATACGCGCCGCTCAGCTTTGTAATGTCCCCCATCTGCTCCATGCGGGGAAAACGGATCTTTGATACCAGTATGGGGAACGGCTCAATCTCGCTGGCCCAGATCGGCTCGATGCCATACCGCACCGAAGCCAGAGGAAAGCCGGAGATTCCATCGAACAGGCTCCCCATCGTAAGTTTCCGTGTTGGCTGAGTCATTTTATATACACCTCTTTACTTGATCGCCGCGGCGATGGTTCTCGTCACATTCACCGCGGACTGCGCCGTATAAACGGCGCTCGTAATATTGGCCTTTGTTGTGGTGTCCAAGCCGAAGCTGCCGGCGATGCGCGGCACTTCGCCAGCGGAGAGCATGAGCCCCACGCCCATGAGCGCGTGGTCCTTGAACACCATGAGTCCCGCAATGAGGATGGTGGACTGGAGGAAGGCGGTCAGGCACAAGCCGATGACCTGCCGCATCCAGCCCATAAAGCCGTCCAGATAGCCACGTGGGACGCTGAACATATAAAGGCTGCCCACGGCAATTTGAATCAACAAAATGCCGCCTCTCTTTAAGTTTGCGAAAAACACCTTCAGCACCGCGTAGCCCATGAGGATCACGCAAAAGAGGAGCATAATGGGGCTGGTGATGATGCCAAGGCCGAAGTGGGAGCTGTTCACCACGTCCGAGAGCGTCTGGATCTCGCTGAGCTCCGTTATGATGTCCTGTCCCACCTCACCAATGCTCCGTCCATAGCCGGTAAGCCCCGCGGAAAAGGTACCCTGCAGCGATACGGATAAGGCGTAGAGGCGGACGGGGACGACAGTGAACAGGCTCACCGCCAGAAAGCCCTTGATGATATTCATGCCGCACTGCTGGAGATTGCCTCTGCCGGTGGAGTATTCAATGCCGCACTCAAAGGCGCAGACCACCACGCTGACGGTAAACAGCGCCCACGCAAGGCGGGAGAAAAAGAGAATAATGGCGCTGACCCATTCCAGTTCAAAAAGTTCCACGCCCATATTGCCCATGAGGGCAAAGAAATTGCCGAGAAAGCCTATGGCCTGCCCATAGACCCAGTCCATGAGCTGATCCAGGACTGTCGCGGCGACAAAATCCCAAATAAATATTGTTCATTCACCTCCGGAGACGCGACAAGGCCGCCGCCCTTTCGGGCGACGGCCTTGACTGCTGTCTTTACTTATTTCATTGTCTGTCCAAAGCTTTGGGTATCTTTGCTTTCCGGTTCATATCCAAGTTTCTGGCAAACAAAGCCCTGAACGAGTCTGCATTCCTTTAACGCGCAGACGGCGTCGGATTCATCCAGTTCTAAATTGGATGGATAGCGAACTTGAACGCCGTATGGCGTCAGTTCAATACAGGAGTCTGCCAGTTGCTCAAATCGCGTGTCTACTTCGCAACACAGCTTACAAAGCTGGATAAGGTCGTGCGTTTTGGGCGGCTCTCTGTCGAATTGAACAAGCGTGGCTTTTAGAAATTTTTCGGCAGCCTGTTCACAGTGATAGCAAATAATTTCCACAGGCAGCGGACGCATCGTCAGCAGATGTTCCGCGGCGCTGAGATCCATATAGGCAAAGTCAAGCCATTCGCTGCTCCAGCCGGTGCTCATACAGCAAGACCCCCTCTCTTGCGATTTTCCGCTCCAGAGAAGCGTGTTCCGCTCTCTGATGGAATGCGTTAGAGCGATAAACAATTACATCCAGGGGGACGGACTGCGCTGAAAAGAGCGCGCGGCGGATCGCCTTGACCGCGTCTGCCGGACGCATGGAATTTTCCGGGATAATGACGCACAAATCGTAGTCACTATCATCGGTTGGTGTACCATAGGCGTATGAGCCGAAAAGATAGATCTTCTCTGTATCCACAGTTGCGTCAATGATCCGGCAGATATCAGAAAGCTCATTTTTCACAGATTCTGTCATTCGCGCCGCCTCCTTTCCTAATTTCCATTATACCCAGCACACAGAAAATAAGCAACTGATTTTTACCCTTGCACCACTTAGATGCCGATGATGCTCCAAATGTATTTCGGAGCCGTCAGCGTGAAGATGAGGCAGGCAAAGAGGATGGCGGGACCGGTCCATTCAAATTGACCTCGCTGGCGAAAATCAAAATACGCGCCGCCAAGCTTTACGAAGAAAGCGATGGCGAGGATCATATCCAGCGCCGGGAACACCACCTTCTCCACTACAGCCTTGATCTGCTTGGCCGCCTCCGTCCATGTTTGCTCCACAGCGCCTGCCACATCGCCGCCCGCGGCAAGGGCGGAGGTGCAGCAGAGCGCGGTCAGGAGCAGGAGCGCCAACGCCAAAATCATGATTTTTTTGTGTTTCAAGATATTAACCTCCTTGATATGGGGATGCCGCCCCTTGCGGAGCGGCATCCGTTGTTGTTAGCCCTTAATAACCGGTGCGGGGCAGGGGCTTGCTGGGGGCATAGACGCGGGTGACCCAACGGGAGGTGGCCATGATCCACTGCCCATTGTAGACGCCGCCCGCATCTGCCTGATTAACGAACTGCGTACCGCCGGTGAGCTTGGCAAGTGCCTTGCAGTCCACGCGAGGGGCTTCCACCTGCCGGAAGTTGGCGGGGACGATGCCGAACGCCGACATAAACTCCGTCACATACTCGTTGGCGGCAAGCCCCAGAGCCGCGGGGGAAGCATCCAGCACATAGTTTTTGGATGTGCTCAGGTTATCCGCCAGTGTGCGCCAGGTATCGCCGCTGAGATTTGTGCGGTACACGATCTTATAATTTCCGGGGGTGTTCCACGTGCCGGTGTAAATGGTCTGGAGTCGTACCGCCTTGACGGGCAGGGTGTCACGCCAATAAAAAGATTCCAGCGCCGTGGTGGAATTGTTGGCGATGCCGGTGAAATTGTAGCGGACGAGCTGCCCCGGCATGACCTCCACATAACCGGCTTTCTTGATGGAAACGTTGGTAGACAGGCTCTTGTTAGTCATGCTTGCCTTGACGATTTGACCGGCGTACTCGATCTCCACCTCAATGGGTGTCTTATCCAGTCCGTAAAACTCCGCCGCCTTGGATTCTACGATCTTGTACCGCGCCAGCGGCAGAGGCCTACTCACCGCCAAGCCGTTTTTGTCCGTCTTAATGGTATCCACCAGCCGGTTGGTGCGGGCGTTGTAAACTTCAAAGACGGTGTTGGGGATGGGCGTCCCGGCAGGCCAGCCATTCATAGAATTGTAGTCCGCGCTGACCTTCGTCACTTGGATCTGCCCGGTGATGGGGGTATTCTTCCATTCGATTTCCGTGGTTTCACCAGACTTTACATACACGGTCTTTTTCTGCGTGTCGGGGATATAGCCCTCATTTTCCAGTTCCCGCAGATAGTAGCGGCCATCTTCCAGTCCCTCAAACCGGACATAGCCCCGGTCATCGCTGGTTTCCTGCGCGATGGGGGTGTTACCACTGTCATAGAGGAGGAAGGACACGCCGGGGATGCCCTCGCCGGTGGCCGAATCGACCTTGTGGATCAAAATGCCGGAGATGGCCTTGTTAGTCACCGTCTTGGTGGTCATCTTTCCATCTTCCACGGTGAAATAAATGGGCGTGCTGTCAAGCTGGTATCCCTTGCCCGCCTCGGTTTCCACGGCATAGTAGCTGCCGCTTTCCAGCGGCACATACACGCGACCGTCCGTTCTGGTGGTGACGGTGTCCACCAGACCGCCATCGCTGACACGGCGGATCTCGAAGGTGGTGTTGGGGATGCGCTGAGTTTCGTCCGCCGCATTGACCTTGATAAGCTCCACGCCGCCAATGGGGGCGTTATAAAAGTACAAGGACTGCGTATCGTCGGGGTTGACTACAACGGTTTGGGTGCGGGTATTTTCGTCGATGGTGTAACCGTCGATGGATTTTTCCTCCGTTACCACCAGCGTACCGGTGACGCCCTTGAGAATGATCTGCCCGTTTTTATCGGTATAGTACAGACCGTTGGAGCTGATTTTTCCGTTTTCGTCGGGGACAAATTCGCCGGCAGCGGTGGTAATTTTGAACGTAACTCCCGCCAGCGGCTTCTTCGTCACAGCGTCCAGCTTGTTGATAATAAGCGCACCCTGACGCTTGTTCCAGAAGGTCAGATTTTGCACCGTCCCTGCCTTGATGAGAATGTCCTGGGGTGTGCCGTCCAGCACGAATCCATCCACAGATTTGATCTCACGGGCAACTACGGTAGTGCCGGGTTCCAGACCGTTCAAAACGATCTCACCCGCCTTGTCCGTGTAATAAACGCCGTCATCGGGGCCAACGGCAGCGCCGCTGCCATCTACTACCTTGAAGGCAACGCCAGAAAGCGGCTCGTTCTCCGTTCCTTCGATATATTTGTGGATCACCAATGTGGTAGAAGGTTCGTTGTCAAAGGTCAGGCTGTTGGGGACACCGCTCCTGACCACAATGGTTTTTGGCGTCTCATCCTTGATATAGCCGATGGGCGCTTTATCCTCAGACACAATAATGGTGGCATTGGGATTCAGGGCAGTAATGGTCACAGTACCGTCAGAGCCGGTGACGAACCGCCCGTTGTCTGTTCCAATGGGCTTGCCCTCACTGTCCTTCACAATGAACTCCGCCTTTGCCAGAGGTTTCTTTGTCAGCGCATCCCGCTTCAGAATGGTCAGGTTGCAGAGGGGCTTATTGTAGAATGTCAGAGGGGCGTTTTCACCCGCCTGTACCGTAATAGTCTGGGGTGTGCCGTCCAATGCGTACCCCTCCGGGGGACGAATTTCCTTTGCCACGATGGTCGTACCGGCAGGCAGCTTGGGAAGTTGGATGGCCCCGGACTTGTCCGTGGTGAACTCACCGTTGGCGGTGCCGATGAACGTACCCTTATCGTCGGTGACGAGGAAGGTCGCGCCTGCCAACGGTGTTTTGCTGGCATCATCCGCCAGCTTCTTGATGAGGACGGAGCCGTAAGGCTGGTTGCTGAACCGGAGCGTCACCACATCCTGATCCTTACCGCTCAGCAGCACGGTCTGGGGCGGCGTGTCGATGGAATAAAACGGACTGGCTTTGGTTTCTTCCACGATATAGGTGCCCGCTTTCAGACGGGTGAGGATGATGGAGCCGTTTTCCGAAGTGGTGTAAGTACCGATGACCGTGCCGCCGGTGCCGGAAGTGCCGCCCAGATAGCGGATCTGGAACTCCGCGCCCTGTAAGGCCGCGCCGGTTTTTTCATCATACTTGAATATCACCAGTGCGCTAAGAGGGCGGTTTTCCCAGATTTTGACCGCGTTTTCGTTGCCAGCCAGATAGAATTCCTGGGTCGGTTCGTCATCGGGGGCGAATCCGGATGCCGGGGCTTCCTCTGTCACTTTATACCAGCCGCTCTTGAGGGCATCGCCCGTGAAGATGATCTCGCCATGGTCATCCGTGTAAAAGCTGCCGAGGTCATTCATAGCGCCGATGCTTGTGTTGTCCGATGCCCACCAGATGTGGAACTTGGTGTTGGGGATGGGGTCTTTGGTAACCTCGCACCGCTTGATGATTTTCAAAGAAGGCTTCATGGCGTTGAAGAATGTCACCGTGCGGGTCTCGCCGGGACCGAGGGCAATCGTCTGGGGAATATCGCAGAGGATCACATCGGAGGGAACATTGACCTCCGTGACCTTGTAGCTGCCCACAGGGATATTTGCCAAGAAAATACGTCCCGCGCCGTCCGTGGTCGCGGTGGTGGAATAGCTGCCGTCGATCTGCTCAATTTTGTAGGTCACATGGGCAATGGGTTCCCCGGTGGCAATGTTTTTCTTCAGGATCTCCAAACCGGGTTTTACATAGTTGGTGAAGGCGGCCTCCACAGTACCGGCACCGGCCAGCAGGGCGATGTCCTGATGAGTTCCGGTCTTGATATACGGCTCCTCCACGGATTGCTCGGTAACGCGGTACACACCGGGCTGGAGATCGGGCAGTGTCTTTTCACCGTCCACGGTGACGGTGGTGGAGTAGCTGCCCGTCAGGGATTCCACCAGAAAGGCCGCCTTGACCTTGGCGAAGGTCTGCGCGTCTGCCTTGGTGATTTTCAGGTTGGGCAGAGGGCTGTTGCTGGCGGTCACGGTGTACTGCTTATCGCCATCGGTCACATCCACATAGACGCTGTGAGGGGTGGAGTCCAGGGCATAACCCTCCGGAGCTTCCACCTCCACGAATGTCCACAGACCCTTGGTGACATCCTTTACCTCGATAATGCCGCCGTTTTTGGTCACATCACTGCTAACGATCTGACCGTCGCGGTAGATGTTGAATACAGCGCCATCCAATCCACGGTTAGTCCCGGCAATCACCTTCTTGAACGTGATGTCGCCATCGCCGGCAACAGGAGGGGGCGGATTGTCGCCGCCTTCCGGCTTATCGTCCGTCACAACCTTACGGGCTGCGTGATAGGCAAAGAAGCTCTGACGGCCAGCGGTTCCGGAAGTGGCAAGAACGGCCCACTTGCCAGACACGTCCTCCACGATGGATGCCTGCTTGCCCTGTGCAGTATATTCCTCGATCTGTTTCTGAAGTTCCGCATCCTCCTTAGCTTTCTGCGCCAGCATCCAGTTGTAATAGCCAACATAGATTTCATAGGTATCGGCGTTGGCAAAGCCGCCGGCATCAATGTCACCGGAGGTATCGCCGCCTGCGGATTTATCGCTTTGATGATCCCAGATGTAGGTCTGCAAGGCCATAAACAAGCTGCCGGGGATGTCGCCGGTATAATCAGCGATATAGGACATCATCCACTTTACATTCTCTTTGACAGCGGCGTCCATCTCGCCCAGTCCGGTCTTGGCAGCAGCTTTTTCCCACAGGGCATCTGCGTCCGCGCCAGTGGCGCTGGTGTAGGAATAGCTATTGAGGAAGCTGGCAGTTCCGTACCGATAGGAATAGCCGAGATCCATGCAATAGAGCTGTTTTCCAGCAGCCATAGGCGGGCGGTAGGAATATTGCTGGCCGGTGGAGGTCAGCCGGGTAGACCAGAGGTTGGGGTCTGTGGTTGCTTTGATGCCCGTTCCGCTGCCAGTTGCCGCCAATGCGGAGGTGGGCAGCTGTGTCAGCAAGGTCAAAAGAGCCAACATTGCTGACACGATCCGTGTTTTCCATGTTTTCATAGAACTGATTTCCTTTCAATTTTTTATAATAGAAAAGCAGGCCGTATAACACGACCTGCTCTTTCAGAAAAGGGATATTTACTTGTTCGTAATAGGTGTATCTACCTGTGAGATCACACAGCCATCATAGAGAAAGAGCTGAACGCAGTACCAGCTTTCCTCTCCGGCAGCATTGACGCCCTTGGCAATGCCAACACCGATAGCGTTCAGGCGTTCATTGCGTATATTCCGCAGATGTGTCTCGGAGTTGGCCCAGCCATCGACTGCCGCTTCCGCGAGGCTCACATCATGTTGGGAAAGGTAACGTGTGGCGATCCGATGGATGTTTTCCGCCATGTACGGGCAGTCCGTGACCGTATTGAAATTCCGACCATCCGGTCTGGTGTGGGAATAGACCGTGTTGGCGCCCATTTCGTCGGCCCGGACCTGCGCCGCCTGCATGAGCTTATCGTTGGTGGTCAGTGCAGCAATGCCGCTTTCCTTACGGAGTGCGTTGGTACGGTCCACGATGTCCTGTTTCATGGCATCCACATCGGCGGCGGGAGATGTAACCTCCGGATGCGATTCCGACTTGTCTGGTTCCGTCTTAGCAGGGGCGATCCCCGTGTATGGATGCCCGGTGTCGATTTGGACTCCGGCGTTCCAATAAACATTGAAACCGACCTGCTTGCCCATGTCCCGCAGCTTCACATAGTTGTGTCCCGCAATGTTGTAGGCTTGCATTTCCACCTGCTGACCATCCACAAAGATGGGCTGCCAGGTAGGTTCCGCCGTGATCCCGACCGCGACCGCGATAGAGCCGCCGGTCAGCGCCGCGCCGATCACCATGCCGGTGAGCATCATACTGACATTCTTTCTCACATTTTTGCTCTCGTTCATCTTTCTGCCTCCATTCTAACGAAAATCTTCTTCGCAGCTTCACCATATCACAAGTAAGGGGCAGAAGTCGAACAGAACCGATTCGGCAAAAGGGAGAAAGATTCAGACCTCCGCTGCGGTGACGCACCAGCGCTGGTCCCGCTGGTTGCGGACGCAGGTGTAGAGCGTCAGCATATTTTCGCCGGAGTCCGCAAGACCACTGCGGTCTGTCTCGCTGACCTTGCTGACATCCGTCACCTTGTAGGTGCGGGTGCCCAGCTTGGTGGTCAGGGTGATCTTGTCGCCGATGTCCAGCGTGTGAATCTGGCCGAAATAGCTGTTGGCACCCCGGTTATGGGCGGCGAGGCAGACGTTGCCGTTCCAGATGGAGGTGTCCTCGAAGTGTCCGATCCCCTTGGCAAGCGTCTTGCTGTCCGTCCCCTGATAAATGCGGACGCTCAGATCCAGCGAGGGGATCTCCAGCCTGCCGAGGGAGCCATTTTTGTAGTAGAGGTCGCCCGTCACCTCCGTGAACAGCACGGCCGGCTGATAGCCGCTGCCGCCATTCACCGTGCTGCCGGGTGTGACAACGCCGGTGGCGCTGCCGCCAATGACCGCGCCGGACGCGGGAATACCACCGGGGGCCAGATTTGGCGTGAGGTATTCACCGGTGTGGAGGGCGTTCATACTCTCCGAGCCGAAAGCAGGCGGAATAAGCGCGGCGTTCTTGCTCATGTCGGCATTTTTCATAGCGCCGCCGTCCGCTGTGTGGATGACCTCGATAGATGTATCCCTGCCAAAGTCAAAGTCCTTCGGAGGGGCAATGCTGTACTCCAACGCATACGCCGGAGCCGACAGAGCCGCTGTCATGCAAAGGCTCAGACAAAGGGTAATGATCTTTTTCATTCTGTATCCTCCTCATCCGCGTTTTCTTTTCTGTGCTTCACCAGCAGCGCGCCGCCGACGCCCGCGCCTGCCGCGGCCACGATCCCAATGGGGATGAGCACATAAGACCAGCGGAACGCGGACGCCGTGGCGGGTGTCTCCGCAGGCTCCGTGGGCTGGATGGGCGTTCCCTCAAAGATAGCCACATAGCGGACACGGTTCAACGCGATTCGGCTGACCGTGCCCACATAATCCGCCGTGACGGTATAGCCTTTCACATAGCTGCTGGTGGCGCTGCCGGAATAGGTGGCAACGGCCGTGTAGCGATCCGCCACGGCGTAACCGTCCAGATTAGCGGTGTTGTCCGTCTGCCACTGGATGTCCGTGAGCGTTAGAGTCCTGCCGCCATCCTCAATGCTCTTGGGGATGTACTGTGTATCCTGCTCGGCAAGATTGGGGTAGCTGCGCTTGGTGGAGATTTCCTTGGTGGAGCTGCCGTAGCCGGACGGCTCCACCTGCACGGTATCAAGTCGGAGCGTCAGGGTCCCCATGAGGCCGTCATCCGTGATGAATTCCCGCTCCTGCGGCAGCAGCGCCAGTACGGATTCCATGTCTTTTTTGGCGCTTTCAACGGAAATGTGCTCTGTGTGCTGGCGGATCTCGTTTTTCGGAAGCTCCTGCTTCAGAAGGTCCGTCAGGGTGTAGTGGAAGCCGTCCTGCCGGAAGTCCGAGCGGGGGATACCGGCAGGATCGTCTTCGGGGCTCAGATCATAGATCTTTTTCAGTTCCGTGCCATCGTCACCGCGGACGATGGCGGTGGGGTAGCAGACCTTGGCGTTCGGTGCCGCAGACTCAAAGTCCACTGCCAGCGCGGTGGGCGTCAGCGCCAGGGTCAGGCACAGCGCCGCGGCGCAAAGGGAAAGCATTCGTTTCATTTTGTGTTCCTCCTTAATGTTTCTTCATTTTATAGTGATCTCTTGTCTGCTCCAGCAGGAGGTCATATTCCCAAGGCTCCAATTCTAAGGAGAGGTAGGCGCCGTCCTTCGTCATGCCGTCCACTCGATAGCGCAGCACCAGAGGAAGCTGCCTCTGCTTTTTCACATCCTGGGGCGAGAGCCAGCCAGCACCTTCTACAAAAACAGCGCGAATGGCGGAATCATAGTTTTCTTCATAGCCCTGCCAGAGAAGGGCCTCCCGCAGTTCTTTCCGCAGCTTCTTGCACTGGGGGACGGGGATCAGGCGCTCCGGCTCCAGCAGAAAACGGGGATGCAGGCTTTCCAAGCAAACATCCAGCGCATCTTTCAGAGCAGCGTTCTTTTTCGTCAAGCCGTCGCGCCGGTAATCTGCCGCCAGAACATCCTCGCCCTGGGCATCGCCGGGGAAAAGACGCACACAGCGGATGAGTTCATAAGCGTGGGTGTCATCCGCCATGCCGAGGACGCGGGCCCCATCCATAGGGAGAGACCGGTAATGGGAGATCGCGTCATTCAACGCGGAAAAACGTTTCACACCCCAGCCGGATTTTCCGGGCCGAAGATCGTCCACGGTGTAATAGGTCATGCTCATGCAAATATCCTCCTCACTTCATTTTCATGCCGCCCATTGTGGGGGCGTCCGTCTGTTCCTGTGTCATCAGCTCCTCCAGCTTTTCCCGCGCCCAGTCGGGCAGGAACTTGTCATCCAGTATGCCGATGAAATCCTCCCGGTTCCATCTGGCTGTTTCGCCGTCCGAGAGGCAGGTGGCGAAAACCGCTCGACCACTGGAATGCGGCTCGCAGCCAAAGCCGCTCCGAGCATACCAGAGCTGGTTTTTCTGCCCCCAATACTGCTCCCGCAGCGCCTCCGGCGACAGCACCAGCACCTTGCCGGTGAAGTCCTGCTCCGCGCGGTCACCAACGCAATGCTCCGCGCCGAAGAAATTTAACGCCTGCACTGCCTTGCGGTAGAAAGTGACGAAGCCATCCAGCACAGCCGGATGGCTTCGGACAACAAAGTCGCTGTTGTGGTTGATGTCTTTGGGAATGCAGGCGCGCTCTGCCCACTGCTTGTTGGCATGGCCGAAACGTCCATCCCACTTGAGTTCGTGCAGGGTATTGGCAAGCACCCACGCGGTGCGCTTGAAGCCGTATTCCTCCAGCACCGGCGTGATGCAGTCCTTGTTCAGATGCATCCCGTCGAAGTTCTGACGGATGGCGTCCTCGATGGCGTTGCGGCAGGCGATGTTCGCCTTGTGGCTCTCCCGCCAGAGGGGAAGCTCGTTCCGATCTCTCGCCTCGGCAGAGGAGTAGGGGTAGAGATAGGTGTCATTCATCATGATCCAGTTCCTCCTTCAAAAGCAGGAAGAGCCCGGACAACGAAACACCCGCGCTTTTCAGCAGATCGCGGAAGTCATCATCCAGACTCTTCATCATTTCATATACATTTGTATCAGTGCCGGATCGTAGCACCAGCGTACCGTCCGTCACCGCGCATTCGAAATCTCCTTCCTCCGGGTCAATGCCAGCTTCTGCCAGCATACACAGCGGCAGGACGTCCTGAAAACACTCTTTTTCCCAATGGCATCCATCGCATGCGTCATTTTCGGCGCCGTGGGCCAGAGCGCTGCTTTTTGCCAGTCGGAACAGGAGCTCTGCGTTGATCGCCGTCAGCAGCTGGAAAGTTTTCAGTGTTTGCGCAACGGACAGCTTTTCCGGCAGCAGCAGGACACAGCCGTTTTCGGTATGGATCGTCAGGTCGCTGGTCTCGGCAAGGCCGGAGAGCTGCAAAGCGGCGCGGGGGATGGTAAGGGTCTTGTTCGCGGGGTCATGGTTCAAATGGAATTTCATCTTGTTTGCCTCCTATTGTAATAAGTTTTGGTTAGAAGCCCTACATCCGGCTGGGCTTTCTTTCCGTCTTGGTGGATGATTTGGAATGTGAACCAGCTTCAGCTCCCACTCGCCCAGAGACTCGTCAAAGAGGTTCAGTTGACGGGTCATATAAGGGCGGGGGTCATAGTTGGTGATGATGAGCTCGCCAAAGGACGCGCCCTTTTTCTGAGACAGCGGGTTGCCGCGCTGGAAGGATAAAATGTACCAGTCTCTATAGAGTTTTCGGATAAATGGGCAGTCATTGTAGGAGAGGACTACATAGCCCTTGCAGGCAGACAGCACCTGCCACAGCCGGACATGAAATTTACGGAAGCGTCTGGTTTTTCCCACGATCCGATAGATCCGCTCCGTTTTGACATAGGGTGGATCGGCATAGATGAGACCGTCCTCCCGGTCTCGCTCCCGAATGAGCTGCAAGGCGTTTTTGTTCTCCAGCGGCACGTCCTTCAGCCGTGCGGACACAGGCGGAAACAGTTTCAAAAGGTTTTCAACATCCATGCCCTTTACGCCGAAGGAGGTGACCGTCGCGCTGAAGCTGCCCCGGATGGCGAGGTAATACGCCGCCGCCCGTTTTACATCGAACAGTGCCAGTCGTTCCTGAAAAATGGGGAGCAGCTCCCCGGCCTGTTCCTTCGTAAAACAGGAGCGGTCGCCCAGACACGCGATCTCCGCCTGCACATTTTGATAGTAGACCTCCTTGTGGGCGACAAAATCGCGGTAATACTCGAAAAGCCTGCGGCTGTGGATGGGCAGGAATTTCAGCTCCCGCAGCAGAACGTTGGAACACTCCTTGATGCAGGAATACAGGTTCACCAGCTCGGCATCCAAGTCATTATAGATGTCCAAGCGGCTTGGGTCCTGGGGCAGAGCCAGCAGCACCGCGCCGCTGCCGCCGAAGGGCTCCACATACTGCGCCAGCTTCGGGGGAAAGGTTTGCAGGATGTAGGGCGCGATCTTCTCCTTGCCGCCGATCCACGGAAAGGGCGGCTTAGCCATGTCCGGCCTCCCCACGCTCCCGGAAGCGTTCCATAGACCGTTCCAGACCGCTGATGGCCGCCTCCAGTCCGGATACCATCTGCTTCAGCTGGCGGATGGTGTCATAGACCTCGCCGGCATTGGTGGCATAGAAGTAGCCGCTGCGGTCACTGGCAATGGGGTGCTCCTTGCACCGCAGCCGGTTGACCTGCTTTCGCAGGCAAGTCCCACTGATATGGAGGGTCCGCTCCAGCTCCGTTCCGCTGGAGCGGTTCGCTTTTCCGAAACAGGAACCTTCGAGATATGCCAGAATTTTTTCGTTTTGCATTGTGATTTCCTTTCCGGGGTTGTACTCCCGGAGGAAGGGACAATGCGCAAAAAAGAAGGGGCCGCTTTCCCCATCCGGGAATACGGCCCCTAAGTGTGATTGTTTTTCTGAACGTTCCGTTCTTGCGGAACGGTAATCGCCCCGTGTGCTCCTGTGAAACAAACGCTATCTCCCATATAATTTAAGAACGGATACCGTTCAAAAGGAGATTGCGTATGGATCAGGTCGCATTGGGTAAACGGATCAAGGCCGCTCGTGAGCGAGTCGGCATGACGCAGGAAGATCTTGCTGCCGCTGTGGATTATAGCGTGGATCATGTGAGCGTTGTAGAACGGGGCGTGAAGCCGCCAAAGCTGGAAAAGCTGGTTGCCATTGCCAACGTGCTCAATGTTGGGACAGACGATCTTCTTCAGGACAGTTTGAACGCGGCGACGATGCTCCGAGCCACGGAGCTCTCCGAGCGTTTGAAGACACTTTCCCCGGACGGGCAGCGTAAGGTGATGAATGTGCTGGAGGCGTTGATCACCGAATTCCAGTAACACTACGACAGAGGTTTGCTTTTTGCAGACCTCTGTTTTTTTCGACTGCGTTCGACATATTTCCCGTAGACTCCTGTGGTATTGTAGTTCTAAAAGAACGGAAATCGTTCTAAAAACAAGGAGTGAACAATATGAATCAAATGAATATTTGTGCCGAAGCAGCCCTACTGGAAGTAGCCCGCAGACACCATACCACTGTGGAAGAGGTGCGCAGAGAGATTCGTCTGGCTATGGCGATGGCAATGTGTAACCCTGACCCTGCCGCGCGGAAAATTTGGGGTGAGATCCCCTGTGATGGAAACGTCCTTACGCCGGAGGATCTCATCACCTATGCCGCGATGCGATGCCGGGAAGGGGAGTGCTGAAAGTTTCTTGCCCGTTTCACGGGTCAAAACGGTGTTATTTCATCTTCATCTCCATTTTCTGCGTTTCCTGCATTGGTGTCAACATGGGCTGATAGTCCACACGGTGCAGCAGGCCGTAGGGTGAAAGCACTGCATTGTCCTCCTTGATGATGTCGCAGCCGTAGGTGTAGAGGTTCACATACGGGATCAGCCGAACGGCTTCTTTACGGTCCATGATGAAACAAAGCTGATCCAGCGCCGCCTCCTGCGGTGAACTGATCTCCGGCGTGAGGACGTAGTCCGCCAGATGCTCCGTCAAGAACAGGGCGGTTTCGATGTCCCGTACCTCGAACTGCTCCAGCAGAGCCTTCAGCTTTGGCACCTCGGATCTCGGAATGT